>Ga0209426_1001558_pt1 | contig 13376 bp, 15 predicted proteins | sample Deesub1362B_J571_FD_187697 | JGI IMG/M metagenome (GOLD analysis project Ga0209426, IMG submission 187697) | Deep oceanic, basalt-hosted subsurface ecosystem from Juan de Fuca Ridge flank, Pacific Ocean, CORK Borehole 1362B_J2.571 (SPAdes)... ...
ATCACAATCGGTTTCGCGTTATCGCCACACGAACGGCGATCAGCGTCACGAACTCCACGCCGAGAATCGGCCACGTCAAACGCAACACGAACCCGACCGCACACAGCCACTGCGGAGACAAGGCACACCTACATCACCCACCTCATCGAAGATGGCTGGGACGCCAAGTTCGTCCAAGACCAGGCCGGCCACGACTACGCCAGCACCACCTCGCTCTACACGGGCGTCTCCAGCGACTTTCGTACCCGGACCCTGCGCAGGGTGCTCGACCGAACCATCAAGGATGCACTGTGTTTCGGTGAGGAGGAGACGTCGTGAAACGCGAAGTCGACTACACCTGGCGCCTCGCCGAACTGATGGCCGCACACGGCATGCATAACAGCACCGACCTGATCCCCCGGCTGGCCGAACGCGGAGTGCAACTGTCGCGCCCGCAGGTCTACCGCATCGTGCACCAACGCCCCGAGCGCGTCGCGCTGCAGCTGATGGCAGCGCTGTGCGACATCCTGGGCTGCGGCGTCGAGGATCTCGTGACCGTCACCGCCACCGATGTCCGCAAGAAGAAGACCGCCTCCGGCACCGTTGCGCCACCCAACGTCGTCGAACTCAACAAGTCCGTCCGCCCGCGGCGAGCACGGGTGATCACCGATGACAATTGACGCCACCCCTCGATCTGTCAGCCGCGGCCGACCACGTGTGACCAACGGGGCCATCGAATGCAGCCGCTGCCACCGCATGGCCAACAGACTGCGGGTCTACTGGCCGGGCGATCAGCTGTGCCACAGCTGCTTCTACACTGCCATGCGCACCCACGGGCTCTGCCCGATCTGCGGACACGACGGCGTCCTGCCCGGCCGCCGAAACCGCACCGACCCACGCCCGGTCTGCCTGACCTGCGCCGGTATCCCCGGCAACTTCACCTGCACAATCTGCCAACGCGAAGGCGAGATGTACCGCCGCGGCCAATGCGCCCGCTGCGCGCTACGCGACGACCTCTGCAAGATTCTTCTCCACCATCCCGCCGACCTCACCGCCATGCAGACTTTGATCGAAGTGCTCTGCGGCGTCGACCGGCCCGAAAGCATCCTGACCTGGAAACGCAACATCCAGGTACTGCAGCTGCTTGGCGGAATCACCTCCGGCGCAATACCACTCACCCACGACGGCCTCACTGCGGCGGGTCGCGGTAAACACGTCAGCCACCTGCGGTCAATCCTGGAACACCACGGACTGCTCCCGCCACGCGACGAACACCTCGCACGATTCGAACTGTGGCTGGCCGCCAAACTCGACGCCGTCGACTCCCCTACGGCTCGCACCCCGGTCGAGCAGTTCGCGACCTGGCACCACCTACGGCGTCTTCGCAGTGAATCCAAACCCGGCCAATCATCCGACGGCCCAACGCGATCCGCGAAACAAGAGATCACCGAAACCATCAAATTCCTCACCTGGCTCGAACACACGCACCAACGCACCATCGCCGACTGCACGCAACAAGACGTCGATGAGTACCTCACCTCAGGCCCGACCACCCGTCACCTGATCCGAACCTTCTTCATCTGGGCCAAAAAGAGCAAACTCAACATCGTCGTGCAGATCGGCTTCAGACAGGCGAAAACCACCCCGACGATCACCCAGGACCAACGCCTCGCCTGGATCAAAGAACTGCTCACTGGCGACTCCGAAAGCCTGCCCTACCGCATCGCCGGCATCCTGCTACTGCTCTACGCCCAGCCGCTAACCAAGATTGCCGCCCTACAGTCGACCGCCATCTCCTACGCCGACGGTGAGACGCGTATTGCGCTCGGCAAGGAACCGATACCGGTCCCCGAACCCTTCGCCTCTCAACTCAACTATCATCGCCACAACCGGCCGAACCTCCGAACGGCCGGTGGAGCGATCGGCACGCCCTGGCTGTTCCCCAGCAGCCGACCCGGACGGCATATTGACCCGCAGGCCATCATGCAACGCCTGCGGGCGCTAGGCGTCAACCTGCTCGGATCACGCAATACTGCGCTGCAACAACTTGTCTCCGAGATCCCCGCTCCCCTGGTCGCCGAAATGCTCGGATACAGCGACCAAGTCACTCAACGCCACGCTGCGCTCGCGGGAACGACCTGGGCCAACTACGCGACTGCACGGAACGTGGCGAATTCGCAGAAGGAAACGGATTGGTGAATCTCCCTGAGCATGAGGAGCGATACATCCGGGACTACGTCAACAGCCAATCGCCCGACGATGATCAGGCGGGGTTGGTCCAAAAGATTGGATCGCGACGCGTCCTGGGCCGTACCCACGAAACCTACGATGTGCATTGCACATCCACGCGCTGGTGGGTGATCACGAATCCCACTAATCTCTACTTGCAGACGGACTTCCCGCAGGCCGAACAAGCATTGATATTTCACATCGGCCTCGGTGTAATGATCGCTGAACGGAGTCGGTCGGAAATCGACAGCGAGGACGAAACCCACGTCTCCACGTCGTGGCGTCGCTACCGTCAGGCAGTTCTGGCGATGAACGAGGCGACCGAAGCCGAGGACTACCAAGCCGTCGGAATCAAGTGCCGGGACGCGCTCATCGCTATGGCGAAAGGACAGGTTGACGCGGAATGGGTTGGTGAGGTCGCCGAACCGCCTAAAGCCGCGGACTTCAAAGGCTGGGCCAATATCTATGCAGACCGTCTCGCCGACGGGCGCATGCGGTCCTATGTAAAAGCCCTCTCGGAGAAGGCTTGGGATCTGACGGTCTGGCTCCAACATTTCAGCAATGCAACCGAATACGACGCAGACATCGTCCTCGACGCTACGGCGCATCTGCTCAGCACGTTCGGCAAATTGATTCGCCGAATCGAATCTGACGAACTTGAGCGATGTCCTCGGTGCGAGTCCTACAAACTTGCTGAGGACATCGAACCCGATGATTCTGGCGAAGGATTCTACGAGTCCATTGTCTGCAGCGCCTGCGACTGGCGGTCAGAACCTACGTATACCTCGTGGGCTGAACACCTTAAAGACGCTGACATCGAAGGTTACTTATCCGGACCGGGTCTCGGTCTGTGCGACCGGTTGCACCATGACCACAGCAACGACGAGAAGCCGACTGACTCCGCTTCTCACAAATCCCCTAGCGCAGAAGCGTGAGTCCGCATCGTGAAAGCAAACACTTCTGCCATAGCCGGAGGAATTGCCAAGGCTCTCAAGCCTTATGGACGGGAGCGGCGCCAACCCAGCGGCGGTAGGCGTCCATGTCGACGTTGCTGCCGCAGACGATGGCCACCACATGTCGGCCCGCGAAGCGGTCGCGGTCTTCGAGGATGGCGGCGATGCCCAGCGCGGCCGCCGGTTCGACAACGAGGCCAGCGTCCTCCAGAAGTACCCGCATACCGGCGATGATCGATGCTTCCTGGACTAAGACGGCGTCGTCGCCTACTAGGAGGAGGTCGTTGAGGACCTCCGGAATTGGACACCGGCCGGCGACAGCGTCTGCGATGGTGTCAGTCGAGTCGGTGGTGACAACGCGCCGCTGACGCCACGAACGTGTCATCGCCGGTGCGCCGGCCGGCTGAACACAGATCACCTCGACGTCGGGCGCGAGGGCCTTCATCACATGCCCGACACCGGTAGCCAGGGCTCCGCCCCCGAGAGCGACCAGCACAGCGTCGAACGAGGTGCGGGCGTCCACCAGTTCCAGGCCAATGGTCGCCGCGCCCTCACAGGTTTCGATATCCAAGCTGTCATCGAGCAACCCGATGCCGTCATGCCGCGCGATGGCCGCCGCCCGGTCACGGGCCATCTCGTTATCGCCGTCCACCAACTCCAATCTCGCGCCCAGTGCGCGGATGCGATCGAGCTTGACCGCAGGTGCAAACCGGGATGCCACGACCGTGACTTCGAGACCCCTGGCGCGGCCAGACCAAGCCAGGGCCTGCCCGAGGTTGCCCGCGCTGCCACACACCACGGCGGGCGAGCCCTTGTCGGCGAGCAGGCTCGCGCCGACCTCGGTGCCGCGCGCCTTGAAGCTGCGGACCGGATTGGCTGTTTCGAGCTTGATGCTTACCGCGCACCCGAGTCTTCGTTCCAGAGCTTCGCAGCAGTACAGCGGAGTATCGAGAAAAATCGGATCGATGATTCGGCGAGTCGCCCGGATCCGAGCAGTGTCGAGGCGCGTCTGCTGCACGACACAGCAGCGTAGCGCCAGCAGCGCTGTTCGATTTGAGTTCACGCCCGGCGAGCACTGCCCGGATTTGGGTGAGTTAGCCGCTGGGCGTCCCCCGACCCGGCGAGATGACCGCCGCCGAGGAAGTCAACTGGGCACTCCAGCAAACCCACGGCGGCCTAACGCGGTGAAATATTGGGACTTGCCGCGCTTCCACTTTCCCGGCGGTCAGAAGGTCTCGCCTGCTACCTGACGGACCCACGTCCGGAGGCTCACACTGGCGGGGCAATATGGCGGAATCGAATATGGCGGGCTACCAGTAATGGTTTCCAAAAACGGAAACTGCCGCTTGTCAAGACTGTACATAGGGAGCAGGCTGGGACCTGCTGGGGCAGAACCGATTCCGGACGATCTGAGAGCAACACCAGTTGGCCCCTTCCTTGGCCAGGACGTGATAGACCACGCTGGTGGCTCATGCGCGCCGGAGTGCTCGATGATCGTCGTCCACACCGCCGAGGTGGCCGAGCAGGCCCCTGTCCGAGGGCCAGCTGGTATGCCCCGGCCGCGGATGCGGGGACACCTTGCAGCGGTGGGGATATGGCCGCAGCCGGCACGTCCGCAGCCTCCCGGCGCAGGAGGTGATCGACGTGCGGCCCCAGCGGGTGCGTTGCCCCAAATGCGAAACCACCCATGTGCTCCTGCCAGCGGCGCTACAGCCGCGCCGGGGCCGATACCACCGAGGTGATCGGCACCGCACTCGCCCCACAAAGCCGCAGGCATCGGGCATCGCAGGATCGCCATCGCGCTGAGCCGCTCACCGTCGACCCGTGCGCCGCTGGCTACGGCGCGCTCCGTGACCAACGCCCATTTAACCCAGCTGTGGCAGCGCGGCGCCCAAGCACTCATCCGCCTCAACGCCGACGCATTCAACGAGCTGCCCGGCACCCGGCAAGCTCCTATGCGACGCACTGACCATGCTGGCCGCGGCCTGGTGGACCCAGCGGAGGCTGGGGATCAACGAACCCCCTGTGGACCCTCATCGGACTGCACAGCCACGGCAGGCTTCTGGCGCCGGGCTGATTCGCGCTGCGGCCCGGGCTTCCTCGTGCCGGGCTCGCGCACCTGCGCGCCCAACTGCGTCCGTCACCGTGAACACCAACCCCGCCGTCAGTCCGTCACCGTGAACATCACTGCGTCACCGTGCACACCAACTGCCGTCGTTCGTCCTCACCGACAGTGCCGCCATCGTGTTCAACCACGCCCCCCGCCCCCCACATCAGATGAGAAAACCGCCAGATCGACTAGTGGAACTGACACTCTGCTAGCTCGCGACCCGCAAGCCGGTTCGAACCTTTTGTTTCGTCATAAATTATGTTTCGTTACGTTTCGTCGCCGTCAGGCTACGAAACATCTATAATGGCCGCATGAGCGAGAGTGATACGGCTGTGGAGACCCTCGACCGGGACCGCTGTAGCTATCCCGGATGCACGCGGCCGCGCCGCCCGGACCCGGCTACTGGACGGCCGTCGCGCTACTGCGAGCAGTCCGATGATGCCGGTGGGCCGGTGCATAACCGCGCGTCGGCATTCAAGGCCCGCCGAGCGCACCAGCAGAGTGTGGCGACGCTGCAGGAAGACCTTGGAACGGCAGCGCCCGTGTCGATGGCGCGCGCAACCCTTGATCAACGGTTGGCCGAATTGCCCGGCCGCCTTGATGACATGCGGACCTACCTAGGCGAACTGGCGGCGGTGGTCCAGGCCGCCGGGGACCTCGAAGCTGCCGGCGCAGAGGTCGAAGACGCGCATCGTGACGCTTTGAGCAAGATCACCGAAGCCGAGCGTCGTACTGCCGCGGCCGAGCGCGCTGCCCGCCTCGCAGAGGCTCGGGCCGAGCAAGCTGAGCGTGACCGGGAAGAAGCCGACGTACTCGCTGAGAAATCCGCTGCCGAGCTGGCGCGGGTGCGGGAGGAAACGCAGGTCGAGCTCGCAGCGATGCGGGCCGAAATAGACGCTGCAGTGGCCGGCGCCGAACAGCAGGTTGCCTACGCAGCCGCGGAGAACGCGGATCGTTTAGCGCAGCGCGACGCCGCCGTGCAGGACGCCCGGCAGGAGGCATCAGCGGCCCGGATGGAGGCCGCAGCAGCGGTCGCCGCTCAGCGCGCGTCTGATGCGGAAGCGGCACGCGAGCGGGATACCGCAGCTCAGCTGCGCCGCGAGGTCGACGCCGCACGCAGGGAGGTGGACGGCACGCGCCAGCGAATGCAAGTCGAGATCGACGCCGCTCATGAAGCTACGCAGCAGGCGTTCGCCGAAGCGGCAACACTTCGCGTGGAGCTAGCCACGAGTCGCGCAGAGGCCGATGGTGCCCGCCGTTCCGCTGAACAGGACCGCACCGCCCTGGAACGGCTTCGTCAGGAGACCCTCGCCGAGCGCGATGTTCTTCGTCAGGCGCACGCGGACCAGATCGCACAGGCGCAGCGCAATGCCGACGATCGGGTCCAAGTGCTCACCGAGGCTCTCGCAGTAGCATCGGCGGCTACTGAGGCGTTACGTGGCCAACTCGTAGCTCCGATTGCGCGCACACCTGCGAAACGCTCCACACCACGCAAGAATTCAGCACGCAAGATCGCGGGAACGGACCAGGCGGGGTGAGTTGAGCCGGAACTGGCGAAGCTGTCCGAAGCCGTCGAGCTGTGCGGAATCCCGACCGACGTCCGTCAAGATGCTGGCCGCAGATGGGGACCCCAACTGGCGGCGAAAGCGGTAGCGGCACAACCACGAGCTAGAAATTACACCTACTGATGCGCTTACTCATGGTGTATCATGTACACCATGAGTAAGCGTGTGAGTCTCATCCTCGGCGACTCTGACGAGGCCGTGATAGCCCCGTACCTGAATCAAGGCTCGCCGGCCTACGAGGTGCTGCGGCACTGGGCCAGCGAGCACGATGTCGATGACATCAAGTCGGAGGCCGCGGCGTTACGGGCACTGCTTCAGGCGGGCGCCGAGGCGCTCCAGGAACATGTCCTCGACGCCGGCTACGCCGAGCTGGCCACCGAGTTCAACAGCGAACCGTCTAACGCTGAGCGCCGGACCGCGCGGGACCGCTATGCGCGTCGGGCCGAGAGGCGACAGTGAGCCGCGCGCTGCGCAGCCAGGCCTACCGGGTTGACATCGGGCATGGCGCGAAGCCGTGGGTCATCCTCAGCAACAATTCGCGAAACAGAAACCTCGATACCGTTCTCGCCGCCCGGATTACGACCACGAGCAAGCACGCGAACGTCCCCACCGTCGTGCCGTTGACTGCGGCTGATCCGCTGGTGGGCTTCGTCTTGGTCGATGACATCGTGCAGCTGTACCACGATGAGCTGACCGAATCGTTGGGCACCTTGTCGCCGTCGACCATGACCGTAATCAGCAAGGCACTTCGAATTGCGCTTCCATGAGGGGCGATGGGCAAACGAATCATGCGGCGAGGCAACAACTACAGCGGAGTCCGGTAGGCATTTCCCGCACATCAGGAGATAACCTGCGCGCCGTGACGGGGCCCAAGGGTGTACCGCATGTCCGTCGATGTGCGCGCGGGTATGTAATTTCGGCGCGGCACGCAGAGATGTTTCACGCTGCCGGGGCGACCTTCGCTGCGAGCGGCGGGCCTGCCACACCCGGTGCTTGCCTGTCGGGGGTTTCGACGTATTTGCGTTGCGCATCGCGACCCAGCCCGACCGGTGTACATCGGAACCCACGCGACGTTCCATGTCGCGGCGCAATCTCATCTGATTTGGTGGCTCCGCTCAATCCAGCCGGATAAGGACCGCTTAACACTCATCCCCTGCACGCCCAACACACCGTCAGATCACGTCTTTGAGTAGGGCCGCTGGTGTGACGCCGAAGTGGTCGGCGATGTCGAAGAGTCGGGCAATGGAGATATTGCGTTGTCCGGCTTCCACTCCGGTGAGAAACCAGCGGTTGAGCCCGGTGGCCTGCGCTGTCGCGCTTTTGGTCTCCCCGGCTGCTTCGCGCAGCGCGGTGATGGTTGCTCCTAGCGCAACGAGGCGCTGCTGGCTTCTTTCATCCGCGGCATCCATGGCGCCTACTATAAGCCACGGTCCTTGCGGCCTCCATCGGTGAATATCTGTCGACCCATCTTCGTGACTCCGCCCGAATCACGCTTATTCACAGTCTATTTCGACTATCCACAAAGATCGGTCCAATCCGCTTCGAGGGAAAACGAGGCCCTACCTTCCCCTAGAATGTCTACTATAATAGTCACCTTGACCCGAGAGGATTCGTTATGACCGCCACTGCCTCGACATCGAACACCGCGCAAACGTCACAGGGCACTGTGGAGCACCTCGACCCGCGTACGTTAATCCTGGAGCCCAACGTCCGCGAGGACGTGCCCGCCAGCCAGGGCTACGCCGAGCTGATGACCAGCATCAAAAACTACGGGGTGCTCTCCCCGCTGACGGCAGTTCGCGGCCCCCAGGGCGAGGTGACGGTGCGCGACGGACAGCGCCGGCTGCTGGCTGCGCGGGAAGCGGGCCTGGCCACGGTGCCGGTCTACGTCACTGCGAATCCGGCCACCACTGAACAGGCGCGCACCGTGGCACGCATCACCGAACAAATTGTGCTCAACGACCACCGCGCCCCCCTGACCGAAACCCAACGCGCTAAGGGCATTCAGCAACTGCTGCTCGAAGGCATGACCCCGGCCAAGGTAGCCAAGTCGCTGACCGTGCCCAAGGCACTGGTTGAAGCCGCCGCCACCGCGACGCGCTCCGAGCAGGCGATGTCGGCGCTCTCACACGCCCAGCTCAGCATCGCCCAAGCCGCGGTCCTGGTCGATTTCGACACCGACCCCGAGGCGGTCCAGTATCTGACCGAGGCGCGCAGTGCCGGTGACTTCGAGCACCGGGTGGCCGAACTGCGCCAGAAAGCCGCCTCGGCGAAGGCTCGTGAGAGTGCGGCAGCGCCGTTGCGCGACAAAGGGTATCGGCTGCTGACCGAGCGCCCGGCCTGGAATGACGAGCGGTTCGCTCACCGGTGGGACCGCTTGTGCGATGCCCAGGGCAACACCGTTTCGGATGCGGTGACCGAACAGGATCCCCAGCTATGGGCGGTGTGGCTTGACGAGATTGAGATTCGTGAGGACAGCCGCACCGGTGAGGAGGTCGATGAAGGCGACATCGACTGGGACATCGACGCCGCCGACCACGACGCCGAACCCGAAGACGGCTATGTGCATCCGCGATTCATCGTCCAGCGCACCGTTTTCGAGCCCGAGTTCTTCTGCTTGGACATCGACGCCGCCGGGCTTCTGACCCGCTCGCAGTACTACCAGCGCTCCCGGCCAGGTGCAAACCCCGCGACCGGCGACACTGGCGCCGAGCAACGCCGCGAAGCCGAACTGCGCGAAAAGCGCAAAGTCGTGGCCCTGAACAAACTCGGCCGCGCCGCCATCGAGGTCCGCCGGGCGTGGGTCAAAAACCATTTGCTGGCCCGCAAGACACCACCGCAGGGGGCGGCGCTGTTCGTCGCCGCGCAGCTGGCCGAGCACCCTAGCCTGCTCATCGGGTCCTACTCCGCCTTGACTGCCGCCGAACTGCTCGCCGTGAAAGAGTCCGACACCGTTGCCGACACCATCGCGGCACTGCCGTCCGCTGCGGACCCCCGCGCGAGCGTGATCACCCTGGGCCTCGTCCTGGGTGCCCTGGAAGCCGAAACCCCCAAAGACGCCTGGCGGCGCCGCTACACCAACTACAGCAAGGACTACCTTCGGTTCCTGGCCGACCACGGCTACGAACTGTCCGACATCGAAAAAGTCATCACCGGCCAAGCCAAAGACGACGCCGTCTACGACAGGATCGCCGCTGCCAAGACCACGGCGCCGAAGGCCGGCTGACCACTTCGGGTGGGGCGGTGTGCATCTCGTGCCGCCCCACCGGTCCTAGGGACGTTTCCCTGGTGTCCGTCATCGATTGCTGCGATCTAACGTGCTGGTCGCGCATGGAGCGAAACAACAACGGGGGAAGGTTCTTTCGTTATAGGTCCGAGGCTAACCCGGCCTCATTACCGTTGCTGGCGACCGGCACTGCTGATAGACTGACTACTATAATAGCCACTATCGAGAAGGAGTACGCGCTATGTCCACCAAACCCGCCATCAACCCGGCGCAGGCCACCCCGCCCGCCGTCATCACCCACAGCCTGGTCCGCATCCAGGGCGCCCAAGACGGTGATCTCACCGTCTTTCACGCCCGCACCCCCACGGCGCGCATGACGATGACGTGGGGCGGCATTTTGATGACGTTCTGGTCGGCCCAGGCAGCGCAAAGTGTGCTCGAAGCGTTCGCGGCCGCACGCCCCCTTCTCGCACCGCTGTTACGCCGCATCCCGCCGCCGCCGACACCGGCCCTGGAACCCTTTGCGGCCCAGACCATCGCGCTGGACTGGACACGGCGCGCCAACTACGCCGTGGTGGCCCGTGACGAGCTTGCGCGCGATCGGCGCCGCCAGCTGCACTGGATCGACATCCACTGCGGCCCCTGCACCTGGCAGATCCTCGACCAGGACGGCTACCTCAGCGCGGTGGACCTGCTGCGGCGCGCGCACTCGACCGCAGTGCACGTATTCACCGATGGACCGCGCTTCAGCGCAGACCCCACCCTCGACGACTACCGACCCACGATGGAGTAATCCACAAGCCACCCACCGCGGGCCGCACTTATCCACAACGGAGAGTGCGGCCCGCGCCAGTGTGTCCCCAGGTTCCCACACTGGATACTCCGACACCGACGGGTGTCCCACAACGGAAAGGAACCCCACCCTCATGACGACCTGGAGTGTCACCAGCAGCCATCCCGGCGGCGTGGAGATCTGCACCGGCACCACCACAACCGCAGCCGAGGCGCGCACGGCCGCGCTCGCCGCGACCCGCGCGCGCCATGCCCACCTCGGTATTGCCGGCGCCTGCCGCCACACCCTGCGCATCGATGGCCGGTGCACCGCCATCGTCGCTACTGCGCATCAACCCGGCGACGACGTCGACCGCGAACAGTTCGACGAACTACTCGATCGCCTCGACGCCACACCGATGCCCGCCGAGCTCGACACCACGGATTACCGGTAGCGACTGCCGGCCGCGCTGGATGGCGAACGAGATCGCCGAGGGCGTGCAAGCTTTGAAACATTGACCGGATGCGGGCTGGGGCCAGTTCGTGCGGATCATCGACGAGAAGGCCGACCGCTACGGGCGCACCGTACACCGGGTGTCGCGGTGGCTGGCATCGAGCAGAACCTGCTCTGCGCCTGGGTGTGGGCACCGCCTGGACGAACTCCCACTACAGATTCGGCTGTGGACGTGCCCCTCGTGCGAGGTGTCTCACGATCGAGACCACAACGCAGCCAAACTTATTTTCGCCGCCGGTCGCGCGGAGAGGTTAAACGCTTGTGGAGCCTCGGTAAGTCCTCCCCAATCACCGGGAGGCGCGAGGCGATGAAGCAGGAAGTCCCCCAACCGCGGCATAGCCCCCGGGAATCCCCGCCATTCCTTGACCGGTACTGCACGGATCTCACGATAAACGACACCTACGACAAGCACGGTCCGCTAGGCGGACCCAACAGACGGGATCGGCTATCCCTCGACTGAAGTCGAGGGCTTGCGCCGAAGAAGTATTCGGTCAACCCATTGTCTTCCTGGTCGGGCCGAAAGGCCCTACCCGACAACGGCAAGCGCTTGCGGTGGCAACCACAGGTTCATCGTGAGCTGTGATCGCCGGTTGGCGCTGCGTGCGGGCATCTGGACGCAGGCCAGCCAGGAGCCATCGGATCGGCGGAGCCAGGCCACTTGGCGTGCCAGCATGACCGGCTCCAGCACAACGCCGCCGGCTTTAATCCAGAGGGGAAGTTCGTCTTTGCGGATACCGGAGGCCGGGAAGACACGTGTGACATCGACGCGGACCTGGCGGTCGACGCGAACAAGGGTCGGGAACTCGGCGGAATCGTCCCAGTGTTCGAACATATTTTCGATGATGTCACGAGATGCCTCGCAGCAGCGTGGCGGCGCTGGTGTTCAGGGCGCGGGCCAGGTGAACCAGCACGACGGTGGTGGCGGCTTTGTGGCCGTGTTCGACCTGGTTGAGGTAGGTGCGGTGGATGCCGGCGCGTTCGGCGAGGGTGGCTTGAGTCAATCCTGCGGTGGTGCGGCGCTCACGGATCGCGGCCCCGATCTGTTGTTGGATCGCTGCGTCGTCGCCCGCAGTATCGGTGTCCACCCAGGTCGCCCTTTGTTGTGTCCGGCCAGCAGTTGATTGTGGCCGATAGTCTACAAGCGACGTGGTGGCGCCGTGGTCAGAACAGGCCATCGCCGGTCGCCTCCTGCCACCACTGTTCAAAACCGGGGCGCTGCTTGTTCTGCGGGCCCGCCGGGGCGGCCACGAACAGGTGGTCCACCCCATGATGCGCGCGTTCGCGCACCACATGGCGCACCACGCCATCGGCGCCGCACACCCGCTGCCCGGCTTGGGTGCTGAGCTGGTCGGCCATGTGGCTGCGGGTACCGGTGGCGATGATGCGCACCGAGCGGGCGGTGATGCCACGGCGGCCCTCGCGGCCGGGCCGGGCCAGCCGGCGTACCTCGTAGAGCGCCCACGGCGAGTGCTCGAGGCGGGCGGTGAAGCCCGCCATCACCTCGTCGAGTCCGGCCTGGGCGACAAGCTCGGCGGCGCTGCTGTTCTCGATCAGCGTTTGGGCCGGATTGAGGCTGCGGGCAACAAATTCCAGGAACAACGCCTCGGCGCCGCGCTCGGGTTCGGCGCGGTAGCGCTGCACTTGCTGGGATCGGCCGGCGGCCGTGGCCATCGAGAACGGGCAGAATCCGCATGCTGATTTGGGGATCGCTTCACCCAGGACCTCGAGGACGAAACGCTGGCAATCGGCGCGGGTCCAGCCCCACTCCAGCAGCGGATACCAGCCGGTGCGGGTGGCGGTGTTGTAGGTGCGGTCTTTGGCGGCGCGCCCGGATTCGTTTGCCTCGAAGCCGATCGCGTGCCGGTAGGGGTGTCCGGCGGTGATGCGCGCGATCACCGGATCCAGGCAGTCGCCTTTGGCGTGCATCGAGCAGGCCCTGATCCCGCCGCGCTGAGGCACCGTGCCCGCCGCCAGCATCTCCTGGCCCAGTGTGTAGTCGCCATGGGCGAACAGCGTTACGGCGCTACAG
>Ga0209426_1001559_pt1 | contig 13363 bp, 13 predicted proteins | sample Deesub1362B_J571_FD_187697 | JGI IMG/M metagenome (GOLD analysis project Ga0209426, IMG submission 187697) | Deep oceanic, basalt-hosted subsurface ecosystem from Juan de Fuca Ridge flank, Pacific Ocean, CORK Borehole 1362B_J2.571 (SPAdes)... ...
ATCCCATAACAGTAAGGGATTCAAAATAGGTCAATTTAATTCCTTTTTCAATTTTTTCTTTAATTTTCAAAACATAATTAACAAAATCCTTTTCCGGGATTTCCTGATTTCCTATTCTTATTCTTTCCCTTACATTCATAACATGCGGAGATGTAAAAAGTCCGACATTATTTATATTTTTTTGAATAAGACCTGAAACAATATGATGAGCAGTGCTTCCCTTTCCTTTTGTTCCTGCTATAATAACGGGTTTTTTCAAATCATCTTGGGGATCTGAAAATTCTTTCAAGTTTTCTAAGAAATTTTTAAAATCAAATTCACCTTTCGGTTTTTTCTTTTCGTAATTAATAAGCGATTCAAGGTACAGATTTGCCTCTTTAAAATTCATTTATTTTTAAAAAGTTTATCGCCGTAGGGATACGGCTCCTACAGGTTGTTTCATTATTACATTTGTAGGAGCGGCTTCCAAGCCGCGATAATAACATTATAACCACCATATAATATCCTCAATTTTGTATCTGCTTTTCCAAAAAGGATATCTTCTTGGATCCTGTATAATTCCTTTTCTTACGGGATTAAAAAGGCAATATCTCATAATTTCTGTAAGACTTTCATCCTTTCTTATTGCATGATCATAAAATCCTTTTTGCCAGATATTTTCTTCTATTTTTATTCTTTCTTTTATTCTCCTTCCTGTAAACTGTTTCAGACTCTTTATCACTTCGGATAATTTCTTATCTCCTGTAAGTTTAAATATAAGATGTGCATGATCCGGCATAAGCATTGCAAATAAGACTTCAATATATCCGCTTTTCTCAAGATACTCAAGGCTTTTAAAAAATATATCTGCGTTTTCTTTGCTTTTAAAAATTTCCTTTTTATTCTTACAGCAAATTGTTATAAAATAGTAAAAACCTTTTACAGATTTTCGTCCCTTTCTGAGATTCCTTTGACCTTTTTCCGGTTTTTTGATTTTCATGTATTTAATTTTAACCCATTTTCATTCATTCGCCGTAAGGATACGGCTCCTACATGGCATATTATACATCTTTTCCGATTAATCGCCGTATGGATACGGCTCCTACAAATTATTTCATCATTATATATGTAGGAGCGGTTTCCGAACCGCGATATCATACTCTTACAAATCATTTCATCATCACATCCGTAGAAGCGATTTCCCAATCGCGATATCATATCCCTGTAGGAGCGGTTTCCTAACCGCGATAAATTATTTCCCGGTCGAGACATTTCCATTGTAGAAAGATTTTTTTCATCTGAACAAAAAGAAGGAAATAACAGACAGAATTATTGTGTAAATTCCGAAAAGAGGGAAGAGTTTCCTTTTCATTGAACCTTCAAGGATAAAAAGGGCAAAAAGACCTGCTAAAAGTGCGGATAAAAATCCGAAACTTGCGGATACAGGTTCCAGATATTTTAAATCACCTATTGTAAGAACAAAGGCACCGAAAACAAGGGGAAGATACATATAAAAAGAAAACTCAAAAGATTCCTTCGGGTCAACACCAAGCAAAAGAGCAGTTGTTATTGTTGTGCCTGACCTTGAAATACCTGGAAGAAGTGCAAAAATCTGCATCACACCTATAATAAAGGCTTTCTTGTTATCTATCTTTTCACCGCCCTCTTTTATCCTTGAAGACAAAAGATAAAATCCATTCAAAAGAAAAAAGATAAAAAGATAATCGGGTTTTTCAAAAAAATTCTCAATTAAATCTTTGAAAAAAAAGGCAATAATTCCTGCAGGTATAATACCGATAAAAATCTTAATATAGTTATCCTTATAATACCCGAATATTCTTTTTCTGAAATATATTAATATTGAAAAAAGGGTTGCAAGATGTAAAAGAGTCTCAAGACCTATCCCTTTTAAATTGAATTTCAATAATTCCTGAAGGAACAAAAGGTGTCCTGAAGAGGATACTGGTAAAAATTCTGTTATACCCTGCAATAAACCGAGGAGAGTCTCTTTCAATTTTTATTCCTTTTTTTCTATTAATTTTAAAATATCAATAAGTGGCACAAGGTCATCATTTATCAGGATTATTTTCTTAAAAATTTCCTTATCAAGGTCATAGGGAACCTCAAGCAATTTCACATCCCTTTTTCTGTAAATCCCCTTAACCTCACCTGTTCTTATAAATATATTTTCCCTTTTATCTTTTTCTATAAATATATATGAATAGGGCTTCTTCTCCTGTGGAATATTAAGAAGTTTTGAAAATGAAATCACAGGTATCATCATATTTCTGAAATTCGCCATACCTATAGCATAGTCAGGTAAATCAGATGTTTCAACAATATCTATACCTGTAACCACCTCTGATGCCTGATGTGTATAAATGGAGTAAAGTTCATCTCCGACTCTAAAAACAAGAAACTCCTCCTCTTTCTCCTCTTCCAGCTCAACTATTGCCTCCGGGAGCTTCTCTGTTTCAACATGGGTGTATTCTTCAACAGGGATTGCTTTTCCTTCCTTTTCCTTGATTTCTTCTCTCTTCTTTTTCTTTGCTTTCCTTTTTAATTTACTTTTTGATTTCATTTCCTTGGATTTTGTCCTTTCCTTTGTTTCTTTCTTTTTTTTCTCCTTTTCTCCTTTTTTCTCTTCTTTTATATCTTCTTTCCCAAGTAATTCAAGAAATTTCTTATAGCTTATTTCTTCTTTCATAATTCAAGAATTGTAAATTGTTCATTCGTGTATATACATATTTCAGCAGCAATCTTAAGTGACTCCTCAACAATTTTTTTTATATCAAGTTCTGTATGCCTTAAAAGTGCAAGAGCTGAAGCCTTTGCATAGGAAGCACCTGAACCGATTGCCACAATTCCGTATTCAGGTTCAACAACCTCACCGCTTCCTGAAATTATAAGGGCTTTTTCCTTATTTAAAACTGCAAGTAGTGCTTCAAGACGTCTTAAGAATTTATCTGTTCTCCATTTCCTTGCAAGTTCAACAGATGCTCTCATAATATCTCCTTTATATTCTTTCAAATTTTTTTCAAGATTTTCAAAAAGGGTATAAGCATCGGCAACAGCGCCTGCAAACCCCACAAGAACCTGATTATTGTAAATCTTCATAACCTTTCTCGCCTTATGTTTCAGAACAGTTTCACCGAGAGTCACCTGTCCATCTGCCCCAATAACCGCCTTCCCATCCTTCACGATACCGAGAACAGTTGTAGAACGAGTCATATTCTAATTTTAATAAAAATTTCAGGGAAAAGCAATTTCTTCAAAGTCCTTATAATTTTTGTCCCATAAAAACATCCCGAGTCCAGCAAAGCCTTTTGTCCTTAAATCTTTTGATTTTTTTACAAAGATACCATCAGGTAAGCCAAGCCCTGAAGCAAAAAGTGAAATCTTGAAGGCATCTTTTATCTGAGATTTATCCGAATAAATTATAAATAAATTCATGTTTTTATAAGAAAAAGGATAGGAAGGATAAATGAATATTAAAAGGTCATTGTAGATTCCATATTTTTCAAAAATTTTTTCAGGCAATTTTTTGATAACTTCCTCTACACCACCTTTAAAAGATTCTTTCTGACCTATGAATATAACATTATATTCCGATAACATCTTTTTGTTAAATAAAGTATCAGGCAGAATTTTAACCTTTATATTTCCCCTGAAAAGCAAAGAAAAAGATATATTTCTGGCAAGATGATAATTCCAGTTATTAAAAATTAATTTTCTTTTACCCTCCTTCTTAAAAAGAAAAACATCACCCTGCCCCCCTTCTTCAAAAGGAAAAGTTTTGCTTGTACTGTAAACAATAAGGATTTTATTTCTCAATATATTTTTTATAAGACCGGGATTTGATGGATTCTTTGAAGGCAATTTCCTTTCAAATTTTCTTACTCTTTTCCATTTTTTATACTTAACAAAAATAAATTTACCTTTTTCCTTACCTCGCCCTGTTTCCTGAGAGAAGACTTTAAACTTAAAATTTTGGGCATCAATGTTTAAAAATATTTTGTCAGTTTTTAAAGATGAAAGATTTAATTCAAAAGCATTTACATTCTGAGTCCTGATAAATAAACTATCACCCTTTCTTTTTAATTTTAAATACCCGGGATAAAAATATTTCTCAGGTTCCAGGATTTTAACATAATAAAACCTGTTATTAACCCCTAAATCTGAAAAATGAAATTCAAAGGAATCGGGAATTGTTCTTCTATGCTTTTTCAAAAATTTAATTATTGTATCCGCATCAACACAGTCAATACCTTCTGTCTCCTTTATATTCCACCAGTGCCCCATTTCAGGTACTTCCCATAGTTTGACCTTTATTCCATTTCTTTTTAAAAGTGATAACATAAACCTCGGATGGAAAGCAGGGACGGATTTATCCTCTCTACCTTGAACTATTAAAAAAGGCACATTTAAAGCATTCTTCACAAACCTCTGGATATCTTCTGTGTATAAAACCCTCTCTCTTATATTAATCTGCTCAGGACTTCCGAAAAGTTTTACTCCCTGAAGGAAATAAGGAACATATGTTCTGAAAGATACCCATCCTGCGGAAGGGACAATTGCTGCAAATCTGTCTGCAAAATGAATACCATTGAAATAAGTCCCGTGCCCTCCCATTGAATGTCCTGTCAAGTAAAATTTTTCCGTATCAACATTAAAATTTTTCTTGACATAATCTATAACTTCCCACAAATCAAGCATTCCTAAATCCTGCCAGTCAAAACCAAAGGGTCTTCGGTTTGTGGGAGCAACAATAAACAGGGAATCCTTTTGCCTGTAAGCCCTTACCTGATCATACGCTTCAACTCCTGCACCGTGAAGGGTAAAAATAACACCTTTTTTATAATCTCCTTTTACCTTCGGAAATCTTAACCCAAAATACTGAACAGAACCATCAATTTTTGATTTAAAAGTTATCTTCAAAGGCTCATTCTTTGATTTTATATTCAGATAAAAAACTGTCATTGTATCAAAATTATCACCTTTTAAAGAAACAGTTATTGAAAGTGTCTCTCTTTTAAAATCTTTATTAAGGATTTTAAACTTCAGGTCTTCATATATAATTTCAAAGGGCATGAGATAATCAATTTCCTTTTCTTCTGCTTCAAGATTTTTACCGAATCCACTCAATTTGATTTTTCTGTAAATTTTATCAGTTGGATTTATTATCCAGAATCCAATATAAAACTCATATATGGAATCCTTGATTATATCAGGGAGAATTGCCCATTTGTTATAAATGAAAGGAACTTCAGAGGCTTTTTCAAATCTTATTCTGATTTTCCCATAATTCATTCCAGTAATAAGTAAAATCCTATGCTTTCCTTCAGATATAAAAAGGGGAACAGGAACATCACCATACCCGTAGGGATCACCAGGATAGGAGATTGAATCTACATAAAACTTAAATATTTTTTCAGGATATACCAGATAAAAACCCTGTTCAAAGGTTGTATCAAAATAAACATAGGTTAAACCTGTAACTCCCCAGCCGTGATGCTTATATTCTCTTGAGAGTTCAACAGTATCATGATTTAAGATTATGTAACCTTCTGAATCCTTTTTGGCTCTTTCCCATAAAAGTATTCCGTTTTTTGAAAGAGTTGAATAAAAAGTATCATTCAGAGAAATAGCATATTTCTCTTCACCTGGAGGGTAAAGAAAATCGTATCCTGACTCTCTTACTCCGGTCTGAAAGGGCCCGAGAAAATAGATTTTAAGAAAAAGAAATAATATCATACTCCTTTAATTGATAATAATCTTGCAAATCTACCCATGGCTATCATAAATGCTGACATTTTTAATGATTTATTTTTTGCCACACTAAAGGCATAAATATCAGAAAAAACATTCTTTATTCTATTCTCAAAAATCTGTAATTCTTTCTGTGTGATAAAAGAAACATTACCCACAATTGCCTCGTATGAATTCAAATAGGTAAAGGGAATGCCCGCTATTATATCAGGTAATATCTTCTTTTTTGTGTTTAAGTTCTCATAAATTTCATAACTTATTCCCGAAGGTGCAAATTCTATTATTACATCTGTTTTTATTTTTTCAAAATTCATCTTATTTATGGAATTTGAAGGTCCTGCAAGAACAAGGATATCAGCCTCTTTTTCAAGAAATTCAGCATTCGTCAACTTATCAGCTTCCTGAATCTCTGTAACCGATTTATTATTTCTTTTCAAATTCAAAATATTTTCAAAATCCAGAATATCAGAAACTATACCACCCTTTTTATCAGATACACCGATGATATCGGCTCCCTTTTCTTTTAAAACTCTGAAAATATTAAGACCAACTTTTCCTGCTCCCTGTATCAGAACCTTTTTACCTTTAAAATCTACATCCTCTATCTCTGAAAATTTATCAAACAGAATTGATATTCCCCTTTTTAAAATTTCATCTCTGTTTCTAAATCCACCAAAATCATGGAGTTTAGCTGAAAAATTATATTCATAAAAACCTGAATGATTTTTAAACTCATTTATCATAAATGAAACATCGTAATTTTTAAGACCCATTTCAGGGTATATAACATCCTTATTTTCTTTTAAAAATATAAAAAATTCCTTTATATATTTCTCAACCAGAAATTTTCTCATCCTGTCATTCTTTACAAATACATCACCTATCTCAATCCCGCCTCCAGAACCCGAAAAAGGCATCTCAAGAAGAAAATTCTGCCATGTTATAAGGGAAGAAAGTATTTTAAGTTTATCATTTGAAACTTTTTCAAGGCATCGCAATCCCCCTATGCTCTTACCTTTTATATCCGTATGCACAATTCTTATTGCTTTGAAATAGGCAAGTTTACCCTGATACTCAAAAGGAATGTTCTTTTCAATACAGGTAAAAGAATTTAGAATTATTCCAAGAACACTATCAGGTATTCCTATTGCCTTTCCTGCATTTATCAAATAATTTTTATATCCCTCATCCATAATTAAAATTTTAAGTCAATTAAACCCTCAAAAACCAGATTTACAGGACCTGTAAGAAATGTTCCCTTTTCATTAAATTCAACATAAAGAACATCACCTCCTCTTGTATGAACTTCAAATTTTTTAAAATTACTTTTTAACTTTGCATAAAAGGCAGAAGCAACTGCTCCTGTTCCACAGGAAAGAACTTCATCCTCAACCCCTCTTTCGTATGTCCTTATAAAGATTTTATCACCTTCAATTTTTATAAAATCAACATTTGTTCCTTCTGGTTCAAACATTTCATGAAATCTCAAATATCTGCCCTTTTCAAAAACAGGCACATCTTCAAGGTTATGGGTCTCCTCTATAAGATGTGGAACACCCGAATTTATAAGTGTAAATTTTTCTCCATTAATTGAAACTTCTTTAATTTTTTCAGGGTCAACCATTTTAAGCATGACAAGGTTATCCCTTACAACCCTCCCCTCATGTTCTCCGTCGTCGGCAATAAATTTAAATTCTCTTTCTCCTGTTTTAAGATAATTATGATATATAAGACACCTTGCACCGTTTGCACAGAACTCTGCCCTTGAACCATCAGCATTAAAATAAAGCATCCTGAAATCATAATTTTTATCTTCAAGGGAGAAAAGGACTCCATCAGCTCCGATTCCTCTTTTTCTATCACATAAAAAGGGTATAAACTTTAAGATTTTTTCAGGTTCCACATTCAAAGGTAAAACAAAATCATTTCCTGTGCCTTCAATTTTAAAGAATTTAATCTTCATTTTAGTTTTTTATTTTAAAGACCATACAAAAAGAAAAACAAGTGATTAATTGCAGTGTGTATTTGACCAAATAATAAGATAAATTTCATCTTAATTTTATTATTTTAAAGGTTTTTTTCTTTGTTTTTATAAAATATATTCCTTTTTTCAATTCTTTTTGTAGGAGCGACTTCCGAGTCGCGATTAACCTGCCTGTTATGTTGAAAATTTTATAATCCCGCGGCAAAGATAACGCTCCTACAATCGCAGGAATTTTAAATTTTATGTTTTTATTTTTGACTCTTAAACCCTCGCTTATCCCTGTCCCATCCCACTCAAATATCCTTGTCGTATCATTCCCTGACCATATTATCTCATTCAATCCATTACCATCAATATCATATATCGCTACTGAACCATTATAACCAACATATATTGAATCAAAAACATAAAAATTATTATTTGAACTCGCCTTTAATATCCTTATCCAAGGTCTTGTCATTAATACCGCCTCAGGCACAGAATCACCGTCAATATCTCCGCTTGCTGAATAACCCTGCCCGGTACCCACAAAATAAAAAGTATCTATTACCTCATAACTATTATTACCAATTGCCTCAAATATAAATACCTGAAACTCTGAATTGAGAACAGTAAAACCCTTAACTATAAACTCAAGCCTCCCATCTGAATCCATATCATTAACCGTAAAACAATCTTTTATATTTGCGGTAGGAAGGAGGGAATATTCACGCAATATATAATTATCATCACTTATACTTTCCCAAATCTGATAATATCCATCCACTCCACCAAACACAAACTCATTTAATCCATCCAAATCAAAATCTCCAAATGCAACCGTTGAACCAACATCCCCAAGTGTATCACCTAAAAATATAAGTTCATAATTATTATTAACAACACTCCACTCATATATACCAAAATCACGAACAACTGTACCTGAATCTGTATCCTTTTTCCATGCTTGAAAAATAATCTCCGGAAAATCATCCTTATCAATATCATAAACACATATAGGTATTACCAATGCAAAACCAACCGTATCCCTCCAAACCTCATTCAAAGGATATGAAAAAGAATCCGGAGACTCGTAAATGGAAATGCCGTTATATATTGTATTATCTGCTTGAAAACCAAAAAACATAGCAAAATCTAACTTTCCATCTCTGTCAAAATCTCCCATGTCAAAAGGAACCAAATCTATACTGTCCATAAGTATTGAATCTCGAGCAACAAATTTAAACGAGTCATTTCTAATTTGCTCATAAAAATATATTATCTTTTTTAAAGTTGAATCTATGGGAGGTGTAAATATTATATCAATTAAACTATCCCTATCAGCGTCTAAAACGTTTAATTTGCCATAATTTGTAGCACCTTTTGAGATATAACCTACCTCAATGAATTCCCCGACTAAAACTAATAAAAATAAAACCATTATCCCTCTCCATAAAAGACGGGGAAGAGGACTTGAACCCTTCCCCGCCCCCTTATTTCACCTCAATTTTATCAATTTCCTCTTTATCTCCTTCCCTGTCTCAACATCCTGTATTATCAATATGTATGAACCCGAACCCCTGTCAAAAGGAATTATCGCTTTCCCTTCCATCATATTATCATAAACCCTTCTTCCCGTAATGTCAAATACCTGAATTCGGGATTTTTTGAAAGGAATGTTCAAAAACCTCAGTTTTCCATCCCTTATAAATGTCGGAACAAGAAGTTCCGCCTTTTTATCTCCTTTCTTAAATCCCTGAACCCCTGAATAGGCATGAGAACCTTCCTCTGTCTGTTCCTCTTTTTCATACCTGTAAACATATATGCCATGAACTCCCACATATTCTCCCTTCTTCCTTGAAAAAAGAACTTCAATTCTCTCATCATCCCTGTAATAAGGCTCAGGAATCTCAATGTCAAGAGTCTCCGGCTCAAAGGCTTCATATAACTTGATAAAACAAACCCGAATCAATAATTCTTTTTATCAAAACGGTGGGGGGATACATGTTATCCATCCGGATATTTCACAATTTATTACTATTAAACGAAGAAAGGAATTTTTATTCCTTTTTAAACTCCTTAAAACAATATCGCTTTCACTCAAACTTAACCTTTTATTCTTAAAATATTTTTTCTCCATTATAAAATTATAAGATACATTATTGGACCTGTCAATATATTTAAAATATAATTTTGCTTTATCACAGTAATTTATAAAATTATTTTTGAAATTTTTTAATGTAATTTTTTTTGACAGCTGAATTATTTACCTGTGCAACAATCATTATTTTTGAATATAAAATCAATACTTATCTCTTTATGCGGAAATTCAAAAATAAACAGAAATAAATTTTAAAACATACCATCCTGAATTTAAACCTTTAATATCTCTACAATTTTATAAAAATTTAACAAAATAATCTTCCTAAAAATTCAGGCATTTTAAATCCTGCAAAATGTATATCTTTATTATAATACTTTGTTTTTTCAGGTATTCTTAAAGGTTTTAAACTTTTTACTTTTTTATTAAATACAAAAAAATAAAGCCATAAACCACCCGGATATGTGGGCATGGGAGAAAGATAGGGAAGAACACTTTTAAATTCCTCTTTTAAAATTTTATAAAGATTTTTTATTGTTTTTAAATGATGAATCGGAGATTCTGCCTGAATTGATATTCCCCCGTTTTTCTTTAAAATCTTCCTGAGATTCCTGTAAAATTCTCTTTTATAAAAGACCTTTGCAGGACCAACAGGGTCTGAGGTATCAAGTATTATAACATCAAATTTATCCTTTGTTTTTTTTATAAAAATATTTGCATCTTCAAAAATGAGTTTAACCCTTTTATCTTTAAAGACTTTAGAGGTCCAGGAAAAGAATTTTTTACATGCTTTAACAACCTCTTCATCTATTTCAACCTGAACTATATCTTTTATAGGATGCTTTAACACCTCCCTGAGTGTCCCTCCATCTCCTCCACCTATTATGAGAACTTTTTCAGGGTTTTTAATTGAAGAAAGAAGCGGATGAACAAGGGATTCATGATAAAAGAATTCATCTTTTTCAGTAACCATAAAAAGGGAATCAAGAGCAAGAACTTTTCCCCAGTCAAAACTTTCAAATATTTCAATCTTCTGGAATTTTGATTTTTTTCTGAAAAGAACCTTTTTTATTTTAACTCTGAATTCAGTATTCGCTGTCTGTTTTTCAGAAAAATACATAATTTAAATATAAGAAAACATTAGTTGAATTTTCTTAAATAAATGTTATAATATTAATACTTCCGCCGGGGTGGCGGAATTGGCAGACGCGCATGGTTGAGGGCCATGTGGGAGTTAATCCCGTGCGGGTTCAAGTCCCGCCCCCGGCACTTCCCAAAAGGTTCAATTCCTTATTAACTTCTCTTTTATTGAAATTGTGGTTCGAACCATACAAGATTAAAGTTGTTGAGCCTATTTTTTTCACAACAAAAAAAGAAAGAAAGAAAATCCTTCAAAAAGCAGGATACAATCTCTTCAGAATACCCTCTCACAAAATCACAATAGACCTTCTCACTGACTCAGGGACAAATGCAATGAGTGAACATCAATGGGCTAAAATCCTTGAAGCTGATGAATCCTATGCAGGTGCTGAAAGTTTTGAGAGATTTCTTGAATCTGTAAAAGAATTTACAGGGATGCCCTATATTTTACCTGTTCATCAGGGAAGAGGTGCCGAAAGAATCATTGCAGAATATTTTTCAAAAAAAACAAAAAATTTTATCATACCTTCAAACACACACTTTGACACAACAAAAGCAAATCTTCAATATAAGGGAGCAAAAACTCTTGATCTTATTATTCCTGAGGCTCTGAATCCTGAAATATATCACCCCTTTAAAGGAAATATGAATACGGATAACCTAAAAAAACTTTTAAAGAAAAATCACAAAAAAATTCCCGCAGTATTCATGGTTCTTACAAACAACTCAATGGCAGGTCAACCGGTTTCTCTTGAGAATGTGAAAAGAACAAAAGAAATATGTGATGAATTCAATATCCCTTTATGGCTTGATATTTCAAGGATTGCGGAGAATGCTTATTTTATTAAAAAGAGAGAAAAAAAGAAAAAAAGTGTTAAAAAAATAATAAGAGAAATTCTGTCCTATGCAGACGCCTGTTATATGAGCACAAAAAAGGATGGAATTGTAAATATAGGAGGATTTATTGCTTTAAGGGATAAAAATCTTTATGAGGAACTGTCTATGCTTTTAATCCTATGGGAAGGGTTTCCTACTTATGGAGGATTATCCGGAAGAGACCTTGAAGCTGTGGCTCAGGGATTAAAGGAAGTGGTTGATGAAAGATACCTGGAATACAGAATAAATCAAGTGAAATTCTTAGGAGAAGAAATTGAAAAAAGAGGAATACCTGTTTATAAACCCTTTGGTGGACATGCTGTTTATGTGCTTGCTGAAAAAGCTTTTCCTCATATAAGAAGACAATATTTTCCCGGACATGTTTTTACAATTGCCCTTTATCTTGAAGGAGGAATAAGAACAGTGGAGATAGGCTCTTTAATGCATGGAGAGGATGCCCATTTTGAATTTGTAAGATATGCAATCCCGAGAAGAGTTTATACAGAATCCCATTTAAAATATGTAGCCGAGATTTCAGGAGAAGTTACTAAAAATAAAAAAATGTGGAAAGGAGTAAAAATTGTAAAGGAAAGCCCCTATTTAAGACATTTTACAGCAGAGTTCAGATTGCTTTAAGATTAAAGTATGGAATTAAATCATGTGATAATAAAAAAAAGACTGGAAGATGTAAAAGAGGGATTCTCAAATCTTAAAGAATATGTAAAACTCGGAAAAGAAAAATTTTTAGAAAGTAAAGATAAAATAGGTTCTGCAAAATATGAAATAATAAAAACCTTTGAAGCTTTATCCTCTATTTGCTCTCACATTGTTGTGAAAAAATTTAAAATAAAACCACCAACTTATGCGAGTTGTTTTGAAATTTTGGCAGAGAAAAAAGTAATATCTCAAAAACTGGCAAAAAATTTGGTTAATATGGCAAGATTCAGAAATCTTTTAATTCATATGTATTACAAAATAGATGATGAAAAATTTTTTGAAAATCTTTCTCTGGGTTTAAAAGATATTGAAGAATTTATTTCTGCTATTGAAAAATTAATAAAAAATGAGAAAACTGCATAAAATCTCAAAAAGGGAAAGGGGGAAGATAAAAAACAAAATAAAGAAAATTCTGAAAAAAGAAAAAGATGTTTTATTTGCATACATTTTCGGAGGATTTGTGAGAGATGATTCTTTTCATGATATAGATATTGCAGTATATATAATGCCTTCTTCTCAAAAGGATTTATTAAAAAGAATATTTGAAATTGCAGACAAAATAGAAAGGGAGATTGATATTGAAACGGACGTAGTAGCTTTTAATCTGATAGACCCCTATTTAAGAATGGAAATTCTTGAAGGCGAACTTCTTTTTACAAAAGACGAGGTCAAACATGATTTTTTAATAGATTATTATATAAGGGAATACTTTGATGAAAAAGCATTTTTTGAGAGAAATCTTTCTGAAAAAGTGTAATTAAATAAATTTTTCACTTGAATAAGGAAAATAGTGTATGTATAATATATAATTATCGTGG
>Ga0209426_1001560_pt1 | contig 13363 bp, 11 predicted proteins | sample Deesub1362B_J571_FD_187697 | JGI IMG/M metagenome (GOLD analysis project Ga0209426, IMG submission 187697) | Deep oceanic, basalt-hosted subsurface ecosystem from Juan de Fuca Ridge flank, Pacific Ocean, CORK Borehole 1362B_J2.571 (SPAdes)... ...
GTTCAAATGGTTATTCTACGTTTGATTGGTTTTGGAAAAAAAGAAGAATTTAAGAAAGTGCTCGCAATTTTAAGAAAGAAAAAGCCTGATAGAACAAGGGCCCTATGAAATTTGTCGTGTACAGAGAAATCCCTTATATTTTCTTTAACTAACCGCCATTTATCATTTTCACAATACAAAAGTGCCTGCTGAAAAGAAACTTGATCAGCATTTTTATTTTTGCAGTTAAGGAAGAATTTAGGAAAACGAAGCCCATTTCTTTTTTGACTAAAATGTATCTTAACTTTTGAAAGCTCAATACACTGGTAATCATTGCTTTCTTCCCAATCAAGAAAGACTTCACTCTGCTCAATCAGCTCTTTTGAAAATAAACTTAAAAAATGAATTGCACCAAAGATCAAACATTCGACTAGAAATGATCGTAATTGCGCTGATTGTTGCTCATCACCAAATCTAACAGGATGTACATCATCTAAATAAACATAGACAAAATCCTGATCAATAGTCCATTCAGGTGTGAAATTTTGAATCCGAGTACAGAAATATTGCTGACAGAGTGTCAAAGCAGTTTCAACATCAGCACAACTTAAAAATGCAAAGCCCAATGCCCCATGTGAAGTAGGACGAAGTTTGAGTCCATACTCAATACCCAAGCGATGATTGCCTGTGAGTTGTAATGCATTCACCACCAGCTTAGACCACTGATGAGCACTCATTTTGGCATCAGCATGTTTCATAGCTGATAGAACCAACCCAGTATTATGTAAAACAGTTTGATTCTCTATGCCATAGGCTTCAGTAATTTCTAATAATACATGAGCATAAGAAACAGAAATGTTTTCTTGAAACAGCCCAAAAGGATCACGCATAGCACATCCAATGTCCTAAAATGATCATTAATATGGCATAGTCTACCCTATTGGGCGAGCAGTTTATTCTGAATAATCAGTCATAGATAAATGAATAAACTTAGAGGAATTGCTTAAATGGCAAGCCTACATCTCGATAAACAACAATCCATTTATGTGCTGACATTAATCAACGGCGATCAGGAAAATGCGCTCAACAAAGACGTTTTAGATGAATATATTTCGGTTTTTGATGAAATTGAAAACGATAAAAATAACGCGAGCCTGATTATTCGAAGTGATCATCACAAAACGTTTTGTAATGGTTTAGATCTCGCGTGGTTGATGCAACAATCTATCGAAGATAAAAAAGCATTTACTATTCAACTAGAAGATATGTTACTTCGCTTAGCATTATTGAATCTCCCTGTAATTGCTGAAATCAATGGCAATGCTTATGCAGGCGGTGCGATCTTAGCATCAGCTTGTGACTTTAGATTTATGCGGTCAGATAAAGGTCGATTCTGTTTTCCTGAAATAAAACTTACCATTCCTTTTACCGATATCATTGCAGAAATTGTCCAACTGCTACCTAATCAATATGCAACTTGGGAAATGTCGTTGACAGGCAAATCGATGACAGGCGTTGAATGTTTACAAGCTCAAGTAGTGAGCCAGATACATTCTGTTGAATCCTTACAGACTGAAACTTTACGATTTGCAGAAGATATGTCACAGAAACATCGCCTGACCTATGCCGTAATTAAACGTCAATTGCGCCATCGAATTGTAGAAATTGCCAAACAACGACAGTTGTATAATCCTGAAAAATTTGCACATCCTTTTATTCTTTAACTTAATTTTTAGCATGAATTAGAAATAGGAAATTACAATGAAAACTATGCAAGGAAGAACTGTTTTTATCACAGGTGGAAGTCGTGGTATTGGTCGATCAATTGCAATAAAGGTCGCCCAAGCAGGTGCTAATGTCGTGATTGCTGCGAAGACTGCTGTCGAAACACCTAAATTATCAGGCACGATATACAGTGTTGCAGAAGAAATTAAAGCTGCGGGTGGTAAGGCACTTCCTCTCATTTTAGATGTACGAGATGAGCAACAAATTCATTCTGCTATACAACAAACAGTTGAAACCTTCGGCGGGTTAGATGTGCTCATCAATAATGCAGGCGCAATCGCTCTCACTGGTGTTGAGTCAACTTCCCTAAAACAATATGACTTGATCCAGACCATTAATCACAGAGCGACATTTATCTGTGCTCAAGCAGCATTGCCCTACTTAAAAAAATCTTCAAACCCACATATTTTGAGTTTGTCTCCACCAGTCAATATGTCACCGAAATGGTTAGGAATGCTTTCTCCCTATGCATTATCTAAATATGGAATGAGTATTCTCACACTAGGTATGGCGGAAGAGTTTCGGCAATATGGAATTTCTTGTAATACCTTATGGCCAGAAACTTATATTGCGACTGCTGCGGTTTCAAAAAATTTGGGAGAAGAAAATACCCTACAACTAAGTCGCAAACCCGAAATTATGGCAGATGCAGCTTATGCAATTTATACAACTAATCGTGGTGAACTCACAGGACAAAGTTTAACTGATGAGCAAGCGCTTGCAAGAATTGGGATCACTGAACTAGGCGGCTATGCTTGTATTGAAGGAAAGACAGAATTACAAAAAGATTTCTTTTTAGATTAACTTCTAAGACAAAAGCGACCTTAAAACTATGGTCTTAAGGTCGCTTATTGTTATTTCACCCGTATTAACCTGGGAAAATACCACGCTCTTTACGTGCTTTTAAGATACGCTCACAACCAAGAATAAATGCTGCGGTTCTTAGCGTACATACTTTCTCGTTGGCAGTATTCCAAACATCATGGATTGCTTGAATCATCAGATTATCAAGACGTTCGTTAATCTCTTCTTCTGACCAGAAGTAGCTCGACATATCTTGAACCCATTCAAAGTAAGAAACAGTTACACCACCCGCATTACAGATAACGTCTGGGACAACCGTAATACCTCGTTGAACTAGAATATCATCAGCTTCAGGATATGTTGGTCCGTTTGCACCTTCTAAAACCAACTTCGCAGTTAATTTTTGTGCACGTTCAACTGTGATTTGACCTTCTAAAGCTGCTGGAATCAAAATATCCATTTCCACATCCCAGAATGCTTCATCACTGATCGCTTGCGCACCAGCAAAACCGCCCACACCTTGATTTGTTTGAAGATAAACTTTTAACTCTTCAAGGTTAATACCTTCTGGATTATAAATCGTACCTGTATGGTCTTGAATAGTTACGACTTTAGATTTTGACTCAGCGAATAAATACGCAGCTTCACTACCTACGTTACCAAAACCTTGAACTGCGATTTTCGCACCATCTAAAGGTAATTTGATCTTCTCAGCAACTTGTTGACCTGTGATAAACACACCACGACCCGTTGCTTTGATACGACCTAATGAACCACCTAAATGTACAGGTTTACCAGTTACAACACCTGTCACAGTATGACCTTGACCAGATGAATATGTATCCATGATCCAACCCATGACATTTGGGTTTGTACCCACATCAGGTGCTGGGATATCTTTTTGTGGTCCAATGATGTGACTAATTTCACTGGTATAACGACGTGTCAAACGTTCTAACTCACGAGGTGAAAGTTTACGCGGATCAACACGTACACCACCTTTTGCACCACCAAATGGAAGATTTAAAACTGCAGTTTTAATCGTCATCCACGCAGAGAGTGCCATCACTTCATTTAAGTCAACATCTGGATGAAAACGAATACCACCTTTACCTGGACCACGTGATAAATTGTGTTGAACACGATAGCCTTCAAAGTGCTGGATCGTACCGTCATCCATTACAATCGGCACATCCACAATCAAGGCACGTTTAGGGCGCTTCAATGTGTCGATGTAATCTTTTAAATGCTCTAAGTAAGGCGCAACGCGATCGATTTGTTCGAGGTAAGTTGACCATGGACCGTTATTTTGAGAGATATAAGATAAATTAGACATTGTCTATCCTTATAAAATGAAAATAGATGGGTCAGCTCACGCCGAGCCATCAGTCAAAAATGTAGTTAAAAATAATATAAGCGGCTAATTTGGCTGTTCGATTATCCAAATCAAACCGTGGATTGCATTCAGCCACATCGAAAACTCGAATTTTTCCAGATTTCTTTATGGCTTGAAACAATGGATCAAAGACCGAAAGATCAATTCCTTTGACCGCAGGTGCACTCACACCGGGAGCAATGCTGGCATTAAATACATCGAGATCTACTGTAATGTATAACGCGTCAATTTTTTCTATAAAACCGTTAATTTTCGATATCAAATGGTCAATTTCTGAAAGCTGAAGTTGCTGATCGTATATATATTGACAGTTCAGGCGATCTGCCGTGTCAAACAAAGCTTTCGTGTTTGAATGCTTTGCGACACCGATGCATAAATAATGAAATTCTTTTTGATTCTGTTCTGATAATTTTGCAGCATTTAAAAATGGTGTACCTGAAGTCACCTGCTCTGCTTCACGCAAATCAAAGTGTGCATCAAAATTAATGATTCCAATTTTTTGCTGCGGCTCATGATGTTGGATGTATTGGAATAGTCCTGAAAAACTTCCAAAAGCAACCTCATGACCACCACCTAGAACAATCGGTTTCATTCCCTGTTGCAAACTTCGTTCAACTTGATCTGCTAACTCAGCTTGTGCCTTTTCTAATTGACCTTGCTCACATACGACTGTACCAATATCAACAATTGATACAGATTGGTGTACAGGTAAATTTGCCAATTGTGCTCGAATCATATCAGGTGCATCCGCTGCGCCTAAACGACCTTTATTTCGTTTTACACCTTCATCCGAACCAAAACCAATTAAGGCAAATGAAGCATGTTGTGTGGTATTTACCACATGATGGATACGTCGATGTTCTTCACCATCGCCATCATGTCGTCCTTGCCATGTAAATGAATGATTCATATTAAATATCGCTAATTAAAACTGTTTGCACTACACACAAATTTCATTGCCATGCTGAATAATACGTTTAGGCAAATCTCCACCTAACCAGTACACAATCTCAGATGGATGTTCAATTTCCCAAGCAATAAAGTTAGCAACTTTGCCTACTTCTAGACTGCCATGTGAATCTTGTAGTCCCAAAGCATGTGCAGCATGAATAGTCACTCCTGCTAATGTTTGTTCAGGTGTTAAGCGAAATAAGGTGCTTCCCATGTTCATCATCAAACGTAATGACAATGCTGGAGAAGTTCCAGGATTTAAGTCGCTCGACAAAGCAATACGGACACCATGTTTATGCAAACTCTCTAGTGGAGGAAGTTGTGTTTCCCTCAAGAAATAGAATGCACCAGGTAGTAACACTGCAACGGTTCCTGAAGCAGCCATTGCTTTGACATCATCTTCAGTCATAAATTCCAAATGATCTGCAGACAATGCGTGGTAACGAGCAGCAAGACTAGAGCCACCAAGAGAAGACAGTTGTTCAGCATGCAATTTAACTGGGAGATTGAGTGCATGTGCTGTGTTAAATATACGTTCAACTTGTGCAGGTGAAAATGCTAAATACTCACAAAATGCATCGACCGCATCCACGAGTCCTTCTTGATGTAGTTTTGGCAACATTTCTGTACAAATATGATCAACATACGCATCACTTTGATCTTTATATTCAGGAGGTAAAGCGTGCGCTGCTAAGCATGTACTGCGTACAGTCATTGGCAAAATATCTGCAATTTGACGAATCACACGCAACATTTTACGTTCATTCAGATAGTCCAAACCGTATCCCGATTTAATCTCGATGGTGGTAACCCCATCTTTGAGTAAACAGCGAATACGTTTTAGTGCTGAAGCAAGTAACTCATCTTCGCTCGCTTCACGAGTTGCACGAACAGTACTGGCAATACCACCACCATTTGCCGCGATCTCAGCATAGCTAACGCCTTGCAAACGCTGCTCAAACTCAACACTACGATTGCCACCGAATACGCTATGGGTATGACAATCAATTAAACCGGGCGTTAACCATGATCCATTTAAATTAATGGTTTCAGCATAATTGTCATTGGGTATATCACTTTCACGACCAATCCAGTGGATGCAATTTCCAGATGTCACTAAAGCAGCATGTTCAATACTGTTGTATTTCCCATCCTGCATAGTAGCGATATGACAGTTTTTCCAAAGCTTTTTCATTTTAGATCCTCTCCCTGTTCAAGAGCTATACGCTCTTGAACAGTTAGGTTATTAGCTTTCCATTTTGAAATTTTGTGGTAAATCCTGATCAACCTTGATCGCATCTTGTTTTGGTTTAACCCAAATGTTGTATGCAATACACAGTAAAACCAACCATGTAATACCGACATATAATGCAGGTCTTGAGTCAGGGAAATAACCCATCATTGCCAAGATAAACAACATGAATGCAATAGCAAATGCAGGAGCATACGGCCAACCAATCACAGGGAAATCTAGTGCTTTAATCTGTTCTTTCGACATCTTACGACGCATCGCAACTTGTGAAAGTAAGATCATCAACCATACCCAAACTGTTGCAAATGTTGCGATTGATGCAATGATAAGGAATACATTTTCTGGAATTAAATAGTTGAGAAGCACACCGATAAGTAAGACTCCAGCCATAACAACAACAGTCATCCATGGCACACCATTTTTAGAGATTTTTTGAAACACTTGCGGTGCTTGTCCACGACTCGACATACCAAACAGCATACGTCCCGCACCAAATACATCACTATTAATCGCTGATACCGCAGCAGTGATGACAACAATATTCAAAATTGTTGCAGCCGATCCGATTCCTAGATTCTCAAAAATTTGTACAAATGGACTACCTTGGCTACCTATTTGATTCCAAGGGAAAATCGACATCAAAACAAAAATTGTTAGCACATAAAATAATAAGATACGTACTGGAACAGCGTTAATTGCTTTAGGAATAGAGGTCTTTGGATCTTTAGATTCACCCGCAGTGATCCCAATAATTTCAATACCACCGAAAGCAAATACAACGACAGATAAACAAGCAATCAAACCCGCAATACCATTTGGCATAAAGCCTTCATGAATCCATAAGTTTTGAATACCTGTTGTGAAACCTGCTTGATCGGCATTGAAACCATAAATCATCAGCCCTAAGCCACCCAAAATCATGGCAACAATCGCGGTCACTTTTACGATTGAAAGCCAGAACTCTAGCTCGCCAAAAACTTTGACATGAATGAGGTTAATTGCACCTAAGAACATGATCAGTGACAGAATCCAAATCCATCGAGGAACATCTGGATACCAGAATCCCATATAGATTCCAAAAGCAGTCACATCAGCCAGCGCAACAATGATCATTTCAAATACATAAGTCCAACCTGTGGTAAAACCTGCAAGTGGTCCAATGTACTGTGAAGCATAGTGACTGAAAGAGCCTGAAACTGGATTTTGAACAGCCATCTCTCCTAATGCGCGCATCACGATATATATTGCGATCCCTGCAACAATATATGCGAGCAAAACTGATGGACCTGCCATTTTAATGGCTGTTGCTGAACCGTAAAAAAGTCCCGTTCCTATCGCTGAACCTAATGCTAAGAAACGGATGTGACGGGTGTTTAATCCCCGCTGTAAAGTGGAGTGTTGTGACATTATTATCTCCAATCCTTGAGGAAATATAGTTAGAGTCGGTCACTCCATGTGACCGTTATCTTGATTAAGCGTTTGATAGACTAGGCAAAAGATTTGGGAGGATGAGCTCATTCAAACAGCCACTTGCGAGTAATTCACTTGCCTGTTCAATATCAGGAGCGAAGAAACGATCTTCACTGTAGTAAGGAACTTGGTTACGTAATACTTTTCGAGCACGTTCAAGTTTTGGAGAGCTTTTTAAACCTTCACGGAAATCAAGCCCCTGACATGCACCTAACCATTCCACTGCAAGAATGCCACGAACGTTATCTGCCATATACCACAAGCGCTTACCAGCATTTGGTGCCATAGAAACATGGTCTTCTTGGTTTGCTGAAGTTGGCAAACTATCCACACTTGCAGGATGTGCTAAAGCTTTGTTGTCACTTGCCAATGCTGCGGCAGTCACTTGAGCGATCATAAATCCAGAATTGACACCACCATTAGCGACTAAAAATGGTGGAAGTTGTGACATATGACGATCCATCATCATCGAAATACGGCGTTCAGACAGTGAACCAATTTCTGCAATTGCCAGTGCCAAATTATCTGCCGCCATCGCCACAGGCTCAGCATGGAAATTACCACCTGAGATCACATCGCCTTCAGCTGCGAAAACCAGTGGATTATCTGATACAGCATTTGATTCAATTTCTAATACTTCCGCTGCCTGACGAATTTGAGTCAAACAGGCACCCATCACTTGCGGTTGGCAACGTAATGAATATGGGTCTTGAACTTTGCTGCAATCTTCATGCGAATGTGCAATTTCACTTGAATCAGTGAGTAAGTCACGATAAGCCGCAGCAACATCTATTTGACCACGTTGACCACGCACCTCATGGATACGAGCATCAAATGGCGCACGTGAACCCAACATCGCTTCTACACTTAGACCACCACAAACCGTAGCAGCAGCAAATAAATCTTCTGCTTCAAATAAACCGCGAAGTGCATATGCTGTTGAAACTTGTGTACCATTTAACAGCGCCAAGCCTTCTTTAGCCGCTAGGGAAATTGGTTCTAAGCCAGCAACTTTCAATGCATCAACTGCTGAAAGCCACTCACCTTTATGGCGAGCTTTACCCTCACCTAATAACACTAAAGACATATGTGCTAATGGTGCTAAATCTCCAGATGCACCTACCGATCCTTTAAGTGGAATATGTGGATACACTTCAGCGTTGATCAACGCAAGAATGGCATCAATCACTTTACGGCGAATGCCTGAGAAACCACGTGCCAAGCTGTTTGCTTTGAGCAACATAATTAAACGAACCATCGCATCATCTAATGGTTCACCAACACCTGCTGCATGAGAAAGTACCAGTGAACGTTGTAATTTTTCTAAATCTTTAGGCGCAATTTTAGTTGAAGCGAGCAAGCCAAAACCAGTATTGATCCCGTAAGCGGTACGGCCTTCATTCACTATTTTTTCGACACATGCAACACTGGCATTAATCCCTGCTGATGCACTGTCATCAAGTTTGACTTTAATTGGATTTAGGTAGGCATGACGAAGATCTGCTAAGGTAAGTTTGCCGGGTTGAATTAAAAGTTCCATCGTTGGCGTCCTGTTTTGCATTCTATTGTTCGCTTACGATGCTGCTTACACAATTGCAAAAAGCATCGTAATGTTGTTGTCTGTTTACTGCGTAATCATAGGCAAGTTCAAACCTTGCTCTTTAGCGCACTCGATCGCAATGTCATAGCCTGCGTCAGCGTGACGCATCACTCCTGTTGCAGGATCATTGGTTAATACACGAGCAATACGTGCTGCCGCTTCATCTGTACCATCACATACAATCACAACACCTGAATGTTGAGAGAAGCCCATACCAACACCACCACCATGATGTAAAGAAACCCAAGTTGCACCACCTGCTGTATTTAAGAGCGCATTTAATAATGGCCAATCAGATACTGCATCTGAACCATCTTGCATCGCTTCTGTTTCACGATTCGGACTTGATACTGAACCTGAATCTAAATGATCACGACCAATGACGATCGGAGCTGAAAGCTCACCACTGCGAACCATTTCATTAAAAGCTAAACCAAGTTTGGCACGTAGACCTAATCCCACCCAACAAATACGCGCTGGTAGACCCTGGAAGCTAATACGTTCACGTGCCATATCCAACCAACGATGCAAATGTTCATCATCAGGGATTAATTCTTTTACTTTTGCATCTGTTTTATAGATATCTTCTGGATCACCTGAAAGTGCAACCCAACGGAATGGTCCTACACCGCGACAGAACAATGGGCGAATATAAGCAGGTACGAAACCTGGGAAATCAAAAGCGTTCGCAACACCTTCTTCTTGTGTCATTTGACGAATGTTGTTGCCATAGTCAAATGTTGGCACACCCATTTTTTGGAAATCAAGCATCGCTTGAACATGCTTTGCCATAGATTGTTTAGCGGCTTTCACCACAACTTCTGGTTCAGTTTTAGCACGCTCACGGTATTCTTCCCATGTCCAACCCACTGGCAAATAACCATTAAGTGGATCATGTGCGCTGGTTTGGTCAGTGACCATATCAGGACGTACACCGCGACGAACTAATTCAGGTAAAATTTCTGCTGCATTACCATGTAAAGCGATCGAAACTGCTTTACCTTCTTTGGTGTATTTTTCAATACGTGCTAATGCATCATCCAAATCAGTCGCTTGTTCATCAACATAACGTGTGCGTAAACGGAAATCGATACTGGTTTGTTGGCATTCGATATTCAATGAACATGCACCAGCCAATGTTGCTGCTAATGGTTGAGCACCGCCCATACCACCTAAGCCAGCAGTCAGTACCCAACGACCTGTTAAATCACCGTTGTAATGTTGACGACCTGCTTCAACAAAAGTTTCATATGTACCTTGTACAATGCCTTGGCTACCAATGTAGATCCAAGAACCTGCTGTCATTTGACCGTACATAGCCAAACCTTTTGCATCTAGCTCATTGAAGTGTTCCCAATTCGCCCAATGTGGAACTAAGTTCGAGTTTGCAATCAAAACACGTGGCGCATCTTTATGGGTTTTGAACACGCCAACAGGTTTACCTGATTGAACCAACAAGGTTTCATCCGCTTCTAAGTTTTTTAAAGTTTCAACAATTTTATCAAAGCATTCCCAGTTACGTGCAGCACGACCGATCCCACCATAAACAACGAGTTCTTTTGGATTTTCTGCCACATCAGGGTCAAGATTATTCATTAGCATGCGTAACGGCGCTTCAGTTAACCAACTTTTTGCATTCAGTTGTGTACCACGTGGTGCGCGAATTTCTACGTCACGAAATTTTGTTGTCATTGTAGTCACAATCGGACTCCTTCCTTTGAGATTTGAACCGCAAATTAAACTGCTTTTAACGTATAGCAATGTATTAACTTGTATATACATCTATATACTACACAAATCTTTTATCTTGAAAAGATGCATTTCATTCCATTTATGAAAATAAATTTTAAACATATGAAATAAATTGATTTATTTTTATTAAGACCATAAAAAACCCATACAACTAAAAATTGTATGGGTTTTAAAAAAGTGTGAATTATTTAAATTTTCGTGAGTCGAATCGCACAAACTTGCTTTTTATCCTGCTTACCAAAAGAAATACTTTTCATGTAATTCCGATCTTTTATAATTAAACTTTATTGATGTTCAAGATAGAAAATAGATTCATTTATTTTAATTTCTAAAGGTTCTAAACTTTGATTAAAAACAAAAAACAAATCAGCAGAACTCGTTATTTCAGAAGCAGCAGACTCGAACATCCATTCATAATCTGCATGAAATTTTTTAGCATCATATATCAGATTAAAGTCTCGAATCTTTCCATTGGGCAATTCACAACTAACCTGACTGTCTCTACTGAACTTTATCGATTCCAGATATTGTAAATGCTTCACTTGATGATCAATATTCAGCAAAATATCTTGACCTTCCAAAACCGTCAAATAGCGTTGCATACCATCAAATTTGGAAAGCGAACCAGACGTTTTCACGTCCGCCATGGAAATACGCCAATCAAATAACTCAAGGCTACTCCCTTCACTCCGAGCAAGTTCAATTGTATAGCCTGCACCATTTTTCCACAGCATGCGTTTATAATCTGCTGAGCTTAGATGCTGAATCATTGCGTAAATTTACCTTCCAAATAATAACGACTACCTGGATAAATCAAACGTGCACTAGAAATCAGTTGTTTATTTGACCATGTGCGACGGCGAATCAATAGGCAAGGTTCTGTCTTATTAATCTTCAACCATTTACATTCTTGAGCCGAAGCTAAAATCGCCGTAACCACATGCTCACCCTCAGTCACAGGTGCTTTTGACATCAAATAAGCATTTGGCGTAATCGCTGTAAAATCTTGCGCTAAATAATCAGGTATCAGCACTGGATCAACTAAACGATCTTCTATTTGTACAGGCACATCATTTTCATAATGCACAATAATCGAATGAAATAGCTTTTGCTCTTCACGCATCTGCATTAATACGCTTTGTTCTGTGTTGGCTTGAACTTGTTCCAACACCAATACTTCTGCACGATGTTTATGATTTCGGGCGATAATCTCTTCGGCAATATTATTCACATGAAATAAAGCTGTGCGTCCTTGTCCTTCTGCAACAAATGAACCTACACCTTGTATGCGTACTAGCAAGCCCTCACTGGTCAACTCGCGCAACGCACGATTAACTGTCATACGACTACAACCAAGCAAATTTACTAATTCACTTTCGGATGGAATCTTTTTATTGACTGTCCATGTGCCTTCGTAGATTTTCTGTGAAATCATTTGTTTCACTCGCAAGTACAAAGGTACAGGACTGTCTTCCCCGAGTGATAAATCCAAATCAGTTTGCTTGGATGTTCTTGACATTGATTAAAACTCATACACAATACTTTGAGCTATTGTATATAGATTATCGCCAATTTGTATATACAAGCTTATACAATTAAACGTCTAAAATTAAATTAATGTTGAATTTCATTTGCTTGGTTTTTCAAAATTCTAAACTTGTATAACCCTAAACTGTATAACGCTTACTCAACCCCCAATCTGGTAATATACGACGATACATGGTCGAGGAACGATCCGCTTCAAAATGTGCTTCCATTGTAATATCTACAGGTAACTCTTCAGGTTTTTGAGACTCTACCATTTCCTGATCTTCTGCAAAAATTTGTGCATTAAAGTCATAAACAGCTTGCAAATCCCCAGTAGTATCAAAGTTACGTGTCAGTGGTACAAACAACCGAGTTTTGTTATGTGAGATTGGGCAACAAGCATTTAAAATCTTTAACACACCATCATTCGGAAAATGAATCGTCAATACTGCTGAGAATGGTGGATAAACATCAAAAATCCGCTCCCAAAGAAAATCATCAGGCGCTAAATGTTGCATCCCATGCGGGTAATTACTGACGTTACTGACATATTCCGTATGTAACCCATAATCGGTGCGTTCAGTTAAATATTTCGGAACAACTGGATTTTCACGGTCAGCAAAGGCTTCATGATGCACCCAAGCAAAATGTGCCACATCAATAAAGCCCTCTAATTGACGACCACTCGAACCAGCAATATCCACATATGGAGGAAGAATTCCTTGGTGTTCTTCTGTATCCCATGTATCCAGTACTGGGAAATTTGCCAAGCTTTCATCTCTGCCTAAAATACTCGTCCATACCAAACCATATTTTATAACTACTGGAAATTTGGTTAAGGAAAAAC
>Ga0209426_1001561_pt1 | contig 13351 bp, 11 predicted proteins | sample Deesub1362B_J571_FD_187697 | JGI IMG/M metagenome (GOLD analysis project Ga0209426, IMG submission 187697) | Deep oceanic, basalt-hosted subsurface ecosystem from Juan de Fuca Ridge flank, Pacific Ocean, CORK Borehole 1362B_J2.571 (SPAdes)... ...
GCACGCCGGTGCCAGGCCCGCCGAGAAGGAGTCTCACACCCGATGCCCGAACTCCTGTCCAAAGGTCAGATAGGCGTCGTTGTCCGATATGCCGTTGTGTGCTAGAATGAATCTCTGTCCATTTTGGAGCGTCTCAGAGTCACGGAGAGCACAGGGAGTTATAGAGGGATCCTGTGTCCTCTGCGTCTCTGTGGTGATAACCTGCTGACGGTGAGATCCGATGCCTTTTGCGCCGATTTTCGCCCTGGCTGTTCCCACGATCGCCCTGGTCCTGCTTGTGGCCCTCGGCGCGATCCCCCGAACCCGGCCGGCCGCGCGCTTCATCCTGCCCGCAGCGGCAGCGCTCTCCCTGCTGGGTGTGCTGGCGACCCGGCTGGAGCCGGTGGAGGCGGTCGTCCTCTCCCGATGGTCGCCGGAGGTCCTGCTGGGTGTCTCCCCGATTCTGCGGGCCGACCCTCGGGTATGGCCGATCGCCGTGGCAGTCGCTGCCTCGGTGGTGGGGGCTAGCCTGGTCCAGTTGAGCCGTCGGCCGCGTCCTCCCTTTGCCCTGGAGGTTGCCGTCCTCGGGATCCTGGCCGCGGTGCTGGGGAGCCTCTGGGGGGGGAACCCCCTGGCGGTGCTGCTGGCCTGGGGAGGATTCGACCTGATGTGGGTGTTGGGGGTCGTGGCTGCAGGCGGGCCGTCGCGGCGGCTGGCCTGGGGTGCCGGGGCGAACCTGCTGGCGACGGTGGTCCTGTGGATGGCGGTGCTGGCGGTTGGAGCCAGAGGGAGCCTGGTCTCCTGGGAATTGGCTTCGCTGGAAGGGCCGGGGCGGAACCTGCTCCTGATCGCTTGTCTGCTTCGCCTGGGACTGTACCCGTTGCATCTGGCGGTCTCTACGGAAGGGGCCTGGGGGTTGCCCGCGGCTGCCCCGCTGCTGCTGGGGCCCGTGATGGGGTGGGGGATGCTCCTTCGGGTGGCGGTCGCTGACGAGGCGGGGTTGCTGGCCGAAGCGCCGTGGTTGATGGGGATGGGGTTGGCTGCGTTCGTCGTAGGCGCGTTCCTTGCCTGGGCCCGTCCCCGGCCGAGAGAGGGGGTTCCCTGGATCGGGTTGGCGGCCAACGGGTTATTGCTGTGGGGAGGGCTCGTCGCCGAGGAGCAGGGCAGCGCAGCGATCATCCTGGGCGCGACCGCCTGGGCGGTGAGCATCACCCTGGTCGTCCTGGGGCAGGGGTGGCGGCGATCGACGTGGTGGTGGGGTGTGCCCCCCCTGATAGGAGGATGGGCTTTGTTGGGAGGGCCGTTGACGCCGACCGCGATCGCACTCTCCGGCGTGGCGGCATCGGCCGCGTCCGACGTCGTGAAGGGAGTGCTCTTCTTCCTCGGCACGGGGTTTTTGACCGCTGCGCTGGTCCGCCGGATCTTTCGTCCTGCCCCTGGTGAGGCAGAGGAGCCGCTGGCGATCGCGGCAAGGGCCGTGGGGATGGGGCTGCCGGCGGTGGTCCTGCTGCTCGTGGGAGTGCTGCCCTTCCTGTTCCTTCCCGAGGGGCCCACGGTATCCTGGTGGGAGGGCTTGTCCGGACCTGCCCTCGTCGGCTGGGGAGTGTGGCTTGTGGCGGTGGTCGGGGGCGTGGCGCTTGCTCGTGTGGAGGGTCGATTCCGTCCTCGTCTGCTCTCCTCCCTGCGGCCGCTCATCGACCTGATCGACCTGCGGTGGGCGTACAACCTGGTGATGGGCGGGCTGCGGCGGGCAGTGCAGTTCTTCCAGGCCACAGCGGAACTGGTGGAGGGGGCTGGCGCGGTCTTTTGGGCACTGGTCCTCTTCTTGCTCCTGGTATCGCTGGTGATTCAACGAGGACACTGAGGTCGCTCTGCATGGAAACGATTCTGGAGATCATTCAGCGTATCTCCTTCCTGGCGGCGATGCCGGCCGTGGCGGGGATCGGCGTCGCTCTGGGGTTGCTGCTGATCCTCCGGCGCTGGCAGATGCACGCGCTGGGGATGGCGCTCCTGTACTTCTTCGTGGCCCTGCTCCACACACGGGTCATCCGCCCCGAAGTCGCCGTGGTGAAGCTGCTCATCGGGTGGATGATCACGATGGCGTTGTATCTGACCGGCCGGTACCTCAGCGAGCGGGAGCGGGAGCGCACGGAGGAGGAGGAGGGCCCCTTGGTTCCCCGAGACGCCCCGTTTCGCGGACTGCTCCTTGTTGCCGTCTACACGCTGGCTGTGGGGGGGTCGGTTCGGTATCCGCTTCCTCAGGTGCCCGGTGACGTCAATCTGGCGTGTTACCTGCTGGGTGTGGGGGGGCTGGTATTAATGGGGCTTTCGGAGGAACCCTTCCGGGCTGGCCTGGGGATTCTGACCTTTCTGGCGGGGTTCGATCTCCTCTTCGGAGCCCTGGAGCCGAGTCTGGTCGTGGCCGGGTTGCTGGGAGCGACGAACTTCCTTTCCGCTCTGGCTGTCACCTACCTCGCCGTAACCCACGTCTCGAAGCACGAGGTCGAGATATGAACGTAGGTCCGCTACCGCTGCTGATCCTTCCCGTTCTGGTGGGTGGGGTGACCTTCCTGCTGCGGAGATGGAAGGGAGTCGCCTCATGGGTCGGTGCGGCGGCTGCGATCGCGATGGGGGCAGCGCTCTTGGCTCTGCCTCTGGAAGGGACCGTGGCTGTCGCCGGGAGGGTGATCTCGCTGGGGGAGTCGATCACCGTCCTCGGACGTCCGGTAGTGCTTTCCTTTTCCGACCGGCTGGCGTTGGGGTTCCTGTTCCTGGTGGGGGCGGGCTTCTTCCTGCTTAGCGGCTCTTTCGACCCCGAGGGGTTGTTAGCGCCGTTGGGGCTGGGGACTTTGGGGTTGATTGCTGGTCTCCTGGTGATCCGCCCCCTCATTTACGCCGTGCTGTTCCTGGAGATCGGAGCCACCCTGCTCATCTTCCCCCTGCACGCTGAGGGAGGAAGGCCGGTCCGGGGTGGGCTTCGTTACCTGAGTTTCTACACGCTGGCTCTGCCAGGGTTGCTGATCAGCCACTGGCTTCTGGATATGTATGCGGTCTCGCCGGATCAGACCGCCTTCCTGTACACGGCGATGGGTCTGATCGGTGTTTCCTTCGCGCTGTTGCTGGGACTTTTCCCCTTCTTCGCCTGGATGCCGATGGTCGGCGAGGACGGGGAGCCGTTGGCGGCGGGCTTTGTGTACTCGGTGGGGCTGGGAGCGGTCTGGTTCCTGCTCCTGGAGTACCTGCAGACCTATCCCTGGCTGGTCGAGCACGCCGAATGGGGAACGGCGCTCTCCGTGGCGGGTACGGCGACCGCGGTGGTCGGGGGCGTGTTGGGGGCGACGCGGCGGGGTCCTGGCGCGCTGATGGGGTACGCGGCGATGGTGGATACCGGCCTGGCGGTGGTGGCCTTGGGGGAGGCCAGCCAGCGCGGGGTAGGGGTCGGTATCTGGTTGCTCTTCGCCCGGGCGCTGGGGATGATCCTGATGGCCGGGGGCCTGGCGAGCGTCCGGTCGTGGGAGGCGACGGGGAACTTGATCCGGCGCGCGCCGTGGAGCACGGCAGCGGTTGTGGTTGGCGCGATGTCCCTCGCTGGTCTCCCGCCGACGGTGGGCTTTGCGGCCCGCTGGTCGATGTTCCTCTCCCTGTTGTCCGTCGATCCGGTGCGCGGGTTGCTCCTGCTGGTGGTCTCGGTTGGACCAGCGGTGGGTTTCCTGCGGTTCCTGATCGAATCGCTTCAGCGCGGCACAGATGGGGAAAAGGGGGAGGCTCCGCCGGCGAGGCCGTCTCCCGGCATCGTGATACTCCACCTGGTCCTTCTCGGGGTGCTCCTTCTAGGGATCTTCCCCCGGCCTCTGGCTGTCCTCGCTGGCCGGATCGCGGGGCTGTTTACCTTCTGGGGGCCGTAGGCCGCTGTGGGGATAGGCTGCTTCCAGGCGGGGGATCAGGACCCGCCAGTCGTAGTAGGTCTGGACGAAGCGCCGTCCAGCCCGGCCCAATGTTTCCCGGCGGCCTGGGTCGCGTAGCAACGACAGAACGGCCGCGGCGAACTCCTCCGGCGTATCCGCCAGCAGCAGCTCCTCTCCGTCCTGCACGGGAAACCCCTCCGCCCCCAGTCGCGTGCTGACTACCGCCCGTTCCATCGCCATCGCCTCCAGCAGTTTCAGCCGCGTCCCGCCGCCCATCCGGATCGGGATCACGTAGACGGCCGCCCCGGCGATGTAGGGCTGGATCTCCTCGACGCGGCCGGTCAGCGTGACGGCCGGGTCACTGCGAAGCGGATCGAGCCGGGGATGAGGCCGCTGCCCGACGATCCAGAAGTGGGCTTCGGGGATCTCCTGGCGGATCCGGGGAAGGACCTCCTGAGCGAACCAGAGGACAGCGTCCACGTTGGGGCGGAAGTCCATCTTGCCGGTGAAGACCAGGGCCGCCTGTCCCATTCCCGGAGCGGGCGGGGTGTCGGGTCGGTAGGCGTCGACGTCGATCCCGTTGGGGAGGACGATGGGAGAGAGGCCAGGGACCAGCGAGCGGAGGGCGGCGCTGTCCGCCTCAGAGACAGCCACCACCCGGTCGGCCTGTCGGCATACCCAGGCCTCGAACCGCCGGAGGCGGAGCCACTGGACGAGGGAGTAGGCGGCGGCGTGCCAGCGAGCAGGGTGGGTGAGATCGGTGAGGAAGGCCCGCCTTTGGAGCAGGTACTCGCAGTTGTGGTCGTCGAAAAGGATGAAGGGGCGGGGTCGGGCCTCCGTCAACAGGTCCAGATAGCAGGCCAGTTCGATCCCCTCGACGTGGACGACGTCGAACCGCTCCTGGGCCAGCCAGGCGGTGAGCCGACGGCGGAACAGCGGGCTCTCCAGGCGGAGCGCCATATCGGGCTGGCGCGTGAGCAGGAGATCGCGCAACCGGCGGGAGAGGGAACGGACAGGCTGCGGGACGGTCTCGATGCGGGCGCAGACGGCGGAGAGAGGTGGGGCGGGCCGGGGCTCCTGCTCGGGAGCGACGAAGGAGAGAAGGCTGACGCGGTGGCGGCGGGCGAGGTGGGAGAGGAGGCCCCAGTTGCGAAGGGCGGTGCCCTGGTGGGGAGGATAGGGGAGTTGGGGGGTCAGGAACAGGATGCGAAGCGGGTCTGTGGAGGGCATGGTGCAGGTCCTAGTAGTGGATGTTGACCAGGGTACCCACCGGGGCCCAGTTGTAGAGCCATTGGGCCTCCGGGGTGGGGAGGTTGACGCAGCCGTGGCTCATCGGGCGGCCGAAGTTGTTGTGCCAATAGGTCCCGTGGAGGCTGTAACCCCGGTAGAAATACATCACGAAGGGGACGTTGGGCAGGTAGTAGCCGGGCCCGGCCATATCGTCGTAGAGGTACTTGACGTAGATCCGGTATTGGCCCGTAGGGGTGGGTGTCTGAGGGAGGCCGGTGGAGACGAGGGTGGTGCGGACCGGTACGCTGCCCTCATAGGCGGTCAGCCGTTGTGCGCTCAGATCGACGTCGATCCAGCGGCCCGCGTGGGCGGGAGCGGAGGAGGGGGAAGGAGGAGTAGATACGGAGCCGGAGGGGATGCGCAGGACCTGCCCGACGTAGATGAGGGAGGGGTTCTGGATCCCATTGGCCCGTGCCAGGCTCCACAGGGAGACGCCGTGACGAAGGGCGATCCGGAAGAGGGTGTCTCCCGGCCGCACGACGTAGGTCCCAGTGGAGGGGACCGGCGAGGACGGGGCTGGGGCCGATCCGGTAGGGATGATCAGCCGCTGGCCGGCGTAGATGTGGTTGGGGTTGAGGATGCCGTTGGCCGCGGCGAGTACGTCCACTGTGACGCCGTATCGGAGGCCGATCCGGAAGAGGTTCTCTCCCCTCTGGACGATGTGGACGATCGGCCCCTGGGCGTTGACCGGAACTGCGATCAGAACGCATAACAGAATCGCCAGGGTCGTGGCATAGATCTTGCGCATGGCCCTTGCCCTCCCTTCCCCCTGGGGTTTGGACAGGGGTTCGGACACACCTGATCCGCCCCGCCGTAAATAGGCGGGGTTGGCGGTGGAAATATTATGCATCAATCGGGGAGATCTGTCCACTCGCGAGGGGTCCGAGAATGGCTTGACGAAAGTTGACAAAATTGCTAAACTATTGCACCTCTAAGTGGATACAGATGTCGGATTGATGGACACTCCTGGTTTGCACATCCATCTCTTCGGCCCGCTGCGCATAGAGCGAGAGGGTCAGATACTGAGTCCGCCCGCCTCTGCCGACGCACGAGCGTTGCTGGCCTATCTGGTCATGCACTCGACGCGTCCCCTGGCTCGCTCGGTGTTGGTGGGCGTCTTTTGGCCGGATCTGCCGGAGGCGAAGGCGCGTCGCGCTTTGAGCCGTGCCCTGTGGCACCTGCGCCGTGCGATACCGGATCTGGTCCAAGCCGAGGGGGACATGCTTGTGGTCGATCCCCAGGTCCCGGTGTGGGTGGATGTCAATGCGTTCCGGCAGGCCGCAGAGCGGGCTTTCGCCCTTCCACCGTCCGAGGAGGCTGCGGCGCGGGAGGCCCTTGAGGAGGCGGTGGCACTTTATCAGGGCGATCTACTGGAGGGGTTCTACGACGATTGGGCGCTGGCCGCACGGGAGCGGTTGCACGATATCTACCTGAATGTGCGTCGGCGCCTCGCCGCCCTCTACAAACGTGCTGGGGACTACGAAAGAGCGTTGGAACACATCTTGGTCGTGGTCGCTGCCGACCCTCTGCAGGAGTCGGGCCACCGTGAGGCGATGCGCCTGTACCAGCGCTTGGGACGTCCCTACGCTGCCCTTCGTCAGTTCGAGCGCTGTCGCCAGGTGCTGGCAGAGGAACTGGGTCTGGACCCAGAGCCGGAGACGGTCGCACTGGCACGCGAGATCGCCCGCCGTGCTGGAGCGGCTATACCTCCTTTCGTGCCGACGATGCCCTCACAACATACTGCTCCGCTCCTGGGGCGTAAGCACGAGTTGCCGTTGGTGGGGCGGCAGGCCGAACTGCAGGCTCTGGTGCGAAGGGTGGATGCCGCGATGGCCGGGCAGGGGGGAATGGTGCTGGTCGCTGGCGAGGCAGGGGTGGGCAAGACGCGCCTGTTGCACGAGGCGGCCCGTGCTGCCGAATGGCGTGGAGCGCGTGTCCTATGGGGGCACGCCCGAGAGCATGACAAAGACGTCCCCTTCGAGCCGCTGGTGGAGGTCTTGCGCTGTGCCCTCTCCGGTTTGAAGGCTCCTCTGCCTGTAGAACCTCTATGGCTGGCTGTGGTCAGCCGCCTGTTGCCGGAAGCGGGACAGTTGTTGCCCTACTGTCCGGACTCCGCCACCCTAGCGCCTGGCTATGAGACACTTCGCTTACTGGAGGCTCTCTCTCGTACTCTCCTGGCTCTCGGTCGTCTTGCTCCCACCGTGGTGATCCTGGAGAATCTGCAATGGGCCGAGCCGTCGACGCTGGAGGCGCTAGCGTTTATGGCCAAGGATCTTCAGCACAGTGCGGTGCTGATATTGAGTAGTTATCGCCAGCAGGAGGTGGAGATGTCGGACGAGGTCTCCCGCGGTCTTCTTCGTCTCCAGCGGGAGGCATCCCTTCATCTGGCCCTTCGCCGTTTGAACCGGGATGAAACGGGCCTGCTGGTCCGACACAGCCTGGGCCTGACGCACCCTGTGCCGCTTTTCGAGGAGCGCATTTATCAGGAAACTGAAGGCAACCCCCTCTTCGTCCTGGAGACCCTGCGGGCGATATATGACGAAGGGCTCCTCTTCCGCGATGAGACCGGTACCTGGTGCACTCCCTGGGACGAGACGACCAGCGATTACGCCGAACTGCCTCTTCCCCCACGGGTTGGACAGATCATCGCCCGTCGCCTGGCCCAGTTGAGGGAAGAGGAACGCGTGACGTTGAACGCTGCCGCCGTGCTGGAGGACGATTTCTCGTTCGCTTTGCTGCGACGCACGAGTCCGCTCGACCAGGATGCTACGCTGCGGGCGTTGAACGAACTGATTCGACGGCAACTGCTGATCGAGGTCGATGCTACCTACCACTTTGGTCACGACAAGATCCGTCGGGTGGTTTGCGAGGAGATGCCGAGCCAGGAGCGTGAGGCGTTGCACCGGCGAGCGGCTGAAGCGTTGCAAGCCCTCCATCCCGGTCGGGTGGAACGACTTGCACACCACTGGGAGCAAGGACGGCGGCTGGATCAGGCGGCCTACTATTATCTTCGGGCCGGGGAGCGCGCCGCCGCTGTCCACGCTTACGCGACCGCCGTTACCCATTACGATCGGGCGATCGCGCTGGCTCAGGAGGCTGGTCTGTCACCCTCTTTCCATCATGGGCTCCGGTCCTTGCGGGAGGCGGCGTTGGACGTGCTGGGGCGCCGCGAGGAGCAGATGGCCGACCTGGAAGTGTTGGAACGTCTGGCGCGGGGGGATGCCAAGCGACTTATGGAGGTGCACCGCCGACGCGCCTGGCTGCTGGCCCATCTCAGTCGGTTCGACGAGGCCGAGGCGGCCGCGCGGATGGCTCTGGACCTCGCAGGCGATCTAGACGATCCGTTGGGGCAGGCGGCTGCGCTTACCGTGCTGGGGATGGCGATCAACTGGCGCGGTGATGCCCCCCGTGCCATCCCCCTTCTTCGGGATGCCGTCGCGCTGTGCCGCCGGGCGGGCGACCGGAAGCAAGAGGCCGAGACGGCTCACGCGCTGGCCAACGCGCTGATGGGGATGCAGCAATACGCCGCCGCACGTGCCGAAGCGGAGGCTGCGCTTGCCTTATATGAGACACTGGGCGACCGCCCCGGTCAGGCCACTGTGTTGGGTACGTTGGGCATCATTTCTATGGAGCAGGGTGCGGCGGAGGAGGCCATCGCGTACTACCGCCGTGCCCTGGAGATCTGCCGCGCCATCGGTTTTCGCTACGACGAGGCCCGCAACTTGGCGAACTGGGCCAACGTGCTTTTCACCGATGGGCAGATCGGCGCAGCACTCCAGCATTATCAGGAAGCGGCGGCCATCTTCGACGCTCTGGGCAACGAGCGGGGTAGCGCAGCGGTGCGGGTGAACCTGGCGGCGGTCTACCTGGATGTGATCGGCGATGATCAGGCTGCCGAGCGGAACGTCGAAACGGCCCTTGCGTATCACCGCGCCGCCGGGGATCGCCGGGGGGAGGGACAGTGCCTGGTCACTCTGGGGGAGATCGCGCTTCGGAGAGGTGCCCTAGAAACGGCCCGACAGCACATGGAAGCGGGGTTGGCCGCCCTGGAGGAGGTGGGCGAGCGCTGGATGGCGGTGCTGGCCTGTCGGGCGTTGGCCCGTTTGGCCCTCCAGGAAGGTCGACCGCGGAGTGCCCTGGCGCAGGTCGAGAAAGCCCAGGCGGTGTGTGAGGATCTGGGCCTAGCGGCCCTGAGCGTCAACTTGCTTGCGGTGCGGAGCGAAGCGCTGCTTGCACTGGGGCAGCCGGAGGCCGCCCTGGCAGCGGTGGAGGAGGCCGTCGCTAGACTTGTGCCTGGCGTCGAGCAGGCTCACGTCGTTCACTTCCAGCACTACCGAGCTTTGCAGGCCGTGGGGCGGCGGGAGGAGGCGCGGGCGGCGCTGGAACGGGCGTACCACGGGCTGCAGACCTTGCTGGCAGGCCTCTCCCCCGAGCAGCAGCGGATGAGCCGTGAGCGTGTCCCAGAGCATCGCGACATTCTGGCCGCTTGGGAGGACGTTCAACCCCGTCTCCTCACCGTGCGTCTGCCCCGCGCCGATGCCCCCACCGGTCGTCCGTTGCGGGAAGAGGAGTACGTGGAGGTCGTCTGGACCGTCGCAACCTTTTCGGATGAGCAGATCGAGGGCAAGGTTGCCCGTCGTCGTCAGCGGCTGCTCCGTTTGCTCCGGGAAGCCCAGGCCCAAGGCGCGGCTCCCACCTACCGGCACTTGGCGGAGGCACTAGGGGTGGGCGTGCGCACCATCGAGCGGGATATGGCCGCCCTGCGCCGCGCCGGTCATCACCTCCTCACCCGCCATACCAGGCGCGCTTCCCAATAGTGGATCGATAACCTCCCGCTGAAAGTGGCGGGATAGTATCCCCGTTTTCTCTCTCCTCAGAGACACCTCAGAGATACTCCCTTCGTATACTGATGTCCGAACAGGCCGCCCGGCAGGTGGTTGGATGCCGGGGCGTATGCGACGGCCGTCTTGGTGGTGTGGGGACTGTCGTACCTGGGCGGGGGTTTTCCCTGATCTTCAACAGTTGATGGATGAGACAATACGAGTGTTGCCAGTGCGCTATCACACCTTCGTCGTGCGGGTCTGGCAGGATGCGTCCGACCGATCAGGCTGGTTGGTCAGAGTGCAGCATATCCAGAGCGGCGAGGTGCGGTATGTGCATTCGTTGGAGGGGTTGCTCGATTTCATTGAACGAAGGACCGGGGGACGGGACGGCACGCCGCAGCCCAGATCGGGCTTGAGATAGGAGAGGAACGGGATGTGTGGAGTACAAGAGATCGAAGGAAGTGAAGGATGATGAGGAGAGTGTTCATTCTCTTCAGCGTTCTGTTGGCGGTAGGACTGCTGGTTCTGGTGGTGAGCGTCTCACAGGCCCAGGGTCCGGAGCCGTGGGGGGAGGTGAGTGTTCAGGCAGCGGTTGGCACCACTTTCACCTACCAGGGCCGGCTCCAGAAGGACGGCAATCCCGTGAACAGCACTTGCGACTTCCAGTTCGCCCTGTTCGACGCAGCCAGCGGAGGGAGCCAGTGGGGACGACCCTGACCAAGGGTGGCGTTTCGGTCAACGAGGGGCTGTTCACCGTGGAACTGGACTTCGGCGATCAGTTCAACGGCGACGCTCGCTATCTGGAGATACTTGTCAAGTGCTCGGGGGATACCGTCTACACTACCCTGCGCCCCAGGGTCCCCCTCAACCCGGCACCCTACGCCCTTTACGCGAAGCGGGCTCCCTGGAGTGGGCTGACCGGCGTGCCGGCCGGCTTCACCGACGGGGTTGACGACGATGCTCTGGGTGGCCTTTTCTGCGCCAACGGCGAGATCCCCGAGTGGAACGGCACGGCCTGGGTGTGCGGCGTCGACGATGTGGGCAGCGGCGGTGGGAGCGGTGACATCACCGGAGTCGTCGCCGGGACGGGGCTGAGTGGTGGCGGTGCCTCGGGCGACGTGACCCTAAGCCTGGACACCGGTTACACCGACGGTCGCTATTGGAAACTGAGTGGCAACAGCGGCATCAGCCCGGCCACGCACTTTCTGGGCACCACTGATGGCGTGACCCTGACCCTGGGGGTGAGCGGTACGGCCGCCCTGCGGCTGGTGCCGACCTCTGGAGCGCCCGACGTGATCGGGGGGGCTCAGTGCCAACAGCGTGACGTCAGGCGTGATAGGTGCCGTTATCGGAGGGGGTGGTGAGGGGGGATTTGCCAACCGTGTGACCGATAACTACGGCACCGTGGGCGGTGGAGCGAACAATTGGGCGGCTTGGGGCTGATCTGGGTGATCCAGCGTCGGGAACACAAAGGAGGTGGAAAATGAGGATGGCTCTGACAATCGTGGGCGTTGCTGTCCTGTTCCTGGTCGTTGCCGGGGTGGTCCTCGCCCAGTCGGGCGGCGGCTACGATCTCTCCTGGTACACGGTGGACAATGGAGGCTACACGTTTAGCAGTGGAGGAGACTACACGCTGGGAGGGACTGTCGGCCAGCCGGACGCGGGTGCGGCGATGACGGGCGGCGGTTACACACTGGTCGGTGGGTTCTGGGGCGGAGAGGCGGGTGGGTACAGAGTCTACCTGCCACTGGTGTTGAAGAACCGTTAGGGAATACGGGTTTGCGTTATGAGGGCAACGATAGCGCAGAGGAGGTGGGAGATGAAACACAGGTTGATCTTTGTCGGCAGTCTGTTGGTAGCGGTCTTGTTGATTCTGGGTACGGGCTCTTCCCGCGCCCAAGGGCCAGGTCCGCAGGGGGGCGTGAGCGCGCAGGCAGCGATCGGCACTGCCTTCACCTACCAGGGCCGGCTCCAGAAGAACGGCAATCCCGTGAACGATACCTGCGACTTCCAGTTCGCCCTGTTCGACGCAGTCAGTGGGGGGAACCAGGTGGGAGCGACTCTGACGAAGACCGGCATCTCGGTCAGCGAGGGACTGTTCACGGTGGAACTGGACTTCGGCGACCAGTTCAAAGGGGATGCGCTGTACCTGGGGGTCTATGTCAAGTGCTCAGGGGATGGCGGCTACACCCCTCTCAATCCGAGGGTGTCCCTCAATCCGGCGCCCTATGCCCTCAGCCTGCGGCCCGGGGCTACTATACAGGGCAGCAGCGGCACGATCCTGAACCTCTCTGGGGGGAGCATCGGCGTGGACGCCTCTGGTTCTGACTACGGTGTGTATGGTCGAAGCGACGCCACGTACGGCACCGGCGTGCTGGGCTTCGCTACCCACTCCAGTGGCATCAACATCGGCGTGTACGGTTGGAGCCAGAGTACGAGCGGCACCGGCGTGCTGGGCCGGGCCAGCGCTAGCAGCGGAACAACCTACGGCGTGTATGGCCATAGTCTCAGTTCGTCGGGCTACGGCGTATACGGAAAGGGTGCCTATGTCGGCGTGCAAGGAGAGACGACCGGCAGCACCGGCACACCCTACGGTGTCTACGGCCTCGCCTCCGACACCGGTAGCGCCACCTCCTATGGCGTGTATGGTGAGAGCAACAGCACGGTCGGAACCGGCGTGGGAGGCCGGGCACCGATGAACGGCGTGTTCGGCGAGGCCACCGCTACCTCCGGCGCTACCTGGGGGGTGTATGGGAAGACCAACTCCCCGAACGGCTACGGCGTCTACTCCGAAGGCAACGCCCACGTGAACGGGTTACTCACATGGAAGCCCATTACCAGTTACATCTCCATCCCGGCCGCGGCTTTCGTCCCCCAGGACAACTTTTCCGCCGACACCTACAACGTCGGCTCCATTGTCAGGACCGTGACGGGGAGCGTCGACGAATTCAACGCTCCCGTCTTTCTGCCCCACGGCTCGACGGTGGTCAGTGTGACCGTCCATTGGTACGACGACTACGGTGCTGGCGACGGAACGATCACCCTGCGCCGCACGAACTTCTCGGTCTTTTCCGTCAAGATGGCCGAGGTGACAACCAGTGGCAGTGGTGGCGATGGCACCTCCACCGACACGACCATCGACTTCGCGCAAGTCGATAACTCCCAGTACATTTACTATCAGGACTTACGCAGTTGAACGGCTAGCACGTTGACAATATGAAACGGGGCGCCCCCGAGGTAAAATTAGGGTATCTAAAACCATCCCCTCGGGAGGTGTTTCCACCATGGCGTCCCGACTCTATCCTACCACTCGGTGGCTCTTCAAGCAAGTGGTTCGAAGTCTCAGGGCGTTCG
>Ga0209426_1001564_pt1 | contig 13338 bp, 10 predicted proteins | sample Deesub1362B_J571_FD_187697 | JGI IMG/M metagenome (GOLD analysis project Ga0209426, IMG submission 187697) | Deep oceanic, basalt-hosted subsurface ecosystem from Juan de Fuca Ridge flank, Pacific Ocean, CORK Borehole 1362B_J2.571 (SPAdes)... ...
GTACCTGCCGCCACATTAGTGATTTTATCTCCACCAACATTTAAACTTGTACCGTTACTTGTTAATGTAGTTGTATTTGCACCTGTTCCAATCACAACTTGCGGTGTTGTCACACCTATATTACTAACTACAGTACTTCCTGTTGTTACACTACCATTTGCACCTAAATTAACTGTTTCAGCAAGTTTGATATCAAGCTGGTTAGTACCATTAGAGACAACACCAATATTGCCATTAGTTAATGTACCTGTCGCACCACCTTTAACATTTAAATCTTCGCCTAATTTACGGGTTGCTTTGGTGCCCGAATCACCAATAAAACCAAGCGGTGTGTCCCCTAAAGCTTGTACTTTGCCATCAACATAAGTTTTATTCGTCGCATCACTGCCAGCCGATGGTGCTGCTACATTGCTAATCTTTTTATTACCAACATCCAAGCCATTTGCTGTACCTGATAATGTAACTGCATTCGCACCACTACCAATGGTAGATGTGCCGGTAATAACACTATTACCGTTCACTTGTTGACCAGTCGAAGTTACCGTCCCTGCAAAGTTAGGCGCATCTGCAATTTGAATATCAACTGTATTTCCAGTAATGATAGTTTTAACATTTGCGTTTGAACTCGCACCTGTTAAGCCACCTGTAATATTTAGAGTAGATCCAAGTTTATTCGTTGAAGTACCAGTATTGCCATTAAAAGTAATTGGCTTAACAACTTCATTATTTAAATTGGTTAAAGCACCTGACACAGTATTCGAGCTTACTGTTGTTCCATCTGTTTTTGTAGTTGTAAAAGTAGGTGCTGTATAGGCTTTTGTTTGTGGATCATAAGCTGCTCCTCCTCCTAAAGCTGTAGTGTTCCCAACTGCACGATCGTTTACACGTGTAAGTTGAGCCACTGTAACCGCATCTTGGTCAGCAGCACCATCAGCGACATTCTGAATGCGTCGAGTTGTACCAGTTGTGCCAACTGAAACTACGCCATTCGTAGCAGATGGCGCGACATTTGTTAAGAAAGAACTTCCCGATTGTGCAACTGCAATAGAACCCTTACCCACCGCAGCACTATTTTCTCCAACAACTTGAGCATCCATTCCTAGAGCTACACCACCAGCAACAGCAGTTTTTGCATTCTCACCAATCACTAACGCACTGGCTGCTGTTGCTTCTGCACCTGTACCAATTGCTACTGATTTTGTGCCTGTCGCTTTAGAAAATGCACCTATAGATAAAGCATTTTCTTGGGTAGCCTGCGCACCGCCACCAAAAGCAATCGAATCTTTACCTGAAGCCAGTGTATAACCCACTGTTTGGTAAGCTGCTCCTTGTTGCCCAGCAACAACAGCAGCAGTAGCAATATCTGGTGCACCAATGGCAATACCACGATAACCAGTTGCAGTTGCCGAGTGACCAATTGCCAATGAACCTGTACCTGTCGCTGCAGAAACATTACCTAAAGCCTGAGCATAATCTCCGCTTGCTACAGACTGACGACCGACCGCTAACGAAGTATTTCCTGTTGCCAGTGATGCAGAACCGATGGCTATCGCTGATATGTGTTGTGCCGTTGCCCATGAACCAATTGCCGTTGCTTGGGATACAGTTTGAGTAGTACCATTAACATCAGTATAGTTTCCACCCGAAAAAGCACCTGTACCTATCGCCAAGTTAGCAACTAATGATGTACCGTAATTCACTCTAGGATTAATTGCAGTGGTATTATAAGGATTACTCCTATCTGCGATAGCTGAATTAGTACCCTCTGCTCGAGCATCACAGCCAATCGCTATCGTTCTCGTACCCGTACCCGTAAATGCTTGTGTACTACCAGTTCCACAATAAGTTGCCCCCGAACCACCGCCACTTGTACCAGTTGAGGAAGAAATTGCTGTACCAGATCCGGTCCCTCCACTTATACCTGTTTCACCCATTGCATTTGGGCTAAATGTGACTGCTCCAATTATAGCTACGACTACACTGCCCACAGTCACTGTTTTAGATTTGCTTTTCGTATTCCCCTTAGCAATTTCAGAAACCGCTACCCAAATACCGATAGATGCATTCCAAACAACTTTATAAACTTTATTCATAATAATTCCCAAACGCAGAAGAAATTTAACGACCTGTACTTTTTTGTATACAGGTTTGTCTATTAGGTAAAAAATGTAATTTATTGGGCAGTAAAATAGCTTTTTTTTAATGCGAAGTAAATCACACTTTAAAATTATTATGAGCCAAAAAACACATAAAAACAAAAAGTGATAAATTAAATAATATTAAAAATATCTATTTTAAAACACAAACTTATATTTATTTTTTAATAAAATTAAACAATACCTTTCACATGATAATATTTAACCTGATGCAAAAAAAATGTGAATACATGACAATAATTGACAGTAAATAACTTTTAATTCCTGATTTATTAGATGGAAATTTGTATCAAGAAATAAAAGTTTGATCAAAAAATAGGGAATTGCACCAGTTAAGTGCGATTTTTCTATTTTTCATTGATGATATTTGAGTGATGCATATTCGAAAAAGCATTGTCCTTATTCAATATTTTCATAAAGAAATAAGAATTTATGCATTAGCTTAATTTAGACTATTCAGTAAACTCTAAATAAGATTTTTACCAAAAAAATTCATAGAGTGACTTAAGGCATCTTGAGGAGCACTTTAAAAAAAATGCGTGGAAGCTTTTCCAGACATAAAAAATATTTAGATGAGCAATCTAATTAAATATAGGGATCAAATCAAGTAAGATTTACAGTAATTAAAATTGTTGTGGCATCTATGAAAGATCATCTGAAATCTCTGCGCAGTGACATTCGTCGAAAACGTAAAAATGTCAGTATTTCACAACATAAAAAAAACGAACATCAGGTCTTAAACAGACTTAAAAACACCCCACAATTTAAAACGTCTCAAAAAATTGGTCTGTACCTAGATGCATTTGGGGAAATACGTACTCAAAAAATTATTCAACTTTGTTTTCAACATCACAAAGATGTTTATTTACCCATGATTTGCAACATGAATCAGAATTTAGTCTGGGTAAAAATCAATCTCCAACAATATAAAAACAAACGCTTTTCCCATCATCCTTTGGGTATGAAAGAACCAATGGCTAGTCGTGGACATCATGTTTCAAAGTTGGATCTTTTGATCATGCCCCTACTCGCTTGTGATCATCATGGTACTCGAATTGGTATGGGTGGCGGATACTATGACCGTACTCTTGCATCAGCCCGCCATTTTCCCTTTCGTTTAGGGATAGCACATGATTTTCAATATATTGAAGAAACTTTACACCGCAACATCTGGGATCAACCACTTGATGCACTCATCACACCATCTCACAAACATTATTTTTAGGGTTATTTGAATATTAAAACCAACTAATTTTGTCTTTTTTTATATTTTCTACTCTAAAACCCTTGTAATTTTTGAAATGCACATCACTATAAAAACATGGCAACACCGTTGTCACTCATTAGGAGTGCCCATGTCTGAATATATTTTAAATAATGAAACAAGCTTAGAGCCACAGGTTCCAAGTGTATTACCACTATTAGCATTGCGTGATGTTGTGGTCTATCCACACATGCAAATTGCGCTATTCGTGGGTCGTGAAAAATCGATCAATGCAGTGGATGTGGCTCGTAACGGTGACAATTTAGTATTTGTAGTTGCGCAAAAAGATTCGCTTACAGAAGAAATTGATCACGATAATCTGTATCAGTACGGAACTGTGGCTAAAATCGTTCAAGTGGTCAATCATGAGAATGATGAAAACTGCATTAAAGTATTGATTGAAGGACTACATCGTTCGAAGCTAGAGCGTATCATTGATGGTGAAGAGTATCTGACTGCTGAACATCATTTAAGCCCAATGACAGTGGAATTGGATCAAGAAAGTAAAGAAACTCGCTTAAATGAATTACGTACACTCTTTGCTCAATATGCAGAAGCTAAACTTCGGAATGCACGAGAACTTGTTGCGGCTGCAAACAAGATTGAAGATCTTCTGCAATTGATGTTCTTCGTTGCAACTCGTGTGCCTTTAAATATCGAAGTCAAACAGAAATTTTTAGAGCACGATGAGTTCGAGGCACATTTACAAGAGTTGATGGGTTATTTGATGAATCAATCTGCTGAACAGCAAATTGAACAAACCCTACACGACAGCGTTAAACGTCAGATGGAAAAAAACCAACGTGAATACTTTCTAAATGAAAAAATGAAAGTCATTCAACGTGAACTGTCTGATATGAACGGCGGTGCTGAGGATGATGTTGCTGAGATTGAGAAGCGTCTTGCTGAAGCTGACTTACCTGAACATGTACGTAAAAAAGCTGAAGCTGAGTTTCGTAAACTCAAAGCAATGCAACCTGCTTCAAGTGAAGCGGCAGTTGTTCGCAACTATTTAGAAGTGATTCTAGATACACCTTGGAACAAGGCAAGCAAAGTCAGCATTAACTTGGCAAAAGCACAAGAAATTCTGGATGCAGATCATTACGGTCTAGATGACGTTAAAGATCGCATTGTTGAATACCTTGCTGTTCAATCACGTGTGAAAAAACTCCGTGGTCCTATTCTTTGTCTAGTTGGTCCTCCAGGTGTAGGTAAAACCTCACTAGGTGAATCGGTCGCTAAAGCAACAGGTCGTGAGTTTGTACGCATGGCGCTAGGTGGCGTGCGTGATGAAGCTGAGATTCGTGGTCATCGTCGTACTTACATCGGTGCGATGCCAGGTAAAATTGTGCAGTCTTTAACAAAAGTCGGCGTGAAGAATCCATTATTCTTGCTCGACGAAATTGACAAGATGGCACAAGACTATCGTGGCGATCCTGCATCTGCATTGCTTGAAGTATTAGATCCATCACAAAATAGCAAGTTCAACGATCATTATTTAGATCTTGATCTTGATCTTTCAGAAGTAATGTTCATCTGTACAGCTAACAGCATGAATATTCCTGAAGCTTTGCTGGATCGTATGGAAGTCATTCGTTTACCGGGTTATACCGAAGATGAAAAAGTAAATATTGCTGAACGCTACCTTGTTCCGAAAGCAATCAAGAACAATGGTTTACGTGCAAAAGAATTAACAATTCATGAAGAAGCGATTCGTGACATCGTGCAACGTTATACACGTGAAGCTGGTGTACGTAGTTTAGAGCGTGAAGTGTCTAAAATTGCACGTAAAGTTGTTAAAGAAGCAGTCAGCAAAAAATCTAAAAACTTACAGCTTGATGTGACATCGGCAAATCTTCCTGAATACTTAGGTCCACATAAGTTTGACTTTGGTATCGCAGAAGATGAAGTTCAAGTAGGTCGTGTAAATGGCTTGGCTTGGACATCTGTTGGTGGTGAGTTATTGACTATTGAAGTCGCAGCTGTAAAAGGTAAAGGGAAATTCATTACTACGGGTTCGCTCGGTGATGTAATGAAAGAGTCAATTACCACTGCGATGACAGTTGTTCGTACTCGTGCTGATGAGTTGGGTATTGAAGCATCACGTTTCGATGAAACTGATGTCCATGTCCACTTACCAGAAGGCGCGACACCAAAAGATGGTCCATCGGCAGGTTTAGCTTTGACTACAGCGCTAGTGTCAGCGTTTACTGGTATCGCAATTCGCCCTGATATTGCGATGACAGGTGAAACTAGCTTAGGCGGTCGCGCATTACGTATTGGCGGCTTAAAAGAAAAACTTTTAGCAGCTCACCGCGGTGGAATCAAACTTGTATTTATTCCACAAGACAATGTACGTGACTTGGCTGAAATACCTGATAACGTAAAAGAAGGTTTAGAAATCAAAGCTGTGAAAAGCATTGATGAAATCTTACCTTTGGCGTTGACAGATACACCAAAGCCATTGCCTAAGACACCAATTGTTAAACCAGTTGAAGATGCAAAAGCTGCACGTCATTGATGTAAAGATCATGATTAAAGAGAGAGCTTCGGCTCTCTTTTTTGTTACATAATTTGATTGAAAAACAACCAATTTATTGCATAATAAAATAGAGTCGATAAAAATAAAGGCTAACATTGACTCTGAAACTAATTTTTAGTGCCCTCTGAACTCCAGACGGAAGGCACTTTGATCGCAGCTCATACACATTTTGAGCTGCGTTTTTTATGGCGAGTATAAATTTTCTTTTTTTAGTTTTTATTACAGCTATTACTTAGATCTAAATTACCTAGCAACTTCGACTCAGTTTATAATCCGCATAAATTATTTTTACCTTTAAATTTTATGAAGATTCGTATTCTGACTATTGGGCAAAAAATGCCTGCATGGGTTCTCACTGGGTTTGAGGATTATTTCAAACGAATTCAGCCTTTCGTTCAAACCCAAGTCATTGAATTACCTATGGCTAAACGTGGTAAAAATGATTCAGAAGCAGATATTTTAAAATATTGTCAAATCGAAGGTGAGAGTATCTTAAATGCGCTCAAACCTAATGAAACCCTAATTGCACTGGAAGTCGGTGGCAGAGAACTCAGTACAGAAAAGCTTGCCGATACCATGAAACAATGGATGCTTGATGGTAACGATATTGCACTCGCAATTGGAGGGCCTGACGGACATTCTGATGCAGTACGCAAAGCAGCAGCATGGCATTGGTCTTTATCTAAATTAACGATGCCTCACCCAATGGTTCGAATCTTGTTAATTGAACAATTGTATAGAGCCATGAGCATTAACCATAATCATCCCTACCATCGTGCTTAACGTTGAATGTGGTTGTTCTGATTATAGAACAATCTGTTGAGTTTAATCCGCTATCATTGTATTGATGTTTTTGTCAGGATAAATAGGTAATTTCGATCAGGTGCCCCATTATGAATGTGCAAACTTTACCAGGCTTATTTATCTCCCACGGTTCGCCTATGCTTGCACTAGATCCAGAGCAAGTTGGTCCTGCACTACATCGCTTGAGTATCAACCTACCTGAGCCACAAGCGATTGTTGTCATGTCTGCACACTGGGAAAGTCAAGTTCTTGAAGTCAATATTGCCACTCGACCAGATACTTGGCATGACTTTAGAGGTTTTCCTAAAGAGCTTTATGAAATTCGCTATCCAGCACCAGGATCACCAACAATTGCTGAAAAAATATTATCCATGTTTGCAGAAGCTGGTATTCAGGCACATGCCAATAGCACACGTCCTCGTGATCACGGTGTATGGATGCCTTTATTACATATGTATCCAGATGCAGATATTCCAGTGATAGAAATTTCACTGCCAACAAAAATGAATGCAAAAGAAATTTACAAGATTGGACAAGCTTTATCTCCCCTGCGTGAACAACAGATTTTATTAATCGGATCAGGAAGCATAACGCACAATTTGGCTGAGTTGTCATGGCATACAAATGCTCAAGTTCCTACTTGGGCTAGTACTTTTAGAAATACTGTCGTCAATCGACTCCAACATCAAAATTTTGATGCTGTCCTTGATTGGCCTTCATTGCCATTTATAGAACGTAACCACCCTACGCTTGAGCATTTTGCCCCACTTTTTTTCGCTATGGGCACAGGTCATCGATTTAATATCGTGCACAGTAGTTTCTCGATGGGCTCACTTGGCATGGATATCTATCGTTTCGACTAAAGATGATTATTTACCAAATATTTAAATCGAGGTTTAACAATTTCGTTTAAACCTCAGTATCTATTATGCTTTTCTAAAAATTACAATCAGATACATTTAACTAACTTAACCGCTAACTGGATTACATTTTCTTTTTTAAGAATACTTTAAGCTTAAGGCTGTGATTTATTAACTGTTGTTTTAACGATGAAAATTAAATATTTAGTTCTTGCTCTACTTCCTCTTTCTTTGATGGCTTGTCAAACAGTACAAAATGTAACTGACGGTGTAGTTTCTCAAATCAATTCAAATGCTGAAAAAAATCTAACTGAATATAATTGGACTTATCAAGGTTCTACAGCTTCAAAACCATTAGTGCTTTCATTTAACGCTGATCAAAGAGTAACGATTCAAACAGGTTGTAATAATCAAGGTGGAACTTGGAAAGTTGAAGGCAACAAAATTGTCACTTCACCTCTTGTTTCAACCATGATGGCGTGTGCTGATGATTTAATGCAACAAGAGCGTTTGTCATCTGATATTTTTAGCGAAAAGAAAGTACCTTTTTCACTTAGTACAAGCAATGATCAAGCAATCCTGACTGTAACAGACAGTAAAGGGCAAAAACATGTATTTACAGGAACTAAAATTGTGAATGCAAATGTATTAAGCAATTACATATGGTCGTACCAGCCGACAAATACACAAAAACCTATCGTTCTAACATTCTTAAATCATGATCGCTTATCAGTAGATACAGGCTGTAACCGCTTAAATACATCTTGGAAAGTCGAGAATGGTTTGATCGTGACAGGTGATGGCGCATCAACGATGATGGCATGTGAACCAGCACTGATGCAGCAAGAGAAGTTTACAGGTGAATTATTACAAAAACGTCAAATCCCATTTGAAGTGAATACTACAAACTTACACGAACCGACTTTGACGCTTACAGATGCTAAAGGTCAAAAATATAATTTCATCGGTAAAATGACACCTGAAACTAAATATCAATCAGAGCCTAAAACCGTATTTTTAGAAATCTCACCTGAAACTAAATCATGTACAGGCGTTGCACCACAAACTTGTATGCAAGTACGTGAAGTTAAATACGACGAAAAAGGTATCAAAACATATACTGATAAAAACTGGTCTTTATACTACGGTCAAATTGAAGGGTTTGAACACAATCCTAAGCAACGCGTGATCGTACGAGTAAAACGTTTTGAGATAAAAAATCCGGCAGCGGATCAGTCAAGTCTTGCTGATGTATTAGATATGGTTGTTGAACAAGAAATCTTTAAATAATCATAATTTCAGTCAAAAAATCCGATGCATCTGCATCGGATTTTTTTGTTCAAAGATTAATAAATCCCTTGTGCCAGAATTGCATCTGCTACTTTCACAAAACCAGCGATATTAGCACCATCGACATAGTTCACAGTTCCATCTTCTTGAGTACCATATCGTAAGCAGTTTGCGTGAATGTCTTTCATAATCGCATGAAGTCTTTCATCTACCTCACCATGTGTCCAACCAAAACGTAGAGCATTTTGTGACATCTCCAGTCCTGATGTTGCAACTCCACCAGCATTTGAGGCTTTACCAGGAGCATAAAGAATCTTCGCTGCAATAAATTTTTCGACAGCTTCCAAGGTAGAAGGCATGTTTGCACCTTCAGCTACACAGATGACGCCATTCGCTAATAAATTATCAGCATCAGCACCCGTTAATTCATTTTGTGTGGCGCATGGTAGAGCAATATCGACAGCAATATGCCAAGGCGTCTGACCTTCAAAATACTCAAAACCATGCTTTGAAGCAAACTCAGAAATGCGCCCACGCTGAACATTTTTAAGTTCCATTACTTCTGTAAGTAATTCTTCTGTAAATCCGTTCTTGAGATAAACAGTTCCATTTGAATCCGATAAAGTTACGACTTTTGCACCGAGGAACATGGCTTTTTCAGCAGCATATTGAGCAACATTACCAGAACCTGAAATTGATACCGTTTTGCCATCAAAACTTTCGCCACGTGTTTTCAACATTTCTTCAGCAAAGTAAACAGTTCCATAGCCCGTTGCTTCAGGACGCATAAGACTACCACCAAAGGAAATCCCCTTCCCAGTAAAAACACATGCGGTATCGTTACTCAACTTTTTCATCATGCCAGCCATGTAACCGACCTCTCGTCCGCCTACACCGATATCTCCCGCAGGAACATCTGTATTTGCACCTAAATGTCGATATAACTCAATCATCAAGGCTTGGCAAAAGCGCATCACTTCGGCTTCAGATTTTCCTTTTGGATCAAAATCTGAACCACCTTTACCACCACCCATCGGTAAAGTTGTAAGTGCATTTTTAAAAGTTTGCTCGAATCCCAAAAACTTCAAAATCGATAAATTGACTGAAGGATGAAATCTCATCCCACCTTTAAAAGGACCAATGGCAGAATTATATTGAACCCGAAAAGCACGATTCACATGAGTTTGACCTTGGTCATCCATCCAAGAAACACGAAATTGAATCACACGCTCAGGCTCAATCAGTCGTTCAAGTAAACCATATTGTGCGTACTTAGGGTTTTTCTGAATAAATGGCCACAGACTGGTCATCACCTCTTCCACAGCTTGTAGAAATTCTGGTTGATGAGGATCTCTGCGTTTCACGTAATCCAAGAATTCATTTAAGCTACCGTATTTCAACACTCACCCCGAGTCAATGATTCAAATTAGTGCTAATTTTGCACTAAAATGGAATATCTCATAAAACAACCATAAATTACTATCCAAGAGGCGTTATTTTTCTACCCATAAAAATATAAAATTATTCATTTCATAAACTTACAATATTAAATACTCATTATTTATTTTATAAATACGCACATGAATATATGAATAATCAACTAAATAAACAAAATTAAAGTCAAAAAATTCAATCAAGCACCAAAATAATACATGTTTAGCACCATCTTAAAACACCAAAAACTGCTACTCGTTGTTTAAATAAATCCACAGTCTCTAAATAAAGGATTATTTGTTATAATTCACTTCTGCTCTTACTTTCACCTCACTGCTTCTATGTTACTTTCTGATCAGCAAATCTCTCTTATCGTTCAAATAGACCAATTACTGCCTCAAACACAATGTGGTTTATGTGGACACCGTGATGGGTGTTTGCCATATGCAAAGTCGATTAGCGAAGGTGAAGCAGCAAACAAATGTGTACCTGGCGGGCAACCTGTAGCAGATGCACTCGCTCAATTACTTGATCGACCGCGTTTAATAGCTGAATCGAGTGTTTGGGATATCCAAGCTGATGGTCGCCCACAACAAATGAAAGCCATTATTCGCGAAGTTGAATGTATTGGTTGTACCAAGTGCATCAGTGCTTGTCCTGTTGATGCAATTATCGGAAGTGGTAAGCTCATGCACACGATTCTGACAGATTTGTGCACAGGCTGTGAGCTCTGTATCCCTCCTTGCCCTGTTGATTGTATTGACCTCGTCCCTGATAACAATCCCATCCCCACTGAGGATCAACGTATTAACGAGCAGGACAATCTTCGTCAGCGTTACTACGCACATATTCAACGTGAAGAAAAACGTCGTATCGACCGCAAAGGTCCTGTAGTTAGAGCCGAAATTGACACTGAATTTTTCGCACAATTTTCACAGGCTTTGAAAAATGTTCCGACTATAACATTAGCTGAAAAAGCAAAAGACCATAGCGCACAAGATGCTAAAACTACTATTGAGCTCGCCAAAATACGAACTCAAATCAAAAAACTGGAGAAACAATTAAGTGTTCGACTTGATCCGCAAAAGCAAGAACAACTTGATGCCCTTCAAACACAATTAAAAGAATTACAGGAGGTCTAAATGTCGAGTAAAAATATGACTAAGAAGCAAGTTCAGACTTTCTTCGAGCGCTTACGAGAACAAAGACCGACTCCACAAACTGAACTCAATTACTCATCTCCTTTTGAATTATTGATTGCAGTTATGCTTTCAGCCCAAGCCACTGATGTGAGTGTCAATAAGGCAACTGATAAACTTTTCCCTATTGCCAATACAGCACAATCCATTCTAAATCTCGGTGTTGAAGGATTAAAGAGTTATATTAAAACCATCGGTCTCTATAACTCTAAAGCTGAAAACGTCATTAAAACCTGTCAAATTTTAGTTGATCAATATCAAGGAAATATTCCAGAAACACGTAAAGAACTCGAAGCACTTCCTGGTGTGGGTCGAAAAACAGCGAATGTTGTTTTGAATACAGCTTTCGGTCATCCAACTATGGCGGTCGATACGCATATCTTTCGTGTCGGTAATCGCACTGGACTTGCGATAGGAAAAAATGTTCTAGAAGTAGAACATCGACTCATCAAAGTTATTCCAAAAGAATTCATTGTTGATGCACATCATTGGCTTATTTTACATGGTCGTTACTGTTGCATCGCACGTAAACCGAAATGTGGTGAATGTATCGTAGCCGATGTCTGTAATTGGAAAGATCGTTTTAAGTTTGGAGCGACAAAGCCCATCAAACTCAAAGAAATACATTAATCCTGATTTTTTTTAGTCTGCTGTAATTTTGGGTGTAACTGGCGTGGCTTGCCATATTTTTTATTTTCAATCGCCTGCTGTTTCTGCACATGACGTAGCATTTTTTGACTTTGGTATAATAGAAAAAGTAACAGTAAAACACTTAAAATAACGACAAGGATAAGAACAAACTTCAACATTTACCTCTCCAAAATAAAAAGAGCCCTATTTAAAGAGCTCTTTTAAATTTGCTGTTTAGATTACTTATCCAAAATAGCAAAAAGATCTTTTTGAACTTCATCAATCGCACGCAAGCCATTCAACTTATCGTAAGTCGGTGCATTTTCGCCTGAAGCAGCACGACCTTGATAGAAGCCAACTAATTGCTCAGTTTCACTATGGTAAGAAGCTAAACGCTTACGGATTGTTTCTTCTTGATCATCAGGACGTTGTACTAGGTCTTCGCCAGTTTCATCATCCTTACCTTCCACTTTAGGTGGATTGTAAACTAAGTGATATACGCGGCCAGATGCTGGGTGCTGACGACGACCAGAAAGTCGTTGAACAATTTCCTCATCAGGAACATCAATTTCAATCACGTGATCAATAGAGATTCCTGCTGTTTCTAATGCCTCAGCTTGTGGAATCGTACGTGGAAAACCGTCAAAAATACAACCGTTAGCGCAATCAGGTTGAGCAATACGCTCTTTCACCAGACCAATGATCAATTCATCGGATACTAAACCACCTGACTCCATAACGCTTTTCGCTTTTAAGCCAAGTTCAGTACCTTCACGAATTGCAGCACGGAGCATATCACCGGTTGAAATTTGTGGGATATTGTAGCGCTTACAGATCAACTGAGCTTGAGTACCTTTTCCTGCCCCAGGTGGTCCGAGTAAAATAATGCGCATAAAGAACATCCTCATTTAAAAACAATAAATCTTAAATTGAGCAATATCATACAGACTTATTGCTCAACCAACATCAAATTAATTATAAGAAAGCAACAAATAAATGGATTAAACCTGCTAAAAAACCAGTCACACCACCCAACACAATTAAAATCCACTCATCTTCCTGAAACGCAGGACGCAATAAGTTTTGGAACTCTTTCGGTGTTAGCTCACGAATACGATCTCTAAACATTTGAAAGATTTTCTGTGCACGGCTTGCATTT
>Ga0209426_1001565_pt1 | contig 13335 bp, 15 predicted proteins | sample Deesub1362B_J571_FD_187697 | JGI IMG/M metagenome (GOLD analysis project Ga0209426, IMG submission 187697) | Deep oceanic, basalt-hosted subsurface ecosystem from Juan de Fuca Ridge flank, Pacific Ocean, CORK Borehole 1362B_J2.571 (SPAdes)... ...
TGCCTCCTCTATTAAAGTCTTCCTCAAACTCTTTACCGCTTCATCACTGTGCTGCCAAAAATCCTTGAAACTCCTTTGATATTCCTTCCATAAATCTGTTACACTTAATTCAGTTAGTTCCTTTACTGCCATGGGTGTATTCCTCCTTCCTTAAAGTTTTAAAACCTATAAATTATATGGAGGATACACCCTCTTTTCTTTGAATTTCAATTTTACACAGAAGATTTTACATTACCCAGACAGAAAAGTCCTCCCATTTAATCTAATGTGCTGGCTCCCAAATAACCTCTCAATCTGTATCACAGAGGATTTATGAAGCATTCTGTAAAGCTACCTTTACCATATTACATCATGCCCTTTCTAAATGTTACCCATTTTCTCTTTCCCCTTTCTATTATTCTTTTCAAATTAACAGCCCCTTGTTCTTTTACCCAGTTTATGGCTTCATTATACTACAAAATACAAGTTTTTAAGGGTGATTTTTGTGCTTTCTTCCTGATTACTCCCAGATAATATGTGCATAACAGGGGGATCTTCTCAAGAAGCTGGCATGGAGATATTAACTATATATCTCTTTGAGTAATTCTTCAATACTTACAAAATTATCAAAATCTTTTTTCTTAATTCCATCACAAAGTCTTTTATCATTTGTCCATAAAGGTATATTAAGTTCAAGGCTCAATGCTACAAAAGGAGTATCTTTTTCATCAATCTCCTTACAAATCTTATATTGCCTTCTGCCAATTTATCGGGGATATAGCAAACTTAGGAATCACTGTTATCACTTCAAAGAGCATTTGTATAAACATTCTAAATCTGTCCTGCTTGACTTTGCTTTTTTTAATTAAACGAGACTCATATTTAAGCAATTCAAACAGTACAATATCAGGAATATAAACTTCATGTTCCTGGAATATTTCTAAATAGATTTCTTTGCCACTAATGAGAGCTGAAAAGATAACATTTGCATCGACAACAATTTTCATAAAGGAAGGTCTTTTTTATATTCTTTCCATGCGTCTCTTTTAATTTCCTCCATCTCTTTTTCATAATCTATCCTTAAACTGCTCAGAGCAACAGAAATCTCCTTAAGCAATCCTTTCATCTTTATTAATTTAAGAGCATGTTCTATTTCCTCTTTTATTTTTGCCTCTCCTAATTGCAATAAGTCTTCATCCTTAATCTCTAAAGTTATTTTGCCCATCTTATATCTCCTCGGGTATTTTTAAAATTATACCATTTTTTACAAAGACAGTGGTAAAAACTTACACTTGTATAATGGCAGTTTAGAGAGATTATAATATGGGATATGGGAGAAGTTTTAAAGAAGAAGACTGAAGGAAGCAGACTTGCACTTACGAAGTGCAAATTTGGAGGGAAGTGGAGGTTATAGTTTTCTTCCTCTGCTTTCCCACTTTCCCCGGAAGGTTATCCAGAAGGAGAGAATAATGAGTTTCAGGTCAAGCCAGAAGGACTGTTTTTTGATATAGAGGAGGTCATAATGGAATTTTTTTCTTCTTGGAGCATCAGAAGGAAGATAAACCTGGGCAAGTCCTGTTAGCCCTGGTAAGACAGTCTGTCTTTTTCTATATCCTGGAATGTCTTCTATCCTTTTAGTCTCTGGATTGCCGTAGACTTCTTTTTCTTCAGGCCTTAAGGCCCTTGGTCCTACAAAACTCATGTCTCCTTTAAGGATATTCCACAGCTGGGGAAGCTCATCCATTGCCGTTGCCCTGAGCACCCTGCCAACTTTTGTAACCCTTGGGTCATTCTCTGTTGCCTGAATGGGAACCCCTTCTTTCTCAGCATCCTTTATCATGGAACGAAACTTCAGAACTTTAAAAATTCTTCCATTTTTTCCAACCCTCTCCTGTCTATAAAAAACAGGAAAACCATCCTCAAGTATAATTGCCAGGGAGAAGATAATCCACAGTGGAGAGGAAAGGATTATGCCTAAGGAAGACAGGAATATATCAAACAACCTTTTTGCCATAATCAATTACAAAATTTTTGTATTTTGTAAATACTAAACTTTTAGATCATTTCAGTCATTCTAAGATAATCACGAAAAGAACGAAATACTTTACTTATGGAGTATAAGTTTTTAGGGTCTGGATGTACCATTGATAAGTGAGTTTTATTCCTTCTTCAAGCGGAATCTTAGGTTGCCAGCCCAAATCTCTAATCTTTGTTATATCAAGAAGTTTCCTTGGTGTTCCATCGGGTTTTGTTGGATCCCATCTGATCTCACCATCAAAACCGACTACATTTCTAACCATCAAAGCCAGCTCTTTAATTGTTATATCTTTGCCGACCCCAATATTAACAAACTCTCCAATATCTTTGTAATCATACCTTTCCATCAGAAACACACAGGCATCTACTAAGTCATCCACATGAAGAAACTCACGATAAGGAGCTCCAGTTCCCCAAAGAGTTACGTGTTGAGGAGATAGATTATATGAATCAAGTATCCTTATTATCTCTTCATCACTTACTCCTTGCCTCTTATCTCTTACCAATGTTCCAAAAACTTCAAAATCTCTTCTTATCCCTTCAAAATCTTCTTTTTGTAGTAGCTTAGCTAAATGAAATTTTCTTATTAGTGCAGGAAGGACATGGGATGTTTCAAGATCGAAATTGTCGTTTGGACCATATAGATTTGTTGGCATCACAGAAATAAAATTTGTCCCATACTGTTCATTAAAATATCTACATAGTTTTATAGCAGAAATCTTGGCTATGGCATAGGGTTCATTGGTTGGTTCAAGTAGACCTGTCAATAGATACTCTTCTTTCATTGGCTGAGGAGCAAATTTAGGATAAATACAAGATGAGCCCAAGTTAAGCAATTTTTTCACACCATACCTATATGCAGCATAAATAATATTGGTAGCAATCATGGTATTTTGATATATAAAATCTGCTTTATAGGTATTGTTTGCTAAAATACCACCCACTTTGGCTGCTGCCAAAAATACATAATCCGGCCTTTGTTTTTCAAAAAAATCTTCTACATCTGCTTGTCTTGTCAGGTCAACTTTATGGAAAGAGGTGAGTGATAAGTGGGCAGTATCAAAGATTGTTTCAGGTTGTTTTCTGTAATAATTTGATACAATGTTATAATAGCCTTTCTCAACAAGCTTGCGTATTATGGCACTTCCAACCATTCCGGTACCACCAGCAACATAGATTTTAGAGTTGAGAGATAAGTGATAAGGGTTAAGAGTATTCTTCATTCTTTTTGCCCTTTTTTAATGATTTAATCAACCCATTAAGCATCTTACTAATCTCCTCGGCAACTACTTCCAATTTTAAAAATGTTTCTTTAATTTATATATTTATTTCAAGTTCTTAGATAACAGTAAAAAAATATCTCAATTCTTCCAGAGATGCTCTTGATATATTTAAAAAGTTTAAGAATTCTTGTGTAGATTTTCTTAATTGACCTTATTTTTCTTCAGCAGGAAAAATCTCTGTTAGTTTATATATTTCAAGCGTTAATTTATGGGACTTTTTCCATACCTCAAGTTCACTCCAATGCATCTCTTATTCCTTACCCTTTATCACTTATCTCTTACCCCTCATGCCTGCTCCCTTACCCACCTGTCAACTTATTCTCTGTCCAATATATTTTCTTCTCCTTCAGTATCTCTTTACCTTCTCCAGGTGGATTTAGCCCTATTAAAGCCATATCACAATCTACCATAATCTTTACCAGTTCCTTAAAATTTACTTTTGGCTGCCAGCCCAATTTATTCTTTGCTTTTGAGGCATCGGCAAGTAAAAATTCTACCTCAGTTGGTCTGAAATAGCGGGGATCTATCTCGATAATCACATCTCCGACTCTAAGATTTGGTATATCTGAATTTATAGCTGCGATGATACCCTTTTCTTCTATACCATTGCCTTTCCATTCTATCTCAATGCCTGCGTATCTAAAAGCAAGCTCTACAAACTCTCTCACTGAATGACTCTCGCCAGTGCCTATTACATAATCATCAGGCTCATCCTGCTGTAACATTAACCACATACATTCTACATACTCAGGCGCAAATCCCCAATCCCTTTTTGCCTCTAAATTTCCCAAATATAGCCTCCTCTGTTTGCCTGCGAGAATATTTGCTACTGCTCTGGTGATTTTTCTCGTTACAAATGTCTCACCTCTACGTGGGCTTTCATGATTAAAAAGTACTCCATTACAAGCAAATAGTCCATATCCCTCTCTGTAGTTTACTGTCATCCAATAGGCATAAACCTTTGCACAGGCATAGGGGCTTCTTGGTCTAAAAGGTGTATTTTCATTTTGTGGAGGAGGAGATGCACCGAACATCTCGGAAGATGAAGCCTGATAGAATTTTGTTTTTATTCCACTTTTTCTTATGGCCTCTAAAAGTCTTATCGTTCCAAGGCCTGTAATATCTCCTGTATACTCTGGCATGTCAAAGCTTACCCTCACATGACTCTGGGCTGCCAGATGATAGATTTCATCAGGTTGGATATTGTAAATGAGATTTGTTAACTGACTGGAATCTGAGAGATCTCCATAATGAAGGAATAATCTTGCCTGAGGCTCATGGGGGTCTACATAAATATGGTCAATTCTTCCTGTATTAAAGCTGCTGGATCTCCTGATCAGACCGTGTACCTCATAACCCTTGTACAATAAAAACTCGGCCAGATACGAACCATCCTGTCCTGTAATACCTGTAATTAATGCCTTTTTCATTCTTCAACTCCTTATCATTGCCAAAATTGTTTAAACTATACTTATGAAGTATAGGTTTTGGGAGAAGGTCTTAAAAATTGAGGAATCTTTACAACATTTTTAAGTAATATTATTAGAAAGCTTCCTTTTAAATTGTTTATCTTCCATGCCTTATAATCTTCATAACTTTTTATTGCCATATTCTTTAAACTCTTGTTACTTGCTCCTCCAAGTCTCATTTTTATAAGGACTTCGGGTATATAATAAGTGGATATCTTATGCTTTTCAAGAAATCGCAACATTAATTCATAATCAGCGGCTATTCTAAAGTCTGTGTTAAAGTAACCATATCTCTTATATATTACTCTTTTTACAAAAAAGGTAGGATGAGGAGGCATCCAGCCATATTTGAACTTTCCAAGTTTGTAGGGTGAAGACTTCCAGTATCTAATTACTCTGTCAGTATTGTTTCTGTCTACATAAAGAAGATCTCCATAACAACTATCAACACCATGTTTTAAAAACACCTCCACGACTCTTTCTATCACTTTATCGTGTGCATAGAAATCATCAGCATGGAGAAATCCTATTATGTCTCCTGTTGCCAATCTGATTCCCTTGTTCAAGGCATCATAAATTCCATCATCTGGCTCTGATACTATCTTTGATATTCCATTTCTGTATCTTTCTATTACTTCAAGAGCACCATCTGTTGAGCCACCATCTATAATTATATGTTCAATGTTTTTGTATGACTGACTGAGGACACTTTTTATGCAATCTTCAATAACATCAGCTCTATTATATACGGCTGTAATTATTGAAATTTTCATATAATTAGTTATAGGTTTAGAGGTAGAGGAACTACTTCTTAAATTTTAATAAGTTTTTCAAGCATTCCTACCTATAGTTTCACATTCTTTTAGAATATGGTCAACCTCATCATCTGTAAGATACCCGATTTCTTTTGAGGTCATAGTCTAAGTAATGACTTCTGAAAGAGAACCTTACTTTAAGCTCTTTGAAACCTCGCTTCCCCACGACCTATCACCCATTACCCCTTGCCACTCCTTGTTACTACATAGCTCCCCAGCACAAGGACATCCATCTTTGTCCTTAAAAAGCAATCAAGAGCCTCTTTTGGAGTGCAGACAATAGGTTCGTTCTCATTAAAAGAGGTATTTAACACCACCGGTACACCCGTGAGATTCTCAAACTCCTTGATAAGCTGCCAGTAGAGGGGATTATCCTCTCTTCTCACAGTCTGTAATCTTCCTGTTCCATCCACATGGGTTACAGCAGGTATCACTGCTCGTTTTTCAGGTTTGATAGGATAAACTTTGATCATAAATGGATCAGGATAATCCTTTTCAAAATACTCACCTGTTTTTTCAAGTAAGATTGAAGGGGCAAAGGGCCTGAAAGGCTCCCGTCTCTTAATACGAGCATTAAGGACATCTTTCATCCCCTCCCGTCTTGGGTCCACAACAATGCTCCGATTTCCCAAAGCCCTTGGTCCCCACTCCATTCTTCCCTGAAACCAGCCTACCACTTTACCATTAACAATCTCCTCTGCAGTCCTCCGGCAAAGTTTCTCCTTATCCTCTATCTTCTCCACCTTACAACCCTTTAACTCTAATTCTCTGAGTGTCAACTCCTGATTAATTTCAGCCTCACTGAATTCTGGTCCCCAGTACACATGCTCCATTACGAACTTTCTGGGCTTATTTAACACCTGATGCCATACATAATAAGCAGCACCAAGCGCTCCTCCAGCATCTCCAGCAGCCGCCTGAATGTAGACTTCCTGAAATGGGGTTCTATCAAAGATCTTCCCGTTTGCTACACTATTCATGGCACATCCACCTGCCAGACATATTGCAGGCGTCTTTGTCTGCTCATAAACATAATTAAGTAGATGGAAGAATGCCTCTTCATACATCGCCTGCAATGATGAAGCTATGTTTTCATACTCTTCTGTTATTGGTTCATCTTTCTTGCGGGCTGGTCCAAGAAATTCTTCCATCTTACTTGAGTACACCGGCCCCATCCTGGGTTCTCCAGCATCCCATGTCATGGTTACTCCTTCAGAGTGGTGAATGAAATACTCAAGGTTTAGCCTGAACCTTCCATCGCTATCCAGACGGACGATCTGTCTCATCTTGTTTAAATAAATAGGTTTACCATAAGAAGCAAGCCCCATCACCTTGTATTCATCACCATACTTGGGAAATCCCAGATACTGCGTAAGGGATAAATAAAAGAGACCTAATGAATGGGGAAAGAATATTCTATCTCTGACCTCAATTCTCTCTCCCTGTCCAATTCCCCACATTGCTCCTACAAAATCACCAAATCCATCAATTGAAACCACAGCCGCTTTCTCAAAAGGTGAAACAAAGAAGGTACTTGCCAGATGGGCTATATGATGTTCCACATTATATACTCGGGCCTTAATGCTTTTTACTTCAATCTCCAATTCCTGTGCAAGAGTTTCTTTGATATCTCTGACTCTGGAAGCATTCTTCAAGCGGTCTTTTATTAGATTCAGAGAGGGATGTTTACTCAAGGTAAAAAGAGCTTTTCTGAGAAGATGGGCAGAGGGATTTCTGTTTACTGCGATATGGTCTATATCCTCAACTGTAACCCCTGCTTCTTTTAAACAATATTTAATTGCCTCTGATGGAAATCCTGCCCAGTGCTTTATCCTCCGAAAACGTTCCTCCTCCGCAGCAGCCACTAATTGCCCATCAATTACAATACAGGCTGAGGAATCTCCATGGTAGGCATTAAGACCTAAAATAACCATAATAATCCCCTTTTTATTTAAGGCATATTTTAAGCTTTAACGGGGAAACTCTCTCTTATAGTCTTCCAAGTCTCTATGTAAAGGTAAAATATTATCAAACTCAATTATTTAATGAATTCAAATTATTGCACTTTTTAGAAACATTATTCTTATTACACCCTCTATCCTTACATCCTCTTCCTGATCACTCTCATATAATGGGTGCGTAACAACTCTGGCAGGAGGTCTATTCCATAGAGATTCTCTGGCCTTGCCCCATACTTGATAAATTTCCTTAAAACCCTACCACTGCCACACCCAACATCCAGTATTCGCTCGTCTCAAATTAATTCCCCTTTAACTCGGATTTCTCTGTGACTTGCCTATTTTCATTCAATCTTTCCCTCTTTTTTCATTCTGTCTATTATACTCTCTACAGTTTCATCTTTAAAGAGTTCTTTTCTTAGTTTTGTATAATCTCCCTCTCCTCTCTCATATTGTAAAAGAAATCTTAATGCCCCTACCAAACCTAACTGTTTTTTTAAAGCCTCCCACCCCGGCTTTTTGTATCTCTATTGGTGTCAAATTGAGATTTTTCCTCATATTTTAAATGCCTCCTTTGTAACAAATTCCATTAAACTAATTATTTTAATTTGTAATCTTTCTTTGTTAGCCTTCCCTTTATATCATCACAGGTTACCAGAAAATCAACATCTGCCATTTCAGCGCATGCGATATGTAGTGCATCCATAGCCATTATACCAAATTTCTCAATTTCTTTGGCTCTTCTTTCTAATTCTTCTGAATAACTAACATATTCAGTGGCTACTTTTAAGAAATCATAGATTTTATCTCTTCTGTCAATGAATGGATTTTTACTGTTTTCGTCTTCCAATACAAAAGAATTTACTATAGTAATTTCTCTATCAATAGCCTTTGATAAGAGAAACAGATTTTAATTATATCTTTTTTGTCAGAAAGTCAACACTCCTTGCGGCTTCTCTTACTATGAGGGGATGTAAAAAACTGTACTTACGAAATGTAGGTTTTCTTTTTATATTCATAAATCTTCGCATCTACCAAAAACCTGTACCAGAATCCCTGAAGAAAATGAAAGATCAATCCTTCTTTACCGTCCAGAAAACCAAGGCGGAAGAAATAGCGATAGATGAAGTAAAGGAAGGGACGGATAAAAAGAGGTAACCTATAGTATCTCTCTCTGAGCCATCTCTTTTGTTCTACAGGATTCCCTTTCCTATCAGCCTTAATTACATAACCCTTATTCCTTATCCCATAATCTCTATCCCTATTCATCACTTCATTAGCTTCAAGTGTCGCCCATCTGATATGGCGGGAAATCCAGCTATCGAGGTCTGATGTTATCGTATCAATAATGTCTCCCTTTAATGTTTTAACCTTGCCTTTTACATAAAAATGCTGATCATAAAGTCTATCTTCACACTGTCCTAACTGCTTCCTGAAAATTCTAAGGTGGTATGCTGGATAATGTCCACCATGTTTAATCCACTTGCCCATAAAGACCGTCCGCCTCGATATCAAGAAACCATCTGCATCATCTATGGAACTTGAAAACACTCTTTTCAGCTCTTCAGAAAGTTCAGGTGTGGCTCTTTCATCGGCATCCAGATGAAAAATCCATTCGTTTTTTATCGGTAGATTATCCTGTGCCCAGTTACGTTGTTTTGCATAGTTTTCAAAAGGATGTTGATAAATTTTATCTGTATATTTTGAGGCTATATCTAAAGTTCTATCCGTGGAGTAAGAATCAACAACAAAGATCTCATTTACCCATTTATAAATACTCTTGAGACAATCTTCTATATTTTTTTCCTCATTATAAGTAAGAATAATTACAGAAATAGGAAGTTTACTCATTTTGTCCCTACGATAATTATAGATTTCCATAAAAATGGTAATCTTCCTGAACCATAAAACTTCGCCAGTCTTATTCCCGATTCTTTAAGAAGCTTGTAAAGTGTATTTTTTGAGAAAAACTTTATATGTCCACCCTCCCATAAGGGATTGAAATGTTTATCAAATCTGTTCAATAAGGCTATGACTAAGTTCTTTACATAACCATGATAGGGTGTTGTAATAATAAGAAATCCATTCTTTTTAAGCCAAAAATTTATGTTTTTTAGATATTCTTTTGGGCTATACATATGCTCAATAACTTCGATGGATAAAATAACATCATAATCTTTTTTAGGGAAAGAATCTGGAAGTTCTCTATAATAGGCATTATGTACTTCAAATCTGCTGCTTATATCTATATAATTTTCTTTTGCTATATTTATAGCACTTTCAGAGGCGTCAAATCCCCAAATATTTTTAATTTTTATAACCACGCTTGTAGAGCTCAAAAAGGATGTATCCTCCTCCACACCCTGCATCCAGAATCTTTGCATCTTTGCTTAAATTTAATTTCTTAATAATTTTTAAAATAGAAGGAACTAAATAATCGTGAGCACATGTCTTTGTGCTTTTCCATTTATATTCTACATAATTCATTATGTTCTATGGTTACCATTTAATATATTTTCAAACATTTCTATCATTCTATCCGCTACTTTATCTATATCATAATACTCTTGCACCAGTCTCCTTCCATTGGTAGCTATTTCCTCTCTCAAATCAGGATTCTCAAGGAGCTGCTTTATGCCCTTATAAAGACTTTCAGCATTTGTATTAACTACAATACCGGCTTTGTTTTTTTCAACTTCTCTATAAATCCCCACTTTATTAGAAATCACCACAGGCACTCCACAAGCCATTGCCTCAACTGCAGCCATGCCAAAGTTCTCTGAGTATGATGGCAAAACAAAAATATCACTACCCGTAAAAACCTCCAGCTTTTCTTTTCCTTTTAACATACCAGTAAAGCTCACATCTGCATCTCGCCTCTCGTCTCTTGTCTTCTTTATTACAGAATCCTTCAATTCCTTATCCCTTGATCCATAATCCATATAACTTAGCCCATACTCCCTAATCCATCCTTTAACTTTCTCACTGTAGCCTTCTTCATCATTCCCCACAATCAGCAAGTGCATATTATTTCTTTCTTTTATTAATCTACTATAAGCCGTTATTAAAATGTCTAAGCCTTTTATCCAATGAACTCTACCAAGAAAAAGGATTATCTTTTTCCCTTTTAAGTGTGAATAACGCCTACTTAAATTTTCTTTTGCAGGACGATCATTGAATTCGGATAAATTAATTCCATTAGGAATAACAAATGCTTGATTCTTTAAGTTAAGTAATGACTGACATTTTTCTGCTTCATCCTCTGTAGTATAATGAATGGCTGATGCGTTTTTTAAGTCTCTTTTTGTAATGAAATGATAGTAAGGCCATTTTTTCCAGGATTTCTTATTAATGGTATGTGAATATAAGGCCCCTCTTGGGGCAATAATATAGGGCTTTTTATAGCGCCTACAATAATATGCAGCTATCATTGTTGGATAATTCCAGACAGCTACAATATAAACAACATCAAACTCTTTAAGATTTTTTCTGAGAGCCTTTGTTAGTGGCAGAGAAAATTGCCAGCCCGTTGTACCTATAAACTCAAATAATTTTGTAAATTCAAAATAAGTAACCTTTACACCATCAATATCAATCACTTCATTAACAGGAATGCTACTATCTAAGCCTACATTAGTGGTATAGACAGCTACATCAACTCCCTTTTTTACTAAAGCTTTATTCAACCCATGAACAGAGTATATTGGTCCACCATATTTAAAAGCCGGCCAGTAACTTGGGATAATACAAAGGAGTTTCATTTATACTACTTTATGCCTCTTAAGCATTTTAATATTATGCTTATATTGCATATTGCACTACTACTCTGCACATGCCTTCAAGTGTCTCTTTAAGTAGATAATGGTGTTTAAACACAACCTCATGCCCTCTCTGGGAGAAGTACATACAGGTAGGCCATCCGAGATAGCCATCAGCGCCAAGAACCAAGACCTTCATCTGACTCCTCCATCTCGTTTAATACCTTGTTTTCAAGCAGGTATCTCTTTAGTTGTTCTTTACTCATCGGTGGCTCATTAGCAGAGATATAGGTTTTGCTTACAGAATGAGACACCGTGTCTGGATACTCATAATTTATACTACTGTATATAGCCTTGAAGGCAGGAGTTATTACAAACATGTCTTCCAATTCTATAGAACGGCTCTTCTCCTCTTCACTCATAAGTTCTTCATAGAGTTTTTCCTAGGCTTCTACCTAATATTTGCTTGAACAAAACGTGTTTTTAAATAAAAAGTAATAATTGCAGCTAAAGCAAAAAGACTTGAATCAGCTCCTGCACGTGTCCATGGTATAGAATGGAAGTCCATGGCAAATACTATCATTCCTGCTGAACTAGTCAAAAGAAGATCATTGTATTGGACTTCAACATTTTTTTGGAAAGCTTTGATACCTTTAAATGGTATTATAAATAAAAATAAAACCATAAGAATACTGATAGGAAATCCCATTTGCCATATTAATCCTGCCCATCCCCAATCTACAGAACTTGAGATTTCATTATAAGTACTATAAAAGCGTTGGATTAGATACGGACTTGAAGTTCTAAATCCATTACCTATAAAAAGTATTTCCAAATTTTGATAAAGGATATTCCACCAATAAGTTAATAAATGTATTCCTCGCTTATAAATATCATATGCCCCGATCCATGCTCCCGGAATCAGAAATATAATAATTGCTCCAATAAAAAGTAAAAAAATTAATGCCTTATTTACTATTGGAATTTTCTGTTTATAAGACCCTACTAAAACAACTAATAATCCTGTAATTATAGCAATAAATGTTGTCTGCGCAAGTGTTAATAGTGCAACAGAAAATAAAAATAAAGATATTAAAATCCATTTTTTATTGTTTTTGAAACTATTAGCTAAACACATAATTCCAGTCGCTGATAATAAAGTGCCTATCGAAGATGGTCCTCCTAGAATTATAGAAGCCATTCTAGGAATTCTTATACCAAATATAGGACGTGTTCCTGCTTCATAAACTATTCCAGTAACTATTTTTGAATCCGTAAGATATCCACAAAGTTGAATAATTCCGGCGATAATCCCTCCACTTATTATTGAATATATAAAAATTTTTGCATTTTCTTCATTATACATTAAAAGAGAATAGATAATTATATATAGTCCAGAAAATCTCACAACTTCTCTAAAACCTGATAGCCCAACTGTTATTGTTGGAGAATTAATTATGTTAATAAGTCCAATACTATTAAATAATAAAATAATAACAGCCCATCTGCTGTCAGGAAATTTAAATCTACGCATACAAAACATCATAAACCATACAAAAAATAAAATGATATATAAATAACTGCGCCACAGAGCCAAAAATGGATCATATGGGGCTCCAATTCTAACTACAAATTGTAAAGGTGCAACTAAAAGAAAAAGAGCAACAGCCCATTCTATTTTAGACAAGGATAAGAAAGAAAAAGATAAAATAGTCATCCATAGAAAATAAATAGTTTTATCAACACCAAGACTAAGACATACAATACCAGTTAAAAAAATGGCAATACAAAAAAGAATTATTAAAAGTGCTTGACGATTTCTAAGAATAAAAGAGGATCGAAAGGGACTGTCACCTGAACTGTGTAAAAAATAATTCCCTCTCATAAGGGTATCCTTTCGGGACTGTCTCCTGAACTGTGTAAATTATAATCCCTCTCATGAGGGAATCCTTTCCTCAAATAAAATAACCAACTGTGCATAAATAGACGGCCAGTCCCTTACAGGCCGCGTCCATTTCTTCTCTAAATCCATCGCT
>Ga0209426_1001567_pt1 | contig 13302 bp, 12 predicted proteins | sample Deesub1362B_J571_FD_187697 | JGI IMG/M metagenome (GOLD analysis project Ga0209426, IMG submission 187697) | Deep oceanic, basalt-hosted subsurface ecosystem from Juan de Fuca Ridge flank, Pacific Ocean, CORK Borehole 1362B_J2.571 (SPAdes)... ...
CCCTCATCGATCGGGCTCGTGGGATCCATCTGCCATTGGTATCCTGTGGTGGGATTGGCGGGCAGGATGATCTCCAGAACCTGGCCGGGGCGCAACATGACGCCCGTGCCATCCGCGCGGGCATCCACCTGGACGACCCCACTCGGGGCGCATCCTGCCATGAGCAGGGCGATCAGGAGCAAAGCTCCCCAACGTATCGTGGACATGTCCTCCTCCTTACTTTGCGATTGGGATGAGACGGATCCATACTCTCATAGCCTGTCTGAGAAACGCTGATAGAAGCGCTCATATTGACATACACGATGAAAGCGTAGAGGTAATGCATGCGTTGCCTCTCTGATGGATAAATGTAGAGGCGCACGGCCGTGCACCCCTACGAGAGGATGCGTCGCTTCTTCCGTGAGGGGCTTATGGAACCAGTAGGGAGAGACCTGGAAGCGTTTTTGGTCATCATCCTTAGCGCCTTGGTGCCTTTGTGGTGAATTGTCAGAAACGCTCTCAACGGAACGACACGATGGACCAGCCGCGCGCCCGAGCGATGCGTCGCAGCCGTCGATCGGGGTTCACGGCTATGGGGTGTCCCACCCGCTCCAGCAACGGCAGGTCGTTGGCACTATCGGTGTAAAAGTAGCTGCGCGTGAGGTCCGCCCCATGTTCCTCGGCATAGCGTTCGGCCCAATAGACCTTCCCCTGACCGTAGCAGGCAGGGCCCAGGACCCGGCCCGTGAATCGGCCGTTGCGCACCTCCAGGCGGGTGGCGAGGACGTTCCCGTCCAGTCCCAGGTGCTCGGCCACCGGCGTGGCCGCGTAGGGGGTTGACGCAGTCACGATGGCCACCAGGTGACCCTGTGCCTTGTGACGGGCGATGGCCTCGCGAGCATTCGCGCTGATGTAGTGAACTACCATCTCATCGAACCAGCGCTGACATAACGTCCACATCGACGCCTCATCCTGTCCCATGATATCCGCGATGAGCCGGGACATCAGACGAGGATAATCGATGAGGCGAAACATGTAGAAGGCACTCCATGTCGCGATGGCCATCTCCTGGCGACGTGAGATCATCCCCTTCTGGCGTAGATAACGGACGAAGAGCCGCCCAGAGGAGCTCCTCAATATGGTGTAGTCGAGATCGAAGAAGGCTGCAATCGCATCGCTCATGTTCCGATGTCCTCGATTGATGGGATATTCGACTGGTGTCCCTTCAGCCTCCCACTTCCGTCGCAGTCTCGATGGGACGTATCCCCAGGTACAGCCCTCGGCCTGTGAGCCCTTCCAGGTCGTGGAAGGCCTCCAGCCCTGCCGTGCGGAAAGCGGTCAGATACTCCTCCTGGGTGAATAGCCCTAACTCGTGATGTTCGGTGAAGTATTCCACCCTGGCAGGCGTGCCGACCAGATAGTGAAAGTCGAGCACGGAGATGCGGTCTTGTTGTTCGCTCACATTGATGCGGGCGATCTTCAGGTCTGGCTCATCCACGAACGTTGCGTGTATAGTCCCAGGATGGTACGCCTCCGGAGTGAACCACGGCTCGATGATGACGAGTCCTCCCGGCGAGAGATGGCGAGCCATGCACCGCAGGGCCCGCTCCAATCGCGCGACGGTCTTCACGTAGCCAATAGAGCTGAACAGGCAGACGATGACATCAAATAGGCGCCCGAGGTCGAAGTCCGCCATATCTGCATGGTGGAAGGTCACATCGGGAAGCCGCTGACGGGCGATCGTCAGCATGTCGGCATCGAGGTCCAGTCCTTCCACCTCGTAATGCTCGCGTAGATGAACAAGGTGTTTCCCTGTCCCACACGCGACATCGAGCAGGGTGTTACCGGGGCACCGCTTATGTCGCTGAATCAGCTCATGAAGTTTTTTCGCCTCCCCGGCATAATCTTTCCAGGCATAGAGCGCATCGTAAAATCGGGCTGATCGCGTAAACACAGGTTGGACCTCCTGGTAGCCTCCTCGGCTTGTGTTGATAAAGGTGCAACGCACCTCTGTCCATCACAAGATGGTAGAGCTATAGGACGAGTCGGGACGACATCGCATGCCTGATGTAGAAGTGCGTTGCACCCTACTCCTCTCATAAATCGATCTTGACCTCGCCGCCTTCCCTTTGACTCCGATAGACTCCGTCCAGGATGGCCATGACGGAGAGCGATTCCTCTGGAGGCACCGGGGAAGGCGCCCCCTCAGCGACGGCGCGGGCGAATTCCACGCACTCCAACGCGTGCGGCTCCATGGTATCCTGCGTCAACTGCAATGTACAGGTATAGAGTTGCTTGGTCTCGTAATTGGTCCGCATGATCTCACAGCTTGGCCAGTGGGCGCCCCCTTCGGTCCCATAGAGCCATATCTGCCTGTCCGCGGTGGGAGTGTTATGATGGAGCATCCAGCTGACTTCCAGAATCAGCGTGGCGCCGTTCTCGAAGCGCACGAAGGCGGCGGCGAAGTCCTCCACGTCCATCTCCTCGGGCACGGGCTGCATGGTCCAGGAGCTGAAGGCGCCCTGGTGGCGTGCCAACTCGTTGCGGGCCACGCCGGTCACGGCTACCGGCTTGGGATGGCCCATGAGCCAGAGCGTCAGGTCGAGGATATGCACGCCAATGTCGATGCAGGGGCCACCGCCGCTATGCTGCTTCATAACGAAGGACAGCCGGGTGGGGAGCGCGGCGCGCCGGAGCATCCAACATCGGGCGTGATACACGTCGCCGAGGACGCCCGTGTCGATCTCCGCCTTCAGCGCGCGGGAGGTCCCCATGAAACGGAAGTGTTGAGCGGTCATCAGCAGCTTGCCCGATCGATCGCGTGCGGCGATGATCTCCCGTATCTCCTGGGGCGTGGGCGCCAGCGGCTTCTCGCATAGTACGTGCTTTCCAGCCTCCAGCGCCGCGATGGCCAGTGACGCGTGGTACATGTTGGGCGTGCAGATGTCGATGATGTCGATGTCCGGGTCCCGGAACAGGTCCTCCGGATCCGTGGTGAGCCTGGTGATCCCGTTGGCCTGTCCCCACTTTTGAAGGATCTCCTCATTGATGTCGCATCCAGCGACCACCTCCGCATGCTCGGAAGCCTGCCAGCCGGGCATGTGGGAGCGGGCGATGCCGCCCACGCCGATGATCCCCACCTTCAGCGTTTCAGACATCGATGGATTCCTCCCTGCATTGTAGGATCAGTACTAACGCCCCACCAAGGGCCAGCATGGTAGTTGCCGGGAATTTTCTCTCGTAACCACCCGCCTCAGGAAACTGCTTACAGTATACCAACTGCGATGAGGGTGTGCAATGAGTGGCATAGGGTTGGAGAGCTTTCAACTATGAGGCGGTGGCGCAGGATGAGCTGGCCCAGAAGAAGGCCGAGGGGATCGGACGTCGGGGGCAGATCCTGGCCATGCTGCTGAAGCTCGAGCAGATATGTGACCACCCAGCATGGGAGCGGGTCATCTTTCGTTGCTGATTCCACATTGATCTTTACGATTATAGATTAGTCACACCAAATGTACTGTGTTGACAACCTCCTCAAAGACCGTTATAATATCTTTTGGAAAGTTCAGAATACTATTTGTGGTTTACGAATCAATCATTAACGCACCAACCGGTTGCATTAACGTAATTCCCTGTTCCCTCTGTCCCATTATCCTAGAGGTAGCTCCACATTATAACCGTGGAGGGCATGTAGTTTCATACCCGCCACCTTGTGGCCGGTATGAAGCTGGCCTTTACACTGTGTCTCCTGCCGCTCTGGTGTGGCGCCTTTACAACGACTAGACGCCGACATAAAGGCCTTTTTCTGAGCATCGCTCCGCATCGTATTTCTACATCGCTCCGCATTGTATTCCTACATCACTCCACATCATACCCCTACATACCCCTACATATGGCGGTTGAAGGCTAAAAAATCCCATATCCGACGGTTGAACGCATTGGCCTGAGCTCCGGTGAAGGAATAAGGGCAAGAGCCCCAGTTCGGCTGAGGCTAAGTTTTAGGATTCAGAGTAGCCATTATGGCTTATCAACATTGTTTCCCTCAAAGATCTCTTTTTGGTTTCATGATCGTGACTTGACTAAGGACATCGAACGAGAGACTTCGCCCATTGTGAGCAAAAGACGGTGGAAGGGGGTGATGAGACAAGCAAAATGAGGTGCAGTCGAGGCCTTTCGCTTGGAATGATCAAGTGAAAGGGAAGAAGGCTTAGAGCCTCAGGTTGTTTAAGGAGGTAAACAAATGAAGCAGGGCATGCTTACACGCAGAGAGTTTCTGCGCCTGGCCGCTGGGACGGTCACGGGAGCGCTCGTGGTAGCCTGCGCACCACCGGCGGTGGCTCCAGCTGTCGAGGAAGCGCCCACGCCTGCTCCTGTAGAGGAGAAGAAGCCGCCGGTACCAAGGAAAGAGGTGCCCCGTGAGAAGACCCTGATTATCGGCTTTGAAGGGGAAGCCGTTCCAGCCCCGGAGGTCGCAAATCCCTACAGTCCGGGCTCACGCATAAATCAGGGTTACCATCAGGCCATGATCGAGTCCCTTTGGTATCTTAACTATCAGACCGGGGAGGCCATTCCCTGGCTGGCAGCGGGGCCCGAGAAATGGAATGAGGACTACACCGAGGTAGACATCCCAATCCGTCAAGGTATAGAATGGAGCGATGGCAAACCTTTCACTGCTGAAGACGTAGCATTCACGATCAACATGCTCAAAGAAAACCCCATGCTCAGCTATGGGGCCACGATGCAGCAATGGGTGCAAGAGGCCAAAGCAACGGACGAATTCACATGCCACATCGTGCTCAGAGAGCCCAATCCGCGCTTTATCTACAATAACTTTACCGTCCGCATTTGGGGAGCGGTGCGGATCGTTCCCAAGCACATTTGGGAAGGACAAGATCCCAACACCTTTACTAACTTCGACCCAGACAAGGGGTGGCCCGTGTGGACCGGCCCTTATCGCCTGGTCAAGGCCAGCCCGACGGAGTTTGTCTACGATCGTCGGGATGACTGGTGGGCAGCCAAGACTGGTTTCCATGCGCTTCCGGCGCCCGAGCGACTGGTTTTCGTTGAGGCCGGCCCCGATGAGAAGAAGGCCGCTACGCTGGCGGCCAACGAGGTTGACGGCCAGCCCAGTCTGCGAATAGATACATTCCTCGACGTCAAGAAGAAGAATCCCTTCGCGATTGGCTGGACCGAAGAGCCGCCTCATGCCTGGATTGACCCCTGTCCTGGGATGTTGGGATTCAACTGCTCGCTTCCACCCTGGGATGATCCGGACATGCGCTGGGCCGTCGCATACGCCCTTGACCATCAAAAGATCGCCGATGCGGTAACCAGTGGCTTTGGCACGCCGGCCCGATATAACTTCCCTGCATATCCGGCTTTGCAAGAGTGGCTCGAGGAGAACGAAGACCTCCTCGAGCAGTATGACGTGACAGAGTACAATCCAGAGAAGGCTAAGGCGATCATTGAGAGCAAGGGCTACACCATGGGCTCCGATGGGGTCTACGTCAAAGACGGCGAACGTCTGAAGGTCGACGTCCTGGTGAAGTCGATGGCCGTTGTTCTGCCCCCGTTACTGATCTCGATGCTACAGGATGTGGGCATCGATGCGGCGCCGAAAGCGTTGGCACACGGTCCCTACTACGATAATCGCAACCGGGGCGACTTCGAGATAGAGACCACACACGTAGCCTGCGGCAGCGTGGTCGAGCCTTACGGGGAGTTGAATCTACTCCACAGCCGGTGGATCAGGCCCAAGGGTGAAATACGCTCAGCTAACGTCTGGACCTGGAAGAATGAGGAATACGATGCGATTGTGGACGAGATAGGGAGCCTGCCGCCGGGCCACCCGAAAGAGCACGAACTCTTCCGCAAGGCCCTGGAGATCCGGCTGAGGGAGATCCCCATCATTCCTCTCGCTCAACAGAAACGGGTCGTGCCATACTCCACCAAGTACTGGACCAATTGGCCCACGGAGAAGAACGACTACTTCCATCCGCCCAACTGGTGGATGTGCTTCCTGATCCCCATCCTGAACATCAAGCCAGCATAATTCAGTTATAAGAGAGTGAGGGGAGAGCCTGAGAGAAGGCCCCTGTCCACCATCTGGAGGAAGGGGCCTTCCTTAGCGCAGGTATCCATTGGTCCAACTTACCAATCACAGCGCCGCAGGAGGAAGGTAATGACGATTCAGTACGTGCTGAGACGCATTGGGATCTTTTTGCTCGTCGTTTGGACCACGGCTACCATCAACTTTGTCACTCCCAGGCTGGCCCCGGGTGATCCAATCCAGGCGATGTTGGGGGTGATGCAGGAGCAAGGCGCTACGGTGGAGGACAGCGCAGTCCTCATCGAAGGCTTTCGGCGAAGGTTCGGACTTGACCAGCCTATTTTCATACAATATTTGAAATATCTTTGGGCGATGGCCCACTTTGACCTGGGATATTCCCTGGCTCACTTTCCAGCCACCGTAACGGAGATCATCGGAACCGCCATGCCTTATACCATTGGCCTTCTCTCCGTCACGACGTTGCTAACATTTTCCATAGGCATTCTTGCCGGCGCCCTGCTGGTGTGGCGAGGGACGGCTAGAGCGGCCAGAGTGCTTATCTCACTATTTATGGTGCTTGCCCCGATACCCTATTATCTGCTGGCCATGGTGCTCATCTTTCTCCTGAGCTTTTCCCTCCATATATTTCCTCACAGTGGCGTGACTTCAGTTGGGCGGGTGGCAACCGGTGGGTTTGACCTGGAGTATATCCTGGATCTCATCTACCACTCTACTTTGCCGGCTCTGTCCATCATCATCGCCGGGATCGGAGGTTGGGCCCTGGGCATGCGTGGCATGATGGTCACCGTGTTGGGTGAGGACTATCTGACCCTGGCGGAGGCCAAAGGGCTCAAGGAGCGGCGCATTTTTCTGCGTTACGCGGTGCGAAATGCCATGCTGCCTCAGTTCACAGGGCTGGCCATTTCATTGGGCTTTATCGTCTCAGGAGCCACGATTGTCGAGCTGATATTCACCTATCCAGGCATGGGCTATCAGCTGTACCAGTCTATCGTCAACAGCGATTATCCTGTCATCCAGGGGATCACCTTCTTCCTGGTCTTGTCAGTTGCCACTGCGATCCTCATCATCGATCTGATCTATCCCAAGCTCGATCCCAGGATCACCTATACCAGGAGGTAAAGCATGACAACTACATGGACCTCAGGAACGGCGCGAGCAGTAGAGACCGGGAGATTCTGGGACAGTGTCCGTTATTGGTTAGGGAACTGGAAGCTGACAACGGGATTGGCCTTGGTCTTGTCGCTCATCCTCTTTAGCGCCATCGGCTCTTTCTTCGTCGATTTTGAGAAGACCAAGGTAGGTTGGGGGGATTTCAGCAAGCCGCCTTCAGCGGAGTACCCTCTGGGGACGGACAACGTCGGCCGGGACATATTAGCTCTGATGGTGTATGGAATTCCGCCCTCCCTGGAGATCGGCCTTATCGCCGGTGGCCTGGGGACCATTGTCGGGACCATTTTGGGCCTGACGGCAGGCTATTCAGGCGGCCGTACGGACACGGTGATACGCACGATCGCGGACATCATGCTGACCATACCTGCCCTGATGATCCTGGTGGTCCTAGCTTCATATCTCAGAACCACAACCATCGAGATGACGGCGGTTATCGTTGCCTTATTCGCCTGGGCTGGCCCCACTCGGTCGATTCGGGCCCAGACTTTGAGTCTACGGGAGCGAGCGTTCGTCCCGCTGGCGAAGCTCTCAGGCCTCGGGGATTTCGAGATCATCCTTAAGCAGATCTTGCCTAACCTGTTGCCTTACATCATGGCCGGCTTCGTGGGGTCAGTGTCGGGAGGCATCCTGGTTTCTGTCGGTATCCAACTGTTGGGACTTGGCCCTCTATTCACCCCTAACCTGGGGATGATCTTGCAGTACGCCTTCGACGGCGCTGCGTTATTCAGAGGCATGTGGTGGTGGTGGGGACCTCCCACGATCACCTTGATAGTGCTCTTTATCGGTTTGTTCCTGATCAGTGTAGCTCTGGATGAGTTTGCCAATCCAAGGCTCAGGGAGAGGGTGGCGTGAGGATGGTTGTATCTCACTCCGCCACTGTGTGAGGAGGGAAAGGATGGAGAAGTTAGTCTTGGCGTTTCACTATGTGTGGTATGGCACGCCCTTTGGTCCGGCGGGAGAGTGGCGAGCCTGGCCAGGAGGAGATGGGGGACGCTATAATCCCGACCTGGTGTTCGGGGGACAGCGTATGGTCGATTCCCCCAACTACCCTCTGGATGGGCCCTATGACTCCCTGGACCCGACGGTCATCCGCCGGCAGTTCTGTGAACTCAGTCAAGCAGCCGTAGATGGCTCTATCGTCTCTTGGTGGGGAATCAATGATTATTCGGACCGCGTCCTTGATGCCTTAGTAGAAGAAGCCGCGGGGGTGGATTACCGGATCACTCTGTATTACGAAACACCGATGGTGGAAAGCCGTAAAGGAGAGGACACAGAGGCGCAATGCATCCTGAAGGATATGAAATATATTCTGGGTAAACATGCTCAAAAGGATGCGTGGCTCAAGGTTGACGGTAAGCCCGTGATCGTGATCTATGTGGTGGATACCTACCCGCTTGCTGTATGGCAGGAGGTCAAGGATGGGTTGAAAGGAGAAGGTTTTGATCCATTCTTCCTGGGTGACACCTTTAATCTTGAGGCACTCAGCGTGATGGATGGATTGCATACTTACAATCCGGTGAGGAGACTCATTAGTGGAGAGGATTTGGCGGCCACCTACTGCAGCGTCGCCGAGGGAGTGCATAAAGAGGGCAAGCTCTTCGCCGCCACTGTGATCCCTGGGTTCGATGACCGTAAGATTCGCACTCCTGGCACCTTACTGGCCCGAGAGGACGGAGGTTGCTACAACAAGACATGGCTCGCTGCTCTTGCCAGCGACCCTGACTGGGTGCTGATCACTAGTTGGAACGAGTGGCATGAGGGCAGCGAAATCGAGCCCAGCCGCGAATATGGCACCGAGTACCTGTGGTTGACGCGACAGTGGGTGCGGGCGTTTAAAGCGGAACGGGAGAAGAGGACATGATCGCGCGGAGCACTCCGGTACTCGAAGTCAAAGATCTGCGGGTCTATTATTGGACCAGTCGCGGCCCTGTACGAGCTGTGGACGGGATCAGCTTCACTGTAAATCGGAAGGAGAGATTTGGCCTCGTTGGCGAGTCGGGATGTGGTAAATCGACTACCGCAATGGCCCTTCTGCGGCTTATCAAGCCTCCTGGTTCTATCGAGGGTGGCCAGATCACGCTCAATGGCCTGGATATCATCCAGTTGGGAAAGGAAGAGATGAGGGAGATACGTTGGAGTAGGATCTCTCTCATACCGCAGGGTGCGATGAACTCCTTGAACCCAGTCATGCGGATCAGGGACCAGATAGCCGATGTGATCACCACACATGAGGGTGTTTTGCCGAAGAAGGAGCTGGAAGCACGAGTCAAAGAACTCCTCAACATGGTGGAACTCCCAGGTAAAGTCGCCGATATGTATCCCCACGAGTTGAGTGGGGGCATGAAGCAGCGAGTTTGCATCGCCATGGCCACCGCTCTAGACCCGCAACTCATCATCGCGGACGAACCTACCAGCGCCCTGGATGTAGTAGTACAGAGGGCTGTGATGCAGACCCTTATGGGCGTGCAAGAGAGGCTGGAGTCCTCCCTTATTTTCATCGGACACGATATGGGACTTGCAGCCCAGGTGGTGGGCCGCCTGGGCGTTATGTACGCAGGGAAACTCGTCGAAGTAGGCAACGTTCGCCAGGTGTACAAGGCCTCCTTGCATCCTTACACCCAGCTCTTGATCTCCTCGCTTCCCTCTCCCAGGGATAAGAGGAAGAAAAAAGAAATCCCAGGTCTGCCACCCACCTTGCTGGACCCACCGCCAGGCTGTCGCTTTCACCCACGCTGTCCTCAGGTGATGGACCATTGTCGGCATCAGGAGCCCGAGCTCCGTGAGGTCCAGTCAGGCCACTTGGTTGCTTGCCACTTGTATGACGAGAGGTGAAAGGTATGCAATCTTCTCTACTGGAAATAAGGGATCTGACAAAGATCTACGGCGGAGGCCTCTTCAATAGAGATCGAACCGTCGCCTTAGAGGGCTTCTCTTTCACCATCCCCAGCGATCACCCCAGGATCACCACCATTGCTGGCGAGAGCGGTAGCGGCAAGACAACACTGGCCAACCTGATCCTCGGCTTTCTGACCCCAACCTCAGGCGAAATCCTCTATAAAGGGAAGAACATATGGGAGATGCCGAAGCAGGAATGGTTCACTTTCCGCAGGGAGGTCCAGGGAATCTTTCAGGATCCATATGGAACGTATAACCCCTTCTACAAAGTCGACAACGTGTTCGATATGGTAATCAGAAAGTTCAAACTCGCACGGAGCAGAAGTGAGGCCAGACGGATCACGGAAGAGGCGCTAGCGGTCGTCGGCCTGCAACCGGATGAGATCCTGGGCAAATACCCACATCAACTGAGCGGAGGGCAGCGGCAACGCATCATGGTCGCTCGCGCCTTTCTGTTGAAGCCGCGCCTGATCGTTGCTGATGAGCCCGTTTCAATGATTGACGCCTCACTGCAAGTTAGGATTCTGAATATCCTCCAGAGGTTGAAAGAGGAATTCAGTATTTCGTTTCTGTATATCACCCACGATCTCTCGACTGCCTACCAGATCAGCGACGACATCTTCATCCTCTACCAGGGATCAGTAATGGAGAAAGGAGACATCGACGGCGTCATGCAGAATCCGCGGCATCCTTATACTCAGTTGCTCGTTAGCTCTATCCCCGTCCCTGATCCGGATGTGGGATGGGAGGGCGACCTGAAGTTATCGTCTGAAGATGAGATGCGGACGGATACCACGGGTGGATGCAAATTCCACCGCCGATGCCCTCACGTAATGGAAATATGTCTTAAGAGTCCTCCCCCACTATACAAAGTCGGTCAAAATCAGTATGCCTCCTGTTATTTATATGAAGAGAAGAAGGGATCAGGGAATCTTTGGCGCACAGATTACGACAAAATGAGTCAACAAGGGGGATAGCATGACAGCTGCTAGGAAGGATCTGCTTCTCCTGGTTGCCGATGACAGATCTTCGCAGAAGACGTCTGCGTCGGCCACTCTGGCCTGGCTGGCGGAAGAGGTGGGGGCCGATTTCGAGTCCTACATCACGGTAGCACCCTCCTATTACCGCCACGCTTCCATGTCGGTAAACGGAAGCTGGCATCTACAGCAATTCTGTTTCATAGCCAACTTTTACAATGTACTCTACTGCGCGATATCCGACAGTAAGACGCTGCAGTTCAAGCGGGAGGCTGCCGCCTTCGGCCGAGTGCTATCCATCGTCTCGCCAGATCGAATCGCCGATTTCTACCTCACCGTCTTCGGACACTATGACCGGCCCTTACCTGAGGAGGCCGTGGTGATCCCAGCGGACCAGCCTCCGCAGAGCGAAACAGGGGAAAAAGAGGGATCGCTGTGGATTGAACCATTCTGCTACCCAGAAATCTTCCACCGAAAAGCTCTAGGGGTCAGCTCGGCAACTTCGGTCGAACAGTGGGAAAAGTTGAAAGCCGCCGGAGTTAAGCACGTCTACACCGTGTACTGTCCCCGGACAACCGTAGATCAGCTCAAAGCGTTGGGATTGAGTGTGGAGGTTGTGGACGAGATTGACGAAGGCGACACCTACGGTTCATTGACCAAGCGTATTGCTGATCGCTGGATCGACGAGACTAAAATGATGGCTTTTGGCGATCAGTATGTTGCCTTGCGCTCCTTGGGTTTCTATCTGCGACACAGAGCCCTGGTCTTCTATGAACCGGTAGACTGGCGGGAGTTTATCAAGCACATAAGCCCGTACGCGGACAAGATAGGCGACCGTCTGGTGTGGGGCAATCAGACCGTGCGACCGACGACCGATGACGTCATAACGGAATTTGGTAAGTATGACTTGTCCATGTCTCTGGGCATCGCTACTGTGGGCATGACAGTGCGGGAAAACATCAAACTTCCACCCGATTGGTTGAACGAAGCCAAGGCTCCTTGGGAAGAGGAATACAGCGACGAATTCCTGGAGGAGCAGATCGAGCGTGGTGGCATCCCGGTCTGCTACTTGCTATACGCTGCTGATCTGGGGCATCTTGGGGTGTTTGCTCGCCTCTTCGATCTCTTAAGTTCAGACTTCAGCCGCTGTGGCATAGGCTTCCCCAGCACTTGGTACGACTACCAGGCCGAAGCCCTAGAACAGATCTACATCCCTCATGAACAAGGAGGTGTCTTCCCACGTTTAGAGCCCCTGCTCTCTAGCACCGGCCTGGGAGTAGGCACCGAGGCCTTGGGGTACATGAGCAGGGAAACGCTGCTCAGCCAGTTGCGCCAGGCTATTGCTTCGCTCAAGGAGCATTTAGGGCCCAAGTTGCTGCCCCTGGGCTACTATCCATGGCAGGATGCCTGTCCTTATTACCAGCACCAGACAGCAGAGCCCCAGTGGGATGTGCCCAGGGAACTAGGCTTTGATTATTGCGTCACCTACAAGAACGAGGGTGAGTTACCGCAGATCGTCCATGAAGATGGCGATTTCATAGCCATCAACCAGCAAAACGTCCACTGGTGGGGAGATGGCCCGGTTCTGCAGACCCAGAAGTGGGAGAAGCGCCTCATAGAGGAGAATAAACGGGGCTGGATCATGATCGGTTTGGACGCGCCCTTCTGGTGCCAGCCTCCTCACTATTATGATCCGGACTACCCTACTTTCTGTGAGGAGGAAACTTCCGTAGTCGAGCTAGCAGCCGCCATGCGCTATGCGAGCGCAGGCGGGGAAAGCGGTAAACTCTTCTTGGCTAAACCTCACGAGGTGGTGCGCTTTGCGCGTATGTTGAGAGAGAGGGGACTCCTGTAGCTGGCAAGCGGCGGTTTTCTGCTTCGGAAGTGGGTTAGTGAAATCGGCAAACTGCGGGCTGCAGAAGAAAAAGGGAGGAGGCTCGCAAGAGCCTCTATTTCTTTTGGACATCCACCACCCTGGCTATCTGGGCTGGGGCGTGTGGCGTGGATAGAACCGAATATGGTTACTATCCTGAAAAAGAGGGCTGGAAGTGACTATTGCGTATATGGTGAAGAGGATCGGAGTTTTCTTTCTCACCGTCTGGATTACAGCTACCCTAAACTTTATGTTGCCCCGGCTGGCTGTAACCGGGGGATGGCTACCGAGCGCTCCTGTGCAGGCTGTATTGGGAACGATGCAGGAGCAGGGTGCCACAG
>Ga0209426_1001568_pt1 | contig 13293 bp, 15 predicted proteins | sample Deesub1362B_J571_FD_187697 | JGI IMG/M metagenome (GOLD analysis project Ga0209426, IMG submission 187697) | Deep oceanic, basalt-hosted subsurface ecosystem from Juan de Fuca Ridge flank, Pacific Ocean, CORK Borehole 1362B_J2.571 (SPAdes)... ...
CGCCGTTTTGAAACACGTTCAGACCCAAATCTGTCGTGGGAACAATGGACAGGCAATATTGCTAAAAATCGTGGTATTCCGATGCAACGTTTAGGTAAGCCCGAAGAACCTGCACGTGCCTTGGTCTTTCTCGCATCGCCTTTAGCATCCTATACCACAGGTTCAACTCTCGATGTCTCTGGCGGATTCAAAAAGCATTTATAAGGTGTGCACATGAAACAGTTGATGATGATTGGTTTTGGCGCGATGGCAGCAGAAGTGTATGCCCATATGCCGCAAGACTTACAACTTAAATGGATTGTGGTACCGGTACGGAGTGTTGAAAAAGTTCAGGCGCAAGTTTCATCTGAAGTACAAGTGATTAGCTCGATTGATGAGTGTCAGGCTACACCTGATTATGTGATTGAAGTTGCGAGTCAAGCTGCGGTGAAAGAGCATGCGCAAAAGGTTTTGGAAAAGGGTTGGACTATCGGGTTGATCTCAGTTGGAACTTTAGCGGATAACGAGTTTCTGATTCAGCTAAAAAATACAGCTGAACAACATGATGCCCACTTACATCTTTTGGCAGGTGCGATTGCTGGAATTGATGGAATATCAGCGGCGAAAGAAGGTGGTTTGGAAAAGGTCACTTATAAGGGCTGCAAAAGTCCAAAAAGTTGGCGTGGTAGCTATGCAGAGCAATTGGTTGATTTAGATCAGGTGAGCGAAGCAACGGTTTTTTTCCGTGGTACGGTTCGTGAAGCTGCATTGAAGTTTCCAGCCAATGCCAATGTTGCAGCGACGATTGCGCTTGCAGGTTTGGGTATGGATGAAACTATGGTGGAACTCACAGTTGATCCAAACATCAATAAAAACAAGCACACCATTGTGGCAGAAGGTGTGTTCGGTGAAATGACGATTGAGTTGGTGGGGGTATCTTTGGCGAGTAACCCGAAAACTTCGACATTGGCTGCACTTAGTGTGATTCGTGCCTGTCGCAATAGTGTTCAAGCAATTCAGATTTAAAGGATTTGATCATGGTAAAGGAAATTTATATCGCTGGAGAATGGCGATTAGGTCGAGGTGACACGATACAAAGTTTGTTTCCAGCAGATCAATCTGTGAATGCTGAGATTTCAACGGCGAGTTTGGATGATGTCAATGAAGCGATTGAAAAGGCTGATTTGGCATGGCGTAAGGCGGAGTGGCGCAACAGTATACCACACGAGCGTGCTCGGATTTTGTATAAAGTGGCAGACATTATTCAAGCGCGTGTTGATGAACTTTCAAAGCTACAAACCCGAGACAACGGTAAACCACTGGCAGAGACGCGTGCCTTAACCTTGAGTGCGGCTGCAACAGCGCGTTACGTCGCAGCAGCGTGCGAAACCTTAAATGATGAGTTGAAGACATAACGTGCGCCAGATTTTATGACCATGAGTGTGCATGAACCTGTTGGGGTTGTGGCAGCGATTACACCATGGAATTCGCCGATAGCCAGTGAAGTGCAGAAATTAGCACCTGCATTAGCAGGTGGTAATGCAGTCATTTTAAAACCAGCGGAAGTGACTTCTTTGATCGCACTTGAATTAGCAAAAATCTTTGAAGAAGCTGGTTTACCTAAAGGTTTATTGAGTGTACTGGTTGGACGTGGTTCGGTGATTGGTGATGCATTCGTAAAGCATCCATTAGTACGCAAAATTTCATTTACAGGTGGAACGAGTACAGGGCGTCATTTAGCACATATTGCCGCTGACAAGTTGATTACCACATCTTTAGAACTTGGTGGAAAATCACCAACTATCGTCATGCAAGATGCCGATATTGAGCTTGCAGCTAAAGGTGTGGCTTATGGCATTTTCAGTTCTGCAGGACAAGCATGTATTGCAGGATCACGTTTATTTGTACATCGCAGTATTTATGATCAATTCTTAACGCGTCTGGTTGAAATTACTAAAGGCTTGCGCGTTGGACATCCTGAAACCGCAGGCGTCCATTTAGGGTCTTTGATTAATCCGAAGCATTTGGCTTCTGTCGATGACTATGTACAGCTCGCGAAACAAGAAGGTGGGCAAGTCCTTGTGGGTGGTCATGCCTTAACCGAAGGTGAGTTTGCCAAAGGTAGCTATTACTTGCCCACCATTATCACCGGTTTAAGTAATTCAGCACAAACCTGTCAGGAAGAAATCTTTGGTCCTGTATTGGTGGTGATGAGATATGACGATGAAGCAGATTTAATTGCACAAGCTAATGACAGTTGTTTTGGTTTAGCCGCAGGGATTTGGACTGAAAACTATCGTAAAGCTTGGCAACTTGCACGTGCTTTGGAAGTAGGAACAGTCTGGATCAATACCTACAAAAAATTCTCAATTTCTGCACCTTTTGGTGGTTTCAAAGAAAGTGGAATTGGACGTGAAAAAGGTCGTTTAGGCATCTTGGCGTATATGCAACAAAAAAGCATTTATATGGGATTAAGCGAACAGCCAAATCCTTGGTGCGATTAATAAATTCATGGAATGAAATAAAATTTTTGAGGAATATAGTAATGACAGAACGTGTAAATGTAGGCGAAGCAATCGCTCGAGTTTTAGAGGCGCACCAAGTAGATAGTATCTACGGCGTCATTTCAATTCATAATTTACCAATTGCTGATGCCGTAGGTCGCCGTGAAAAAATTCGCTTTGTCGCGGCGCGTGGTGAAGCAGGTGCAGTGACGATGGCAGATGGCCATTCACGCTTTAAAAGTTTGGGTGTTGCCTTAACCAGTACTGGTGCAGGTGCAGGAAATGCGGTGGGTTCATTGATTGAAGCAATGAATGCGGGCAGTCCAGTATTGCATTTAACAGGTCAAGTTGAGCGTGAATATTTAGATCGTGATGCAAGTTTTATCCATGAAACCAAAGATCAACTGACTTTCTTACGTGCATCGAGCAAAGCTGCTTTTCGTATTACCAGCCCTGACAATGCAGTTGGCGTAATTCGTGAAGCGATTCGTGTGGCGACTACAGTGCCAATGGGGCCAGTCAGTGTTGAGCTACCGATTGATGTGCAAGCAGCAGAAATTGATTTACCAATGAATCTAGGTCCAGTCAAAGCACTGGAATTACCTCAAGCAGATCAAGTTGAAGTCGATTTGATTGTTAATGAAATCAAAAAAGCCAAACGTCCAATTTTTTGGATCGGCGGTGGTACGCTCAATAGTGTGGATGAAGTCAAAGCAATTGCTGACTTGGGTATTCCAGTGGTGTCTTCAACCCATGCGCGTGGTGTATTGGCAGATGATCATCCACGTAGCCTAGGTGCATTCCATAATTCCGCAGGTGTTGAGCAACTTTTAAAAGATGCTGATTTATTAGTTGTTGTTGGTTCTCGTTTGCGTAGTAATGAAACTAAAACCTATTCAGTGCAATTCCCTGAAAATATTATTCAGGTCGATGCTAATCCTGTTGCACAACAACGTAATTACAAAATTCGTAATTTCATTTGTGGTGATGCCAAAGATGTGTTGCAACGTGTTCTCACAGGTTTAGCAGGCGTATCTAAAATAAATACTGAGTATGATGCAGCAGTTTTTGATGCGAAACAGGCAGCAATCAATGCTTTACGTACACAGCTTGATCAATATGCGTTGATCTGTAATTACCTTCGTACAGCTTTACCACAAGATGGCATCTTTGTTCGTGATATCACCATGTCAGGCAGTACGTGGGGCAGTCGTTTATTCCCAGTACAAGCACCAAACCCAAATATTCACTCTTTAGCAGGGGCGATTGGTCTCGGTTTAGCAACAGCAATTGGTGCTTCAATTGCCAATCCAGACAAAAAAGTGATCGGTTTAGTTGGTGATGGTGGTTTGATGCTGGGTATTGGTGAGATTGCGACGGTGGCGTAAGAAAATACCAATATGGTACTGATGATCATGAATGATGGTGGTTATGGGGTCATGCGTGGTATTCAAAATAATTACTTCGGTGGACGTCAGTATTTCAACGAATTACACACACCTGATTACCAAGCTTTGGGTGAGGCGATGGGCGTGAAAAGTTGGAAAGTCGGTAGTGCAGAAGAGTTTAGAACAGTCATTCAGCAGGCCGTTGATTTCCAAGGGCCAAGTGTGATTGAGCTAGATATGCATTCAATTGGACCTCTGAACTTTGCAGGTCCACCACAAAAGAAATTGTACTGAGTAATTTAAACATTGGTTGAGATAGCTGATGTTTGAAAATTTGTAGGCAAATTTTTTTTGCCTACAAAACAATAAAAACTATGTTTTACAGGTAAAACAATAATCCAAGCCAACAGGACGGTTGGTATCGAAGCGAAGGAATATGATATGAAAAAGACATTAGTCATGATGCTTGCAGCACTGTCGATGAGCGCGGTATCAAATGTATATGCACAAAGTTCAGCACTGGAATGGAAAAGTGAGGATGGGACGGATTCTGTCAAGCTTGGTGGAGTGGTGCGTTTGAATCAACGTTATGAAAATTGGGAGGGGCCAAATGGAGGTTTTGGAAAACTCTATTTTGATATTTTTCGAGTTGATCTGAAAGGCAAGTTTGATGATGCCTATTTCAATGCCAGCTACCTTTTCCAAGATCAAGAGAAGCGTTCAATTGAAAAAGCCTATGTGGGATATCATTTGGATGAACATAACAGCATAGAAGCAGGTTTTGTTTATAAACCCTTTGCAATTTATCCCTATCCGCAAAATGGATGGACTTATCATATTCCATTCTTTTTGGGTTATGGGAATAACATCGCTCCAGGTTTGAACTGGAATTTTAACAACAAAGATTGGGATGTGAAGCTAGGCTATTATCCTGAGATGCTAGCAACTAATCTTCGATATTCACCTGAAAGTGCGACTTATGATGATTTGGCTGAAAATGCATTTCCAACACAAAAAGCCTATCAAAATGAAAAGCGTCATCAAGTGAATACACGGATTGTTCGTAAGTTAGAAACTGAATTTGGTAATCAAGAAGTTGGTGTATCAGGTGCAATTGCTCAATTGCATAATAAAATCACGGATGACAACGGCAAATATTATGCAGTGGGTTTGCATACAGATAACAATTACAAACGCTTTAATTTACAAAGCTCGGTAATACATTATCAATATGATGCGAAAAATCCTGATGGTGTAAACAATGATATGACCTTGATGGGGGCAAATGGTTTAACGCCCGCATATTTCATTGCTTCCGAAGGAACTATTGCGAGTTTAAACCTCGCATACACATTACCTGTGCAAGATATGGGCAAACTCAAAGCAATCCGTTTTTACAATGATTATAGTTATTTAGATAAAAAACGTGAGGATTGGTCTGACTCGCAGATGAATACTACGGGGATGATGTTTATTGCTTCACCTTTCATGGTATGGGCGGATTACACTTGGGGGAAAAACTCGAATATTATCGGTGGAACTACCAATGCTACAGGTTTTACCTCTACGGTTTCGCCAAATAGTGATAAATGGCTTTATCGCATCAATTTGAATATTGGTTTTAGTTTCTAATTTTAGGTCCAAATGAAGAGTAATCATCATTACTCTTCATTCTTTAATAAGCAGAACAGTTGAATACCTATTTATTTACAACCTTCTCTACGACCTGATCCATTTCCATTGCATCATAATAGGCTAGGGTGTTTTTCGCAGTTAACTCACCATGACAGTGCTGACATGTCATGGTTGCTTTAGTCTTATGACCGCAGTCTTTATGCAAATATTCCAAAATTGGATATTTATTATCTTCATTATGCCAATAATTGCCCCATGTCGTGACTGCCATAATAATTGGATAGAGGGCTAAACCTTTGTCTGTAAGTTTGTACTCGTAACGTTTTGGTGCTTCTTGATATAACACTTTTTCAAAAATTTTATTTTCAACTAAGCGATTCAAACGCTCAGTGAGTAAGTGCCGTGTGATACCGAGCTGCTTTTGAAAATCATCAAAACGACGTGTGCGAAGAAAAGCATTGCGGATAATCAAGAGTGTCCATCGATCACCGAAAATCGATAAGCTACGCGCAATAGGGCAACTCATTTCACCCAATTCATGCCATTTCATGTTTAACCTCTATTGATTCGCTTTGAGATAAGCAGATCGCTATGACTGTAATTGAACGTAGATAATCATAACGTTGACAAATTATCTTAGCATAGATAAGGTATTGTTAATAAGTTCTAAATTAGAACCAATGTTGTTGCAGTCGTAAATGTACGATTTACTCTTAAAAGGGAAACTTCAATGAATCCATTAAAAATGACAGGTTTGGAAATCATTCAAGCATTTGCTCAAGGTCATTTTCCTGAGCCAGGAATTGCAAAGACAATGCCAATGAAACCTGTAGAGGTTGAACAGGGACGAATCGTATTTAGTGCGATTGCTGATGAACGACATACCAATCCATTAGGTGGTGTGCATGGTGGTTTTGCAGCAACAATTTTGGATTCAGTCACAGGTTGTGCAACACATACAGTATTGGCAGCGGGTGAGTCATATGGAACAACAGACCTTAATATTAAAATGTGTCGTCCGATTCCATTTAATACTCCGTTGATTGCAGAAGGAAAAGTCATCAATGTTGGGCGTAATCTTGTGATTTCAGAGGGTTATATTCGCGATGAGGATGGAAAATTGTATGCACATGCAACTGCAACAAATATGATTATTCGCCGTTCAGCGTGATTTTAAGATTATTGTTTTGAATGGACTTGAACTTGTTATGATAGCCATGTGAAACATCATAAAAATATGTTCAGTTCATTCAAATGAGATATAAAAATGTCAAACTCTATTGTTCTACATCAGTGGGAAATTTCACCTTTTTGTCAAAAAGTTTCACGGATGTTGAAGTTTAAAGGTATTCCTTTTGAAACAATAAATTACAACGGCTAACTGGGTAGCAAAGTCCCTTTGCTGAGTAAAGTCGGCGAGTTACCTGTCGTGGATATTAATGGGGAACGAGTTCAAGATAGCACTCGAATTGCACGTTATTTAGATCAACACTTTCCCGAGCTTCCTCGGCTTTATCCTGAAGATCCTATGCAATGTGCTTACGCAGAGCTTTGGGAAGATTGGGCAGATGAAGTCTTGTATTTTTATGAAGTGCATTTTCGTGTAAGTGATAAAAAAGCGTTCAATCAAGTTGTTGAAATCAGCTCAGAAGGTCGTCCTGCATTTGAAAAGCATTTAATGAAGCCATTACTGAAATCGGCATTGGGTTTTCAAGTAAAGATGCAAGGTACAGGTCGTATGGCTCAAGCCGATATTCAAGCTGAATTTACTAGACACTTAAAACGTATTGAGTTGGTTTTAAATCAGACAGGTTGGTTGGTTGGAGATCAGCAGACGATTGCTGATATAGCAGTTGCATCTCAACTTCTAGAAATTGTTAGAACTAGCCAAAAATTTGGTGCACAAATATTAGGCTTTGCAAATATTTCAAAATGGCTCGATAATTTTTAATTTATTGATTTAAATAAAAAAGCAAAGCCGAGGCTTTGCTTTTTTATTGCTGAAATATCAGCTTAGATTTTGCTAATCAAATCATTGATTTGTTTTGCTTGTTCAGCAGCATTACCTGTATATGTAGCAGGTGTAAGCTCTGCTAAACGAGCACGTTCATCAGCTGGAACTTGAAGAAGTTCATCACCATTAACGAAGTTCACCATCATTTCACGTGTCATTGCTTGACCACGAGTAAGTGCTTTGAGTTTTTCGTAAGGTTTTTCAACATTATAACGGCGCATTACTGTTTGGATCGGTTCAGCAAGAACTTCTTGTGCTTGGTCTAAATCTTCATTTAAACGGTTAGCATTGAGTTCAAGTTTACCAATACCTTTTAAGCAAGCATCAAAAGCAATCAAGCTTTGTGCAAAACCAACACCCATGTTACGAAGAACAGTTGAGTCAGTTAAGTCACGCTGCCAGCGAGAAACAGGAAGTTTTTCACCAAGATGACCCAATACCGCATTTGCGATACCTAAGTTACCTTCAGAATTTTCGAAGTCAATTGGGTTTACTTTATGAGGCATTGTTGAAGAACCAACTTCACCGTCTTTTAATTTTTGCTTGAAGTAACCAAGAGAGATATAGCCCCAAACATCACGGTTAAAGTCGATCAAGATCGTGTTATAACGACGTAATGCATCAAACAATTCGGCCATGTAATCATGTGGCTCGATTTGAGTGGTGTATGGGTTGAAGCTTAGACCTAAAGATTCAACAAATGCTTGTGCATGTGCAGCCCAATCAATTTCTGGATAAGCAGAAAGGTGAGCATTGTAGTTACCTACTGCACCATTGATTTTGCCCAATAATTCAACATTTTCAAATTGCTTGATTTGGCGCGCTAAACGATAAGCAACGTTCGCCATTTCTTTACCCAAAGTTGTTGGGCTAGCAGTCTGACCATGAGTACGAGATAACATTGGCTGTTCAGCATGTGTTGTAGCTAAAGCTGAAATCGCGTTCAGAATTTGCTTCATGCTTGAAACAAGAACTTCACGACCATTTTTAAGCATTAATGCATGAGACAAGTTGTTGATGTCTTCAGACGTGCATGCAAAGTGAATGAATTCGCTCGCATTTTTTAATTCATCAATATTGGCAATTTTTTCTTTAAGGAAATATTCAACTGCTTTTACATCATGGTTAGTTGTACGTTCAATTTCTTTAATGCGGTTTGCATCTTCTTCAGAAAAATTCGTCACAATCGCATCTAAAGCAGCATTCGTTTCAGCAGAAAATGCAGGTACTTCGATGATTTCTGCACGATTTGCAAGTGCTTGTAACCAACGCACTTCAACAGTGACACGAGCGTGGATTAAACCAAACTCAGACAAAAAAGGGCGTAGCGCATCGCATTTGCTCGCATAACGTCCATCAAGTGGTGAGAGTGCGGTTAAAGCATTCATACAGATTCCTTAAAGTTTGTCTCCCTTGCAGAACTTTATTTATTCCTCAAGAGAGATTTATAGAGGTTGTAAAACGGTATAAAAATTTGCTCTAGCATCGGTTTAAACGACCTGATACTGTAAACGAGCGAGAGCTTGAATATCTTGTAAAAGCTTACGTTTACTAAAGATCATACTCCATGAGCTACCGCCCAGTTGTCGCCATAAATGCGCAAGTTGTAGACCTGTAAAGAGGCAAGCACGGATTCGATTTGTATGATTCATATCTTTAAAAGCTTCAGCATTACCACGGACAAGGATACGTGGATTAATTTGCCCAGCAGTTTCAACATAGGTCTGAGCTAAATTGGCAATAATACTTGGGTGCAAATAGTTATTATCGAAAAAAGACAACTGTTTTAGGATTTTTTGTTGAGCCGTTTCGATAATTTTGACGTATTCAGGATTGCTATAAACTTTCTTTTCTAATCGCAATAATGCCATAGCATAGGACATGGGAAGTTTAGCTGTCGAAAGTTTAGGAACTCGGGATTTTGGTGCAGTATTAAATGGTTGAGTAATACAACCTTCTAATGTTTTTAAACCTAGTGAAATATCAGCCAGTTGATTAAAGAAATCTAAAGTTTGAGTCGCATTGTTGGTTGCTGGACGAATATTTAAACTTGCTTTGATCAGTAGTTCAAAATAAAAATTACCACTATCTCCAATACTCTGCTGTCCCGCCATCGCAGTCATATGGGTCAGCTGAGTTGCTTGGAAGACAGCAGCCAATGCTAAAGCACGGTTTTGTCTTACATTCAACGCTTGGGTGTGCTGAAAGGGTAACTCCGCCATGCTTCGATTCCAATATCCTTAAATAAAATCTGGTTGAGGTGCATCAGTATGGTGAATGACACCACCGCCTAAGCATACCTCTCCTGAGTAAAACACCACACTTTGCCCTGGAGTTACAGCACGTTGTGGTTCATCAAACTCAACTCGAATACCATTTTCAGTATGTTCGTCACGATAAATTGTACACGCTTGGTCAGGCTGACGATAACGAGTTTTTGCTGTGCATCGGAAACCCGTAGTTGGGATCTCTTGTTCACCTGCAACCCAATCAATCGCTTCACTCCAAAGTTGTTTACTTTGCATAAGTGGATGCTCATGACCTTGTCCAATGACGAGACGATTGTTGGCAATGTCTTTGTGAAGTACGAACCATGCACCTTCTTGCGCACCTTTCATACCACCGATACCGATGCCACCGCGTTGACCGAGCGTATAGTACATTAAGCCGTGATGTTCACCAACTTCTTTGCCGTTGTCTAAGACAATTTTTCCAGCTTGAGCAGGAAGATATTGTTTAAGAAAGTCGGTAAATCGACGTTCACCAATAAAGCAAATACCAGTTGAGTCCTTTTTCTTCGCTGTTGCTAAATCAAGTTGTTCAGCAATGCGACGAACTTCAGGCTTTTCAATTTCACCGACAGGGAACAGCGTCTTATTGATTTCACGACCATGCACTGCATGTAAGAAATAAGTCTGGTCTTTATTATTATCCACACCACGTAATAATGGTGCATAGGTTTCACCGCGAGAGTTTTGTGTGCTTACACCACGACGTGCATAGTGACCTGTTGCAATAAAATCTGCACCCAAAGTCATAGCATGGTCGAGGAACGCACGGAACTTAATCTCTTTATTACATAGAATATCTGGGTTTGGAGTACGACCTGCTGCGTATTCAGCTAAGAAATGCTCAAACACACGATCCCAATATTCCATGGCAAAGTTTGCGGTGTGCAGTTTAATTCCAATCTTGTCTGCAACGGCTTGCGCATCTGCTAAATCTTCAAGGGCTGTGCAGTATTCCGTACCATCATCTTCTTCCCAGTTTTTCATGAAAAGACCCTCAACTTGATATCCTTGTTGAAGTAAAAGCGCGGCAGAAACAGAGGAGTCTACACCACCAGACATACCGACGATGACACGTTGTTGCATCTAATTAAGCATCCAAATGAGAAGTTAATGAGGGAGAGAAAGGGTGCTCATAAATAAGCGATAAAGGATATTTCTTACCAGCGAGGGCATCTTCAATTACTTTTAAAACTAATGGGCTTCGCGCACGAGCGGATTCTTGCAGCTCTTCTAAACTCATCCAAACTGCACCGACAATATCGGTATCTAGTTGTGCATTTTCTTCAACCGAGGTGACATGTGCCAAGAAGCAAAAACGATAATATGTGCGATCTGGAAACATGGGAGGGGTATAGGTATAGATTCCAAGCAAATGATCTATTTCTACATGATGACCTGTTTCTTCTAAGGTTTCACGGATCGCTGCTTCAATAATCGTTTCACCGCATTCGATATGACCAGCAGGTTGATTAAACACGGTATGTACAAAGCCTTCGCTGTGTTCTTCAACAAACAGAAAACGTCCGTCTTTTTCAACTACAGTGGCGACTGTGACATGAGGTGTCCAAGCGGTCATAGAAAGCACCATGATTTTAAAAAATGTATTCTACAAAATTTGAGAGTTTTTGGCTATGGTGGCTGAATCATAGATTTAGCCACCAACTGCTTTAATCAGGTTTAATTTTACTATTAATAAATTTTCGTAGTCTCTTTGCCGATTGGCATGCTGGATCAGTATCACCATGTTTACAACTATAATTGAGAACATTTAAAGCTTTTTTATAATTAGGTTCAGTATTTCCTCAGAAATTAATTGGTCTGCAAACATGGTGCATCCCCAAGGATCGCGCCAGTCACAAGTTTTCTCAAATGTTGAAAAAATACACTTCTTTTGTTCAGTGGTTAAGTGTTTTTTGTAGTCCAACATTCCAGCAGCCCTATTGGTACAGCCAGAGGCGATGCCAAGCTCACAACTTCTTTGAAATACTTGTTCGGCTGGAAGTTTATAATTTGCTTCTTGTAATGATAACGCCACTAAATAACAGGCCACTGCATCATTTTCCACACAAGACTGATAGCATTTAAATTTATTGTTTTCACAAGTAGATATTATATCTCTGTATGAATTTGATAGAGGAGTTTGTTGAGATGGAGATGTATAGGCTGGGCATTTATTTAAATTATTAGTAAAAATTTGATGATGCTTTAAATCACTTGCTATGAAACTCAATGAAGCTACTTCAGTTGTTGCATAATGAGAATCGGTACTCATGATTTCACTATCAGATTTATAGTGAGAGCATGAAGTTAAGACATTAATCGTTAATATAGATAAACCCAAATATATTGTTGTTCTATTCATAATCATCCGTGGTTTTCGTTAATATTATAAACAGAATTAATAAATTAGTTTTGTTTATAATCATTCTTCACTTTTACATAATTTTGCGCTGAATAAGGTAAAAATGCTTTTTCTTTATCTGTGAGAGGGCGGACTTGCTGGACTGGGCTACCCACATACAAATAACCACTTTTTAAGACTTTACGTGGCGGCACAAGACTACCAGCACCAATCATGACATCATCTTCAATAATCACGTCATCTAAAACAACGGTATTAATACCGATCAAGACACGATTGCCAATAGTACAACCATGTAAGGTCACATGATGACCTACAGTCACATCATCACCAATTACTAAAGGTGAACCATTTGGTTTAGATTGATTTTTATGACTGACATGTAACATACAATGATCTTGTACATTACTATTTCTACCAATCTGAATCGAATTGACATCACCGCGAATAACGGCAAAAGGCCAAACTGAAACATTCTCAGCTAACTTGACATCCCCGATGACTACTGACATTTCATCAATATAACAACTCGTATCAATATCAGGGTAATGATCAAAATAAGGACGAATATTTTTAGCCATGAGAAAATACAATAAATAATTTGCATGAATTATAAAATAAAAAAGCATTCATACTAAATAGCATGAATGCTTGATTAGCTTGTTTATTCTAAGAATTAGAATAAGTTGCTAAGGAACTGTTTGATATGGTCGATCATACGAGCAAAGAAGCCTGCTTCTTCAACAGGTTTTAATGCAACTAGTGGTTTTTCAGCAATCACTTTTCCATCAAGACTCGCAACTAATTTACCTACAACTTGACCTTTAGCCAAAGGTGCATTCAGTTTTGGTTGAACGACGATTTGAGTTTTGATTTTGTCAGCTTGACCTTTAGGCATAGTTACGTTGAAGTTTTCAGCCAAACCGATTTGAACTTCATCTTCTTTACCAAACCATACTTTTGCTTTTGCTAAAACTTGATTTGCTGGTTGAACATTAGCAGTTTCAAAGTTTGCAAAACCCCAAGCCAATAATGTACGAGTTTGGCTCGCACGTTCATTCATGCTTGGTGTACCAAAAATCACAGAAATCAAACGCATAGGACCACGTTTGCTTGATGT
>Ga0209426_1001570_pt1 | contig 13270 bp, 12 predicted proteins | sample Deesub1362B_J571_FD_187697 | JGI IMG/M metagenome (GOLD analysis project Ga0209426, IMG submission 187697) | Deep oceanic, basalt-hosted subsurface ecosystem from Juan de Fuca Ridge flank, Pacific Ocean, CORK Borehole 1362B_J2.571 (SPAdes)... ...
TGACGACGATGGCCCCGCCAGAGGCGTCGATATACCGGCGGCCCTCGGCATCCCAGAGGTAAACCCCCTCGCCCCGGACGGCGCGGGGGTGAGGGAAGGCCGGGCGACGGTAGAAAACGTGACTCATCTTGCGCTTTCCCCGCGAACGTCACCGCAGAGACACAGAGCACGCAGAGTTTTCTTGAAAATTCCCTCTGCGTCCCTGCGGTTTCTCACACCCGCTCCACCGCTACGGACATCCCCAGCCCACCGCTGACGCAGAGGGTCGCCAGGCCCACCTCTTTATCATGGGTGCGCAGGGCGTGAAGGAGGGTGGTGAGGATGCGCGCGCCGGTGCAGCCGGTGGGATGGCCCAGCGCCACCGCCCCGCCGTGGACGTTCCGCCGCTCGGGGTCCCAATCCAGTTCCCGCTCCACCGCCAGCACCTGGGCGGCGAACGCCTCGTTCAACTCGATCAGGTCGAAGTCGCTCAAGGCGAGGCCGTACCGGTCGAGGAGGCGGCGGGTGGCGGGCACCGGCCCCAGCCCCATCTCCCGCGGGTGGACCGCGCCGGAGGCGAAGCCGAGGAAGCGGGCCATCGGCTCGACCCCCAGGGCGCGGGCGTGCTCGGCGGTGGTCAGCACCAGCGCCGCCGCGCCGTCGGCGATGCCGGAGGCGTTGCCCGCGGTGATCGTCCCGTCCTCCCGGAAGACCGGCCGCAACCGGGCCAGTTTCTCCAGGCTGGTGTCCGGCCGGGGCCGCTCGTCCCGTTCCACCACCCGGACCTCCCCCTTGCGACCCTTCGTCTCCACCGGCACCACCTCCTCGACGAAGGCGCCGCTCTCCCAGGCGGCGACCGCCTTCCGGTGGCTCTCCAGGGCGAACCGGTCCTGCTCCTCGCGGCTGATCCCGTACCGGTCGGCGAGCAGCTCCGCCGTCTCCCCCATCACCATCTCCGCCAGGGGGCAGAAGTACCCGTCCCGGTACATCGCGTCCACCAGCACCTCGTCCCCCAGCCGGTAGCCCCAGCGGGCCTTCATCACCAGGTAGGGGATCTGGGACATCTGCTCCACGCCGCCGACCAGGACCACCCGGTTCTCTCCGGTGAGGATGGACTGCACCCCCAGGGTGACCGCCTTCAGGCCGCTGGCGCAGGCCTTGTTGACCGTGTAGGCGGGGCGGTCCACCGGCACGCCGGCGTGCCAGGCCACCTGCCGGGCCGGGTTGGGACCGTTGCCCGCCTGGCGGGCACAGCCGAAGACCACCTCGTCGACCTGCTCCGGCGTGAGGCCCGCCCGCTCCACGGCGGCGCGGGCGGCGACCGCCCCCAACTGGGCGGCCGGCACATCCTTCAGCCCCCCACCGAACCGGCCGATGGGCGTGCGGACGGCGGAGAGGATCACCACGTCTCGAATGTCCATCTCCTACGCTCCTACAATCACGGCGAGTAGGCGAATCGGCGAGGCAACGAGTCAACGAGCCAGCACGAATCAGCGAGCCGACGGGTCAGCGGTAGATCCCCTGCGGGTCCAACTCCTCCCGCAGGATGCGCAGTTCCTCCTCCGTGGGCGGCTCGGTCACCTCGAGGTCGGAGGCCACTTTGATCTCCCAGCCGATCTCCGCCCGCACCTCCTCCAGCGTGACGCCGGGGTGGAGGGAAGAGAGAGTCATCTCGCGGGTCTCGTCGTCGAAGGTGAAGATGGCCTGGTCGGTGACGACCAGGGCGGGGCCGCCGCCGGGGATGCCCAACTCCTGTCGCCGGTTGCCCCCGTCCAGGTGACCAGGGCTGGTGACGAAGTCGAGCCGTTCGACGAACCGGCGCCGCTGGAGCCGGGTGACGATGAAGACGCGCCGGGCGTGGGTGGCGATGTCGCACGCGCCGCCGGAGCCGGGGAGCCGGACCTTCGGATGATGGTAGTCGCCGATGACGGTGGTGTTGAGGTTGCCGAAGCGGTCGATCTGGGCCGCGCCCAGGAAGGCCACCTCGACCCAGCCACCCTGGAGGTAGAGGGCGAAGACATCGGGCATCGGGAAGATGGACAGCGCGCCGGTGACCAGGGCGGGGTCGCCGATGGAGAAGGGCAACCGCTCCGGCCGCGCGCCGTAGACGCCGCTCTCGTAGATCAGCGCCAGGTCCGGCGCGACGGTCCGCCGGGCCAGGTTGCACGCCGCGTTCGGCAGCCCGATGCCGACGAAGACGGTCTTCACCCCCGCCAGCGCGCGGGCCGCAGCGATGATCATCATCTCAGAAGGGGTGTATTTTTCCATACCATCCCCACCTCAAATTGATTTCACCACAGAGGCGCAGAGGACACAGAGACCTCTCTCAAAATTTGGAGAAAAACTCTGTGCCCTCTGCGTCTTTGCGGTTCTTACACATACCGACCGTAGTCCACCTGCCCGGAGGGAGCCGTCCCCGGCTTAAGCCGCTCCCAGGTCTCCGGGCCCATCTTCTCCACGTACTCCGCCCGGTCGCGGACCCCGTAGACCCACTCGTCGAGCCAGGCCTGCAACCGGGCCTCGTCCCGGCTGATCTCCTCCCACTCGAGGTAGAACTGGTTGTCCCGGTCGTAGTACCCCTGGACATAGGAAGGATGCGCGCCGTAGGGTTCGTGGACGACGGCGTCGACTACGAAGCCGGGGATCATGGTCCGGTTGGGGTCGGCCCGGATCACCTCCTCATCGACGATCTCCTCCACGACGACGATGACATGCTTGGAGGCGAAGGCGACCTCCTTCTGGACGCCCACCAGGCCCCACAACTGGGTGTTGCCGTTGACGTCGGCCCGCTGGGCGTGGATGATGCCCACGTCCGGGTTGAGCGGCGGCACGACGGCGACGCGGCCGTTGCCGAAGGGGCTATCTACGAACCGGATGTTGGGGTTGATCTTGGGGTAGTCCGTGCCCACGTAGGAGTGGAGGGGGTAGAACGGTAGGCGGTACGCACCGGCCAGATAGCGGGCCACCGTCCCCGCGTGGGAGTACTCCTCCAGTTCCAACGGATGGGGAACCCCCTTCTCCACCGCCCGCCGGATGGCGTGGAGGGAGCCCACGCCGGGGTTTCCCAGGAAGGAAAAGATCAACTTCCGGGCGCATCCCGCGGCGATCATCTGGTCGAAGAGCAGGTCGGGCGTGAGCCGGACCAGCGTCAGGTCGCGCCGGCCCTGGCGGATGATCTCGTGCCCGGCGGCGAAGGGGATGCAGGCGGTAAACCCCTCGATGGCCACCGTATCCCCGTCGTGGACATAAGCAGCGATCGCCTCGCGCATCGACATCAACTTCATCGATCGGCCCTCCTGAGCAATCATTTCACCACGGAGGCACAGAGGGCACAGAGTTCTTTATAACGATCCAGAGACCCTCTGTGCTCTCTGTGTCTCTGTGGTTTTCAAGTTCCCTCCACCTCTGCCAGCGCGTCGGCGAAGATCTGGAAGGCGGTCTCGGCCTGGGCCTCCGTCAGGATCAGCGGCGGGGAGAAACGGATACTGTTGGGGCCGCAGGTCAGGAGCAGCAACCCCCTGCGGAAGCAACCCTGGACCACCGCCTCGGCCTCCTTCTTGGCCGGCTCCTTGGTCGCCTTGTCCTTCACCAGTTCGACGCCGATCATCAGCCCCAGGCCGCGCACGTCGCCGATGAGGTGGCTCTCCGCCGCCAACTCCCGCAACCGCTCCAGGAGCAGGCCGCCGACGCGGGCGGCGTTCTCCATCAGGCCCTCCTCCAGGATCACGTCCAGCGTGGCCTGGGCGGCGGCACAGGCGACCGGGTTGCCGCCATAGGTGCTGCCGTGCGCCCCCGGCGGCCACGTCATCACCTCCTCCCGGGCGACCATCGCCGAGAGGGGCATCCCTGAGGCCAGCGCCTTGGCCGTGCAGAGGATGTCCGGCTCCACCCCCCAGTGCTCGACGGCGAACATCCTCCCCGTCCGCCCGACGCCGCTCTGCACCTCGTCGGCCACCAGGAGGATGCCGTATTTATCGCACAGGGCGCGCAGTTTGGCAAGCCATCCGTCCGGCGGGACGATGTACCCCCCTTCCCCCTGCACCGGCTCGACGAAGATCGCCGCTATCTCCTCCGGCGGGACACTCTTGTGGAGCCACAGATCCTCGATGGCATCCACGCAGGCCAGGTCGCACTCCGGGTAGGTGAGGTTGTAGGGGCAACGGTAGCAGTAGGCATAAGGGACGTGGATCACGCCGGGCAGGAGAGGGCCGAACCCCTGGTGGTAGAGAGGCTTGCTGGCAGTCAGGGAGACCGCGCCCATCGTCCGGCCGTGGAAAGCACCGAAGAAGGAGACGACGTAGGGCCGGCCGGTGTGGTACCGGGCCAGTTTCAGCGCCGCCTCCACCGCCTCCGCGCCGGAGTTGCCCAGAAAGACCTTCTTCGGCCCCGCCCCCGGCACCAACCGGCTCAGCCGTTCGGCCAGATCGATGTACATCGTGTCGTAGAAGTCGGCCCCGCAGATGTGGAGGAGCCGCTCCGCCTGGCGCTGGATCGCCTCGACCACGCGGGGGTGGCAGTGACCGGTGGAGCAGACGGCGATCCCGGCGGCGCAGTCGAGGAACCGGTTGTCGTCCACGTCCTCGACGAACACCCCCTGGGCCCGCTCGACGACCAGGGGGTAGGCCCTGGGCAGGGAGGGGCTGACGAACCGGTCGCTTCGCTCGACCACGGCCCGCCCCTTCGGCCCGGGCAAGGAGGTTACCAAACGGGGAACTTCCATCGTTGACATAGGCTTTCTCCCTGGACTTGGTGAAACCACAGAGGCACAGAGGACACAGAGGAATCTCTACTTTGGAGAGACCTCTGTGCCCTCTGCGTCTCTGGGGTGAAAACTATTCCTCCTGATCCACCTCCTCGGCTTCCCAGACCGGAGACCATCGGTAACTCAGTTTGTAACTGCGGGCGATCATCAGCGTCTCGGTGGAGCGGACGCCGGGGATGGTGTGGATGTTACGGGTGATGAACTCCGTCAGGTGCGGCAGGTCGCGGCAGAAGACCTCGGCAACCAGGTCGCTGGCCCCCAGCGTCATCACCAGATAACTGACCTCGGGCAGTTCCGCGATCCGTCGGGCGATCCGATCGATCTCCCCCGGCTCGACGGCGATGTGGATCAGCGCCGGGGCGTTGAAACCGAGCGCGTAGGGGTCGGCGATCCCGACGGTGCGGATGATCCCCTCCTCGGTCAGGTGGCGGTAGCGGGTGCGGATCGTCGTCTCCGACACCCCCGCCCGCCGAGCGATCTCCGTGAAGGGAGTCCGCCCGTCCTCCTGCAGCATCTCCAGGATCAGCCGGTCGAGTTCATCCATCGACCCACCTCCGCCCCCGATCCGTAACCCCGAAGCCGCGCGCAACCCGCGAGGGGCTGGCGAACGGTCGGGCAGTCCGATTCGAAATTCAAAACCACAACCTCATTGTAGCACACCATTCGATCCGAAGCAAGTCATCGACGTCGCTTTTCGCTTCCAGAACTTGACGCTACCCTCGAAGTGTGCTATCATCCTCGTGCCAGAGGCACATACTCCGAAACACAGAACACGAAACAGGAGGTTACGGATGGGTGACGAACTCTTCCAGGCGATGGCACAGAGCGTGATCGACGGCGAGGTTGAGGAGGCGCAACGGCTCGCCAGAGAGGCTTTGGAGCAGGGGATCGACCCCCTGGAGGCGATCAACAAGGGGTTCGTCGTCGGCGTGAACTACGTGGGCGACCAGTACGCTGCCGGGGAGATGTTTCTGCCCGATCTGGTGCTGGCTGGTGAGGCGATGAAGGCCGCCGTGGGAGTGCTGGAGCCGGAACTGGCGCGGCGCGGCACGGAGCGGGAGATGCTGGGCACGGTGGTCATCGGCACGATCGAGGGGGACATCCACGACATCGGCAAGACGCTGGTGGCGACGATGCTCTCCACGGCGGGCTTCAAGGTGTACGATCTGGGGGTGGACGTTCCCGTCCCAACCTTCGTGGAGAAGGCACGGGAGGTGGGGGCCGACATCGTCGGCGTGAGCGCGCTGCTGACGACCACGATGGTCAAGCAGCGGGACGTGGTCGAGGCTCTGGACGATGCTGGCCTGCGGCCCCGGGTCAAGGTGATCGTGGGCGGCGCGCCGGTCACCCAGGGCTGGGCCGACGAGATCGGCGCCGACGGCTACAGCGAGGACGCCATCGGCGCGGTCGCCCTCGCCAAGCGGCTCGTGGGAGCGGAGTGAGGGAACGATGGTCAGGAGGATCAAATCGATCAGCGACCCACGGATCAGCCTGAACATCCTCAGCCCGGAGGACGTGCAGCGCATCCACACCGCCACTCTCGACATCATCGAGTCGGTAGGGGTGCGGTTCCCCTCCCACAAGGCGCTGGACATCTGGGAGGCCCACGGGGCGACGGTGGACCGGGACACGATGATCGTCAAAGCGCCCGGTCACCTGATCGAGGAGGCCCTGAAGAAGGCCCCGCCGGTCTACACGCTGGCCGCCCGCGACCCCGAGCAGGACCTGCCGCTGGACGGCAACCACGTCTACGTCGGCACCGACGGCTGCGGGGTGCAGGTGATCGACCTGGAGACGGGGGAACTGCGCCGCTCCCGCCTGCAGGACGTGGCCGAGATCGCCCGTGTGGCCGACTACGTGGAGGAGATCGCTTTTCACTGGACCCCCGTCTCGGCCCAGGACTGCCCGCCCCACACCCGCAGCCTGCACGAGATCCGGGTGATCTGGGAGAACTCCACCAAGCACGTACAGACGGAGAGCATCTACTCCGAGGAGGAGGCACGGGCAGCGGTGGAGATGGCGGCCGTCATCGCCGGGGGGAAGGAGGAACTGCGCAAGCGGCCAGTGCTCTCCATTATGCAGTGCACCACGCCCCCTCTGGGACAGGACGGAGGGAGCCTGGAGGCCGCGCTGGTCGCCGCCGAGGCCGGCCTGCCGGTGGGCTTTATGACGATGACCTCCTGCGCCTCCACCGCCCCGGCGACGCTGGCCGGCAACCTGGTGGTGGGCAACGCGGAGGTCATCAGTGCGCTGGCGCTGATCCAACTGGCCCACCCTGGAGCCCCCGTCTTCTACGCCGCCGCGCAGACGGCGATGGACCTGCGCACCGGCGGCTACACCGGCGGCGGGCCGGAGGACTTCCTGTTCGGCGGCGCCACCAACGTCCTGGCCGACTTCTACAACGTCCCCCTCTCGATGGGCTCCTTCGCCACTGGCGCAAAGGAACCGAACTGGCAGGCAGGGGTCGATAACAGCCTCTCTACCCTGATGGCCTGCATCTCGATGTCGGACATGCTCCTCGGCGTCGGCCTCCTCCACGGGAGCCGCATTTGGTCCTACGAACAGATGCTGATGGACTGCGAGATCTTCGACATCGTGTACCATATGATGAAAGGGATCGTGGTCAACGACGAGACGCTGGCCCTGGACGTGATCCGCGCCGTGGGGCCGGGTGGGAACTTCCTGGCCCAAAAGCACACCAAGAAGCACATGCGGGAACTGTGGGTGCCGCAGTTTATGGACCGCCGCCCCTACTCCGAATGGGAGAAAAAGCGGGACGGGCCGCGGGACTGGGCCCGCGAGAAGGCCCGAAAGATCCTCGCCACCCACGAGCCCGAGCCGCTCGATCCCAAGGTCTCCGCGGAACTGAAACGGATCATCGCGTCACTGGAAAAGTAGAAACCACGGAGGCACAGAGGACACAGAGATCTCCCTCCGAAATCTAAGAGAAAAACTTCTGTGCCCTCCGTGTCTCTGTGGTGAAAACGAACGGGGAGGTGCTATGCAACCGAAGATTGCTCTCCTTTCCGAGGAACTGATCGAACGCGTGTTGGAAGAGGCGTTTCAGATCCTGATGGATCCGGGCGTGAAGGTCCAATCGCCGAAGGCCCGGCGGCTGTTGGCCGAGGCAGGGGCGTCGGTGGACGACGACAGCGAGGTCGTGCGCATCCCGGAGGATCTGGCCCGCAAAGCGCTGGAGACGGTACCGCGCGAGTTCTGGCTGTACGACCGGGACGGGGAGCCCGCCGTCCACTACGGCGGGGACGACGTCCACTTCGACCCCGGCTCCTCCGGCGTGCATATCCTGGACCCCGAGACCCTGGAGCATCGCCCCTCGACCAGCCCCGACCTGATCCGACTGGTGAAGGTGGCCGAGGTGCTACCCCAGTACGACGCCCAGTCCACGGCGGTGGTCTGCAACGAGGTTCCCAAAGAGATTGGGGACCTCTACCGCCTCTACCTGGTGCTTCTCCACTCCAAGAAGCCCATCGTCACCGGGGCCTTCTCCACCCAGACCACCCAGGTGATGTTCGACATGCTGGCCATCTTCACCGGCGGTCGGGAGGGACTGGCGGAGAAACCGCTGGCGATCTTCGACGTGTGCCCTTCCCCGCCGCTCATCTGGAGCGATTTCGGCGCCGAGAACCTGATCGACCTGGCCCGCGCCGGGGTGCCGGCCCAGATCGTCTCTATGCCGCTGGCCGGGGCCGCCGCGCCGGTGACGCTCATCGGCTCGGTGGTCCAGCACGCCGCCGAGTGCATCAGCGGCATCACCATCCACCAGATGGCCCGGCCCGGCGCGCCCATCGTCTGGGGCGGGGCGCCGGCCATCTTCGACATGCGCCAGGGCACCACGCCGATGGGGGCCATCGAGACAGCGATGATCGACGCCGCCTACGCCCAGGTCGGCAAACACCTGGGCCTGCCCACCCACACCTACCTGGGCGCGACCGACGCCAAGGTGATCGACTACCAGGCCGGTCTGGAGAGCGGCATCTCCGCCCTCGTCGGCGCGCTGGCCGGGATCAACATGATCTCCGGCGCCGGGATGCTGGACTTCCTGGCCTGCCAGAGCGCGGAGAAACTGGTGGTCGATGCCGAGGCGATCGGGATGGCGAAGCGGCTACTCCAGGGGGTCCAGGTCCGCACAGACACCCTCGCCCTGGAGTTCTTCGCGGACTTCGCCTTTCGGGGCGACTTCCTGAAGCAGAAGATCACCCGCCGTCTCTTCCTCGACGAGCAGTACCTTCCCTCTCCTGTGATCGACCGGGGCTCGATCCGGATCTGGCATCAGAGCGGCAGGCTGGACACCTTCCAGCGGGCCAAGGCTCGAGTAGCGGAACTCCTGGCCGCCTACGAGCGCCCGCCGATGGCCCCAGAAGAGGAGAAAGCCCTGCGCGAGTTGGTGGAGCACGTCGCCCGAAAGGCCGGGATGGACCAATTACCGGCGGTGGAGTGATCAACCACAGAGGCCCAGAGAACACGGAGGTTCATTTCCTCCGCGCCTCTGTGGTTCAACCATAGATTTGATTTAGAGGAGGCTCTCCTATGGCGCAGAGTCCCAACACCCCTCCTCCGCCCTGGCAGGACGTCTCCTGGGCGGAGTGGGAGGACTGGCACTGGCAGTTGGCCCATCGGATCACGACCGTCGAGGAACTGGGCCGGGTCATCAACCTGACCGACGAGGAAAAAGAGATCATCGCCAAGTCCCTCAACACCCTGCGGATGGCGATCACCCCCTACTACGCCAGCCTGATGGACCCGGACGATCCCCACTGCCCAATCCGGCTGCGGGCGGTCCCCACCATCCTCGAGACCCATATCAGCGAAGAGGATATGGAAGATCCCCTTCACGAGGACGTGGACTCGCCGGTCCCCGGCCTCACCCACCGCTACCCCGACCGGGTCCTGCTGCTGGTGACCGACCAGTGTTCGATGTACTGCCGCCACTGCACGCGGCGGCGCTGGGCCGGTGAGACGGACCGCCCGCGGGCGCAGAAGGAGATCGACGAAGCCATCGCCTACATCCGGGAGACACGCGGGGTTCGAGACGTGCTGATCAGCGGCGGCGATCCCTTCACCCTCTCCACCGAGCGGCTGGAGTACATCGTCGCCAAACTCCACGAGATCCCCCACGTAGAGATCGTCCGCTACGGCACTTCCATCCCCGTCGTCCTCCCCCAGCGGGTCACCGAGGAACTGATCTCGATGCTGAAGAAGTACCAGCCGGTCTGGATCAACACCCACTTCAACCATCCCAAAGAACTGACCCCTCGGGCCCGCCAGGCGCTGGCGATGCTGGCCGACGCCGGGTTCGTCCTGGGCAACCAGACCGTCCTTCTGCGCGGGGTCAACGACTGCCCCTGGATCATGAAGGAGCTCTTCCAGCGGCTGATCGAGAACCGGGTCCGGCCCTACCGCCTCTACCAGTGCGACCTCTCCCAGGGCATCTCCCACTTCCGCACGACCATCGCTCGGGGCATCGAGATCATGGAGCACCTCTCCGGCCACACCACCGGTTTCGCCGTGCCCGAGTTTATGGTCGACCTGCCCGGCGGCGGTGGGAAGACGCCGGTGCATCCTCGCTACATGATCTCCCAGGGGGATCGGGTGGTCGTCTTCCGCAACTACGAGGGGGTCATCTCCCGCTACATCGAGCCCGCCGACTACCGGTTCGAGTGCCCGCCCAACTGCCACATCTGCGAGGAGCGGAAGGCACGGGGGTTGGACCAGCCCCTTGTGGGTCCGACGAAGGTGTTCGCCCGGGAGAGGGTCAGCCTGGAGCCTGCGGACCTACCCCGCCTCCAGCGGCGGAAGCGGGCGGCGGATGAATAAAACCACAGAGACACGGAGGGCACAGAGACATCTAAGGAGCCTCTGAGTCCCCTGTGTCTCTGTGGTGAAATCTGAGAGCGCCGATCGTGAGCACCCAGCAGACCGCCGCTCACCCTCCGTCCGCCCGTGGATATCTTTTCGCTCTCGCTGGGACGGCCTTCTGGTCCAGCACCGGCGTGCTGATCCGCTACCTGAGCACGGAGCACGCGCTGCCATCCCTGGTGCTTGCCTTTTGGCGGGACCTCTTCGCGGCGACGACGATGGCCCTAGGGCTGTTCCTCTTTGGCCGCCGGAGGGCGCTGTGGGACCACCGACGCCACCTCCGTTTCCTTCTCGCCTACGGCTTCGTCTTGGCCGCCTTCAACGCACTGTGGACCACGTCCGTCGCGTTGAACGGGGCGGCGGTGGGAACGGTGCTCGCCTACAGCGCACCGGCCTTCACCGCGCTGGCGGGCTGGCGTCTTTTCGGGGAGCGGGTCGGCCCGGTCAAGATCGTTGCCCTGGTCCTCAGCATCCTGGGCTGCGTGGCGGTCTCGGGAGCCTACGACCCGGCGGCGTGGGCGATAGCCCCGCTGGGGATCGCCGTCGGCCTCCTGAGCGGCCTGGGGTTCTCCGCCTACAGTCTGATGGGCAAGGCTTCCTCCCGGCGAGGATTGGAAGCGTGGTCGGTCACCTGCTGGGGGTTCGCCTTCGCTGCGGTCTTCCTCTTGCTCTTCCAGGTACCGCTAGGGCAGATCAACGATCTCTTCTGGTTGGGAACCTCCCTCCACGGGTGGTCGGTGCTGCTCCTCCTTGCCCTCGTGCCGACCATCGGAGGATACGGTCTGTACACGGTCAGTATGAAATACCTACCGGCGGGCACAGCCAACCTGATCTCCACCCTGGAACCGCCGATGACCGCCCTGATCGCCTATCTCCTGCTTCAGGAACAGATGACAGGGGTGCAGATCGTTGGCGGCCTCCTTATCCTGACCGGTGTGGTCCTGGTTCGGGTTGGCTGAAACCGCCCGACGACGACGAAAGGAGTCAAAATGGGTGTGCAACTCTTTCAGGTCGACGCGTTCACGGACCAACCGTTCCGAGGGAACCCGGCGGCCGTCTGCCTGTTACCCGGCCCCCGGGATGAGGCCTGGATGCAGAACGTGGCCCGGGAGATGAACCTCTCGGAGACGGCCTTCGTGTATCGGGAGAACGACGGTTTCCGCCTCCGCTGGTTCACCCCGGCGGTGGAGGTCGATCTGTGCGGCCACGCCACGCTGGCGACCGCCCACGTCCTCTGGGAGGTGGGCTGGCTTGCGCCCGAAGAACCGGCCCGGTTTCACACCCGCAGCGGCCTGTTGACGGCCCGGCGGGGGGGATCGGTGATTGAATTGGACTTCCCCGCCCTGCCCGAGGAACCGGTCGAATGCCCACCCGGACTGGAGGAAGCGCTGGGCGTAGCGCCCTCCTACGTCGGAAAGAGCAAATTCGACTATCTGGTGGAGGTAGCATCCGAAGAAGCCGTAAGAGCGATGAAGCCTGATTTCGGGCGACTCAAGACCCTCTCGTCGGCGCGGGGCTTCATCGTCACCAGCAGGACCACCTCGGGGGAGTACGACTTCGTCTCTCGGTATTTCGCCCCCGGCGCGGGGGTCGACGAGGATCCCGTGACCGGATCGGCCCACTGCTGCCTCGGCCCCTTCTGGGGAAAGCGGCTGGGAAAGCAGGAGATGGTAGGCTATCAAGCCTCGGCACGCGGCGGCGTAGTTCGGGTGCGTTTGGCCGGGAACCGGGTGTACATCGGAGGGCAGGCTGTCACGGTGATGCGGGGGGAGTTGGTCGTTCCTTGACCCTAAAGAAGGACCTTGCTTATAACGACCTCTGCAGTTAAAGAGAATGCCGGGTTGCCGAACCTGGGGGGGATGGTATAATCCCCCCTACTTCTTTTGGAGGTTCACGGTCGATGGAAGCAATCGAAGCGGCGATTGTCGAGTTCCTGAGCACCGTTCTCAACGCCATCGGTTGGCCGGGTGTCGTCGTCATTATGGCGTTAGAGAGCGCGAACATCCCCATCCCCAGCGAGGTGACGATGCCACTGGCCGGCTGGATGCTGGTGCAGGACAAAGGGCTTCCCCTCTGGCGGGCTATCCTCGACGGCGGTTTCTTCGGCGCGCTGGGCTGCACCATTGGGTCTGTCGTTTCCTACGCTCTAGGCTACTGGGGCGGCCGGCCGTTTCTCCAGCGATGGGGCCGTTATATCCTGATCACCGAGCACGACCTGGAGAAGGCCGACCGGTGGTTCGCCCGCTGGGGGGATTGGGCTGCCTTCATCTCACGATTGCTCCCCATCGTCCGCACCTTTATCTCCTTCCCCGCAGGCGTCGCCAAGACCCGGTTCGTCCGCTTCACGATCCTCAGTTTCATCGGCTCCTTCATCTGGTGCGGTGCGCTGGCCGCCGCCGGATACTGGTTCGGCAGCGAGTGGGAGCGGATCCGGGCCATCATGCGCCCCTTCGACATCCCCATCGCCCTCGCCATTCTGGGGGGGATAGCCTACTACATTTACCGGCACGTCCAGCACGCCCGCCCGCGCCTCGAGCCGGAGGCTGAGTAGTTGTCACCGCAGAGCAGCTGTGTTGTAAGTCAAGCCCCTTTGGGGATCAAGCAGCGCAAAGGGAGGGGTTCCAGGGTTGATGATCGCGGATCATAGCGTTC
>Ga0209426_1001571_pt1 | contig 13267 bp, 12 predicted proteins | sample Deesub1362B_J571_FD_187697 | JGI IMG/M metagenome (GOLD analysis project Ga0209426, IMG submission 187697) | Deep oceanic, basalt-hosted subsurface ecosystem from Juan de Fuca Ridge flank, Pacific Ocean, CORK Borehole 1362B_J2.571 (SPAdes)... ...
GAACGCCGCGCAGCCTGCCGCTCAGACGATCACCTCGCATCGGCAACCTCCTCGCCTCGCAGGGCTACCAGCAACCACTCTCCAACCCGGTTCCCGTCGCCCGCCCCTAGCGTGAGCACCACCTCGCCGGGCCGGACCTCGGTCGCCAGGGTGACCACCGCGTCCTCCAGCGAGGACATCAGACGGGCGTCCGGGTGGCGCATCGCGTCGACCACCTGGGCGCTGCTCACGCCCAGCGTGTCCTGCTCGCGGGCGGCGTAGATCGGCAGGACCAGCACGTGGTCCGCCTGGTCGAATGCCTGGGCGAACTCCTCCAACAACGCCTTGGTCCGGCTGTACGTATGCGGCTGCCAGACCGCCCATAGAGGACGGCCTGGAAAGCGCTGGCGGGCCGCCGTCAGGGTGGCCCGGATCTCCGTCGGATGGTGGGCGTAGTCGTCCACCACGATCACACCCTCCACCTGCCCCTTCACCTCGAACCGACGGGCCACCCCCCGGAAGTCCTCCAACGCAGAACGGACCGTGGGGAAAGGAATCCCCAGATGGTGCGTCACGGCCAGGGCAGCCAACGCGTTGAGCACGTTATGGGGGCCCGGAACTCTCAGGTGAACCTCGCCCAGCGCCCGCCCGGCTCTCAGGACCTGAAAGTCGATCCCGCCGCCGGGGTTGGGCCGGATACCCCGGGCGGTCCAATCCACACCCTCCTGCAGCCCGTAGAAGACCACCGGCCCGCCCTGCGCCGCTCGCTCCACCCCCAGTTCCCGCGCCGTCGGCTGATCGCCGCACGCGACGAGCAACCCATCGGGCGGCAGCAGGGCGACAAACTGGGCGAAGGCCGTCCGCAGGTCGTCGAAGGTCGGATAACAATCGGGATGGTCCGGCTCCACGTTGGTCACCACCGCCACCTGAGGGCGCAGCCCCAGGAAGGTCCGGTCGTACTCGTCCGCCTCGACGACGAAGTGGGGACCGGTCCCAGCCCGCGCGTTGGTCCCCAGCCCGGCCACCACCCCACCGACGATAAACGAGGGATCACGCCCCCCCTTCCAGAGGATGGTAGCGATCATCGCCGTGGTCGTCGTCTTGCCGTGGGTCCCGGCGACGGCGATGCCGATCTTCCCCTCCATCAGATCTCCCAGGATCTGGTCCCGATGGAGGACCGGGATCCCGGCAGCCCGCGCGGCCTGGACCTCCACGTTGTCCTCGGGCACGGCGGAGGAGACGATGACCAGGTCCGCCCCCTCGACCTGCTCGGCCCGATGCCCGACGAACACCTGCGCGCCGTCCCGCGCCAGGGCCTTGGCCACGGGGGAGAGGACCAGGTCGGAGCCGGAGACCACAGCCCCTTGTTCCATCAGCACCCGGGCGATGGCCGAGAGACCTGCGCCACCGATGCCCACGAAATGGATCCGACGATCCCGAAAATCCATAGCCATCATATAAACACGATGATGATAAAGGCGAACGAAAGCGCGATAGACAAATACAGGGAGGGGCCCGTGATCACCCGCGGAGGCAGATACGGCAGCATCTTCCACGCGGTGGAGTCCTTCTCCGGTGGCCGGATTCCTCCGATTCCCTCCGCGTCCTCCAGATAGACGATCTCCATTATTGGTTGTCCCTGCTCATCCAGCACCTGCTGCCCCTGCTCGTCCAACTTCGGCTGCAACTGCACCTGATCCGGCGGGACGCCGTACTGGGCCTCGTCCAGGTAGAACCAGAGAGTGCCGACGATCAGGAGGCCGTTGAGCAATCCCAGGAAAAAGCCCAGCAAGATATCCTGGAGCCGCTCCCGGGCTGCCTTTGCGCTGAGGTGTCGGGAGAGCGTAGGGCTGGCATAGCCGAAGAGGACGATGATCGAGAAGACGCTTAGCCGGATCCAGAACCGGCTCATCGGCTGCAACGCACCCCACAGGTCGCGGATCGGCGGCACCATCGTGGTCAATACCTGCTCGATGAAGAGGGCCAGGACGACGCTGAAGGCGACGATGAGTTCCTTCGCCCACCCCCGCAGGCTGCCGATGAAGGCGAAGACCACAACCATCACAAAGAAGACGGTGTGCATCGGGATCATCTCTTATCCCTCCTCCCCTCCCCCATCTGCCGCCGCGTACAGCAACTCCGCCAGCCGCGCCGCTGCATCGGGACGGGCCACCGCCCGCGACCGCTCTCTCATCCGATCCAGCCGGTCGGGATCGGCCAGCAACCGGCGTACGGTGGGTAACAACGCCTCACTCAGCCGCTCGTCTTCCAACACGACCGCCGCCCCTCGCCTCGCCAGCCACTCGGCGTTCACCCGCTGGTATCGCCAAGCGTGGGGGTACGGGACCAGGACCGCGGGCAGGCCAAAGTACGGCAGTTCCCCCAGCGTCGACGCCCCTGCCCGACACACCACCAGGTCCGCCGCTGCCAGGGCATGTCCCATCTCCTCGTGCAGATACGGATACGGATGGTAACGGGACCGGAGGTCCGCGGGGAGGCGTTCGGCCCGTTCGGACACCCAGGGCCAGTCCAGCCGCCCGCTGATGTGTACCACCTGCGCCATCCTCAACAACTCCTCCAGGACAGCGGTCACCGCCCGGTTGATGCTCCGCGCGCCGTGGCTCCCACCGAAGACCAGAAGGAGCGGCTCCTCCTGCGGCAACCCCAACCTCTTCCGCGCCTCCTCCCGCGTCAGGCCCGCGAACTCCGGGCGAACTGGATAGCCGGTCACCACCACCTTCCGGCCCGGAAAATAGGCGCGGGAGTCCTCGGTCGTCACCGCCACCTGGATCGCCAACCGGGCGATGAAGCGGACCGCCAGACCGGGCTCGATGTCGGGCAGGTAGACCAGGATCGGCACTCGGAGCGCCCAGGCGGCCAGGGCCACAGGCACGCTCGCGTAGCCGCCGGTGACGAAGAGAGCCCGAGGGCGCTCCCGACGGCCCAACCGCAGGGTGGCACCGAAGCCACGGGCCAACTTCGTCAGGTTCCACGCCGCCCGCCAGGGGGCCAACCCGTGGACCCCCCCGGCCGGGATACCGACGAAGCGGACCCCTGCCCGTCGGACGAGCCGCTCCTCCACGCTGCCCTTTCCACCCACGTAAGTGACCTCCACCGGTCCCACCGCCTCAAGCGCGCGCAGAACGGCCAATCCGGGATAGACGTGTCCCCCCGTCCCTCCCCCCGCTATCCAGAACCGCAAGACGCTTCCGCCCGTAATTTCCTCCTCCACCACGCGAGATGCTCACCAGGATCCCCACCGCCGCCAGCGAGACCGTCAACGAGGACCCGCCGACGCTGAAAAACGGAAGGGTGATCCCGGTAAAAGGGATCATCCCGGTGATCCCACCCACGTTGATCAGCACGTGAGAGACCAGGAACAGGGTAAGACCTGAAGCCAGAACCGTCCCCAACATATCGCGGGCTTCCAACGCGATCCGGAACCCCCGCCAAGCCACCACAGCGAAAAGGCCGAGAACCAGGAGGCAGCCCACGAATCCCAACTCCTCACCGATCACGGCGAAGATACTATCGGTATGGGGGACGTAGAGATAGCCGAACTTCTGGTGACCCATCCCCAGCCCCAGACCCCATACGCCGCCTCCTCCCAAAGCCCGCAGCGCGTTCACGACATGGTCGTTCGCAGGCTGTCCGCCCTGGAGCAGGATCAGATAGTCATCAATGCGCTGGCGAGAATACCCCTGGGCCAACGAAACGACTGCGAAAACCGCTCCGAGTACGGTTCCCAACAGGAGCACCTGCAGCAGATCCGCTCCGGCCACAAAGAAGGTCCCGATACTGACGAAGGCGATCACCACCGCTGCGCTTCGATCGGTCTGGAACATCACCAATCCTGCCAGCAACCCGATCAGGACGATGAAGGGGATCATACCATAGGTCACATCCCGGATCTGTTCCCCCTTCGACGAAGCCCACACGGCGATGTAGATGGCTGCCGTTAACTTGGCCAATTCCGCCGGTCGGACCGAGGGGCCGAACAGGGAACGGCGCTCCCCTTCCTTCCCGTATCCGACCAGCAGGACCAGCGCAAGCAGCACCAGGGTGACCACAAGGATAGGGACGGCGAACTGACGGAGCCGCCGATAATCCATCCGCGCCAACACCACTGCGACGCCCACCCCCAGCAGGGTCCACAGCAGTTGCCGCCGGAGGTAGCAGAACGGATCGTGGTCCTCCGTGTGCACGTAGCAGGAGTCCACCGTCGTGCTGTAGACCATCATCAGGCCCAGCACCATCAGGGCGGCCACCGCCCCGATAAGGACGTAATCCGGCCTTCGCCGCCGTTTCCTCCTCCGTCCCTTTTCCCCCATCGCTTCCTTACTCCAGTGCCCGCACCAATTCCTTGAACCGGTCGCCCCGCTCGGCGAAGTCGCGGAAGGCGTCGAAACTGGTGCCGCCAGGGGAGAGGAGGACCACGTCGCCGGGCCGCGCGACCCCGGCGGCAGCCTCCACCGCCTCCTCCAGCCGCTCCACCTGCGTGATCCCTTCCACTCCCCCCCCACCCTCGCGGCGCATCGCCTCCTCAACCACCCTCGCGATCATCTCCCTCGCCTCGCCGAAGGTGATCAGATACCGCACCCGCCGTACCACCTCCCGGGCGAACTCATCCCACGGGAGGTCCTTATCCCGCCCCCCGGCCAGGAGCACGATGGGCTCCTCAAAGGAGCGGAGGGCTGCCACCACCCGCTCGGGGGCCGTGGCGATGGAGTCGTCGTACCAACGGACCCCTCGCCACTCCCGCACCTCCTCCAGCCGATGCTCGACGCCGGTGAAGGTGCGGACCACCTCCCGCATCGGTTCGACGGGCACGCCGACCAGCCCGGCGATGACAGAGGCGGCCAGGACGTTCAGGATGTTGTGCGCGCCGCGCAACCGGACCTCGTCGGCGTAGCAGATCAACGCGTCGACGCCCCCGAGCCGCAGGACCAACTCGCCGTTGGTCTTGTAGGCCCCCTCGTCCACCTCCGCGCCGCCGCTGAAGAAGAGCACGTGGGCCTCCGTCTCCAGCGCCAGCGCTCGGGCCCGCGCGTCGTCGAAGCCCAACACCGCGTAGTCCTCCAGCCCCTGATAGGCGACGATGTTCCGCTTGGCGGCGATGTAGTTCTCCATCGTCTTATGCCGATCCAGGTGGTTCGGCGTGATGTTGAGCACCGCCGCGACGTGAGGGCTGACGGTCATGATCTCCAACTGGAAACTGGAGAGTTCCATCACCACCCTGTCGGTCGGACGGATCCTGTCCAGGTCGGCGATGAGGGGGTTGCCGATGTTCCCGCCGACCCAGGTGGTGAACCCCGCCGCCTTGCACATCTCCCCCACCAGCGCCGTCGTCGTCGTCTTCCCCGCCGAGCCGGTGATCCCGACCACCGGGGCCGGGCACCGCTCCAGGAAGAGTTGGGCGTCGTTGCTGAGGGGAATCCCCCGCCGCCGCGCCTCGGCTACGATGGGCGCGTCGATCGGGACCCCCCCGCTCAGGCAAAGGAGATCCGCCCCGTCCAGCAGGCTTGGGGGATGCCCGCCCAGCACGTACTGGATGGGCAGCCCCTCCAGTGCCGCCAACGGCTCCGCCAGCGCCGCCTCGTCCTTCAGGTCGGAGACGACCACCTCCGCCCCCTCCCGGACGAGGAACCGCGCCAACGCGGTCCCCTGACGGGCCAACCCCAGGATGACGACACGTCTTCTCTTCAGATCGAGCCCTTCCGTCAAGGCCACCTTTTCCTCAATCACCGTCTCGCTCAATCGTCGGCCGTCCCGATCCAGAAGTGATTGGGCAGGATGGCGCGACCGGGCCGCACCTCCACCCCGTCTGCCTTCACCGTCGCCTCTGCGCCGTTCCCCCCCAGCATGCTGGGATGGACGAAGCAGACGTTGGGCCGGTGGCCGTACTTCCGCTCGTAGTGAGCCGCGGCCCGCAGCACCTTCTCCTTCAGATCCCGACGGGGATCGTTGTCGAACCACAACATACCCACTTCCATCTCAGTCCTCCTCAACTCAGATCAACGCCAGCGCGACCCCGGCCATCGCGGCCATCATCTCCACCAGCCAGAACCGCTGCACCACCTGCGTCTCGGACCATCCCAGCAGTTCGAAGTGGTGGTGGAGGGGGGTCATCTTGAAAACCCGCCGGCCCTGCCCGTACTTCCGCTTGGTGTACTTGAAGTAGGCCACCTGAATGATCACCGAGAGGGCCTCCGCCACCGGCACCAGGGCGACGATGGGCAGGAGGAGCCACTGCCCGGTCATCAACGCCACGGTCCCCAGGGTGGCCCCCAGGGCCAGGCTGCCGGTATCCCCCATAAACATCTGGGCAGGGTGGGCATTGTACCACAGAAAGGCGAAGCACGCTCCCACGACGGTGAAGCAGAAGCGGACCAGGTAGACCTGTCCCTGCAGGAGGGCGATGACGCCGTAGGCCACGAACGCGCTGGCGACGATGATCCCGGCCAGGCCGTCCAGTCCGTCGGTCAGGTTGACGGCGTTGGAGGAGCCAATGATGATGAACATCGCGATGGGCACGTAGAAATAGCCGATGTCGATCTTCTCCGGCACGCCGGGCAGGGCCACGCTCCGCAGCCCCAGGCCGAAGTGGAGCACCAGCGCGATGACGAAGGTGATGAGCAACTCCCAGACGATCTTCTGCCGGGCGCGGAGCCCCTCGCCCCGCCGCATCCCGCGAACGCCCGCGATGTCGTCTATCGCGCCGATGACCGCGTAGACCAGCATCACCCCCAGCGGCACCAGGATCGACCGGCCGATGACCGTCCGCCCCAGCAGGTTGTAGATGTTCAACGCCAGGGTGATCAGGAGGACCGGCACGACGATCATCAACCCGCCCATCGTCGGCGTGCCGAGTTTGGTCTGGTGCCCCCGCGGACCGTCGATCCGGATCCGCTTGCCGATGCCGTACCGCCGCAGGATGCGGATCAGCAGGGGGCCCCACCCCACCGCCAGCAGGAACGAGATGCTTGCCAGAAGCAGCGCGAAATCCATCTCTCCCCTTCTCCCCCGATGCGCCTAGTCCCCTTCTCCCAGCGCGTTGACGATCTCCTCCATCTGCATCGCCCGCGAGCCCTTGACCAGGATCACATCCCCCGGCCGCACCAGGTTCTTCAGTAGCCGGATAGCCGCCGCGTTGTCCTCCAGGATGTGCACCTGTTCCGGCGACATCCCCCACCGCAGGGCGGTCTCGCCGATGATCCGCCCCCGTGAACCAACGGTGATCAGCACGTCGGCCACCTCGATCGCCCGCATCCCCACCTTCTCGTGCCCCTCCTGCTCGTAATCGCCCAGTTCCAGCATGTCCCCCAGGACGGCGATCTTCCGCCCCTCCAGTTCGTCCAGCAGGTTCAGCGCGGCGAGGGTGGAGGCGGGGCTGGCGTTGTAGGTGTCGTCGAGGATGGTGGATCCCTTGGGACCGGGCACCGCCACCAGCCGCAACTGGGAGGTGGGATGGCGAAGCCCTTCCAGGATCTCCTGCCAGGTCAGTCCCTCCACCACGCCCACCGCCGCCGCCCGGAGCGCGGTGTGGACGGAGTGCCGGCCCAGGAGGGGGATCTTGACGTGAAGGGTCTCCTCCCCGTAGTGAAGCCGGAACCGAACCCCCTCCAACCCCAGTCCCTCGATCTCATCGGCCCACAGGTCCGCCTCGGGGGAGAGGCCATAGGTGAGGACGCGGGCTCGGGTCGCCTCCCGCATCCCCAGGACCCGGGGATCGTCGTAGTTCAGGATCGCCACTCCCTCGGGCGCGGGAGGGAGCGCTTCAACCAGTTCGGTCTTGGCCTGGACGATCCGCTCGATCGACCCGGCCCGTTCGAGATGGACCGGGTGGATGATGGTCACCACCCCCACGTGGGGCAGGGCGATCCGGGCCAGCTCGGCGATCTCCCCCACGTCGTACATCCCCATCTCCAGCACCACTCGCTCGTGCTCGGGGGTCAGCCGGAGGAGGGTGATGGGCAGGCCGATCTCGTTGTTGAACGACCGCTCGCTCCGCAGGGTGACGTAGCGGCGGGAGAGGACGTCCGCCACCAGTTCCTTGGTGGTGGTCTTGCCCACGCTGCCGGTGATGCCGATGACGCGGGGGGAGTGCCGCCGACGCCAGAACGCCGCCAGTTGCTGGAGGGCTTTGATCGTATCCGGAACCTTGACCAGCACCGGCGTCGTCCACGCCTCGGGGAGGGCAGGTTCGGGACCGGTGAGGTCCACCACCGGCAGTTCGGGAGCCTCCACCGGCCGCTGCACCACGGCCATCGCCGCCCCCCGCTCGAAGGCCTCCCCGACGAAGTCGTGGCCGTCGGCGTGCTCGCCCCGCAGGGCGATGAACACCCGGTCCGGCTTCACCAGCCGGGAATCGAGCACCACGCGCGTCGGCCGCCGTTCCCACTCCGGCGGCCTGTGCCCGGTCAACCCCTGCACCACGTCTGCCAGTGTCAACATCCCTTCCCGTTCTCCTCACTCACCCGGCGGGATCCCCATCATCGGGAACAGCCGGGCAGCCAGGCGGCTGAAGACTACCGCCGCCGTCTCCGACCCCCAGCGGGAGGCCTGGGGGCGGTCCAGCCGCACCAGGATGGCCAGCCGGGGATCGGGCACCGGTCCGAAGCCGGCGAACGAGGCGATGGTGTTCTCTGGATCATACCCCCATGGAGTGGGGATCTGGGCTGTGCCCGTCTTCCCGGCGACGCGGTAGCCGGGCACCCGCGCCAGCGGAACGCCCTCTTCAACCACCTGGACCAGCATCTCGGTCAGCGCCTGGGCCGTCTGGGGGGTGATCGGCTGCCCACGCACCACCGGCTGGTGTTTCAGCACCGAGCCGTCCGGCTGGATCCGCCGTTCCACCACATAGGGCTGCATCAGACGCCCTCCGTTGGCCACCGCCGCTACCGCACTGATCATCTGCAACGGGGTTACCGCGATCCCCTGCCCGTAGGCGTTCTTCCCCAGGAACGCGTCCTCCCAATCCAGGTCGCCCGGGTAGTGGACGATGCCCGTGACCTCCCCATCCAGGTCCACCCCAGTCCGTTGTCCAAAGCCGAAGGCCCGCACGTACGAATAGAAGACCTCCCTGTCCATCACCCGACAGGTCAACCACACCACGCCGGTGTTGAGGGAGTGGACCAACACCCCCCGCATATCCTGAACCCCGTAACTGCGCCCGTCCCAGTTCGGGTTGGACTCCCCCCCGCACTCCATCTCCCCCGGGTCCACATACGTCGTATCGGGGGTCACACTCCCGCTATCCAAGGCCGCCGCCATCGTGACGATCTTGAAGACAGACCCCGGTTCGTAATGGAGACTGATCGCCGGATTCTCCAACAGGTCCTCCAGATACGGGTCTCCCGCATACTTGTAATACTCGCGCGGATCGTATGAGGGATACACGGCCATCGCCAGGATCGCCCCGGTCCGTGGGTCCACCACGATGATGATGCCACTCTCGGCCTGAAACTCCTGGACCCCACGCTCCAACTCCTCCATCGCCGCCAGCTGCATCGCCAGATCGATCGTGGTCTCCAGATCCTCCCCCGGCATCGAGGCGAGGAACTCCCCCTCTTCCAGCGGCAACAACCGGGTCCCGGAGCCGTCCGCTTCCCGTTCGACGGGCGGGATCTGGCGAGGACGGAGGACATCGTCGTAGAACCCCTCCAGCCCATAGTATCCCACCCTCCCCTCTCCCTTCTCACCATATCCCACGAAACCGCCGACGTGGGCAGTCAGATCCTTCTGGGGATATTCCCGCTCCCACCGATCCTCAACCCACACCGCCGGGGAGCCCAGCCTCTCAACCGCCTCCACCTGTTCTGGCGTGGCATCCGGGACCAGGACCACACCTTCTTCCCTCCCTCGGAGAAGGGCGGCGATCTCCCCAGGCGACCAACCCAGGATGGGCGAGAGATCATCGGCCAGGGTGTCGACCGCTTCCTCTGGGACACAAGAGGGGCAAGCCATAATGGTGTGCCGCACCCGATTGGTGGCCAACAGCAAGCCACCGCGCTCCCGGATCCGGCCTCGCGGGGCGTCTGGGAACCGCACCCCCAGATCTGGGATCCGCTGCTCCATCCCCTCCTGAGCATAGGTCGCCCCTTCCACTACCTGTACCACGAACAGGCGATGGACCAACCCCAGCGTGAAGAGGGCCAGGAGGAAGATGATCAGTCCCAGACGACGACGCGCCCGCTCGTCCATACGACTCCTCTACGGCTCCACAGCCACGATCTTCTCCGCCGGTCCCAGTCCCATCTCAGCAGCGCGGCGAATCAAGTCCCGAACGTCCAAATAGCGGGAGATCTCGCCCTCCAGCCCGCTGTTTGCCTTTCGCAGGGCGTACAGTTCTTCCCGCATCTCCTGCAGACGCCGGGCCTCCACCACGATGCGGCCGCTCAGATACAGGTGCACGATGGCCAGCCCGATCACCAGCAGGACCAACACCAGCGCCAGCGCGGCCCCAAGCGACTGCAACCATTCCCCTTGCCGACGAAGATCGCGAAACATACGGCCGATCCTCCTCCCGAGATCCATCCACCTACTCCTCGGCGATCCGCTCCGCAGCCCGCAACCGAGCGGAGCGGGCGCGGGGGTTCCGCGCCACCTCATCCGGCTCGGGCCGGACCGGCTTGCGCGTCAGCACCCGCAGCCGGGCCCGATGGTCGCAGATACACACAGGAACCTCGGGCGGACAGATACAATCTTTTGACTCCTGACGGAGGAACCGCTTCACGATCCGATCCTCCAGCGAGTGGAAACTGATGACCACCAACCGCCCCCCCGGCTTCAACAGATCTACTGCCTGCGGCAGGGCGACCTGCAGGACGCTCAACTCGTCGTTGACGGCGATGCGCAAAGCCTGAAACGTACGGGTGGCCGGGTGGATACGGCCCCGCCTACCCCCGACGGCTGCAGCGACCACCTCGGCCAGTTGTTCCGTGGTCTCCAGCGGCCTGGCGGCGACGATCGCCTCTGCGATCCTCCTCGCTTGTCGTTCCTCTCCGTACTGGTATAATATCTGTGCCAGATCCTCAACGGAGAGGCCGTTCACAAGATCGGCCGCCGTAGGGCCCCCTGCAGTGGGGTCAAACCGCATATCCAACGGACCCGCGTGGGAGAAGGAGAACCCCCGGGACGGGTCCGCTAACTGAAGGGAGGAGAGGCCTAAATCAAACAGGACCCCGTCGGCGGGCGCGAAGTCGGCCGCGAGCGTGGCCAACTGGGCGAAAGATCCCTGTCGGAGCGTGGCCCGCTCCCCAAACGGCGCAAGCCGCTGCCTGGCCACCGCCAGCGCGTCGGGATCCAGATCCAGCCCCAGCAACCGCCCGTCCGGCGCACAAGCGGAGAGGACCGCCTCTGCGTGTCCCCCTCCTCCCACGGTGGCATCGATGTAGGTTCCGCCGGGTCGGACCTGGAGAAAGGACAATGTCGCTTGTAAAAGAACGGGGATGTGGACCGCGTCCGCATCCCGCCCCCTGCCCTGCCCGGGAAAAGGCGCACGAGGGTGCGCCCCTGCTCCTAGATGCCCAGGCTCGCCCATCGTTCGGCGTTGTCTTCACTCTGCTCAACCCGGGCCTGAACCTCTTCCCAGGCCTCCGGGCTCCAGATCTCGATGTAGGTATCACACCCGACGATCACCGCCTGACCGTCCAGGCCTGCATACTCCCGCAAGGGTTGGGGGATGTTGATCCGGCCCTGCCCGTCGGGCACGGTATCCATCGCGCCGGAGTAGACCAGGCGGCGGAAGTCCCGCGCGTTCTGGTCGGTCATCGGGAGGCTGCTGATCCGCTCGCGCACCGACCGCCAGGTCTCCATCGGATAGATCACCAGGCAGCGGTCCAACCAACGGGTGATGACCAGCCCCGCGCTCAGGCTCCCTCGAAATTTCGCCGGGATGGTCAGCCGGCCCTTCTCGTCGATGGTATGGATGTACTGACCCAAGAACATTTGTACTACTTATCCCCCACCTGGACGGTCAAATCGAGGTAGAAATCCGGCTTTTCCCCCACTTCTCCCCACTTTAACCCATTATACACCACTTTTCGCCCCCTGTCCACCCCTTGCAGGAAATTTTAAGGTTCTCCCTTGCATCCCCACCCTTTTGGGTTAGAATACTCCCGGCAAATGACGAAGCGCTTGGTCCTGTTGCTAACGATCCTTCCCTCTATCGCGGCGATCGCCCTCCTCCCTCGACCGACCGCCCAAGCCGCCGCGCCGGATTACCGGTTCGGTGTCGTTGAGGCACGCCGGGCCCCCTGGGCGGCAGCCGAACTGGGGGCCGGATGGACCCGCATCACCTTCCGCTGGCAGGAGATCCAGCCCGATGGACCCGACCAGTGGAACGGTCCCCTCCCCGACGAACAACTGGCCCTGGAACTCTCTCTGGGGCGGCAGGTAGTGGGGCTGGTGATCGGTACTCCGGACTGGGCCGCCGACCCTGCGCGCGGGCTCGGCGTCCCTCGGGGGCTTTACCTCGACCCCGCCGACCCCCGTAACCTGTGGGCCGTCTTCCTCCGCGACCTCGTCGGCCGATATGCCGGCCGGATCGACCACTGGATCGTCTGGAGCGAACCGGACGTGTGGGAAGGACCCTCCCAGAGCTGGGGAGGCTCGGTAGAGGACTTCGCCCAATTGATGCGGGTCTCCTACGCCGTGATCCGGGAGACAAACCCCAACGCGGTGGTCCATCTGGCCGGGGTGACCCACTGGTGGGACGTCAACTACGGCCGGGAGCCGTTCCTCCGCCGACTCTTCCGGACCCTGAGCGCCGACCCCGCGGCTGCACCCGACGGCTACTACTTCGACATCGCTACGCTCCACGTCTATTCCCAACCGGAGAGCGTGTACGACCTGACGGCCTTCTACCGCAGTCTGATGAAGGAGTTCGGGCTGGAGAAGCCCATCTGGATCGAGGTCGGCGTCGCTCCTTCCGAGGATCCGGCCTGGCCAGTGCCGGACGCCCGGTTCCGGGTCACCCTGGAAGATCAAGCCGCCTTCATCGCCCAGGCGATGGCCCTGGGAATCGCAGCCGGGGCGGAGCGGATCGGGGTTTACAGGATGGCCGACACCGAGCAGGACCTGACAACCCGCCCGGAGCCGTTCGGCCTGGTGCGGACGGACGGCAGCCGACGGCCCGCCTTCATCGCCTACCAGGTCGCTGCCACCTACCTATCCGGCTTCCGGCGCGGGGAATGGGTGCGCCGGGACGAGGTCAGCCTCGTCGTTGTGGATCGGGGCCACCAGGCGACCACGATGGCCTGGTCTCACACTTCCCGGTCGCAGACGA
>Ga0209426_1001572_pt1 | contig 13242 bp, 13 predicted proteins | sample Deesub1362B_J571_FD_187697 | JGI IMG/M metagenome (GOLD analysis project Ga0209426, IMG submission 187697) | Deep oceanic, basalt-hosted subsurface ecosystem from Juan de Fuca Ridge flank, Pacific Ocean, CORK Borehole 1362B_J2.571 (SPAdes)... ...
ACCCTGCTTTTTGAATACCTTCTTGACGTTTTCTCACTGGCTAAGGAGAAAGGATTGATGAACACGATGGTATCGAATGGATATATGAGCATAATGGCTCTGAGAGAACTCAGAAAAGCAGGACTGGATGCCATAAACATTGACGTCAAGGGTGACGATAGAAGTTACGAGTTGATTGGCGGAAAAGCGGAATACGTTTGGAGGGTGATAAAGGAGGCTGTAAGGCTGGGTGTGCACGTTGAGGTGATTTGCCTTCTTGTCACTGATGTCAGCGATGGTGAAGATGTGATAAAAGAGAATGTGGAGAGACTTGCCGCTATCAATTCGGAAATTCCGATTCACTTTACTCGCTACTTCCCTGCCTACATGTTCAACGCTCCTCCCACAAAGATAGAAAGGCTCGAAAGGGCTGTAAATATAGCAAAAAAGGAGTTGAGCTACGCGTATATTGGCAATGTCCCCGGACATCGTTACGAGAATACATACTGCCCTGACTGCGAGGAGTTATTGATAAAACGCTATCACGTTAGAGTTTTTGAAAACAAACTTGTTAACAGCTGCTGCCCCAACTGTGGGAAGGAGATTTACGGGGTTTGGCGTATGTAAGGACGAAAATAACTGCCACAAATATTGCCTCAATCGAAGCTACACTCTAAGAATTTTGCTGAGAGTTAGTATAAAGGAGATAGTATATTAAACACACTCTATCAAACCACAATATTTTTAAACTATAGTATACCAATTAATATATGGTAGCAAGTTACTTAGATTTGCACATCATTGATTTTTGCCAATTAAATTGTAAACACTGCTATCTTAAGAGAAACAACGAAAATCTAACCACTATGGATATAGAGATGCTAAAAAATATTTGTAACGACTTCTTAAACACAGACTTTCCTTTTTCGAAAAAAAGTATTATACTAAGCGGTGGAGAGCCACTTCTTCATCCAAAATTCGCTGAGATATGCGAACTTGTCAGAATGCTGGTTGGCAGCGTCAGATTGAGCACAAATGGGATTTTAATCCCAAAATACATACACCTTTTCAGAAGGTGGGATGGTATTCAAGTAAGTGTAGACGGAGATAGAAGAACTCACGATTTCATTCGAGGTCAAGGCAGTTATGACCACGCTGTTAACGCTCTGTTTTTGCTTGATGAGAAGAGAATAAACCATAGTGTTGGATTTACAATAAATTGTTTGAACTCAAATTGTGTGGATCACATCATTAATCTGTGCGTCAACACGGGATCAATGACTCTAAATCTAAACTTGTACCATCCTGTCCAAAGCAATGAATTCATCAAACCAATCACATTTAAAAAATGGATCGAGATTAAGGAATACGCAACAAAAAGAGCTGAGAAACTGTGAGTTGTAAATTATAATTAAATAAAGAGGTGTTTGTGTTGAGAAAAATACTAATAACTGTTCTATTTGTGCTTGGCTTGGCTCTCTTGATTATTCATACTTCGCCACCCCCCTTTGAGGAGTGTAAAGCATTTCGAAACGCTGAAGTTTTTCACCTCACTTCCACTCCTCTGAACGAGTTCTTCATTTCTTGGAGTCCAGATAGCAACAAAATAATTTACAATTCTGAAAACCAAATTTGGGTTTTTGACTTGGAAAGCAGAACAACTGAGCGAATCACGGAAAACGGTGTCTATCTTGACGGTAAATTCAGTCCGGACGGAAGAAAGATAGCGTTTGTTTCGATCCACAACGATAGCTCAAGCATCTGCGTTATGGAATACAGAACGAGGGTTACAGAATGTTTTGAGATGGATGGCAAAAATCTGAATCCGAAGTGGAGTCCAGATGGGAGCAAAATCACATTCGTGAGAGTTGATGAATCCGGGAGGCACCTGTGGGTGATGAATGCAGACGGAAGCAACCAGAGACCTTTAACTCATGATCTCGGAAAAGTTGAATGCTGGAATTATGACTGGAGTCCTGATGGTAGCAAAATAGCTTTTTCAGTTAAAATCTCTGGAAAAAGGGAGGTGTGGGTTATGAATAAAGATGGAAACGGAAAAAGAAAGCTTGGTAATGGAATGCTGCCAGAGTGGGTGACTGAAGGTAAGTTGGTTTATAGGAAGTCAAATCGCGAATTAGTCAGTATCTGCTTGCGCACATACAAAAAAAATTCGATACTACCTATGATAGTCAATCACTACTCCACAAACAACCACAAAATTGTAATCAGTGATCATGATTTTGATATCGCGATTATAAATGAAATTAATAATGATGACATAAATATCGGTTACGGGATACTCCCAGTCTTTAGTCCTGACGGTAAAAAAATTGCCTTCATGACTGATAGGTTTGGAAACTTTGACATTTGGTTGGTGTATTTAGACAATAAAATGAGAATCCAGCATATTGTGGGGGTGTGATAGTGGGCTGGGGTGATTGGGGTAATTGGTGCGATGTGCCACCAACTTTTACGTGTTCTAACAGCATTACAACGGATTGTACTTGGATTTTAATGGATGCAGAGTGGCATCCACCACCTTGCTCTAAAGTAAAGATTTGGTGGAAAGTATATTGTTGTTCGCCAGTATCAAACTGTGGTAGCTCTAATTATCATGGTTTCAAACATAAAGTGACAACTAAAATCAAAGTGACCTATAAAGATGGCAGAGTAATCTGGAAATCCGAAAGTCACGAATTTAGTGGTTCCTTACCAAAGGAGGGAGAGGACTGGTTTGATGTGGAAAACACTTCGTTAATCGACAGTATCGAGTGTCACGTAGACTTGTTCTGTGATTGCTGGGCATTCTTTGGAAGTGAAACTGTGAGTTGTAAATTATAATTAAATAAAGAGGTGTTTGTGTTGAGAAAAATACTAATAACTGTTCTATTTGTGCTTGGCTTGGCTCTCTTGATTATTCATACTTCGCCACCCCCCTTTGAGGAGTGTAAAGCATTTCGAAACGCTGAAGTTTTTCACCTCACTTCCACTCCTCTGAACGAGTTCTTCATTTCTTGGAGTCCAGATAGCAACAAAATAATTTACAATTCTGAAAACCAAATTTGGGTTTTTGACTTGGAAAGCAGAACAACTGAGCGAATCACGGAAAACGGTGTCTATCTTGACGGTAAATTCAGTCCGGACGGAAGAAAGATAGCGTTTGTTTCGATCCACAACGATAGCTCAAGCATCTGCGTTATGGAATACAGAACGAGGGTTACAGAATGTTTTGAGATGGATGGCAAAAATCTGAATCCGAAGTGGAGTCCAGATGGGAGCAAAATCACATTCGTGAGAGTTGATGAATCCGGGAGGCACCTGTGGGTGATGAATGCAGACGGAAGCAACCAGAGACCTTTAACTCATGATCTCGGAAAAGTTGAATGCTGGAATTATGACTGGAGTCCTGATGGTAGCAAAATAGCTTTTTCAGTTAAAATCTCTGGAAAAAGGGAGGTGTGGGTTATGAATAAAGATGGAAACGGAAAAAGAAAGCTTGGTAATGGAATGCTGCCAGAGTGGGTGACTGAGAGGGAGTTATACTTTCTCAACAATTCCACACTGTACGGCGTAGATGTGGAAAGCAGACTACAAAGAGTTGTGGCTGAGGGAGTAGGCCATTACACGCTGTACGGTGGATTGCTCGTTCACGATTTTGACTTCAACATCACCATTTTATGTCTGAACGCAATGGAAGATATGAGACTGACAAAAAGCGGGCACGATATATTTCCTGTTTTCAGTCCAGATGGGAGAAAAATTGCCTTCATGACTGACAGATTTGGAAACTTTGATGTCTGGATTGTATTCGCAGGGAGCAGTTATAGCTTTTGAGTTTGTAAAATTGTTTTTGGTGGCACGCTTATGAGTTTTACCGCACAACCTTCCCGGGATTCAAAATTCCCTGGGGATCAAATAGGAGTTTGATTTCCTTCATAATCCTATATTGGTCTGGAAACAGCTCAGCCAGCTCCTTAGTTTTCACCACCCCTATGCCATGCTCACCACTTATCACCCCTCCATAGCTGACTGCCAGCCTGAGCAACTCTTCACGAAAATTGAAATAGCTGTTCATCCAATCATCATAAATCAGAGGGTGCTGGTGGACATTTCCATCTCCAGCATGACCGTAGGTAATCAGATCTACGCCATATCTGGCAGCGATTTCGTTGCTCTTCCTGTAATACTCCGCAATTTTGGCAGGAGGGACACAAACATCGAGAATCTCTATAATATCCTTTCTCAACCCCTCATAAATCAACCCTCTGATTTTCAGCAGCCTGTCCTGATCCTTTTTTGTGGTGGCAGCGTAAACGTTGATGGCTCCAAATTTCTCGGAAATTGCTGCAGCCCCTTCCGCCTCATCAAAGCTCTCGAATATCATCAAAAGGTGCGCTTCCCCATCTCTGCTAACCCACTTCTCTCCACTGACTCTCTCTCCAACCTCCACAGCCTTTTTTTCCATAAATTCAAGGGCTAAAGGAAGCATTTTTGCGGAGATTTCAACAACACAGTCCATCGCATCCTCCATTGTTGAAAAGGGTACTGCAAGAACAGTCATATCTCTTAGCTGAGGAAAGAGTCTGATTTTTGCTCTGGTGATGATGCCAAGTGTGCCTTCACTACCGACAAAAAGGTGAAGAAGGGAATAACCGGATGAATTCTTTATCGTCTTCCCTCCTATCTCTAAAATTCTGCCATTGGTAAGAACGACCTCTAATGCAAGCACATAGTTCCTCATCGTGCCGTACTTCAGGGCTCTGACACCACCGGCATTCGTGGCGATCATTCCTCCCACCGTCGCGGTTTCTGCTCCGGGGTGAGGAGGAAAACTCAAACCGTGCTTGAAAACAGCATCATCAAGCTGCTTCAATGTCACTCCAGCACCACAATCCGCTATCCTATTCTCTCTGTCCACCTTAATCTCCGTCATTCTCTCGGTTGACAGAACTATTCCCTCAACCGTAGGAATGGCACCACCACTCAGTCCAGTTCCACCACCTCTTGTAAAAATGGGTATTCTCCTTTTGGAGGCAAATTTGAGTATTTCAGAAACCTCGTTCGCATTTTTCGGTTTGACGACCACGAATTTATTGGCAGGTTTAGGTGCGATTAAGGGAGGTGTTTCGTCGTAAGCGTAAGCTCCAGAAGGTGGGAAGACTTCAATTATCCCAGTAAGCTCTTCAACCCAATCCATAAAAAGGGTAAAATTTTAGAATTTAAGAATTCTCGCCGAAACGACAATCGGATCCCAGATGGGTGTGAAGGGTGGTGCATAGCCGAGGTCAGCAAAGAAAACATCTCTTGTCGTGAATCCTGCCTGAATCATTGTGGCAAAGACGTTCACTCTCATTGCAACATCCGCCCCCAGAACCTGCGCTCCCAAGATTCTGTTTGTTTCCTTCTCAGCCACAACCTTCAGCAAAGTATCTCTTGCCCCCGGATAGTAGTGAACCCTCGTCTTTGCCTTAACAGTTGCAGTCTTAACATCATATCCCTCAGCCTTTGCAGCTTTTTCAGTCAGCCCTGTAGCCCCAATCTCAAAATCAAAGAACTTTGTAAGCTGTGTGCCAAGCACACCCGGAAACTCGATGTTTCCTCCCGCGGCATTTACACCAGCCACATAACCCATTTTGTTCCCCGGAGGAGCTAATGGTATCCAAACCCTTTTCTTCGTCAGCATGTGGATTGTCTCTGCACAATCTCCGGCAGCAAAGACGTTCTCAACGCTTGTCTGCATCCTGCTGTCAGTCCAGATTGCTCCCGTTTCCCCAATCTTGCACCCAACTTCTTCGGCAATGGCTGTATTCGCTTTAACTCCTGTTGCAACAATTACAACATCTGCTGGATACTCCCCTTTGTCCGTAACGACCTTCTTCACAGTATCTTTGCCCTCAAAGGCTTCTACCTTCTCTCCAAGCTTCAGATTTACTTTCTCAGCAATTTTTTCCTTAACGATATCTGCCACATCCCTGTCTAAATTGGGCAAAGGCTGGTCAAGGAACTCAATCACGGTAACCTTCTTTCCTCTCGCTGCCGCAGCTTCTGCCATCTCAACCCCAATATAACCAGCTCCAACAATTACAACGTTCTCTGCCATTTCCACAGCTTTTTTGAGTTCAGCTGCTTGAGAGGGGTGTCTTACAGTAAAGACGTTTTGCAAACCCAGTCCTTCAAAGGGAGGGGTTTTTGGTAAAGCTCCGGTAGCGATTACGAGTTTGTCCCATTCGTAGCTTTTCTCTTGCCCGTTCTCCTCAACCCTCACAAAACCATCTCCCGCCTCCACAACTCTGGCGTTGATGTGCAGATCAATTCCCCTCTTCTCTCTGAAAAACTCAGGTGGATAGTACATCAGGTGTGAAGGGTCTGACAACCCCTCCACAACATAGGGAATCCCACACGGAGCGTGGCTCACGAAACTTGTTTCCTCAAAAACCTTCACATCCCAATCCGGCTTCAGAGCCTTAACCCTTGAAGCTGCGCTCATTCCAGCTGCCCCACCGCCGATAACAACAACCTTCATGTTTTATCCTTATTCAGAACCAATTTATTCTTTTCGCGGTTTTGTAAAATAAAAAATAAAAGATGATTTTATTTGGGATGCGCTATAAAGAAGTCCATAACCTTTGCTCCCACCTCAAAATCCGCTTTGAAACACGTAACCTCGTGCATGTAGTTTGTGAGTCTCTTTCCATTGGGCAGGCAGTGTCCTCCATCAAAACCAAGGGTAACCAAAACCAGTCCCCCACCTACCCCAGAATGAACCAGATACTCATACCAGTATCCGTTACCAGTATAGCGTTTATGCACATACTTTCCAGAGCCGTATTTCCACCAGTATGGATCGTAATGCAACGTTTCTTCCTCGTAGTCCCCCATACTGGACAGATAAAGGTCTCTGTTCTTCTTTATGACCCCCAGCAAATAGTAGTTCACATCGTATGCCCCAACGATTTCGAATACTGGATTCTTGGGTGGTTTACATGGTAACGGCCCGAAAATAGATGCTATTAAGGCGTAGCTGGCAAAGAAATCACTGTCCTCGCAAATAAACCTGTAAACCATGTCTCGTGTTCCTTGTGAGAAGCCAAGTGCATGAATACGTGACCTGTCAACGTTCCATGCATTAACAGCCTCCTTAACAAACTTCAAAACCTTATCCTTGTCAAATCCTGGCTTGTATAGCTTCCCACCTGCCCAGTAAGTCCCGAGATTTGGCTGTATTACGATGTAAGGTGTTTTTGCTCCTCTTTCTTCAGCATACCACCCAAACTCGCGCATGTGCGTTCCATCATTCTGATTCTCTGCATTCATCAATGCACCGTGCTGATCTACGATGAGACCACATCCACCTTTTTCGCAGCCGGGTGGGACTGAGACTGTGTAGATTATTCCATCACACTCATACTGTCTCGGCTCGCTCGGACTGGGTGTGGAGTCTATGTTCGTTATGGGGCAAGTTTCAGTGGGAGGATCAACGATGTAGGCGAAATGGAACTCCTCCCCAAAAACCGTCGGCATTGTTACTATAAATAAAACCGTAGCCAACACCACAAATCTCAGATTCATGCCTTCTTTAATAACTATATCAATAAATATTTTTCGTTAAATTTATGGCTATAATCATTATAATTTGAAAAAGGATGAGAAATCAGGCAGGTTTATGTTAACCTGTTCACTGAGAAGAGAAGTTTATAATCAGCCTCATCTAAACAGCGAGTATGATAATAACAGACGACCACATGCACCTTTACAATCACCTCAGGTTAAAGGCTCTGGAGCAGTTCAAGGAGACTGGAGGCACACACGTTTTTCTTGTATCCCTGCTCTGCCATCATTACGATGTGAGACCGAATTCAGGCAAGGACTTTGCTGAAGTATTTGACAGACACCTAAGCTTGGTTGAGAAGGCAAATAGGATCGTTAAGGCCTATGCAGTTTTGAGCGTGCATCCAGCGGAGATTACGGTAATTGGAGGTAGGGTAGGGTTTGAAAGGGCTGCAGAGATTATGAAGGAAGCTCTGGATTTGGCAGGAAAGTACGTTGAGGAGGGAAAGGCTGTTGCGATAAAATCGGGTAGACCGCACTATCCGGTAAACAGGCAGGTATGGAAGCTAAGCAACGAAGTGCTCATGCACGCGTTTGAGGTCGCGAAGGATGTCGGGTGTGTGGTGCAGCTTCACACGGAGAGGTATTCCAAGGAGGGAATGGTCGAAATTGCGGAGATGGCTGACAGTGTCGGGCTGAAAAGAGAAAGAGTTGTGAAACATTTCTCACCGCCAAGAGTAAGAGAGTTTGAGGAGATTGGTATCTTTCCATCGGTTCTTGCCGGAAACGACAACGTATTAAAGGCTGCAGAACAGGGAGACAGGTTTATGGTTGAGACGGACTACATAGATGACAAAAAGAGGCCAGGCGCGGTTCTTGGACCCAAGACCGTCCCGAAGAAGATAAAGGAGCTTCTTGAGAATGGTTACGACGAGGATTTTGTTTACAAAATCTGTGCCGAAAACGTGGCGAAGGTTTATGGTGTGGAGCTATGATGGAAGATTTTGCGGTTGTAAGCGCGAAAAAGTCGCTTGAAAGGAGGGGGTTCGGGATTAGAAAGGGAGATAAGATATATCTCCACCCTCTGGAGGCTGTATATCTGCAAATTAAAGGAATAGCAAGTTTTGGAGAGCTTAAAGAAGTCCTTGAATGGGCAAAAACCAGATTGGAAGACTTTTCCACCTACTATTTTGTCTACGAAGACCTGAGAGACAGGGGAAATAGAGTGAAGATTCAGGGCGAGTATCTGCTTACAAAGAAAGCATACCTCCCCATTTCGGAAAGAAGGATCGTCAGGATACCAGAACTGGCAAAAGTGGCTATGAAATTCAACGATTTCAGACTTGCAGTTGTGGACGAGGAATCTGAGATAACCTACTATCGCGTTTATCAGCCCGAAATTGTAGGTGGGCAGAGAGAGGAGTTGCCGAAAATTAAGGCTATCCTGATGAAAGACAGAGTTTTGACACAGAACACTGAGATTTTCTCCAGATATTTTTATGGCAGCGAGAAGGGTGAGATGGTTGCTCTTTCGCTTATCGAAAGTGTTTATCTGGCCGAGAAAGGAGCGTTAAAACTTATCAATGCAGACAAAAATGAACTTTTAAGGAGGGCAAGAGAGGTTGAGGTTAACTTTGACAGGAAATATGAGGTCTACAGGGATCTGAAAAGTAGAAATCTGGTCGTGAAAACCGGGTTCAAGTTCGGAAGCGATTTCAGAGCTTACAAGAAAGTTGAAGACGTTAATGATCTACCCCACTCCGAGTACCTCGTGGATATTGCAGATGATAGAGATTTAAGGCTGAGTGAGGTTGCAAGGGCGGTAAGACTGGCGCAGAATGTGAGAAAGAAGATGGTTTTTGCATATGATGAAGGGTATCTGTGCATTGAGAGGGTGAGAGTTTGAGGGTGGTTGTAGGCTCTACCAACCCGACCAAGATTGAGGGCGTGAGACTCGCCTTTGAGCAGTATTTCGATGAGGTGAAGGTCGAAGGTGTTGAAGTACTAACTGATACCCCTCCACAACCTTTTGATGGTGAAACGATTAAAGGTGCAATTGAAAGAGCCGTAAAGAGCTACTCCTCCGACTTTGACTTCTCGGTGGGTATTGAAGCCGGTCTTTTCAAATTCAAGAGCACATTATCTGGTTATATTGATTTTCAGGTTGCTGCCGTATACAACGGGCAGATTTATACAATAGGATTTGGACCGGGATTTGAATATCCAAAATGCGTCGTTGATGAGGTAATTAGCGGTAAGGAAGTCGGTGAGGTAATGTCGAAGCTTTCAGGGATAGAGGACTTGGGCAGGAAGGTTGGAGCGGTGCATTACCTGAGCAAGGGAAAGGTGTCGAGAACCGAGTTATCAAGGTTGGCGGTTACAATGGCTCTAATCCCGTGGCTGAACAGGGAACTGTATCTATGAGAGTTATCCGGGAATTCGACCCGTGGAAATCGGAACTTTGCACCTGCCCCAAAAAATACTCCTTCAACCCATACACTGGCTGTGCCCATAGATGCCTCTACTGCTATGCGACCTACATTCCACGATTCTACCACCTTAGAGAGAAGAGAAATCTGTTTAGAAATCTTGAAAGGGATCTAAAGGTTCTCCCAGAAAAAGCTCTAATTTCGATGTCTAACAGCTCAGACCCCTACCCGCCGGTTGAGAGGGAGAAGGAGGTAACCAGAAACTGCCTTAAAATACTGAAGGATTATGATGTGCGGCTCCTTATCGTAACCAAAAGCGATATCGTCGTCAGAGATGTAGATATTCTGTCTGAGATGAGATGTGCGGTTAGTATCACAATCACCGGTCTTGACTTTCTTGAACCCAACGCGCCTCCAACTGAAAGGAGAGTTAAAGCGATGAAAGAGCTTAAAGAATGTGGTATCCCAACCATTTTGCGTTTTGATCCAATAATTCCTCATTTGAACAGGCTAAGCATAATTGAGGATTGTATGCCCGACCATGTTGTAACATCCACCCTCAAACTGAAGCCCGATTCTCTTGCAAGGGTTTCAAGCGTGGTGCCAGAGATAAAGTGCATCTATAAGCACGGAGAGAAGATTGGAGGGTATATCTATCTTCCAAAAGAAAAAAGATTCAAGATGCTCAAAAGGATTGAAGAGTGCTGCAAAAATTTAGGCATATCGTGTGCCTTTTGCAGAGAAGGATTTGAGTTTGATGCAGATTCATGCGATGGTAGTCATCTGATAACATAAATAACACGTTAAATAGGCTGGAAAATTTTTAAATATTTTTCCCGGAAAAGAGGATTCGGGAGGTGCAAAATTTGAGCCTTGCCAGACTGTTTCTTCATGAAAGGACAGTAGAGATAATACTCAGAATTCTCGAAGCTGAGGATGCGAATGAGAAGATTTATCCTCTCCAGATATCGAATGATATAGGCTCTCCATACAGCTACATTTCCAAGGTTCTAAGCGAGTTCGAGAAAAATTCTATTGTCGAGAGCAAAATTGAGGGAAGAATGAGAGTCGTTTCTTTAACCCCCTACGGCAAGAAAGTAGCGATGATGCTCCGTGATCTGAAGAAGGAGCTCGAAAAGGACTTCAACGCAAGAAGGAGGCTGGACATACTGAAGGACGTTGCTTATAACGGAAAGAGGGACTGGAGAGTGTTCCTTCCTGTAATTGCCGAACTTGAGATTCTGAAAAATTCGACTTACGACGAGGAGGTTATAGAGGAGGCAGAGAACATACTCCACGAGGTCGAAAAAATGATTGAGGAGGTAATATGAAGGTCTTAGACGACGTGGAGAGCTATCGAGAAAAAATGGTCAAAACTTTGTGCGATCTCATTGAGATAAGGGCAGTTCCTCCAGAATTCGGGGGTGATGGAGAGTTTAAGAAGGCAGAATATCTGATGAAGCACCTTGACGGATTTGACTATGTCGAAAGATTTGACGTAGAGGATGAAAGGGTTAGCGACGGGCTAAGGCCTAACATTGTCGCCCGAATTAATGGAGCACTTGAAAGGACAATATGGATCATTGCTCATCTTGATGTGGTTCCGGAAGGTGACGAGAGACTATGGAATACTCCTCCATTCAAGGGAATTGTGAAGGACAACAGGGTTTATGGCAGAGGTAGTGAAGATAACGGACAGAGTGTTGTCTCATCACTTTTTGCAGCAAAATCAATAATAGACAGCGGTTTAACACCGAAATACAGCTTAGGTGTCGTTTATGTTGCCGATGAGGAAGCTGGAAGCAACTACGGAATTAAACACCTTATCAAACAGAATATTTTCAGTAAAGAGGATATGTTCGTAATTCCCGATGTCGGAACTCCTAAAGGAGACATGATAGAAATTGCAGAGAAAAGCATACTCTGGTTAAAATTCAAAGTCTACGGTCAGCAAAGCCATGCGAGTCTTCCAACGGGCGTTAATGCAGCACGTAGAGCGATGGAGTTCATACTTGACCTTGACAAAAAACTACACCTGAAGTTTAATGCTGAAAACAGGTTATTCGTTCCACCCCACTCAACCTTTGAACCAACGAAGAGAGAGAAGAACGTGGACAACATAAACACGATCCCAGGACTCGATATCAGCTACATGGACTGCAGGATTATCCCAGATTACGATCTGGATGAAGTTCTTGAGTATGTCGAGGACATCAGGCTTTTCCATGAAATGAAGGGGAACGGGGAGATAAAGGTGGAGGTTGTGCAAAAGGTGTCTTCTCCTCCGACTCCAGAAACCGCCACAATCGTAACGAAGCTGAAGAAGACTATTGAGATGCTAAGGGGGCTATCCGTATCCCTCTATGGAATAGGCGGAAACACTTGTGCATCCTTCTTCAGAAAAAACGGCTTTACCGAAACGGCTGCATGGTGCACCGCGGATGGTGTTGCCCATCAGGCCAATGAATACTGTGTAATAGACAATATGGTGGAGGATGCGAAAGTTTTCGCTGCTTTAGCCTTCGATCCTGAATACTAACACCAAAAGTTTTAAGTTAAAAATGAAAAATTTTTGTCATGGATGTTATTGGAGAGAATATAAAGGAAATTGACGGTTCAGGGATTGAAAAAATTTGGACAAAATACTATGATGAAGGTGTGCCAACAACAATTGATTACCCCGTAGTCCCTTCCTACACGATAGTTGAGAACGCTGCAAAGAAGCATTCGAATAATACGAGCATAATTTTTTTCGGAAGTCAGATTACTTACGGACAGATTAACGATGCTTCAGACAAAGTCGCAGCTTTCCTCTTTGAGTCGGGGATTGAAAAGGGAGACAGAATAGTTGTATCGCTTCCCAATATGCCCCACTACGGAATGATTGGAGCAGGGATTTCCAAGGCTGGGGGAATCATAGTGCAGTGCAACCCGATATACACCGAGAGGGAGATCAGATATATCGTGGAGGATAGCGGAGCAAAGATGATATTTTGCCTTGACATGATTTACTCCAACGTAAGACCCATTCTGGAAGACGGATTGGTCGAGAAAGTGATTCTGTGCAGTTTACAGGATTATATTGCCGGAGCAACGTCTCCCGATGCACCTGAGAAGAAAGAAGGCCTAATGATGTGGAAGGACGTAATAAAATACGAGAAAACAGACAAGAGAGCAGAGATCAACCCCAAAGAGGATGTGGCTATGTTCCAGTATACCGGGGGGACAACAGGATTTCCAAAGGGTGTCATGTTAACTCACTTCAATCTGGTGGCGAATGCGTATC
>Ga0209426_1001574_pt1 | contig 13236 bp, 6 predicted proteins | sample Deesub1362B_J571_FD_187697 | JGI IMG/M metagenome (GOLD analysis project Ga0209426, IMG submission 187697) | Deep oceanic, basalt-hosted subsurface ecosystem from Juan de Fuca Ridge flank, Pacific Ocean, CORK Borehole 1362B_J2.571 (SPAdes)... ...
TGGGCATAAGGATAGCCCTCGACATCGAGACGACGGGACTTGACCCAGAGAGAGATTCTATAATCGAGATAGGAGCGGTGAAGTTCAAAGGCGATGAGGTCTTAGAAACGTGGACGAGCCTTGTGAACCCGCGTCGCCGCATCCCGCTCAAGGTACGGCAACTAACGGGAATCAGCCAAGACCAGCTCGATAAAGCCCCTCCTCTTCATTCGATTATTAATTCGCTCGCCAGATTCGTGAGAAATTACCCCGTAGTCGGCCACAGCATCCAGCTCGACCTGGAGTTTCTAAACCGTGGTGGCCTTCCCCTCCTCAACAATCCGACTATTGACACCTTCGAACTTGCCAGCATCCTCCTTCCTCACGCCGCTCGTTATAGCCTAGGGAAGCTCGCCGAGGATTTAGGGATAGAGTTTCCCCTTCGTCACAGAGCTTTAGAAGACGCCCTGGCTACGAAGGAAATCTTCCTTGCATTACTTGATCAGGCGAAGAAATTGCCGCTTTTCGTCATCCAGGAGATAAACCGACTGGCTTCGAGGAGTGATTGGCCCCTTCGAGGTGTCTTTCGAGAGGTTGAGAGGGAATTGTCCCACAGAGCGTTCTCAGGAAGCATAGGGCAGAGGTTAATGACAAAAGCTGGAGGGGAAGGCTTTTTCTTCGCTTTCGAGGAAACGGCTCCTCCTCTCCGCCCTTCTCCGGTGAGGAAGGAGCTCGACGTCGAGAGGCTTGCTGCGATGCTGGAGGAAGGGGGGCTATTCGCCGAGAGATTCCCCGGCTACGAATACCGCCCTCAGCAGGTGGAGATGCTCAAAGCTATAGCAGAAGCGATGAACGAAAGGGAACACCTCCTCGTGGAAGCCGGAACGGGTGTGGGGAAATGCCTTACAGCCGATGCTATGATCATCCTTAAAGGAGGAGAGCGTGTACCCATCGGCGAATTAATAGAGCGAGGGATTCCAGATAAACCTATTCTATGCTTGGATAAAAGGGGAAGGTTATGCTATCAGCGAATAAAGGCAATTCATGATAACGGAATTCGAGAAGTTTGGCGCCTTCGCACTAAGCTGGGGCGGGAGATCACTGCTACTAGTAATCACCTTTTCCTGACCTTTAGTGGTTGGGTGGAGCTGAAAGAAATTAGCATCGGCGACCGAATCGCGACGGTGCGAAGATTACCGCCTGGAGAAGACAACGTTAAGGAGTATGAAGCTTTTGTAATCGGAGCTATGCTAGGGGATGGTGGTTGTATATATTCCGACATCTATTGGGATAAGGTTGTCGCTATTGAACCGATGGGAGAGGCGCAGACCTTCGACATTACTATGGAAGGCGAACCAAATTTCATCGCTAACGACATCGTCGTGCATAACTCAATAGCCTACCTCCTACCAGCGATTCACTTCTCAGTCCAGAACGGGGAGAGGGTGGTCATATCAACAAACACCATCAACCTCCAAGACCAACTCTTTAAAAAGGACATCCCGGACATCAAGAAGATATTGCCCTTCGACTTTAAGGCTTCCCTCCTCAAGGGAAGGACGAATTACATATGCTTACGACGCTTGGAAGCCTTCCGCCACTCCCCGAATTTCAGCTCGGAAGAGATGAACCTTTTGGCGAAGATACTCGTTTGGCTTCCCAGCACCATGACGGGTGACCAAGCCGAACTCTTCATCCCTTCGGCGAAAGAAGGCTCAATCTGGAGGAGGGTCTCTTCCGATGCCGAAGCCTGCCTTGCTGAGCGCTGTAGCTTCAGGAGGAAGGGGAAATGCTTCTTCTACAGAGCCAGAAGAGGAGCGGAGAGCGCTCATCTCATCATCGTCAACCACGCTTTGCTCCTAGCAGATGTTGCGGTAGAGAACAGGGTCCTTCCAGATTACAATTATCTCATCGTTGATGAGGCACATCACTTAGAAGAAGCATGCACAAAGCAACTCAGCTTCGCAGTAGACCAGGGGGGCGTTATAGGGCTGCTCTCAGAGCTGAGCCAGAGCTTAGGAGGAAAGCGTCGAGCTGGATTCTTAGCAGATGTAATGGGCCACTTAAGAAGCGCACTTCCGGATAACATAGCGCAGAAGATGGAGCGATTTTTCGATGACCTCCACGAGGAAGTGGACTCCTGCGAAAGAAGCCTATATGAGTTCTTCAACGCACTCACCCTCTTCCTTGAGAAAGAAGAAGGCATGGAATTCGACATCAAAACGCTTATGTACAGTCGAAAGGTGCGTCTAACACCAGCTCTACGTACACAGCCTTCTTGGGCACCGGTGGAAATGGCGTGGGATAACCTCTCCTCACACTTCCTCGCAATCTGCAATGGATTAGAGAGATTATATGTTGAACTTTCTGGCTTAGAGGATTACGAAATCCAGGAGGATTTTCTCCAGGAACTCATCGGATATATCAATCGTGTGGGGGATTTGAGGGAGCAGATGGAAGCTATCGTCGTCAAACCAAAACTCTCCGGCATATATTGGGCGGAGATAAGCGCAAAAGGCGGGAGGGTTTCCCTTCACGCAGCTCCTTTACACGTTGGTAATCTAATCGAGAGGCATATCTTCTCGCCCAAGGAATGCGTCATCCTCACATCAGCCACCCTTCAAACAGAAGGCAACTTCGATTACATAAGGGAGCGCCTTTGGGCGTGGGACGTCATGGAGAAGGCAGTCGGTTCCCCCTTCGATTACAAGTCATCAACCTTGCTTTATATACCGAACGACATCCCAGAGCCATATCAGCCCTATTACCAGAAGACCGTCGAAAGAGCCATAGTGGAGCTTTGTAGAGCAACGGGAGGGCGCACATTGGTGCTTTTTACTTCTCACAGCCAATTAAGGGCAACTTCTGGTGCTATCTCACGCCCATTAGCTGAGGAAGAAATCGTGGTTTACTCCCAAGGTGAGGGCATCTCAAGAAATCAATTGCTTGAGAGATTCCGTTCCACACCTAGGGCAGTCCTCTTGGGAACTCGCAGCTTCTGGGAGGGGATAGATGTAGTCGGACCTGCGTTGAGCTGTATTGTCATCGCCAGGCTCCCCTTCTCAGTCCCAACCGACCCGATATTCGCAGCAAGAAGCGAAACTTTCGAGGACCCTTTCCTCCAATATGCCATCCCCGAGGCTATCCTTCGCTTCCGCCAGGGCTTCGGGAGGCTTATAAGGAGCAAGACGGACCGAGGAGTCGTAGTGGTCCTCGACAAGAGAATCATCACAAAGCCATACGGTAGGGCTTTTTTGAACTCCATCCCTCCCTGCACCGTGAAAATCGGAACATTGGAAATGTTGCCTCAAGAGACGATAAGATGGATCGAAGGACATTTGTAAATTCGAACGGGATGCGCATAGGGATCAATGCCTTCTTCTTCGGAAAAGCGACGACGGGGAGTGGGCAGTATACGGAGAAATTACTTCGGGAGTTGGGGAGGGTGGAGGGGAACGATTATTTCCTCTTCCTTTTCGGGAAGGAGGAGGCATCCGCCAAGTGGGCTTTTCCAAAAAGCTTCAGGGAACATTCATTGCATACACCTTTTGATTCCATAAGCGGGGACCTGGCAAAACTCTGGTTCGAGCAGGTATCCTTTCCAAGGGCCTGTTCCCTTCTTCGACTCGACATCGCTCACGTTCCTTACTTCGCCTCTCCACTCTTCCCAAAGACGCCGACGGTCGTCACTATCCATGACCTTATCCCGCTTATCCTCCCGCTCTATCGAGGCTCGGTTTTAGTTCGACTCTACACCCGCCTCGTAGCGATAGCAGCAAGGAGGGCCGATGTAGTTATAACCGACTCCGAATCTTCCAAAGAAGACGTCATCCGGATTCTTAAAATCCCCGAGGAGAGGGTGCGCGTCATATACCTCGCAGCCGATGAGATGTTCAGACCAGTTAACGACGAGGCACGCCTTTCCTTCGTTCGTCGAAAATACGGCCTTCCAAGGCTCTACTTACTTTACCTCGGCGGATTCGACCAAAGAAAGAACGTTTCGATGCTTATTAGAGCTTTTGCTCTTCTGAACAGAGGGAAGACGGCTAAGCGTGTTAATCTGGTAATCGCTGGGAGGTTGCCTCTGAAGGATACGCCTTTCTTCCCAGACCCTAGAAGTTTGGTTGAGGAGCTGGGGATAGGGGAGGAAGTGGTATTCACCGGCTGGGTCGAAGAGGAGGACAAGCCTGCCCTCTACAGTGGGGCATTGGCCTTTGTCTTCCCTTCCCTCTATGAGGGGTTCGGCCTTCCTCCATTGGAAGCTATGTCTTGTGGTGTTCCTGTCATAGCATCAAATCGGGCGTCTCTTCCTGAGGTGGTGGGGGATGGAGGATTGCTTTTCGACCCGGAGGATGCCGAAGGGCTCGCGTATGCGATTGAACTACTCCTCTCTGACGAGGCATTAAGGGCCGAATTGCAAAGAAAGGCGTTAGCGCAATCCGCCAGATTCAGCTGGAAGAGGTGTGCGCTGGAAACGCTAGCTGTGTATCAAGAGATAGGTTGAATTTGAGTGGGCTCTCTACATTGGAAAGATTAAAGCGCTTGGATTTCATCCCGCTCGGCATTGGGATGGGGCTCTTCCTAAGCAGAATCATAGCTGAGATGAGTCCTTTGGTCTGGCGATGGTCCGGACTCCTGTTTCTCATTTCAGGCTGCTGCGCTTTGGGCCTCGGACTTGCAGCCCTGGGACGCCGCTACTCCTTTGATATAAGGCCGGCGGCTTTGTTTTATTGCTATGTCCTTTATCCATGGCTCAATCCTTCAATCGCTTTTGCAGTGGGCTTCGTAGCAACCGCATCCCTTATAATCGTAAACGCCAAATCCCCTCTTTCGTCGAAGTGGGTCTCTCTCCTCGACCTGGCCACTTTCTCCGGTAGCTTCTCCCTCTACTTCCACACCCTATCACCTACTATGCTCCCAGCCGACTCGGGCGAATTCCAGTTCATACCCTATATCCTTGGAATCGCACACCCGCCTGGATACCCCTTTTACACCCTTCTTTGCAAGCTTTTCACCTTCATCCCAATAGGAGACATCGCCTATCGAGCGAACCTGATGTCGGCTGTAATCGGTGCGCTTACATTAACGGTCGTTTCCCGCACGGTAAGATGCACAACAGGCTCTGCCATAGGAGGGATTGTAGCCTCTCTCAGCTTAGGAGGAGCAACCACGTTCTGGGCACAATCAACAACTGCGAACATTAGAGGGATGATGGCCCTCTTCGCTGCTCTATCAATCTTCGCACTTGTATCGTATGCTAGCGAGAAGAAGAAGGTTTATCTAACCCTTCTAGGACTTGCTTTCGGATTTGGAATCGCACATCACGGTTCGCTTGCTTTCCTCGGCATTGCTTTTTCAGCCTATCTCTTAGCTTCTGACCCCTCGATTTTGACCAAGTGGAGAGCCCTCGTAAAGCCGCTCATAGCTTTCTCCTTCCCTTTCGCTTTCTTCCTCTACATACCTTTAAGGAGCATGATAGGAACCCCCTTCGGAGCTATATCTGGCGTGAGGGAGTTTCTGAACCACGTCTTAGCGCTTGGTTTCCGAGGTGATATGTTCGCTTTCGCCAGGTTAAGCGTCCTCCCAGAGCGCCTTAAGGTTCTCGCCAATATCCTCGATTTCCAATTTGGTTCTGGGTTGCTTATAGCTTCCCTCTTCGGATGCGTGGCTATGCTCTGGAGAAGGTGGCGCCTCTTCCTCCTTTGCTTCGGGGCTTTCGTCATAGTCTCAGCGGTGGTCATCACATACAGAGCTCCCCAGACGGTGGAGTATCTCATGCCGGCTTATGTCCCATTTGCTATCGTCATAGGCTACGGAGCTGCGACGCTTAGGAGATGGAAAGGGTTTCTGGGGGCTTTGGCCATCTCCTTCCTTCTGCTTTTTGGCTTCAATCGGTTGGTCTATAACTATCCTAGCTTCTCCTTCCTCGCTCGTGACCGTTCTACACGTAGCTACGCCGAGGAGGTCATGTTAGAGGCCCCTGTGGATGCCGTGATTCTATCCAACTGGCATTGGGCGACGGCATTTTGGTACCTGCAATATGGCGAGGGAATCAGGCCTGATTTGGAAGTAATCTACGTCTACCCGGAAGGGGGAGAGCCTATGTTTGCCACCTGGCTCCGACGTATAGAAGAGAAAATAGGAGAGCGTCCTGTGGTCGTCACAAACTACTACCACGAGTTCGCTTCCACCCATTACCGCTTCTTCCCATTAGGCGAGGCCTTCCTCGTGCGAGCCGAGCCAAGCTTCGATTTGCCGGATGATGTCGTCAGGCTCGATGCCGCTTTTGACGGTAAAATCCGCATCCTGGGTTATCGCTTGGATGAAGGCGCACTATCGCCGGGCAACCCACTTGTGCTGTACCTTTGTTGGCAACCGCTCGTGAAGCTGGAAAGGGCTTACTCCTTTTTTGTGCACCTTATCAATGAGGAGGGGGAGGTCTTCGGGCAGATGGATTTAACCCACGATGCGGTCCGCTACGAAGTAGGCGAGGTTTTGATTGACCGTTACGAGGTTCGAGTTCTATCCACGGCGCCTCCTGGGCGATACAGGCTCATAGCTGGCGTCTACATCGCCCTTCCAGATGGGAGATGGAGTCGTTTGAGGACGGAAATCGGGGAAGGGGAAGTGCTTCTTAGGGAAGTGGAGGTAACCCTTTCGGCCATCAGACCCATCACCTTCCATCCTTTACATCAGCCTTTCGCTTACGGGCCGACGCTAATCGGCGTGGATTACGATACGAGTCTTGTGGGGAGAAGGAGGGTTTACCTCCACTGGCACATCTCCCGGGCAGGAGAATACCACATCCTCCTATATTCTGGCGATGATTTGATAGCGGAGGGGAGCTTGCAATCAAGAGTGGCAACGAGAGATGAAGTCTACATCACCACTGCTCATGACGTTCCACTCGATGCCACATCTTTTCGGTTAGAGTTACGCTCTAGGAGAAACGGAACGATTATCCCTCACTTGGGCCCTTGGCGGTTGCCGAGGAGTGGTCGTTTAAATCTACCGGCTCCTCCTAGAAGGAGTTGGTATGTTAACCTCGGTGGGGAGATGCTACTTGTTGGTGTCAACTACTCGGAGGGGATTCGGCCAGGGGGTTCTCTGAGAGTTGAGCTTCGATTCGTGGCTTGTAAGCCGATTGTGCGTGATTATGTTATAGCCGTCCACTTAACGGATGAGGAGTGGCGCTGGTGGGAGCGGGATGACTCCGTCCCAGCCCTTGGAGCCATCCCGACGTTGAAGTGGGTTCGTGGCTCTCACATATCCGACGTTCACCTCTTAAGCGTTCCACCTCACGCTGTGGAGGGTAGTGCTCGATTAGATTTGATGGTATACGATGCCTTTACCTTGAGGCCCCTTCCGATGCTCGACGAGCGTTTAGCGAGGCTGGGGCAGAGGATGCCTCTTGGGGTGTTAAAAATAATGGGGCCGGTGGGATTCGAACCCACACGGGGTTTCCCCCAGCAGATTTTAAGTCTGCAGCGTCTGCCATTTCGCCACGGCCCCCTATTAATAACACAAGATTTCGTCTAGCGTTTTGCGGCCAGTTGAGCGATAGCGAACCGCTGTTTTTTTATTATCAGTAGGTCACGATTATCGCTCTAAAGGGGGCGTCCTCCGGGGTCCCCAACGGGGCTTTTGCCCCGTTTGGGTATTCCCCGCCCCATTAGGGCGGCGGGGACGCCGCCCAATAGGCATCATTGTGATGTACTGGTTATAAGTGCTGGAGCTTTTCACCTACTCGGATTTATTGAGAGAACATGCATCGAACCTGCACCTTCCCGATAGGGAGGTGGTCGCTTCCATCGGCTAGGAGCAGGCGCCGGCCGGTGGAGGGTTCATAGAGGCCCACGGCCAGGAGCAACTCGGGCGGCGCATCGGGGGGCAGGACTAGGCCGTGTCGGTCAAGGACCAGCTCTCCCTGCCTCCAGCCGGAAGTGGGGCGCAGTTCGTTCACGGGGTGGGCATCGTGCTGGGCCACCAGGCGCCCGTCAAGCGTGTAGGCGTGGACGAAGACCTTGTAATCGGCAGGCACTTCTTCCGTTGCCTGCCAGGCGAGCAGAACTCCTATCTCGCCCCCAGGCCCGGTCGAAGGCGTAAAGGCCGTCCGGCGCAGGAGAATGCCACCCTCGAATCGGCCCTGCCGCCCTGCTGCCAGAAGTGGATTTGCGGGAGAAAGGTATAACTCGTATAATATGTCGCCATCCCATTGGCCGAAGGCCGGATAGAGGTGGCAGTCCAGCCACTCCTTCAGGCGAGCGTTGGCCGCCACTGTGCCCTTGTAGAACACGAACCACAGGCGGCGGTGAAATCGGCTGGCCTCCTCTATCCGCCCCAGGGCCTGCTCCAGCGGCTCGATGACGGGGTCCCAGCTTAGGGCGTAGGACCAGGCCGCATCCTGGGGAGTCCGATAGCGTTCGTATGCGCCGGCCAAGCTGAGCACGTTGAAGAAGACCACATCCTCCGGGTGGGCCTTGCCCTGCAGGAAGCGATATACGGCCTCGGGATCGAAGGGCTCCGAGACCTCGTAGGTCTTGGCATATACGTAATGGGCAATGGAAGGGAGGATGGAGGCCACGAGCACGGCCAGGCCCAGGGCGAGGAGGGCCGGGGAACGGCGCCGCAGCATCTCCAGGGCCCGGGCGAGGGCCAGGGCCAGGAAGGGGCTGGCCAGGATGAGGTAGCGAGCGGCGAACATGTGCGCCTTGGCCCCCACGGATACGCCTGCCAGGGTGAGGAATAGGGCCAGGAGTGGGAGGACGAGTTCCCCGCCCAGGGCCTTCCGGCGCCAAGCTAGGAGCAACCCCCCTCCTATCAGGCCCAGGAGGATGTGGACCGCCCACCATCCCGTCCCATAGGCGAAGGCCAGGGCGAAGATGCCTTCCTTGAAGAAAACGAAGGCGTCGGCGGGGGAAAAGGCGAAGCCTGTACGCCTTCCCACTCGGTGCCACATGGGCCCCAGGGCGTAGAGCAGCCAAGGGAGGTAGAGGACGACTAATGTGCCAAAGGCCAGGGACAGCCGCCTGAGCGTCCCTTGCCTCTTCCGGGCGACGATGAGAGCGTAAGCCAGGAAAGCGGCCACGATGAAGGCGGTGTAGTAGAAGGTGTAAAGGGCCGCCGCCGAGGCCAGCAGGAAGTAAAGCCAATGGCTCAGTTCCTCGTCGGACAGGGCTCGAAGCAAGACATACCCCGCCAGAGCGATGAGGGCCACGGCCAGGGCGAACATCCTTGTCACCTGGGCATAATAGATGAGGATAGGGGCTATGGCGGCGTAGAAGGCGGCCAATGTGCCCGTCTCCCTTCCGCACCACGCCCGCCCCATGGCTCCGATGAGAGGGATGGCCAGCGTGCCCGAAAGCACGGAGAGGTAACGGGTCCAGAATTCGTCCTTCCCCAGGGCAAGCCAGGGTTTCAGCAGGTAATAGTAAAAGGGCGGATGTACATCCAGGGCGGTGATACGGTTTATTTCCCCCCAGGATAGGCTGGCTAACCCCAGGCTCCATCCCTCATCCCACCTCATGGGGGGCGAGCCCAAACGATAAACCCGCAGGGCAAAGCCCAGCAACACAAGGCTTACCCACAAGAAGATCACATCCCGCCTCATAGAGCTTCCTTGGGAGAGCGGTAGAATTTATAGCGCAGTTCAGAAGAATCGGTTGACAGATTGAAAATGGGCTGAGAAAAAGCCCACAAGCGAAAATTCGCCTTCCAGTTACATGGAACCAGAATTCTATCGTTTTTAGGGCTGAAAAGTAATTTCCCTCGGCAGGGGCTCTGCCCCTGCCGAGGCCTGGGCCCCCCAAGCGGCCTTTCGGGCCGCTTGGGGTGATCCTGGGGGTGTCCCCCTACTTCCCTTCCCATTTTCCCTAAGCTGAGTAGGAGAGAGTTGGGGGACACCCCCAAACCCCCGGGCGGGGGAGTTCCCCCGCCACCCCCCATCAAAAGCGGAAGTTACTTTTAGGAATAATTTCAGATTTCATGAGTTAAGTATGAGGGGCTACACTCAAAACCTATGCGGCTCGATGATGACTTTGATGGATTCCCCTGCCTTGGCGACCAGTTGGAAGCCAAGACCCGTCTCTTCGAGGCTCAAGCGGTGGGTTATCATCTCGTGCACGGGAACCCTCCGGGCACGGATTAGCTCAATCGCCACTGTGATGTCCAGAGGGCTGCCGCCATAGGATGGCATTAATGTAATCCCCTTGCGCCAGAAATCGTTGATGGGGACTGGGAGAGTAACGCCAGGCTCGGTTGGCGCGAAGAAGAGGACGGTCCCCCCTCGGTCCACGGATTGCAGTGCTTGGATGAAGGCGGGAAAGGCTCCCGTGCAGACTATCACTAGGTCAGCGAGCCGGCCATCGTTAACTTGGCGAACTCGGCCTGGTACATCTTCTTCCGCATGTATCACGACATCGGCCCCAAAACGCCTCGCCGCATTTAAGCGATATTCGTTGATGTCGGTTGCCACGATTCGCCCGGCCCCTGAGGCACTGGCCAGAGCGATGTGGAGAAGCCCGGAGATGCCGCTTCCGAGGACGAGGACTGTCTGACTCGGCTGTAGACGTGCTACCCTTTGCCCACGCACGACGCAGGCCAAAGGTTCGATAAACACCCCTTCCTCGAACGATACCTCATCGGGCAGAAGGAATACACCTCTATCAACGTTAATCCGTGGCACCCGCAGGTATTCTGCAAAGCCGCCGGGGTCATAGTTCGTGGTGTGGAGTGTTTCACAGGCCGTATGGTGACCGTTCAAGCAGTAATGGCATGTGTTGCAGGGGACGTGATGGGAGACGAAGACCCTGTCTCCTACTTTGTAGCGCTTCACGCCCTCCCCTAATTCGACGATTTCCCCTGTGATCTCATGGCCAAGAACCCGAGGGGCACTTTTGATGCGATACCATTCCATCACATCGCTTCCACAGATTCCACTGGCCATGACTTTGACGAGCAATTCGCCAGGCCCAATCTCCGGCTTCGGCATCTCCTCTAGTCTTACGTCTCTGTTGTTGTAGTACATTGCTACACGCATGGTACCATTCTGAGACCAATCACTCCTCACGCCTTCCCCGCTAATTCTTTGAAAAGCTCGTGCGCTTCTTTTGCGCTGGCGCCTTCGTGGATTATAGCTCGCAAGGCTCTGGCCATGGCCACCGGATGGTCGTTCTGCCAGACGTTCCGGCCGAGGTTCACACCTATAGCACCTCTTTGCATGCCGTCATAGACGAACTCGAATACTTCGAGCTCCGTCTCACATTTTGGACCACCTGCCATTACCACGGGAACGGGACAGCCGTTTACAACCTTCTCGAAGTCTTCACACCAATAGGTTTTCACCAGGCGGGCGCCTAATTCAGCAGCTATACGGCAACATAAGGCAAGGTAACGGGCTTCCCTTTTCTCAAGTTCTCTCCCTACAGCGGTAACTGCCATAACGGGAATCCCATATTCCTCGCATTCGTTTACGAGGTTCGCAAGGTTTAAAAGCGTCTCATGCTCGTACTCGCTGCCAACGAAAATGGAGATACCCACAGCAGCCGCGTTAAGGCGAATAGCCTCTCGTACGGAGGTGGTAATCGCCTCATTGGCGAGGTCTTTTCCAACGACGCTTGTACCTCCAGACACCCTAAGGATGATAGGTTTTTCGATTGCGGGATCTATGCACGAACGCAACACTCCTCTCGTAACGAAGAGCGCATCGCAATACGGAAGGAGCGGCTTAACCGTTTCGCCTGGTTTTTCCAGCCTATGAGTAGGCCCCTGGAAGTATCCGTGGTCTATCGGCAGGAAGAAGCAGTGACCGTCGGGCTGGATTAGCCTCGACATACGATTTTTCATTCCCCAATCCATTTTAACTTACCTCCTCCTCTCCTATTTCGTCATTCGCCATATGAGGGCCAACATTTTGCTTATGGGAAGAGCACTATCTTGGCAGCTACCTTAGGTCGCTTCATCATAAGCTCGAATCCTCTCTCGAAATCTTCTAATGGGAGCTTGTGTGTGATAACTGGCGAGATGTCTAGAAGCCCTGAGCCGAGGAGATTGGCCACTTTAAACCAGGTGTCGAACATCTCCCGGCCGTTGATGCCATATATAGTCACCCCTTTGAAGATGACATTCTTTGCGAGGTCTATCCGCACGGGTTCGGGAGGTATGCCGAATGCAGTGAAACGCCCTCCCTTGCGTAAGACTTCGAGCCCCTCTTCGATGGCGGCTTGTGTCCCCGCCATATCCTGGACGATGTCCACGCCAATGCCTTCCGTGGCCGAGAGTATCTCCTCAACTACATCGGCTTCCCTTTCGTTTAATACCACGTCTGCTCCCATCTCCTTGGCTATTTCCAATCTTCTGGGGTGGCGACCAACGGCGAAAACCTTAGCGGCACCTGAGACCTTAGCTACTCCTATGGCAAAAAGCCCAGTGGGGCCATCGCCGAAGATAGCCATTGTCTTTCCCGCCACTTCCGTGACCAATGTGGCGTAAACCGAATTGCCAAGCGGCTCCTGCACAGAGGCGAACTCCAGTGGTAACTCGGGGTCGTTCTTCCAAGCTACGGCCTCGGGTATGGCTACGTATTCGGCGAAGCAGCCGTTCCTGTCAACTCCTAAGATTTCAAGATTAGCGCAGATATGTTGCTGGCCCGTCTTACATTGGATGCAACTTCCGCAAGGGATATGCGACTCGGCTGAGATGTAATCCCCTACTTTTAGAGATTTCACCTCCTTCCCTACCTCTACCACCTCCCCAGCCAATTCGTGGCCTAAAATCTGCGGTGGCCTGATGCGTCTCCTTGCCCACTCGTCCCACTTATAGATGTGTACGTCCGTTCCGCAAATGGAAGTGGCTTTTACCTTGACTAAGACCTCGTTCGGCTTTATCTCGGGGATTTTAACAGAAGTCATCTGCGCACCTGGCGCTGCTTCGAGCTTCACTACCGCTTTCATTCTCTCCGTCATCGCTTCCTCGCTACTTCAAGGCCAAGTATAGCACATAAACACAATCTCGTCAAATGTGCTTGTTTCGATGCGAATACTCTGTCATTATCCTTTCAACAGCCTCCACCACTTCCCGGATGGTGAACGGTCTGACTAAAACATCTGCAAAGCCCATCTCCTTAAAATCGAATCTAGCCCGGTCATATGGGCCAGTGCATATGAGAAAGGGGATGTCCTCCACCAGCTTTTTGAGGTCAACCAAGGCGCGTTCCACCAACGTTTGGCCGATGGTGTCAACGATGACCAGATGAGGCTT
>Ga0209426_1001575_pt1 | contig 13235 bp, 13 predicted proteins | sample Deesub1362B_J571_FD_187697 | JGI IMG/M metagenome (GOLD analysis project Ga0209426, IMG submission 187697) | Deep oceanic, basalt-hosted subsurface ecosystem from Juan de Fuca Ridge flank, Pacific Ocean, CORK Borehole 1362B_J2.571 (SPAdes)... ...
ACACTGTGCACCTCGTTGTTAAGGTGGCACAGAAGAAGGAGATGCCGAAGCTAGGGGGAGGGATAGTCATCTTCAACGCATCCTTGTTAAATCAAAATGGCGAGACAGTACAGGAGGGGAGGTGGAGAGTGCTTGTAAAAGGTAAGGACGAAAGGCAGTTAACGGATTAACTCGTAGACCTCGAAATCCTCGGCTATCTCGACCTCCCCTTTGTAATATCCACGCACATCATTGAGTGTCCTTTTCAGGTCCGCTGCTGGCGAGGAGCCCAGATGAACCAATATCAATCGCTTTACGTCGCACCACATGGCGAGGTTCCCGGCCTGAAGAGGGGAGCTATGGCCACGAGTTGGCCTGAAAGAGGAGCATTCGTGAAAGAGGATGTCTGCTCCCATCGCAAGGGCTATTAACTCCTGACACGGCGATGTATCTGCTGAGAAAACGACCGAAGCTCCGCTGAACTTCGAAATTATCTTGATGGCTACCGTTGGGACGACGTGGCGAACGGGGCTTGTGAAGAGCGTATACTCATCGTTATCAATTAAGGCGAAGCATTCTTCATCTGGTATCTTATTAAGAGAGATGAAATCGGGCTTAAGGCCAAGGATGCCGAGGGTTCCCCTTATAGCTCGCAAGGTAGCCGAATTGGCGTAGATGGAGAGAGGGGTCTCACGTCTTCTCATTATGAAATGATGAACGAGTGAGGGGATTCCATAGATGTGGTCAGGGTGGTGGTGTGTAGCGATAATGCCTTCTAGCCTTATTGGGTCGAGGCCTGCTCGAAGGAGCTTCTGATATGGGCTCCCTGCGCAATCGATGAGGAGGACACCCCTAGGGCTATCGAAGGCGAAGAAGGTGTTATCACGGGAGGCGCTTGATAGAGCGGCTGAACTTCCAAGTACAATGACCCTTTGCATAGTTACTTTAATTATACCTCCTTTCCATCATCGCCGCAAGGGTAGACCAATCCGTTATATCAGAACCTGCTGAACGGTTGCAAATGCAAATCCTTTTTTGATTTCCGCCTGAAGGCTCCACTCCATCGAGTATGCTGGAGTTAAGGCTTCAGCCGGAGAAGACCGAGCTTGGAAAGGGAGAGGCGAGCGCTTGCGATTTGCCATTTTTGAATTTTTGTGGTAAAATATAAATAGCAATTAAATAAGCCGAGTTCCCTGGAGGGAAGCGGGGGAACCACTTAGCTATTAGCTGCTAGCAATTAGCTATTAGCTTCTCATTGTTGCTAGACAGTGGGATGGGCCAAGAGCCAATCGCCAACCGGCTAGTAGCAATCTGGGGTGAATCTCGCCTGAGGGCGAGTAGGGGACTACTCTTCCAACCCGAACCCGGCAGCTAACCCCGTAGGCGATAGGAAGAGGAAATAGCTTAAAGACCAGGGCTATTGCCTCTGGTCTTTTTGCATCTCCCCCCGCCAGTGTGGACCGGTTAAGGAGGGTTACGGATGAAAGGGGTAATTCTGGCAGCGGGAGACGGGACGAGATTGGCTCCCTTGAGCTTCGGCTTGCCTAAGCCGCTGATAACCGTGGCTGGGAAGCCGATGATTGAGTATACCTTGGAAGCCTTCTTCGAGGCAGGGATAAGAGAATTGATACTCGTGGTCGGATACAAGATGGAGATGATAATGAGCTACGTGGGCGATGGAGCACGCTGGGGGATAAGGGTTGATTACGCCTCTAACCCCGATTACGAGCTTGGAAACGCCCTCTCCGTCTACGCCGCTAAGCGATTGGTGGGCGATGAGCCTTTCGTCCTCTCGATGGCCGACCACCTCATCTCGCCACGCATCCTGAGGACACTGTTAGCCTCAGAAAGGGGAGGAGATACACTTTGTGTTGACCGCTTAGCCTGGGCACCTCCCCAGATAAACGACGCCACAAGGGTCTGGGTCAATAAAGATGGATTCGTCGTCCGCATAGGAAAGCGCATCGAAATTTGGAACGCTGTTGATGTGGGTGTTTTCCTCCTTACCCCCGCCATATTCGTCGCTATCTCCCACCTTCCAAAGGCGGGGGACGAGGGGTGCGGGCTGAGCGATGGGGTGAGATGGCTCATCGAGAAAGGAGAAGGCGTGAGAGCCTGTGACGTCTCGGGCTCTTTCTGGATGGATGTGGATACCCCGGAAGACCTGCGTTATGTAGAGGAGATACTGAGCATTAAGGAGTTTTAAAAATGGAAAAGGCAATGAAGGTCCTCATCTTGGCCACAGATGGCGAGAAGGGATGGCGCAAGCTCTGCGCCATCCCTTTAGCAAAGCGAATGCTCTATACCCTTCGTTCAGTGGGGCTTAGGGATGTGATAATCGTGACCGAAAAGGAGGGCAATCGCCTGAGGGAGGAGATAGGCGACGGGAGCGAGCTAGGGATGCGTGTGTTGTACTCCGTCCCAAAGCAACTCCCCGAGGCGCTTGAGGGTCCCTTCTTGGCGCTTGAGGCCAATTACGTCCTCGATGAGCGCATAATAAGAAGGCTTTCCGATGCGGATGGGATGGTCGTCGCCTACGATAGCCGCTCCGAGGGGGGTATACAAGTCGTCGTCGAGGGTGGGATGGCCCGTGACTTGTCCTATTCTGGGGGCGATGGGGCCTATGTTGGTGCTAGCCGCTGCGAACCAGATGTGCTCACATTATTTAAAGGAATGGACTGGACTAACTGCCTGGCGAAGGCGCTGAGAAGCCATCACTTCTCGGCTCTGGACGTGGCCACCATCGAAAGATACGTTGCCGAGATAAGGAGGGAACTCCCCGTCCTCTGGTGCAGGATAGAGTCGGATGAGGATGGGAAGCGCTGTAAGAGGATGCTCGTCGAAGGGGCGCAGAAGAGGACGCTGGACATTTTGGCCTGGTACTTTAACCGCCCCATCGAGAATTGGCTCACCCTCCGCTTAGCCGACACCCCCTTAACCCCTAACCAGATGAGCGTCCTGACTTACTTGGTCGCAATGGTCGTCGTGGGACTTTTATTAGCTGGAAAGCTCAAACTAGCTGCTCTCCTCTGCTTTGTCGTTAATGTGATGGATGGTTTGGATGGGAAGCTGGCAAGGGTGAAGGGGCTTATAACAAAGCTGGGTCATATGGAGCACTCCTTCGACCTTTTATATGAGCAATCCTGGTACATCGCCTTAGCGTGGGCGACTTATAGGCTGAGGGGTGACGTCCTCCCATTGGTTATAGGCTTCGCAGCTTTGCTCTTCGACTCCTTCGCAAGGCACGTCTCGATGCAATTCAGGCAGGTTATGGGGGTGTCGCTGGCAGATTACGCCCCTTTCGACCGGCGATTCAGGAGGTTCGACGGCCGGAGGAACATTTACTCCATCTATATCCTCTTAGGAGCGATATTCGGTGTTCCCCTTTGCTCTTTGATAGCTATTGCCATCCACGCCTTCATAACTGGTGTTGTCTACGCCATAAGGGCTGCGAAGCATCTTCGTAACGCTGACCTGGGCAGGTTCACACAACGTGAAGACGTGCCAGTTTCAGTAGATTACAATTTTGAGGTCACGAGCAGACGCGCCAGGGTATTCAAGAGCAAATTGCTCCGATAAAAGCTGGGAGCTTTGAGAGTCGAGGGCACGTCTGCTCGTGAGGAGCAGGGCATTCTCTAATGCCCTTGTCGGATGCAAATTTAAAGTGCTGGCACAGCCACAGGACATTTACCTCTGACTAATCCGTTGTACTTCATAAAGCAAGGCAAGAAGCAATGCTCATTTGCTGCAGAGGGGCGTCCTCCGGGGCCCTCAACGGGGCAAAAGCCCCGTTGGGGGCCCAGTTTTGCGTCGCACTGGGCGTGGCGAAGATGCCACTTTGTAGCTGAGAAGGCCTGCTCTTCTGCAAATTGTGAAGTACTGAGTTTGCAAGAAGCGTAATAAACAGTTGACAAGGAGAGGGTTGTAATGTATACTAAAAAGCGGAAGGAATGGCACGATGGCTAGAATGATACGCAAGCAAGTTTACGTATAGCCTCAGCAGGAAGCGCTGCTCAAGCGCCTGGCCAAGGAAATTAACGTCGCAGAAGTGGTGTTCAATTGCCCTGCTCTCGGTAAAGAGATTTAATAAGGAGGTCAACCATGATGTATGAATTGTTGGCGCCTATGGCAGGTATCTGTGCTCTATTGTTTGCTGCTTACTCGTCCTGGCGCGTTCTTAAAGGGGAAACGGGCACCGCTAGCATGAACGATATCTCCCGAGCGATCCAAGAGGGTGCCATGACCTATCTGAGGAAGCAATACAAAACGGTAGCCATCTTTGTAGCCCTATCGGCGATTGCTTTGGGCCTTGCTTTAGGCTCTTTCACCGCTTTGGCTTTCATTACAGGCGCCATTTGTTCGGCTTTGGCTGGGTACATAGGCATGGCTATCGCGGTAAAGGCCAACGTCAGGACAACCCAGGCGGCGAAGAGCGGGTTGGGCAAGGCATTGATGGTCGCCTTTCAAGGTGGGTCCGTGATGGGTATGATGGTCGTCGGCTTGGCGCTATTGGGAATCTTTCTCCTCTACATTGCCAGCGGAGACCCGTTCGAGGTCGTTGGGTTTGGCGTCGGGGCGAGTTTGGTGGGCCTATTTTCAAGGGTTGGAGGAGGTATTTACACCAAAGCTGCAGATATGGGGGCCGACCTTGTTGGCAAGGTAGAAGTAGGCATACCCGAGGACGACCCGAGAAACCCTGGCGTGATAGCAGACCTTGTAGGAGACAACGTAGGAGACGTCGCTGGTATGGGAGCGGATTTGTTCGAATCCAACGTTGGGAGCATCCTCGCCGCCATGCTAATAGGCGTATTAGGTGCGAAGGAGCACGGAAGGGAAGGCGTGGCATTCCCATTGGCCTTTCAAGCGGCTGGGATTATTTCGACCATCTTAGGGATGCTCTTGGTGAGGGCTTTGAAAGGCACGAAACCCCAATCGGCAATCAATGGAGGGATGTTCGCCTCCGGCATTTTGGTCACCATGGCAGCTTTCATCCTGGCACAAGGGATGTTCGGCGGGTTGAACGCCTTTTACGCCGCTCTTTCTGGTATAACGGCGGCTGTTTTGCTCGGCTTGATTACCCAGTACTATACCTCATCTGATAAACCCCCTGTAGGAGCTATAGCAACTTCATCCCAAACTGGTTCAGCCACCACAATCCTCACTGGCCTGGCTATGGGGATGAGGAGCGCAGCGCTTCCTATCGCCATAATCTGTGGAGCTATTTTCCTGGCTCATAAATTCGCAGGTATTTACGGCGTAGCAATTGCGGCACTCGGAATGCAGTCAATAGCAGGCATTATCGTCGCCGTTGATGCTTTCGGCCCAATCGTGGATAACGCAAGCGGAATCGCCGAGATGGCTGGCCTTGGCCCGGAAGTTAGAAGGACAACCGATGCACTCGACTCGGTAGGTAACACCACCAAGGCAATCTGCAAGGGCTTCGCAATAAGCGATGCTGGGTTCGAAACAATCGCACTATTCCTGGTTTATATGTTTCACGCTGAAATCGAAACCGTCGTCCTCACCGACTCTTCCGTTGTAATAGGGCTTTTCATCGGTGGAATATTGTCCTTTGTCTTCAGCGGCCTCTGCCTTCAGGCGGTGGGGAAGACAGCCTTCAAGATGGTTGAGGAGATAAGAAGGCAATTTAGAGAGATTCCGGGCCTTAAGGAGGGTAGGGCAAGGCCTGATTATGCAAAATGCGTTGACATAAGCACTGCAGCTGCATTGAGAAATCTGCTCCCGCCCGGACTTATAGCGATAGCTATTCCCCTCATTGTAGGCTTCACACTTGGGCCTGAAGCCGTGGGAGGTTTATTGATAGGCTGCATCGTGACTGCTTTCCCCATGGCCATATTCATGGCCTACGCTGGCACGGCTTGGGATAACGCAAAGAAGTTCATCGAGGAGGGCCATCTGGGCGGGAAGGGGTCGCTAACTCATCGCGCAGCTGTAATCGGAGACACCGTAGGGGACCCATTCAAGGACACGGCAGGCCCTTCTCTGGATGTTCTGATAACGATCCTGACAACGGTTTCGATCCTTTTCGCCCCGCTGTTTTTGAGATGAAATCCCAGGCCTCTCTATGCCGTCCAAAGAGCCGACATGGGGATGTCGGCCCACGGTTATTGTTAATTTTGCTGAAGATGAAATCTCTTGCTTACATGTTGCCCAGGCTTCTGAGCTCGCTTTTCCGCAGGCCTTTCACTGTGAAGTACCCATTCGCCCCCGCCGAGGTTCCGCCTACCTATAGGGGGGAGTTGCTTTTCTACTACGATGCCTGTGTGGGCTGCAGGCTCTGTGTTCGAGATTGCCCTGCCTTTGCTCTCGAATTAGTGGAGGTGACCGAGAAGAAGTATCAACTCGTTTATCATCTGGGGCGGTGCGCCTTCTGCGGGCAATGCGAGGAAAGCTGCCCCCAAGGGGCCATCGCCTTGAGCACCACATTCGACTTAGCCACGTCTGAGAAGGGCTCCTTAACCGCCCCGGCCACTCGACGGTGACTTTATTCCCTTTCACCACCATAACCGCCGTTTACATCGGGGCGGCTATGGGGGAGATTGTGGAGGCAGCTAAGGCTCCCTTCCGGCGGCGTACGAGGGAAGATGAAAATCGAAGCTAAGTTACTTCAGGTGAATCCCATACAACCCGAGAAAGATGTAATCCGACGGGCGGCAGAGGTGATTCGGCTGGGCGGGCTGGTAGCCTTCCCCACCGAGACGGTCTACGGCCTTGGGGCCGACGCTTTGAACCCAGAGGCGGTGGCCCGCATCTTCACCGCCAAGGAGCGTCCCCCCAACGACCCTATTATCGTCCACATCGCCGACGTCGAGGACTTAGCCCTCCTGGCCAAGGATCCTCCGGAGATAGCCCGACGCTTGGCTGAGGCCTTCTGGCCAGGCCCCCTCACCCTGGTGCTGCCCAGGGCCGAGTCCGTGCCCCTCATCGTCACCGCCGGGTTGGAGACGGTGGCGGTGAGGATGCCTTCTCATCCGGTGGCACTCGCTTTGATCAAAGCAAGTGGAACGCCCATAGCCGCTCCTAGCGCCAACCTATTCGGCCGCCCCAGCCCCACCACCGCCCGACACGTGCTGGAGGACCTGGGGGAGCGGGTGGACCTCATCCTGGACGGCGGCACCACCTACATCGGTGTGGAATCAACGGTGCTCGATCTATCCGCAGAAAAGCCCACCATCCTGAGGCCGGGAGGGACGAGCCGTGAGGCTCTGTGTGCCATCCTGGGGGAAGTCGAGGTAGCTCGAAAAATCCCAAGGGAAGGGGAGAAGCTGAAATCGCCGGGCCTTATGAGGCGGCACTACGCGCCCCAAGCTACATTGCTGCTCTTCTTGGGGCCAGAGGAAGCCGTTCTGGCCTCGATGAGAGAGAAAGTTAGTCATCTTCTGAGGGAAGAAAAGAACGTGGGTCTGATGCTCGCACAGGAGGATATGGTCGCCTTCAAGGGTCAGCCTGTCTTCATCCAGAACCTGGGCCCGAAGGGCGACCTCTCCCAGATAGCTCATCGCCTCTTCGCAGCCATGCGCGCTCTGGACCAAAAGGGGGTGGACGTCATCCTGGCGAGAGGATTCGGCTCTGTCGGCTTGGGCCTGGCAATAGAGGACCGCCTGCTCAAGGCCGCCGGGGGGCGGGTGATCCGTTTGTAGTGCGGGCTTCTACCGTCTATACGTTTCAGGTTTAGTGGAGGTGGGATTATGTTCTCTACTAGGGTCGAAGATATTATGCATAAGGGGGTTATCACATGCCGTCCCGATACCCCTTTGCGGGAGGTGGTGCGGGTGTTATGTGACACGGACATCCAAACCATCGCAGTCGAGGGAACCTCGGGTGAGGTGATTGGCATTATCTCCCATCTGGACATCCTGGCCCACCATCGAGACGCCGACCTCAACCGGGGCGTGGCCGCCGACGTGATGAGCCACAAAGTTATAGCCATCTCGCCGGACGCCCCCCTAGACGAGGCCATCCACATCATGGTGGAGAAGCGCATCCGCTTCCTCGTGGTCACCGAGGAGGGACTCAATGGCCGGATGCCGGTGGGAGTGCTCTCAACTACCGACGTCATACGTCACCTGCGGGGTCCCAGGTGGATGTGGTACCATCCGGAGGAAGCCCTGACAGCTCGTCCACGAGTACGACCGGGATAAATCTCATGTGGATAGACGCCTTGTTACTGCTGATAGTTGTCCTGTGCGCCTGCCTTGCGGTGGGTATCAAAGACCTGCTGAAATCCGTGATAGCCTTGGGGGTGGGTAGCGCTGCCCTGGCGGCTGTATTCTTCCGGCTAGAGAGCCCCTACGCGGGGGCCTTCGAGCTGAGCGTGGGGGCGGGGCTGGTGAGCGTGCTCCTTATCTCCGCCATCAGCCTGACCGCCCAAAGAGGAGAGGAGTCCGAATGATTAGGTTGCTGGTCCTGGCGATCTTCTTGCTGCTGGGCGGCCTGCTTCTGGGCCGCTTCTTTGTACCTTTCCCGCCAGTGGAGAATAGTTTGCGGGCGTTATTGTGGGAGGAGCGCACTCTCGACCTCATGGCCCAGGTAGCCTTGGTCTTCTCCGGCGTCCTAGGGGTGCTAGCCTTGCTCCGGTACGGGAAGTGATTAAATCTGGGGGAGCCGATGTTGTATAACGGTGAGGAAGGTAGTAATATGGTCAAGTGGTTGTGCTGGCTTGCTTTGGCCCTGATGGCGATGTTGACTGCTCTGTCATCGCCGCTCCAGGCTGAAGCAGAGAGGCACGTCCAGGTGCTGACGGTGAAGGGGGTCATCAATCCTCTTACCGCTGGTTACCTGAACCGAGCCCTGAAACAAGCGGAGGCTGAGGGAGCAACGGCCGTGATACTGCAACTGGACACCCCAGGCGGGTTAGAGGGGGCCATGCGGGAGATAACCCAGGCCATGCTGAACAGCCCCCTGCCGGTGGTGGTCTACGTGGCCCCGGCGGGGGCGCGGGCAACCTCGGCGGGGTTGTTCATCACACTGGCGGCCCACGTGGCAGCCATGGCCCCCAGCACCAACATCGGCGCCGCCCATCCGGTGGCGCTGGGGAGAGGGGTGGGGGGAGAGGTTGAGTCTGCGATAATCGAAAAAATGGTCAGTGACGCGGCAGCCACCGCTCGCGCCCTGGCCGAGCGGCGTGGCCGAGACCCAGAATGGGCCGAGAAGGCGGTGCGGGAGAGCCTCTCTCTGACCTGTAGAGAGGCACTAGCGCGGGGGGTGGTGGACTTGATAGCGCCAGATCTGCAGACCCTACTGGCGGAGATCGATGGCTGGACGGTGGAGACGACGCAAGGTGCGGTGACGCTGCGCACACAGGGAGCGGCGGTGGTGATGGTGCCCATGAACCTCATCGAGCGACTGCTGCACGTCATCACCGATCCCAACCTGGCCTACCTGCTGCTGGTACTGGGAATGTGGGCTCTTATCATCGAGTTTCAGGAGCCGGGGGCGCTGGTGCCGGGCATCAGCGGGGTCATCATGCTCATCCTGGCCTTCGCCGCCCTGGGCAGCCTACCCCTGAACTGGGCCGGCTTGGCTTTCCTGATCCTGGCGGCGATACTCCTCGTGGCTGAACTGTACGAGCCAGATTTCGGGGTCCTGGGGGTGGGGAGTCTGGTGGCCTTCGTGCTGGGTTCCCTGCTTCTCTTCCGTCCATTCGTCCCACCCTCGCCGGTCATGCCGGCGGTGCAGGTCAATCCCTGGCTGGTGGCTACGACCGCTGGCGTTATGGCGGCACTGGCAATTCTGGCCCTGAGGGCCGGGCTGCGGGCGCAGCGGATGCCGGTACTCAGCGGCCCCGGCAGGCTGGTAGGACAAACGGGGTGGGCTACTACCGACCTGACTCCTGAAGGCACGGTGCAGGTGGCCGGCGAACTGTGGACGGCCACGGCCGAGGAACCATCCATCGCCGCCGGCGAGGCGGTAGAGGTGATAGCCGTGGAAAGGGTCAGACTGAGGGTGCGTCGGAAGTCTGTGGGTCGAAAGGGGGGTAAGCGATGATCAATGTGAGTTATCTTTTTCTAGGATTGACGGTGCTGGCCTTCGGCGCTATCAGCCAACTGGTGGGGAAGGTGGGAAGGGCCACCACCGACCTGAACCCCCGGGGCACGGTGCTGGTGGCCAGCGAACTGTGGACGGCCATAGCCGAAGAACCACCCATCGCCGCCGGCGAGGCGGTGGAAGTGGTGGCCGTGGAGGGCATCAAATTGATAGTGCGCCGGATAACGAAACGAAAGGAGGCAAACGATGACTGAGGTTCTGTGTCTAGGACTTGCACCTCTGGCCGTATTGGTGATACTAGCCTTTGCTGCCATCAAGATCGTGCCGGAGTACCAGCGGCTGGTCGTCTTTCGGCTGGGACGCTGCATCGGGGAGAGGGGGCCGGGCTTCGTGCTTTTGATCCCTTTCATTGATCGGCCCGTCAGAGTTGACCTGCGGGAGTCATTTGTGACCGAGCCCAAGCAGGTCTGCATCACCAGGGACAACGCTTCCATCTCCATTGATTTTATGATATACTGGCGGGTGTTCGACGCCACCGCCAGCGTGGTCAAGGTGAGGGACTTCGCTGGGGCGGCGGAGGGCATAGCCACCACCACCCTGCGGGCGGTAGTTGGCGACCTCGATCTCGATGATGTCCTGGCCAAGCGGGAGCATATCAACGAGGTATTGCGCCTGAAGCTGGATGAGGTCACCGACCGCTGGGGGGTGAAGGTGACAGCCGTCGAGATAAGCGAGATCCTGCCGCCACGAGAGGTACAGGACGCCATGACTCGCCAGATGGCGGCCGAGCGCAACCGTCGCGCCGTGGTCACCGAGGCTGACGGCAAGCGAGAGGCGGCCATCAAGGTGGCAGAGGGGGATAAGCAATCGGCTATCCTTAAGGCGGAGGGGGACAGGCAGGCTGCTATCCTCCGGGCCGAAGGTTTTTCAATGGCTTTGGATAAAATCTTTTCTGTGGCCAAGACGATTGACGCTAAGACCATGAGCCTGCAGTACCTGGATGCCCTCAAGGCGCTGGGGGCTAGCCCGGCCACTAAGATCGTGCTGCCCATGGAGTTCACCAACCTGCTGCGCCCATTCCTGGCCCACACCGAGAAGGCAGCCGAATAGAGACCTGTCCAAATACAGTTCGGTTAAGCGGACTATTATCCGAACTATTGAGCCTCGGTAGACGCTCTCGTGGGGCGGATTGCCAATCCGCCACTACGCTCGAACAGGTGTTTATGATGAACCTGATCGCCATCGCCTTGCTCTTCGTCATCGGCCTGATTTGTCTCCTCACCCAGCGCAATCTCATCAAGCTGGTGATGGGGGTTAAAATCTTGATTATGGGAGCCAGCCTGAGCCTCATCTCCGCAGGCTATGCCCGGGGCGACACAGCCATCGCCCAGGCGCTAGTGACCTCCATCCTGGTGGTCGAGGCCATCGTCACCGCCGTGGCCGTGGCGCTCATCGTGAATGTCCACCGCCATTACCGCACTCTGGATATCAGGGAATTGACCAGGTTGCGAGGATAGCTATGTCGGTTTGTTTTCCCCTGGCCATCGCCATACCCATCTTGGCGGCGGGGGCCATCCCCTTCCTGAAGAGGATGGCCCCGCGCCTTGCAGCGCGGCTCGGCGTGGCGGCGGGCCTGCTGACCGCCGGCTGCGCCCTGGCCCTCATCCCCCAGGTGGGGAAGAGGTCGCTTTATGCCTTCTCCTGGATACCGGGGATGGTCAGGGTGGGGCTCTATCCTGGCGCTCTGGGCGTCTACCTGGCGGCCTTGGCCGCCGTGGTGGGCTTCCTGTGCCTGCTCTACCTCGGCAAGGAGGGAGAGAACCGCCATCAAGCTTTGATGCTGCTCTTCATCGGCGCGGCGGTCGCCGCCCTCCTGCTCGACAACTTCCTGGCCCGCTACTTCGCCCTGGAGTTGGTGGCCATATCCGCCTGTCTCCTGATGGCCGAGAGGGATTTCAGGGCAGCGCTCCGAAGCTACCTCATCATCCGCCTGGGCGACGTGAGCTTCTTGGTGGGGATGCTCCTCCTCTTCCGGGGGACGGGAAGCCTCAACATCCAATACGTCATCGGTCGAGGCGGGGACATCCCCCCGTCCCTGCTGACCCTGGCTGCGGCTTGCTTCCTGCTGGCGACGGCGGTCAAGGCGGCGCAGTTCCCCCTCCACGTATGGCTGCTGGGGACGACATCCGCCCCCACCCCCGCCGGAGCGCTCGTCCAGGCGGTGATGCCGGGGTTGGGCCTCTACCTGCTGCTGAGGGTCTGGCCGCTGTTTGCCGGACTGACCTGGTGGGTGGAGGCCGTCCTCTGGATGGGGGCGCTCAGCGCTCTCCTGGCGGCCGCCGTTGCGCTGACGCAGGACGACCTCAGGCGGCTGTGGGCCTACTCCACCGTGAGCCAGTTCGGGGTGATGGCCTTCGCCCTGTCGGCGGGCGCGCCCTTCGCCGCCCAGTTCCACCTCTTGGGCACCGTCCTCCCCAGGGCGCTCCTCTCCTTGTGCCCTCACCTCACCCCTGCCGCCTACGGCGGCTTCCCCTCCCCTCTCCCAAATTTGAGAGAGGGGAGGGGACGAAGGGGAGGGGTAAGAGCCCTAACTCTCCTGCCGGGCACGCTGACTCTGCTTGGGCTGCCCCTTTTGAGTGTCTTCCAGAGCAGGGAAGCCATCCTCGTCCGACGGCACCCGGCCCTGGTGGCCCTCGAGCTGGCGCTGGCGTTAACCTTCGCCTACCTCCTGCGGGCCTCCTGGCTGAGGAGGGACGAACCCGCAGAGATGAGACCACAGCAACTCATCTCGTTGCTTATCCTTTCGGCGGGGGTGCTGGCCTCCTTGCTGGGCGTCGGCCCTTTGGTGAGATGGCTATCGGCGAGCCTGGGCGCCGATGACGTTCTCTTCCCCGAAGTATGGGCGCTGGTCAGCTACTTCTTCACCAGCCCCGCCGTCTTGCTCCCCCTCCTCGCCCTGAGCTTTTTCTTCCTCGCCCGGCGGAGGGTGGCTTTCGAGGCGCTGGGGGTCCCCCCGTTCGTCAGGAGAGGGTTTGGCCTGGAGGCTTTCTACTCTCGCTGCGGTGGCAGCCTGCTGGCTATAGCCGAGCTGTTGTGGCGCTACTTCGAGGCCAGGATGCTCGATAGGGTTAACTACCTGGTAGCCGGAGGGGCGCTGGCTATAGCCGAACTGTTGTGGCGCTACTTCGAGGCCAGGATGCTCGATAGGGTTAACTACCTGGTAGCCGGAGGGGCGAGGAAGTTCGGCC
>Ga0209426_1001576_pt1 | contig 13224 bp, 9 predicted proteins | sample Deesub1362B_J571_FD_187697 | JGI IMG/M metagenome (GOLD analysis project Ga0209426, IMG submission 187697) | Deep oceanic, basalt-hosted subsurface ecosystem from Juan de Fuca Ridge flank, Pacific Ocean, CORK Borehole 1362B_J2.571 (SPAdes)... ...
ATCCCAGCGCGAACTCCTGGAAGGCGCGATCGGATGCGTGTGGGAGGCAGGAGGGAAAAACGCCCGCGACCGGTACGAGATCGCTCTGGGATGCAAGGGGATGCTGTACCTGGAACTGCGGGTGAAGGGAGCTGCCCGCGACCTCCATTCGGCGATGGCTGCCACCGTCGTCAACCCCGCCTGGCGGCTACTGTGGGCGTTGAACAGCATCAAGGGGCCCGACGGAGCGATCCGCATTCCAGGGTTCTACGACGACGTCCGCCCTCCCACCGACGCCCAACGTCAGGCCCTCGCCGAATGGGAATATCCTGAGGAAGAGGTGCGCGCTCTTCTTGGAATCGACGCGTTCCTGGATGGACTGACCGGTATGGCGCTGAAAGAACGGCTCATCTTCGCCCCAACCTGCAACATCGACGGTTTCCACGCAGGATACGCCGGTCCGGGCTCGAAGACGGTCCTCCCCGCCAGAGCCTACGCTAAGGTGGACTTCCGCCTAGTGCCCGACCAGCGACCTGAACGCGTGGTGGAGCAACTGAGAGAGCATCTGGACAGAGCAGGCTTCGACGATGTGGAGATCGTCTGGTGGAATGGAGAGGCACCGGCAGCGGGGGATCCAGACCATCCATTCGTGAAGGTCGCGGTACGTACAGCAGAGGTGGTTTACGGCCACCGCCCAACGGTGCTGCCGATGATGGCCGGCACCGGGCCGGTGCATCTCCTGTGCGGGCAGTTTGGGGTACCGATCGTGACCGCCGGTATCGGCTATGCCGATTCCCGGGGCCACGCTCCTAATGAGAACATCCGACTTGAGGATTTCTACGAAGGGGTCCGCTACATCGCCACGCTGTTGGCCTATCTCGATCGGTCCGATCCTGAACGGCTATGAACGGAGGGGGTGACGCTCGGGCACATTTCGCTTCCAGGCACGCAGAAGAAGCGATACCTCGCGATAGAGGCCCAAGTCCGTCCCCAGCCAGGTGGTCAGTTCCTGCCTCGTTGGCCGATTGCCGTTCCAGTCCCCACCTGTGGCACGCTCGGCGACCAGCTGGAGGAAACGGCTCCGCCAGGGCTCGCTCAAGGAAAACAGGTCATCCACCAGCCTCTCAATATCTTTCTGCACGCTCAACCACCTGATCACGTCTCCTCCGATCAAGCCGCACTGGCAGCAGAGCGGGCTTGCCCCCGTCAGACAGCGAGGGCAAACCCATCATCTCCCGTGGTGGCGATAGGAGAGCAACTAAAAGGCTGATGCTCAGATCCCACAAGCGACCGCCTGGCACAGAGCGCCAGCCAGCGCCTCCACCGTATCGGCCCGCACCGAGAGCACTGCTCGCCGTTCCGCCTCTGTCAAATCCAGCGAAGCGAGGACCTCACCTCGCTGACCGTTCAACAACCGGCCACGAAAAGCGGGGTCCGTCAACGCTGCCCATACTAGCTCATCGATCTTCCGCGTCGGCATGGGTACTCCTTTCAACGCAAACTCCCCTTATATATGAGCGTTATCCGTTAGGTCGCGCTGCTCCCACCGCCTACGGGCGGGTTCGCCAATAGACCCAGATCCCCGATCCCTGTCGCGCTGCTCCCACCGCCTACGGGCGGGTTCGCCAGCAGGTCCGAGCCCCCGACCCCCGTCGCGCTGCTCCCACCACCTACGGGCGGGTTGGCCAGCAATCCTACCGAGCGCGAATCACCGATGCCCAGCACGAAGGCTGCCACCAGCACCGTCACGACGACGATCACTACAAACCGGCCCAGTCCTCTGTCCATCTTACCCTCCCTCCTTACACTGCTGATAAGTTTCTCCGCTTTATATTATCAGGGAAACCTCTGAACAAACCTCTGAACATAAAAGGCCGCCGTTTGGCGGCCTCCTAAATAGAGATGGTAGTTTACATCTTGGAGAAGGGGTTAACCCGCCGCCTTTCCAGCGATTTCCCAAAACAATGATTCTGTCTCCTCCGAGGGTTCGACACCCAGTTCACTAAGGAGGATTTCCCGACATTGATGGTACTGCTTGATCGCCTCGGAACGTCGGCCTGCCTCCTTGTAGCAGAGCATGATCTGCCGGTGCACGTCTTCCCGCAACCTGTCCACCTCAAGCGCGCGTCGGAACCATTCGATGGCCTCCTCCCACTCTCGCCGTGCTTCATGGCAGCGCCCCACCCCGATCAGCGCCTCTACGTACATCTGCCGGAGGACCTCTCGCTTCGGGACACACCACAGCCGGCTCACCTCAGGCAGGAAATCCCCTTGGTAGAGCGTCACCGCCCGCCGCCACAGATCCTCCGCCCGCCAATCGTGATACGGCAACAGCCGTGCCTGTTCGACCAACGCCTCGAACTCCTCCACGTCGAACCAATAATCCACATCGCCCAACCGATACCGCCCCTCCTCTACTACGATGACCCCCTCCCCCACCGCTCGACGGATCCGATAGAGGGTCGAATGAAAATTGTCGATCATCTTTTTCGGGGGCAGGTCGGGCCAGAAGACCAGGCCGATCGCATCCCTCTCAACAGGGCCGTTTAACACGATGTAGAAAAACAACTCTTTTGCCATCGCTGCTCGCCAGTCGGACGAGGAGACCTCCTCCCCATCCCGAACGACCCGTCCCCCCCCCAATGCGTAGATCTCCAACCGCCCTCCTACTTCCTCTTTTTCTTCCGAGGGACCTGCGGATCGAATCCAAGCCACGGCGAAAGACCTCAGACGGTTGATCTTCTCGAGAGTTTCCTGGCAATTCAACCCTTCTGCAACACCCAACTGGAGGAGATCCTCCGCGTGCTGCCCCTCCACCACGATAGATTGATCAGTGCCGATCTCCGCTGCCAAAGCCAGGGCTTTCTCCAACGCCCCCAACGCCTCCTCCTGCCTCCCGGCCCTCAGGAAGGCCTTTGCCAGCAAGAAGCGAGCCCGGGCCGCCTCTCGCCTCGCTCCTCGTCGCTCCAAGAACCGAATCGCCTTCGCAAGAAGATCGATGCCTGCCTCGACCTGCCCATCTTCCACCAGCAGGATCCCCTCTGCCAGAGGCAACAACCCGTGCTTCTCCAGATCCAGGCCCTCCCCCTCCACCATCTGCCGGGCTTGTCCCAGCAGGGCAAACGCCCGCGTCCGCTGTCCTCGCCAGCGGTACATATCTGCCCGTGCCAGGAGAATGTAGAAGGCCAGTCCAGGCTCACTCTTCCAGGCGATCTGCCATCCGGCGTGATAGAGCGGCTCCGCGCGGTCATACGCCCCAATGTCTCGATACAGATCTGCCATTCCCACCAGAACGTTGGCCTGAAGCCAGGACACGTTCCCTCGCCGGGCGGCAGCCAAACCCTCCTCATATAAAGCCAGCGCTTCGCGATACTCCCCTCGCACATAGTGAAGCCATCCCAGATTGTTCAACACCCCAGCCAACTGGGCAGGCGCTCCTAGCCGCCGAGCGATGGCGAGGGCTTCGTTCAAACGGGAGGCAGCTTCTTCCAGCCGCCCCTGCGTGAAAAAGGCCAAGGTCAAATCCTGCAGGAGGTTGAAAACATCATAGAGACTGCCAGCCTCCCGGAACAAAGCCAGCGCCTGCTCCAGCATCGCGATCCCTTCCGAGAGCCGCCCCAGCCCGATGTACGCGCGGCCGATGTGCCGCTGTGCGTTGGCCCGCTCGATCGTCTCCCGCTCCCCCGCTGTCTCCAACGCGGTGCGGGCCTCCTGCATCGCCTCTTGGTAGTGCCCGGTGAAAAGGTTCAACGTCGCCCGCTGATTGTAGACCTTGGCCAGACTCGCCACGTCCCCTCGGGCAAGGAACCCTGCCTCGGCGTAGGCCAACGCCCGCTGCGCCCCCTCGTAATCGTACTGATCGGTCAACAACCGACTCTGGAACAGCATCAGCCGCGGGGCCCGCTCCTTCACATGCTCGGGCAGGCTCTCTGCCCAGCGAAGCAGCGTCTCCGTCCGCCCCCGGGTGAACCACTCCATCGCTACCTGTTCCATCAACGAGGTAGCCTCCGAATACGCTTCTGCCGCCAAATAGTGATACACCGCCTCTTCGACATCGTCCTCCCGCTCAAACCACCGGGCAGCCAGCAGATGGAGCTCCGCATACCGTCCCGGGTCCTGACGGCGCAACCGCTGATGCAGGAAATCTCGAAACAGGCCGTGATACCGGTACACCGCTTTCGGACCCGCCCCAAAGCGGGTGACGAAAAGGTTCCGCCGCTCCACCTCCGCCAGAAACGGACCCGCGTCCTCGATCTGCAGCGCCCGACGACACAGGCGAACCGACATCTCTCGCAACACGGAGGAGGTGTAGAGGAAATACTGAACATCGGGGGGTTGCCGGTTCAACACCTCCTGAGCCAAGTACTCATAGGTCTCGGTCGTCACCCTGCCGGATGCCAGCAGCGCCGTGGGTGTCCGATCCCGCAGGAGGCCGGCTAGGAGCAACACCCCCATGATCCAACCCTCAGCGTTCGCAGCGAGGGCCTCCGCTTCCTCCGCCGAGATCTCGATCTTCGAGAGCTCAAGAAGGTCGCGGATCTCCCCGGGGGTGAACCGAAGGTCCGGCCCCGCCAGACCGACCAACTGACGCTGGGCGACCAGCCGGGTCACCGGGACCTCCGGCAGCACACGACTGCCGATCATCAGGTGGCAGTTCGCGGGGAGAACCTCCAGTAGGCGGTTGAGGAACCCCCTCAACCCGTAGGCACCATCTATCTCCTCAAAGTTGTCCACTATGAGGACGAACTCGACGGCCAGATCCGCGATCTCGTTGGTCAATGCTCCAGCCACCGGCGTAGGATCGCGGAAAATAGCGCTGGAGACCCCCTCCAGCGTGGTGAGGGTGCGTTCGCCGAAGCCAGGGAACCGCTCGGCTATGGCTCCCACCAAGTAGTTGATGAACGTGCCCAGGTCTCGATCCCGCTCATCAACCGTGTACCAGCAGACCGGTAACGGAGCCCGTCGGGCAAAGTCCACCAGAGCCGAGGTCTTGCCATATCCCGCCGGGGCAGAGACGATGGTCAACTTGACCCTCGCACCCTGCTCCAGAATGGAGCAAACTCGTGGTCGGTGCAGAAGGGTAGCAGGGGTAGGGATAGCCAGTTTGGATCGGATCAGGATCGGCCTGGAAGTCTCCAAGGTGGGACTCCTACACTGCCTTACAAGACCTATGCGGTTCCCGATACAGGCACACAGAGCACTCGGAGTGTTCCAACCCGCCTACCAGGATCAATAGGCGACCACGACCGTAACGTTGCCCTCTCCCCACGTCTCCACCTGTCCATCCGGGCCCAACGCCAATGCGACTCCATCCGGAATGCCGAGCCCCAGCATCCCTGGCCACCTTCGTAGCACCCTGCGCAACTGGGGTTCCTGCTCTGCGTCGCGGAAGCGGGGGATCACGACGCCCCCCCGGATCCAACCCCACCCCTGCTCGCCAACCGGATCCGGCCCTTCGTTCACGGCGAGAACCCATTCGCCCAACGGGGCGGCTCCTGCCCCCACCCCCACGATCGTCGCCCCCCGTGCGAAGGCCTCCGCCACACCATACAACGCCGGCGTGCCGCGAAGGACTCGGGCTAACGTGATGCCGTCTCCATCCTCCAGAAGGATCAGGCCGGCCTCCGCCAACAGCCGCTCATTCTCTTCCTCCTGGGCATCCGCGGGGGTGAAGACCGGCACGACGTAGCCGCGAGGCCCGCCGAGGTCAGCATACTCGTCGAGGAGCCGCTCCCCCCACGCTGCTGATCCACTGGCGGTAGGCAGAATGGCGATGGGACGGGAGAAGTCGGCGCGGGCCAGGAGGCGATCGCTCGCCTCAGGCACCTCCTCGCCCCCCATCAGCACCAGCCACCCGGCACCGGTAGCCCAGCGCAACGGGCCTGCCTTCGTCATCGCCCTCCTTTCGCAGGAAGATTCTACCACAGTGTTGCGAGGGGACAAGAGGCCCCCCTGCAAAATCACCCCTTTTTGCGATCCTTGACGCGCCGCCTTTCTGAGTTATAATACCCCTCGCCGAAGGGGGCGGCCAGAGGGCCGCCATTTCTGTGAGGCACGACGATGTGGGAACGACTGCAAGAGATCGAAAGACGATACGAGGAACTGGGGCGTCTGCTGGCGGACCCGGCCGTAGCCTCGGATCCAGCACGCCTGACCGAACTGGCCCGCGAGCACAGCAGCCTGGAGGAACTGGTCACGCTCTACCGGGAGCATAGGAACCTCCAGCAGGAACTGGAGGAGACGCGATCCCTGTTGGACGAAGGGGATCCGGAACTACGAGAACTGGCTGAAACGGAGGTCTCCAGGCTGGAAGAACAGTTGGAAGATCTGGAACGACGGCTGCGGTTACTCCTCCTGCCAAAGGATCCCCGCGACGAGCGGGACGTCATTATGGAGATCCGCGCCGGTGCGGGAGGAGACGAAGCAGGGCTCTTCGCCGCCGACCTGTATCGGATGTACACCCGGTATGCCGAGCGCCAGGGATGGAAGACGGAACTCCTGAGCGCCCACCCCACCGGCATCGGCGGCTTCAAAGAAGTGATCTTCGAGGTCCGGGGGAAGGGAGCTTTCTCCCGCCTCAAGTTCGAGAGCGGCGTCCATCGGGTCCAACGGGTTCCCGTCACCGAATCCTCCGGCCGCATCCACACCTCCACCGCCACCGTCGCCGTCCTGCCAGAGGCGGAGGAGGTGGAGATCCACATCGATCCGAAGGAGCTGGAGATCGAGGTCTACGGTGCCTCCGGCCCCGGCGGCCAGCATATGCAGAAGAACGCCACCGCCGTGCGCATCACCCACAAGCCTACCGGCATCGTCGTCGCCTGTGAGTCGGAACGGTCCCAGACCCAGAACAAGGCACGGGCGATGGCCATCCTGCGAGCCCGACTCTACGAGATCGAGCGACGCAAGCAGGAAGAAGAGATCGCCCAAACCCGACGCAGCCAGGTGGGCACCGGGGAACGGAGCGAAAAGATCCGCACATACAACTTCCCCCAGAACCGGGTCACCGACCACCGTATCGGCCTGACCATCTATCGGTTGCCGGATGTGTTGGATGGGGATCTGGACCTTCTTATCGAGGAACTGATCGCTCACGAACAAGAGGAGCGGCTGAAGGAGATCGCGGAGAGGGAACCGGAGGCTACGTGACACCGCTCCGCTGGGGAGACGGAACCTTGAGGGATCCTCAGGCCCCTGTCGCAGCCGACCGAAAAACAGAGGAGATCGTAGGCTTATCGGTGGGAGAGGCCCTGATCGAAGGGGCGGACCGCCTGCAAGCCACCACCGACACTCCGCGTCTGGAGGCGGAGACCCTCCTGGCCCACACCACCGGCCTCCCCCGAACGACGTTGCTCGCCTACCCCGAGCGACGGCTTGACCCGACGGCGGTCCACCGTTACCGAGCCCTGCTCGACCGCCGGGCCGCGGGGTACCCCCTGCCCTACCTGACCGGCCACGTCGAATTCTACGGCCTGGACCTCATCGTCACGCCCAGCGTGCTGATCCCCCGACCCGAGACGGAGACGCTCGTGGACCTGGCCCTCGCACACCGCCCGCGACTGGTGGTGGATGTGGGGACCGGAAGTGGGTGCATCGCCGTAGCCCTGGCCGTCCATCTGCCAGAGACACGGGTGTATGGCACCGACATCTCCGCAACCGCACTGCGGGTGGCAGCCGCCAACGCCCGCCGCCATAGAGTGTCCAACCGGATCCACTTCATCCAATGCGATCTGATCGCCCCCCTCTTTGGCCCAGTGGACCTGGTGGTGGCCAATCCTCCCTATGTGGCGGCGGGGGAATGGGCCGACCTGCCCCACTCGATCCGCGAGCACGAACCCCACATCGCCCTGGACGGCGGTCCGGATGGGCTGGACATCATCCGCCGGCTCCTGAAATCCGCCCCCCGCATCCTCCGACCAGGCGGTGCCCTTCTGATCGAGATCGGCGCGACGCAGGGACAGGCCACGATGGATCTGGTCCACGCCCTTTGGCCTTCGGCGACATCGGTCATTCATTCCGACCTTGCTGGGCGGGACCGAGTACTGGAGGTGCAGTGGTGACCGAGGTGATCCGTGCGAGCGAAAAAGGAGCGGTGGAACGGGCCGCCGAGGTACTCCGCGATGGCGGCTTGGTCGTCTTTCCGACCGATACCGTCTACGGCCTGGCAGCACACCCGGGCGATCGCCAAGCGGTCGCCCGGATTTACGAGGCGAAGGGACGGAACACCAGCCGCCCCATCGCCCTGCTGCTTTCCGACCTCGAACATCTCCCGACGGTTGCCGTGTTGCCGGATCCGATCCTGCCCCTAACCCGTCGCTTCTGGCCCGGGGGCCTGACGCTGGTGCTGCCCAAGACCGAAGCGGTGCCCCCCGTCGTAAGCCCTGGTCCTACAGTCGGCGTCCGTATCCCCGACCTGGACCTGGCGAGGGCCATCATCCGGGCCGCAGGGGGCGTATTGGCGGTCACCAGCGCCAACCTTTCCGGACAACCCGCCGCGCTGACGGCCCAAGAGGCGCTGGAACAACTGGAAGGGCGGGTAGAGTTGATCGTGGACGGAGGCCCATGCCAAGGCGGTGTCCCCTCCACAGTGGTAGACTGCACCGTCTGGCCGCCGGCCATCCTGCGGGAGGGGGCCATCCCCGAGACAGAGATCCAGGCGGCCCTGACGTTTGACAAATGACGTATGACGTATGACGTATGACACACGACGCATGACCCACGATACAAGATACCACCTTTAGGAAAGGAGCACGTCGAGCATGGAACAACGGGGCGTTACGGTCTGGTTCACCGGTCTCTCCGGATCTGGGAAGACCACCATCGCCAAGCAGGTCGAGCAGGAACTGCGAAACCGCGGACTGCGGGTGGACCGGCTGGACGGAGATATCGTCCGCCAGGCGCTGACGCGTGACCTGGGGTTCAGCAAAGAGGACCGAGACAAGAACATCGAACGGGTGACCTTCGTCGCCAAGATGCTCACCAAGAACGGGGTGATCGTCCTGTGCTCGTTCATCTCCCCCTACCGGGAGCGCCGGGCGAAGACACGGCGGGAGATCGAAGAGGTCGGCACGTTCGTCGAGGTCTATGTGGAGTGCCCCCTGGAGGTTTGTGCGGAGCGGGACGTCAAGGGACTCTACGCCAAAGCGTTTGCCGGTGAGATCCAGAACTTCACCGGCGTATCCGACCCCTACGAGCCGCCGGAGAACCCGGAGATCGTCTGCCACACGGCGGAGGAGACGGTCGAGGAGAGCGCGGCGAAGGTGATCCGTTACCTGGAAGACCACGGACTGATCCCCAAAGTGGAACGGCTCGCGCCGGAAGTCTATGTCGAGATAGAGGAGACCTACGGCGCTCACAACTACGCCCCGCTGGACGTGATCGTCACCCGTGCCGAGGGGGTGTGGGTGTGGGACGTGGAGGGGAGGCGGTATATCGACTTCCTCAGCGCTTACTCCGCCCTCAACCAGGGTCACGTCCACCCGCGCATCCTGCGGGCGCTGGTGGACCAGGCCCGACGGGTCACCCTCACCTCCCGCGCCTTCCGCAACGACCAGTTGCCCCTGCTGGAGAAGGAACTGTGCGAACTGACCGGCTTTGAGATGATGCTGCCGATGAACTCCGGCGCGGAGGCGGTGGAGACAGCGCTGAAGGCGGCCCGCAAGTGGGGCTACACCGTCAAGGGGGTCCCACCCGACCGAGCGCAGATCATCACCTGCGCCGGAAACTTCCACGGGCGGACCATCACCGTCATCAGCTTCTCCACGGAAGAGCAATACCGGGAGGGGTTCGGCCCCTTCACGCCCGGGTTCGTCACCATTCCCTACGGCGACGCAGACGCATTGGAGGCAGCCATCACCCCGGAGACCGTCGCCTTTCTGGTAGAGCCCATCCAGGGCGAGGGTGGGATCATCATCCCGCCCGAGGGGTATCTGCGGCGGGTGCGGGAGATCTGCGACCGACACAACGTCCTCTTCATCGCCGACGAGATCCAGACCGGCCTGGGTCGCACCGGTCGGCTCCTGGCATGCGATTGGGAGGGAGTTAAACCGGACGTGGTGACCCTGGGCAAGGCCCTGTCCGGCGGTTTCTACCCCGTCTCGGCGGTGCTGGCATCGCGGGATGTGCTGGGCGTCTTCCGCCCCGGCGACCACGGCTCCACCTTCGGCGGCAACCCCCTGGCCTGCGCTGTAGCGCGGGAAGCCCTGCGGGTTCTGGTGGAGGAAGGGCTGATCGAACGGGCCGAGGAAATGGGAGCGTATCTGCTGGGCCGATTGCGGCGGATCGAAAGCCCATACGTCAGGGAGATACGGGGCAAGGGGCTGCTGATCGGCGTCGAACTCACGCCCGAGGCGGGTGGAGCACGTCGCTTCTGCGAGGCGCTGAAGGACAAGGGGGTGCTCTGCAAGGACACCCACGACACCGTCATCCGCTTCGCCCCGCCACTGGTGATCACCCGCGAGGAGATCGACTGGGCGGTGGAGCGGGTCGAAGCGGTCCTGACCGAGTAGGACAGAGGCGAGACATCCGCTACACAAACACAGAGCCGCCGTCGGACCGGCCGACGGTAGCACGGGCGACGTCGGCCTACTGCACGGCCGGACCCGGCCATAGAAGCGTGTCCCTCGCCCTGCCCACTCCCTTCGATCAGGCCGCCCTCCCGGTCAGGTAGTCGATCAGCGGGTCGCTGATCAACGGCACGATGTCCGGGAGCATCTTCGGCATCAGGTTGTCCATCGCCATCGGCATCAGGTCGGGCATCTGCTCCTTCATATGCTGCGGCATCGGCACCCGCTTCTCCACCGCCTCCAGCATGTCCGGCATCACCTTGCCCATCATCCCCGGCATCATGATCGGGAAAAGGACCGGGAAGAGAGGCTTCATCGCTTTGAGGACCAACCGACCGCCGGGCATCCTGCCGACGGCCCGCATCATCTTCCCCATCCCCAGTGGCATCGCGTCCACCATCTGGGGGAACAGTTCCTCCATCAACTTGGCCATCGGCTCCGGCTTCATCAGCCAGATCATCGCCTCAAAGGTGGCCCAGAGGTTGAGGGCGTAGTCGGTGGGATCGGGCAACCGCTGCCCCAGCGCCTCCACCGCGATGTGGGCCAGGTCGATCACCGGCATATCCCGGTCGGTCTTCTGCATCGTCACCCGGAACTGGACCTCGCAGCAGGGGCAGGAGGCGACCAGTGCCTCCGCGCCGGTCTCCTCCGCCTCCCGCACCCGGATGTCGCCGATGACCTTGCCGGTGTCGGGATTCTCCAGGAGGGTGAGGACGCCGCCGCAGCAGTGGGCATGCTCTCGATTGTGCTCCATCTCCACCAGTTCCAGGCCGGGGATCGCCTTCAACACCTCCCGGGGCGGCTCGTAAATACCACCGGCCCGGCCCATGTGGCAGGAGTCGTGCCAGGTGACCTTCATCTCGACCGGGTGGGTGAACCGCATCTCACCGGCCTTGATCTTCGCGGCGATCAGTTCCGAGTAGTGCTTCACCTCAAAGTCGAAGTCAATGCCCAGTTTCTCCGCCCACTCCGGATAATAGACCCTCCAGGAGAGCCAGCAGGCGGGACAGGAGGTGACGACCGTCTTGACGCCGCGTTCCTTCATCCCTTCGACGTTGTGACGCAGGATGTCGGCGAAATCGTCCCACAACCCCGCCACCAGCATCGGCAGGCCGCAGCAGGCCTCCCCGTCCCCCATATAGGTGAACTCGATGCCCGCCGCATCCAGCAGCCGAGCCGTCCCCTGGGCCACATCCTGCTCCACATAGGAGGCGGTACAGCCGGGGAAGTAGCCGATCTCGGCCCGCTCTTTGATCTTGGGCCTGATGTCTTCCGGCACCCAGTTCGCTCGGTCCTTGCTGTAGGAAGCCCAGATGTTCCGCTCCTTCCGGAGAGCAGCCCGCATGATCTCGAAAGGCGGGAAGGTCATGTGGCCCTGCTCGTGGATGAGGACCCCCCGCATCTGGAGCCAGGAGGGCTCGTTGGGCAACTCCAGCGGGCACTCGACGTTGCAGGTCTCGCAGGTAGTGCAGGCGAGGAACTTGTTGACCCAGGTCTGATCGAACTTCGCCCTGCCCTCCAGATACTCCCGGAGGAAGAACCACTTGGCGCGGGGGGAGAAAGACTCCCAACCCCGCCCGTAGAACTCGTCACACTCGTCGACGCAGTAGCCACACTGGGCACAGGCGTAGGCGTACCAGGCTACATCGTCGGGGATGTCCCGCCTGCCCGCCCCCTGGGGCCGCTCGCCGATCGGTGCCCTGGCCGCGTTCCCCACCGCCCGCACCAGCGGCTCGAAGGCCCCGGCCACGCTCATAAAGGTGCCCAAGAGGCCGTTGCCCAGAATCTTGCCGGGGTTCATGATCCCCTTGGGGTCCACCTTCCGTTTGAACTCCCGCAACCGCCGGACCCGGTCGGCCCCCAGGATGTTCTTGGCCTCGTGAGCGAAGTAGAGGCCGCTGGCGTAAGCCCGCCCACCGTGCTTCTTGGCCTTCTGGATAGCGGAGAGGGAGAGGGCGAAGGCCAGATTGAAAGTGAACCGGCGGCTGTCGTGGGGAATGAAGCCCAAGAGAATCACCTGCCCGCCTTTGGCGACCATTCCCTCGATGACCAGCGGCTGGTGGATACTTCCTTCCAGATCGGCCAGCGCCTCGTCCAGAGTCTCCAGCGGCAGAACGACCTCGGTGGGGATAAGGGAAGGCCCGAGTCGCTTGATGTGCATAATCTTGAACCGCTCCTCCCACTCGTGCTCGGCCAACTCCGGAAGGAGCCGCTCGCCGCCATGCTTGGCGATGATACGCTCCAGATCCTGCCGCACCTCACCTTCCCGCGAGGCCGGGAAGACGAAGATCGCCAGATATGCTTCGGGCAGTTTGGGGCGGTGCTCGTCGTGGGCCGGATGTCCGTGCTCCATCTTGGGAGGACGCCGGTTCTTCAACCGGGCCATCTGTGGGTTGATGAAACTAATCGACCAGAGGGGGAGGCCCGCTTCGACCACCTCCCGCAACGCCGCCGCCAGCCAGCGGACCTCGCTGAAGCGGGCGCCGACCACGACCTCCTCCTCCAGCGGCCGGACGCGCAGCGTGATCCGGGTGATGATGCCGGTGATCCCCTCCGTGTCGGCGATCAGGGAGAGATCCTCTCCGGAGAATTCCCGCACCTCGCCGTTGGGGAGCACGACGCGGGCGGAGACGACGTTCTCAGGGAAGGAACCGTACTCAAACGAGCCATAGCCAAAGCCACC
>Ga0209426_1001577_pt1 | contig 13212 bp, 20 predicted proteins | sample Deesub1362B_J571_FD_187697 | JGI IMG/M metagenome (GOLD analysis project Ga0209426, IMG submission 187697) | Deep oceanic, basalt-hosted subsurface ecosystem from Juan de Fuca Ridge flank, Pacific Ocean, CORK Borehole 1362B_J2.571 (SPAdes)... ...
AGTACCTGAAGGACATGCTCAAGGCTGGCGATATGACGGAAACGGTGAGGATAAGCCTGGGCAGCGACATTCCGCTGAAACTGGAGTTCCTCGCCGAGGGCGTCAACCTGAGCTTTCTGCTGGCGCCGCGCATAGAGGAGTGATGACCGGTGGACGATCTTGAGGCGATCATCCGGAGGCTCCGAGCGGACAGGGAGTTTGCAAAGGGCAACCTTGAGTACGAGCAGGAAGCTCTGCTTACAGCGGACACCTGCGAGGAATTCTTCCGCCATCGCCTAGAGATAGAGCGCTGGAAGACGCGCATAGAAGTGCTGGATAACATCTTGGAAGAGCTGAAAGCAATAGATAACAGTGAAGCCAGCGAGTGAAGTTATCCGCAACCGAAGCCAGTTCCCCATCTTCTCTTTTTGTTTTTTCACATGGGGTTACCCGAACGAAGTAAGGGTGACAAGGGAGAAACCCAAAAGGTTTCGACCGAGATTCTCTCACAGCTGTGATTGAGAGTGCTTATAAGTGCCTCCTTTTTCTCACAGCTGTGAGGAAACTAACGATGGGCGAATACAAACACTATAGTGTGGTGCGGGAGTGGTTGACGAGCAAAGGTTACCGTACCTATGAGAGGGTGAGGTTCCGCGGCTACGAGTTCGATGTTGTTGGGGAAAATGGCTCCTTAGTGGTGGTTGAGGTCAAGGAAGCCTTCTTTAAACGCCTGGTAAGGCAGGCTCTCAGGAGAAAAAAGCTCGGAATATTCAGCAAAATCTACGTCGCGTATCCATTCAGAAAGTTTCCGAGGGTCGCGTGGTTAAAGCGCCACGGAATAGGCGTGATAGACCTCACAGAGTTCAGGCAGATTCTCCCGGCAAAGGAGCAAAAGGTAGTCAAAGCAAGAGCGGAAGAGTTTGCACTGCACCTCCGCGCCATAGACGGCGTTAAGATAGAAGCTGTGCTCGAAAAGGATGACTACCTCCTCCTGAAGCACAGGCTGAAGAAACTCGGATTCAACAGCGTCCAGGAGCTTCTGGAAAAGCTGGCGAGGTACGAAGCGGAGATTGTGTATCGTTACGAAATTAGCGAAAGTTTAGGCGCAGAAAGAGTGGACAAGAATTTTTAAAATTCAAAAAGTCAATATCACCACGATAAAGTTTATAAAGCGTCATTCTCTAATCTTAAAAAGCAAAAACTGAAAGGGGTGAAGAAAATGGGAGAGCTACCTGTGGCGGCTATGATAAGAATTATAAGGAATGCGACCGGAATGCGCGTTGGCAGAGATGCCGGGGAGTATCTCGCCGAATATCTGGAAGAGGTTGCCTCTGAGATTGCCAGCGAGGCAGGCAAGTATGCCAAGCATGCCGGGAGAAAGACCGTCAAAGCCAGCGACCTGAAGCTTGCGTTCAGAGGCTGAAGAAGTTCACACCGTGATTTCAAAGTAGTAGACCTGCCCGTCCACGACTCGTGGTAAGCGCTGCGTTATTCCCACCTGCTCGCCGCGGGAATACTCCCTCACCTTATTCATCCCGGCATCGTATATCCTTATCCTGCAGGGAGGGAGCTTTTCTAAATCATTAGCCGGGATGTCGAGAGTATCAAGCTGGGAGACGTGGGTCATCACGACACGCATATCCCTGAGCCTCTGAACCTTCTCCTGCTGCCACTCCTGCGCTGCGAAGGCGCTGGTGAACATCATCGCCACGAAGAGCATGGCGATGAAATAGACGGCAAAGCGGAAGTTCTCCTCAATCACAACAGAAACCTCCAGCGGGTTTCTGTACTTCCAGCAACCATAGATTCATAGTTATCAAATCACTCCCGCGGATTACTTGGGCGAGCGCGAGGGAAAAACGGAGCGTGGGGAAGGTGGAAAAATGCCTCCTCTGCGCTGCACCACAGCCCAGTTCACCGCAGCGAGCACGCTCGCAGCGCAGAAAAGTGCAGGGAAAAAGGGAAGAGAGCCGCTCAGCGATAAGGCAACAGCTGCTGAGAGCACTGTGTAAGCAAAGGTGTGCTTCACGCTGCCGGTGAACTGCCACAGGTATGGCGCTATGCCCAGGGCAGCGAAAATCTCCAGCGCACTGGGAGCAAAGCTCCCAGATAACTCGCCAATCGGGAGCATTTCGTCACCCTGAACGCGAGTTCAGGGTAAGTTGCCCTGAAGCTTTGCTTCAGGGTGACGTACTTCAGCCACTCTGACCGTCTATCTGGTCGATCACCGCCTTGGTCTCCTGGTAGGCGTTTGTGCCGGTGTTCTTGGCGTCGTTCGCAAACTTCAGGGCAACGCCCGCGACTATGCCTATGCCGATTATGGCAGCGGCAACCTCCCAGATGCCGACGCTTCCCCTGCGGTCGTCAACAAACCTCCTCACCTGCTTCATTTCGCACCACCTCTAGAAGTGTAAGCGCTTAAAAGCTCTCCCACTCACAGCTGTGAGAGAGGGACGGGGCTATGTGCGCAGCCGTCGCAGGATTTTATCCCGCGTATGCACGTGCCGGCATCGTAAAGCTCGCAGGATGTGTCCCAGATTCTAAACTCCGCACCCGGACATTCTCCAGTTTTGATTATATCCCAGAACCCGGAAGGTAGGTCTCGAACCTTCATGCTCAGAATGTTTGCCCTCGGCGAGGGGCAGCCGTCTTCTCCCAGCCTGTGCTTCTTTGCGCAGTAGTCGCAGTTGCGAATGACAAAGCGGTAGACCTCCGGAATCTCTATCCCGAGAAGGTTGCGCTTACTCTCCGCCAGAGCCCCGCGGCGCGCCTTCTGCGCCCTAGCTATCTTCGCCCTGCCTGCACAGCTGCGGGAGCAATACTTTTGGCCCTCTCTCCTGGCGTAGAACTCCCTGCCACAACCAGCGCAAAAGGTTAACTTTTCCTTGGGTGGTATAGTTGTATGCGTGGAATCGTTAAGGCATAATTTGCTTAGTCCCGGAGAACTGTTAACCTTTTTTGAGGTCTTAGACCCTCGCTTACTTCGCCTTCTGCACGCCATTACCTTGCATGACTTTGAGCAATATCGCTGGTCCTTCCTTCGCGGCTCAAACTCCTTCCCACAATAACCGCACCTCATGCCATGCACGCAAGAGCTTATAAACCCGCTCTCTCACAGCTGTGAGAGAATGAGTTTAAAAGCTCGGACAGCGGAGTATGAGAGTGCAGCCGACCTTCAGCGGCGAGCTGCTGCGCATGCTTCCCACCGCTGTAGAGCCTCCGCAGGGCATGCTCAAGGGCAAGGTCTACCTCGGGTGGACGAGGATACAGAAAAAGCTCGTATTCTGGGACTGGGAGAAGCTGGTGAACCCCCACATCGTAGCCTTCGGCAAGAGCGGCATGGGCAAGAGCACCTTCGTGAAGAAGCTGCTCCACGTGCTTCGAGCACTGCACAGCGTCAACGCGGTGATAATCGACTTTAGCGGAGAGTACACTGACTACGCCGACGTGAACCTCCAGCTCGGCGTGAGAGACTTCCTGAACCTGCTCGACCTGGGAAAGCTCACTCCACGGGAGAGAATAGAGCAGGTGCTCCACGCCTTCGACACCGCCTTTAACCTCAAGGAAGCGCCGCTGCAGTACATCCTGCTCTCGGAGTTCCTCGAAGAGGCGTATAAGAGGAAGGGCTTCGACCTTGATAAATACGAGGAGAAGCGGGAGCCGCCAACTCTGCTCGACGTGTACGACATAGCGGTGGAGAAGTACGAGGAGGAGAGGGAGAAGTTCAGGAGGAGCGAAGGCAGGAGCTCAAGCTTCGAGAGCTTAATCGCTAAGATACGCTTCTATGCCCTGCACAGCAGCGGGGCATTTTCAAAGCCGAGCACAGTTCGCTTAGACGAGATAACCTCCCGCGGGGTTATCAACTTCGACCTCTCGAAGCTCCCGGACGAGGAAGCCAGGATAGTCGTAGGAATGAGCATCCTTGAGTACCTCATCGACCGCATGCGTAAAGAGGGTGAAGCCCAGGGCATTAAGCTCATCATCGTGCTGGACGAAGCCCACAAGCTCGCCGGAGAGAAGTCGCCCCTCATACCCCTCGTGAAGGAGGGCAGAAAGTACGGGTTCATGATCGTTGTAAGCACCCAGGACGTGGCAGATGTGGATAGAAGGGTGATCTCTAACGCTGGCTCGCTTTTTATCTTCAAACTTCGCTCCCCCGAGGACATAGACTACCTCGGCAGAGCTGTCAACATGAGCGACTACTTCAAAGAGATGCTGCACAAGTTTGAGGTGGGACAGTGCCTGGTGAGCTACGACTTCAGGAGGGGGCAGGCGAATATGTTCGCATTCTACGTCGAACCCGAGCTGCTCCGCAGGGTGGAGGTGGTCTTCGAGCCGCCTGAGCTTCCCGGAGAGTAACGGAGAAGAAGTAGCGGGGAGAATGGCGGGGGCGGGGCATCAGCCCCGAAACTCAAAAACAGAAATATCACTACTTTCTTTTCCGGGAAGGCTATTTAAATTTTGCGTTTGCTCACAGCTGTGAGGGAAAGAAAAGGAGAAAAAGCAAAAAAACGGAAAGAAGAGAATATGAGATGGAGCACCCACAGGAGAATAGCAGTGGCGCTCTGCAGGCGCTACGACATACCAGATATGCTTGCCGACGCTGTGGTAGCTCCCGACAGAGAGCCTGAGCTCAGGCTGGTCTACAGGCGGGGTAAGGTGCGCGTCGTGAGAGTGCCTCATCACGCCGCCAACCCCAAACGCATCTTCGCTCACCTGAAGAGAGCGAGGAGAGATTTTCTCCGAGGCAGGCTGAGCTATGTGGAGCACTTAGGGAGAACTCTGCACTACCTCCAGGACTCGCTTGTGAGCACCCATGCAAAGCTCTGGATTTTCCGCTTCCGCTCCCGGGCAAAGCACGAGAACCTTGAGCAGGAGATAGCCCAGCTCAGGATACCGCAGGAGAAGATAAAAGAGGGCGAGGAACTCTTCCATGAGGCTTTAAAGTCAGAGCTTACCGTGGCTGCGCTGAAGAAGGTGCTCTCAGAAGAGCTTAGAGCGGAGGACAACGCTGAGCGAGCGCTGGAGAGAGCCGTGCTGCTCTCATCGCTCCTCGCAAGGGCGGTGACCTTCCCGCCTGAGAACCTGCCTTCTCAGAGAAGGCTGGAGATAGAGCGCAGGTTTGCCGAGCGCAGGAAAGGACACTTCCTGGCAATTGCCACCGTTGCCCTCTCTGCCTTGGCCCTGTACACCACCGGCAGTGCATTCGGCTCGCTCCTGGCGCTCGCCACGGCTTACCTCGCCCATCGCTTCGATTTTATCTACCACCACTTGAAAGAAGAGAGGGAATGGTGGATTTCGTAAAGCGTTACCCGTAGCCGTGCTGCGGGTGACGAAGTTACCCTATCGCTGCTCCCTGAGCCCGCTTTCAAGAATAACCTTTGCCAGCGTTTCGTCCTCGCTTGCTGCGAAGCTTTTGAGTCTCTCCCTGAGCCTTGAGATGACCTGCTTCAGCTCGCTTATCTCGCGCTCCTTACGCTCCAGCTTTAGAAATAAAGCGGTGTTCTCCTCGCTCAGGGCGCGCAGCCTCGCGCGCAGCCGCTTATCCCTGCGCTCGTGCGCAATGGCGAACAGCAGAAGCTCCACCGCTATACCCGTGGCGAGGAGAGCATAGTTTTTGAGCACTCCCGCTGCAAAGGCTATGGCTACGCCTATCATTTTTCAGAGTGCACCTCCGTCACACCTCTACGGCATCGAGTAGCTGAAGAACTTCTCCGCCACCAGAGAAATCAGATAGGGTCCTGCGAGCACGCCGATGCTGGTGAGGAACCCCGCGAATATGGCGCCCGTGGCGAGCAGGTCTAGACGCGCAGCGTACTCGCTGGGAACGCTCCTGATGAGACCTTTGGTAATGAAGCCCAACGCAGCAACAAGCATCCCAAGGACGAAGCCTATCTTCTGCACGCCCTCCAGCCAAGTCTGGAGCGTTGTGAGTATGCCCGCAAGACTCGGTCCGGCTGTAGAGGGAGCGGCATACACGCTTTCTAAAGCGAGAGCCAGTAGCAGCGCCAAGAAAACCCTACCTCGGAACATACTTGACTCCCTCCTTGCGTATCTTGCCTTTATCGAAGAGCTCGCTCACAGCTTCGAGCACTTCCTCGCGGCTCAGGGAGAGGGCGTTCTGAACCTCCTTAAAGCTTGCACCACCCTGCTCCTCAAGGAGGCGAAGAACCCGCGCTGCCCTTGCCGAGAGTTCCCCGCGCTCAGACTCTTCGCCACGAAAAAGCTCCTCCTCTTCGTGCGAAGTTGCTTCTTCAGCCGCGTCGTGGGCATTCCTGCCAGACTCTGCTGCCTTAGGGGAGTTACCCGCAGGCAAAACCTGCGGCGTGACGAAGGTCGTGCCTACCTGCTCAAGCAAAGCGAGAACTCTGTCAAGCTTCTCCTCAATCGCGGCGAGCCTAGCAGCAAGTTCACCGCCACCGGCGATGCCAAGCATTTCACGAGCGAGGAAGCTCCTCGCCCGCTTTATCTTCTCGTCTAGGCTCTGCGCTGACTCCCAGTCGCTCCTGTATGCTGCGAGCTCTCTGAGCAGAGCTTCCCTCTCCGTATCATTCCTATCCCGGAGAAGCGCCTCCAAGTCCTGACGGACCATCTCAAGGAAATCCATTAAAATCACCCTTTCCACCTAACGCAGGGTTTTTAAGCTCTCACACTCACAGCTGTGAGTGAAAGGCGATGGACGGGAGCGAATCCAGCGCTAATGCAAGCGCCGCATAGGGTAGAAGCCTCGCGTCAGCCAGTTTCTCTATCCAGGAGCCGCTCATCCCGAGCTTTGCCAGCGCCGCGCCAGCCAGCACGAGATAGGCCCCCCTGCCGATGAGGAGGTAAATCGCGGCAGTTGCACCAATCCACTTCACCTTCGTCCTGAGGTCGGTGTAGAGGAAGACGTAGGCGAAGAGGTAGGCGAGGGCGGCGACAAGCAGCACCCTCTCGGAGATTACGGCGCTGAGAAGCATGAAGACCTTGGCGTCGGCGCCGCCTATGGCAGAGAAGTACCAGAGGGCGAAGAAGAGCAGAACGAGAGCGAGAGAAGTAATGCCAGCCGCACCTCGGGTGACAAAGCTCAGAGCGAGGAGCGCGGGGATAGCAAAGAGGAGCAGGTAGTTGAGCCACTCCGGTATCTCTCCCTGCTTAGCGTCGTAGTAGCCGGCGGCAGCGGTAAGGGGCAGAGCTACACCCCAGAGCAGGAGGCGCTCTGAAATCATAAGCCCACCGAATCATCGCTTTGCTTTTTTCTTCTCGAGCACCGCCGCGAACTGCTCAAGCGCCTTGGCGATGGCGCGCAGTCCTTCAGCCTCTGCCGGGAAGGCGCTCCTGTGGGAATCCACGTAGCGCCCGAACTCGTCCGGGAAAGCCAGGCGCACGAAGACGAGGGGCTTCGCCTCCATGTCCACCCTGCGCACAGCTTTTACGTGCACCTTAAGCGGAGTTCCCTTTGTGTAGTCGTAATACCTGTCCGCTATCACGTCCCATTCAGCCATGGCACCACCCGGCGATAGGCAGCGCTTATAAGCTCTTTCTCTCACAGCTGTGAGGAACTGAGCTTTTAAGCTCCTTCACAGCTGTGAGGTGAGAAGAATGGCGGGTGATTTGTCTTTAAGTAGGATTGAGACGGCTGCCGTGCCGGCACAGCTGACACAGCTCCAGGAGGAGAACCGGAGGCTCAGGGAAGAGGTCGCTGAGCTTCAGCGCAGGGTGGAGAGCCACGACAAAATCATGAAGAGCCACGAGCTGCGCAGCGTGGTGGTGTTCCAGCTTCCAACCGAGTTCCTGAAAGCTAAGAAAAAGTGGGTAAGTGCAAGGGAGTTTAACATAAAGCTCAACGAGTACGCCGAGATCTTCTGGAAGCTCCGCCAGCAGTTCTACCACACTCTGCACCGCTGTGCTTTCAAGTCGCGCATCGGCTGGATTCTTTACGAAAACACAGACACCACCGAGCTTGAGCTGTTCATTGAAAAGTTCAACGAGGTCATAGAGAAGCTAGGGGTCAACGGCGACCGCAAGATAGAGGTGGTCGAGGTCCTGCTCCCGAGCTACTTCGTGGCGGAGGAGCTTCAGAGATACCTGCGCAGCATCGAGGAGAAGCTTGCCGACGTGGAGGAGAAGCTCAAGAGGCTCAGCGAAGATGAAAGTGCCAACGCAGATAAGAAGGCGTCCTCGCTAAGAAGCAAGAAGCGCAGCCTAGAAGCGCTGCTCGCCGCATGCAGGCACGAGCTTGCGAGGTACAACATATAACACTTTTAATTTTTTATTTTTTGCTGCTTAGTCATCAGTTTTCAAAATATAAAAACTTCAATTTCCAAGCTTTTACAAGTCTTCTCTAGGATTGGGTCTCCTTCAAAACAAATGACTCCCATTCTGACTTCTCCCAGATAAGGATAATCTTCTTTTATAAGTTCCCGGTAGACCAGCACCTGACCAATGGCTTCAAAATTTAGCTTCTCTTTTCCCTCTAATACCCAGCAGTGATCATCAAAAAGAACTAAAAAGTCCACAAATTTTATTAGAGAAGGTTTAAAGCTCCCATACATATAAGATAGCTCTTCCTGCAGAAATTTTCTGTAAAGGAGCTGATCTATCACTCTACGCATTTTATTGTAATAGATTTCTCTTACTCTGGGATCTAACTTCTCTATGATTTCTTCTATGTGTTGTTTCTGTATTCCGGTCCTAGTAAAGCCCGCAACTACCTCCCTCAACCAGACTTTGTCCTTTACTTCAGGTTCGGGCAAATTCTTCTCTTTAAGCAGGCTGAATAGCTTATTGTGGACATCTTTTCTAGCTACTCCCGACTTAAACTTCTCAATCTCAGACCATCCCCTGTTTAAAACTCTTAGCAAAAAAGATTCATTCTCTTTGAACGGATTCTCAAATGGGTTAGTCCATATAACCTCTCCATTCTCAACAACAGCTACCGTGCCAGCGACAAAGATATTGCCAGACCTGCTTTTAAACAATCGAGCAGCAGTTTCACCGGTATTCTGCTTCAATATTCTTGTTTGGGGTTTGAGATGTTTTTCATAGATCTCTTCTTCAGTCATTACAGGTTCTTCATCATACCAGTCTGTTTTTCTTACAGGGATAACTTCGTATTCAATTCCGTGCGTTTCCCTAATCTCATCTAAGAGCTCAAGTATCTTTTCATGCTCCTCTTTCTTGTATGCGGGAGAATAATACCTGATTATTCTCATCTTTCCTCAGTTTTATAGTCAAAAAAAGCTTAAAAATTTTATGTTCTTCCGATATTTCTCTTGACTAGTTGAAAACATCTAGGTTTAGTGAATGACGACTTTGAGAAGAATAAAAAATAAAAAGTTAAATATGTGCAAAAACAAGCTCCTTTTCGAGTTCTCTGAGAAATCTACGATTTACCGTTTCCATGCTTCTGAGCGCCGAAAGCGCTCTGTTTAACTTCTCTCTGCGCTGCTCCGCGTTTATCTGGAAGTCCTCCAAAGCCCGATCGAAGTGCTCCGCCGTGACCTCCTCTCCTGCCTTAAAGGCGAGGAAGCTCGCCTCCTTCACGAGCCGCTCAAGCTCCGCGCCGGTGAACCACTCCGTTGCGCGAGTGATTTCAGCCAGCTCGAACTCGGTCAATGCGTGAGGCACGCGGCGTACGACGCTCAGGTGCACCGTGAGTATCTCCTTACGAGCCTCCTCGTCCGGGTAGAGCACCGGTATGACCTCGTCTATCCTGCCGACTCTGATGAAAGCCTCGTCGAGCTGCTCCACGAAGTTGGTCGCGGCTATGAGGAGCGACTTCCTCGCTTCGTCGCCCAGCCACTCGAGCAACTGGTTCTGCACCCTTCTCGTAACGCCAGAGTCGCCGCTGAAGTAGCTGTCCCTCGCCAAAGCCAGCTGGTCGAACTCGTCCATGAACACCACGCAGGGTGCTAGACTCTCAATGAGCCTCGTGATTTTTCGCACCCTGCGCTCGCTCTCGCCGACGATGCCGCGAAGGAAGTCGCCCATGTTCAGCTGTATCATCGGCAGTGCAAGTTCGCGCGCGAGCGCCTTGGCAATGTAGGTCTTACCTGTGCCTGGAGGACCGTAGAAGAGCAGACCGCGGGGCATCGCTATGCCGTAGCGCTGTGCCTTCTCGGGGTTCTTCAGCACCGCTACCACTCGCCTGCGGATATAGTCCTTCAGCGCAGAGTAGCCGCCGACGCTCTCGAACCCCCGCTCGGGCAGAACGTAGCTGAGGCCGTGCTTTTTGAGGAGTTCCACCTTGAAGTCCCTGAAGGCTTCCGCACCCACCTTGCGATATCCGCTGCGCCTGATCGCGAGAAGCGTCGCCGTCTCCGTCTCGTGCAGGTTGAGCCCGCGGCTCTCGGCATAGACACGGCGATCCACACGGATTCTCACCTGTCTCTTCTTTTCCACATGGCGCTTCACCGTTTGGATAAGCACCCTGCGTTCTTCCTCCGAGGCTGAAATTTCAATGAAAACCACCAGCTTTCCGAGAAACTCCTGGAAAATCCTGGCGTCGCTTGCAAAGACGATGACACTGCTCTGCCGCGCGTAAAGCTCGGGAGCCTGAGCACAGGCAACGATGAAGTCGCTCAGGGCGCGCTCCTCGGCGTAGGCATGCTTCACCACCAGCGCAGCGTTGGTGCTGCCCAGGCGGTTGAACAGCTCCGCATATACGTTGGCCATTAAGTCCAGCTTAACTTCTCGCTTTTCCCAGCCCTGCTCGGCGGTGACAACCTCATAGAGCCTCTGCAGCTGCAGGTCGTAGAGGAGCACCTTCGAATAGCTGCGCCTGATGTGCTCAATCACCTGCGGTATTCGCTTAGCGTCGCTGGTGCACAGCACGAAGACGTTGCTGGTGTTGCATGCCCTGTACAGGTCAAGCTTCTCCAAAAAATCCCCCGCCATTGCTACCACCAGAAAGTGGAGGAGCTTTTAAATCCATTCCCTCACAGCTGTGAAGGAAGGAGCTTTTAAGCATAGCTTCTTGCTATGAGCGCAGGCGCCGAGGAGCGCTTCTTCTGCTCTTACAAGGACTGGAAGCGCGAGCTCCGCAAGCCTCTTAGTCAGAAGATCGAGGACACGGAGAACATCATCGCGGAGCGTCTGGGCGAGTTCGGCTACTCCCTCTACGTCGCCTGGAGCGGCGGCAAAGACAGCACGCTCGTGGTGTACTTCGCGCGGCAGTATCTTAGCGATGTGCCGGTGATGTTCAACAACACGGGAGTGGAGTATCCTGAGACGGTCGAATATGTGCGAAGGCTCGCGCAGGAATGGGAACTCAACCTGATAGAGACAAAGCCGCTCATGCCCTTCTGGAAGGTGGTGGAGCGCTTCGGCTTGCCGGAGCGTCGCAGCAAGGTGGGGACGCCTCAGTGCTGCCGCTACCTCAAGGAGTATCCGGCGATGCGGGTGATTAAAGAGAAGGGCTTTAAGGCGGTGATGACCGGCATCACGGGAGCAGAGAACAAGCAGCGCGAGCTCCTCATCCTTCGCAAGGGCTTCTGCTATTTTGCGAAAGAGGAGGGAATACAGAAGATTCATCCACTTTACCACTGGACGCCGCAGGATGTGCTGCGCTATTACAAGCGCGAGGGCTTGCCTCTCAACCCCATCTACGCGAAGGTTGACCGCTGCGGGTGCATGCCCTGCACGGGGCACATAGGCTGGAAAAGCAAGATGGGAAGGACGAACCCAAAGCTGCTCAGGTACATAATGCGCATGCAGGGGTACTCCTCGCTGGAGGATTTCGTTCCCTCACAGCTGTGATGGAATGAGCTTATAAGCGTGCTCACTCCAAACGGAGTTACCCTGAGCGTTGCTCAGGGTGACGGAGGCTGCAGGGATGACAGCGCCGGCGAATGAGAAGGTCGTGAGCATGGACATGCGGAAGCTCGTAACCCTCGCGAAGCAGGAGTGCGGCTTTGAGGAGGAGCAGATCTCCAGGCTGGAGGATTTCCTCGCAGAGAAGAAGTTCAGGGTAAGCGCAGGGGAGCTCGCCAGGAAGCTTGCAGAGCTCGGCGCTCCCCGTGAGGGAATCCTGGCCTTCCTCCGCAAATTTAAGGTGGAGGACAACTACATAGCGCAGGCGATGAGGTATGTGTCTCGAACGAAACCGATGGAAAACCCGCGTACTTCAATGCCCGAGGCGGATGCAGAAAACGGAGTGCCCAATGAGGTGAGGCTCGACTTCTCGAAGTATAGGAAGGTGCGGAAACCCCTGCGAGGTGTAAAGGGGTGACGAACTTCCTGGCACTTGTAGTCATAGCAATGGTGACCACCGGTCTCACCCTAACTCTAGGGCTGCAGTGGATCGCGGAGCACAACGCTGAGAAGGCGAGGCTCGTTCTGAGGCAGGCGTTTGCGGAGTTCAAGTACACCTCAAGTTTCGACGCCAAATACAACCGCATTCTGCCTCCGCAGTATGCGCTCTCGCAGGATGGCAACTGCCTGGTGCTGAGGAAAAAAGGAGCAGAGGTGGAGAGGCTTTGCAGACAGTTACCCTAAAGCGAAGCTTAAGGCGTAACGGAGTGAGGTTCAGGAACCTTGACCAGAAGCGCAGATTCGTGCTGGAGCACATAGCTGTCGGAGAGAAGGTAACTCTGCACACCCTCAGGGAAAGACTCGCCGCCAGCGGATACCGCGCGAGCGTGCAGGAGCTTGCGCAGTTCATCCGTTACAACATGCTCTACCGCTACCTGAAGGTGGAGAAGAGGAACGGCGTGAACATCTATCAGAGAGTGCGATGAGTTACCCGAACGAAGTGAGGGTGACGAGGGAGAAACCCGAAGGGTTTCGACCGAGGATACCGCACGGGAAAGTGCTCGGCTCCGCAGTGGGGGAGTGAGTGGTGAGTATCTACGACTGGCTGTTGCTGTTCTATGCGCTTGCTGCAGTGGCAACAGCTACCTGCGCGGTGCTCGCAGTCGAGGTGCTCAGGGTGAGGAGAGAACTGAAGGCGCTGAAAAAAGCTACAAGTGCCACGCAGAGCGAGGTTGAGGTGATCAAAAAGCGTCTTGAGGCGCTGATACGCAGCAGCCGCGAAGAGATAGAAGTAGAGGAGCTTGTGAGGTTCTCAGAGAAGCTGATGCCCTCAAAACAGAGCTAGCCACTGCGTTGCTCGGACTGGCGGGGGTGGACAGTCCGAGCTGGCGAGGGAGGGCGTGTAGAGCAGGGCACTGAGTACCTTACACGAACCAGATATATACTACTTTCCCGAGAGCGCTGAAAAACTGACCCGTGAGTACATAGAGGCGGTCAGAGACG
>Ga0209426_1001579_pt1 | contig 13205 bp, 9 predicted proteins | sample Deesub1362B_J571_FD_187697 | JGI IMG/M metagenome (GOLD analysis project Ga0209426, IMG submission 187697) | Deep oceanic, basalt-hosted subsurface ecosystem from Juan de Fuca Ridge flank, Pacific Ocean, CORK Borehole 1362B_J2.571 (SPAdes)... ...
ATGTCCAGCTCGTTTATCACGACAACATCAAACTCGGGAATTTGCGAAACGCCAGGCACCGATAGGATCATCTGCCTGAGAAGCGATGCTGGTATTGGGGCGAAGGAGAGGATTTTTGGTTTCATTGATATCCATTCAAACTTGCTCATTTTTCATCTTTTTTATCTCTTCATCTCTTAGAACTCTCCTCAGATACTTTCCTGCAGCACTTTTTGGCAGTGAGTCTCTGAATTCAACAATTCTTGGATATTTATAGGCCGCCATTCTCTCCCTGCACCAGTCGATGATGTCTTGCTCTGATACCTTTCCGACATATCCATCTTCGAGAACGACGTACGCTTTTATTGTTTCACCTGCCTTAGGGTCAGGTACTCCAACCACGACAACTTCTTTTATGGCTGGATGCTCGTACATGATGTCCTCAATCTCTCTGGGGTAAACACTGTGTCCTTTGTATTTTATCAAGTCCTTCAATCTGTCAACTATCCAGAGGTATCCATCCTCATCCATGTACCCAATATCTCCGGTTCTAAGCCACTTCATTCCTCCAGCTTCGAAAAATACCTCTTCAGTCTCTTTTGGCCTCTTCCAGTAGCCTTTCATTACTTGTGGTCCGCTGATAACGATTTCACCTATCTCCCCAATGGGCAAGAATTCGAGCGTTTCCGGGTCTATCACAGCGACATAGGTATTGGGAATCGGTGGTCCTACAGAACCGATTTTCCTCTCCCGATAAGGGGATGTTGTATTTGTTACCGGCGATGTCTCACTTAGCCCGTATCCTTCAACGAGCTTTGTTCCTGTCAGTTTCTCCCATTTTCTGACAACCTCAGGAGCTATTGGTCCAGCTCCATTGTTTACATATTTCAAAGAGCTTAAATCGTATTTCTTTATATCCGGATGATTCACAAGAGCTACAAATAGTGCAGGAGCACCCATGAGAACATGGGCTTTATATTTCTGAATCGCCTCCATGATTTCTACAGGGTCAAAGCGGGCGAAAACAATACCCACATTTCCATTGGCCAAGCCGCTTGTGAGGTCGACGGTCTGACCGTATATGTGGTACCATGGGAGTACGGCTATCCCTTTTACGACATCTATTCCCTCTCTTTCTTTCATTATGTCCAAAAAAGCCTTAGTCTGGTAAACATTTGCGACGACATTGTAGTGAGTCAGCATGGCCGCTTTCGGCAATCCTGTCGTTCCACCCGTATATTGCAGAACAGCAAGCTCTTCTTTCGGATCAATACTTATATCTGGAGGATTGGGTTCAGTATCGAGCAACTCATCGAAATAGTAAACTCCGTCATTTTTCTCAACCTCAGGTTTCCTACCCTGAAGATTTGCAACAATTACGTTTTTCAACCGTGTTTTATCCTTTGCCTCGGCAACATTCGGGTAGAGAGCATCAATCGTTACAATAGTTTCACTCTCACTGTCGTTCAATTGATACTCAACCTCTCTTGCCACGAATAGAGGACTTAACGCTGTAACTATTGCTCCAGACTTCATCGCACCATAATATGCAATTGCAAACTGTGGACAGTTTGGCATGTATAATGCAACTTTATCCCCCTTTTTCACCCCCAGGTCAGCAAGTGCTGTGGCAAATCTGTCAATGGCATCTTTAAGCTCCCCATATTTGATTTCCCTTCCATAAAATATCATAGCAGTTCTATCTGAGAATTTCTCACAGGCTTTATCCACAAGCTCAAAGACTGGAATTTCGGGAATTTCAATGTCGATGGGGAGTCCATCTATCCATGACTTCTCAATCCAAAACCTGTTTTTGATAAATTCGGGTATATCTCGCATAATATCACCTCAAGATTTTCCAATCCATAATTATTGACCATTACTAAATTCATGTTTGTTTCATATTTAACGATTTCGATACCTATTTTTTTGAATAGGATGCGAAAAAATTAAATAAAATCATTAACAATTCGAGATTATGAGAACCAGTGAAGAATACCGGAACGACCTGTATAAAATGAAACCCAATATTTTCATTGGCGGAAAGAAGGTCGGCAGGGATGATTCAAGGCTTCAGGGTGGAATATATGTCATGTCTAAGACTTTCGATCTTGCTGAACATCCAGACTTTAAAGATCTCCTCACCACAAGGTCTCACCTTAATGGCAGGAAAATAAACAGGTTCACCCACGTTAATCAGTCCGCTGAAGACCTGCTTACAAAACAGGAAATGATAAGGAGTCTCTGTCACCTAGTCGGTGGGTGCATTCAGCGCTGTATGGGGTGTGACGCCATCAATGCCCTATCGGTGGCCACATATGCTGTAGATATGGAACATGGGACAGACTATTACAAGAGATTCACAGAATATCTTAAAGAATTTCAGAGCAGAGATTTGACAGCCGCGTGCGCTCAGACAGATGTTAAGGGGGATCGCAGCAAGAGACCTCACCAGCAAGACGATCCCGATATGTACGTCAGGGTTGTTGAAAAAAGGAGTGATGGAATTGTTGTGAGGGGAGCAAAGAATTGTATAACGATGTCTGCGATTGCTGACGAAATAATAGTGGTTCCCACGAGAGCCATGATGCCTGAAGATAAGGACTACAGCGTTGCCTTTGCTGTGCCAGCAGACGCTGAGGGAGTAAAGATTATTTCAAGGACATCCAGGCTGCGAGCTCCCCCAGGGCTAGAGATGCCCCAAGCCGAAATAGGAGATGATGAAGGTTTCATCGTGTTCGATGATGTCTTTGTCCCGTGGGATCGGGTCTTCCTGTGCGGTGAAAATAAATATGCGACGCTTTCAGCACACCTTTTCGCCCTATTCCACAGACACAGTTATACAGGATGCAAGCCCGCCACTACTGACATAATTATGGGCCTTGGGGCCTTGATTGCAGAATACAACAATGTCTACGACAGACACAATATCAGGGAGAAGCTTGTAGAGCTTGCTGCCACCGCAGAACTTGTCTACGCTGCAGGAGTAGCATCAGCCGTTCATGGAACAAAGACTCCGGCAGGGACATTTCTTCCAAACGAAATTTACGCAAACGTCGGCAGAAGGCATGCTGGACTTAACTACTACCACGAGCTGGAAATCCTTGCTGAATTGGCAGGTGGTCTGCCTGCAGCGCTGCCTTTTGCGGAGGACTTCCTGAATCCTGAAACAAGACCGTTCATTGAGAAGTACATAAAGAGAAGGTCCGACATTCCGGCTGAAAATGTCTACAGATGTCTGTTTGGGATATCAAACATTCTCTGCTCCTCCCTTGGAGGAGTTCAGGCTGTAGCTGGCGTCCACGGAGGAGGCTCTCCAGTGATGGAGGATATTGCCATCTGGAGGAGCTATGATTTCGAGAAGAGGAAGAACATAGCGAAATACCTCGTTGGGATAAAGGAGTGAGGTGATATCGTGAGTTATGAAATTTTAATGGAAAAACTTGGTTTTCCGAATTCCCAGCTGCTTAGAAGTATTCTCGAATACCTCATGAGCGAGGAGGAGTCAAAAGTGGTTGCTGCACTACCTGGAAGCGTTTCAGAAATAGCTGAAAAGCTGGGGATGGATGTTCAGAGGGTTAAAGAGGTTCTTGAGAATCTTTTCTACAAAGGAGTCGTTATTCCAAAAGATTTTCAGAAAAGAGACTATTATAGATTTGTAAGGGATATTATTCAGCTTCACGACGCGTCACTTGCCTCACAGCACATGAACGATCCAGAATTTGCAAAGCTCTGGAAAGAGTTCGGAGACAAGGAGATGAACCCACAAGTTGGCAGGATATTAGCAGAGAGAGGTGTGAAATTCTGGAGAGTTGTGCCAGCTTATGCTGCGATAAAAGACCTGCCAGGAGTATTACCGTACGAGAATATCAAAGAGATGGTAAAAGTTCAGGAAAAGATTGCAGTAGTCCCGTGCTCTTGTAGGAACGTTACGAGACTTGCATCCAACGGCTGTGAGTTCACAGATGAGTCTAAAACCTGGCATTGCCTTCAGTTTGGCAGAGGGGCAGAGTACGTTATCACAAGAGGTTCTGGCAGAGAAATATCGGTTGAGGAGGCTCTTCGGATCATTGACGAGGCCGAGAAGGACGGGCTTGTTCACACATGGGCAAACACCTCAAAAATTGTAGACCCTATTGTAACGGTTAATTGCAACTGCTGCGGTGATTGCTGTGAATTTTTCCTGTCATCAAAGGCTGCGAATGTACCTCTGGGAGTGCAGCTCGAAAAGAGCAGGTATGAGGCTCACGTCAATGAAGAAGCTTGCACGGGTTGTCAGACCTGCGTTGAGAGATGCCACTTCGATGCAATAGAAATGTACAGGCCCGAGGGCAGCAAGAAGTTTAAGGCTAAAGTAATTCCTGAGAAATGCTTCGGCTGTGGCGTTTGTGTGGTTGGCTGCACTCAGGAAGCGATTGAGTTGAAAGCCGTTAGGCCGCCTGAACACATACCAAATGGAGGGTGAATTATTATGAATATTGATGAAATAAAAAATGTTGCAGTTCTCGGAGCAGGGGTTATGGGTCATGGAATTGCTGAGGTCTGTGCGATAGCAGGTTATAATGTTACAATGAGGGACATCAAGCAGGAATACATCGACAGAGGAATGAGAATGATTAAAGAGAGCCTTGAGAAACTGGAAAAGAAGGGTAGAATAAAGAGTGCAGAAGATGTCCTCTCAAGGATAAAACCAACTACCGAACTTGATGAGGCCATACGGGGTGCAGACCTGATTATCGAGGCAGTTCCTGAGATTTTTGAGATAAAGGAAGAAGTATTCAAGGAGTGTGACAGGATTGCAAAGCCAGAGTGCATTTTTGCCAGCAACACCTCGACTATGAAAATTACAGACCTTGCAAAAGCAACAAACAGACCAGAGAAGTTTGCCGGCTTACACTTCTTCAATCCGCCGGTGCTTATGCAGCTGGTGGAAGTGATAAGGGGTGAAAAGACAAGTGATGAGACAATGCAGGTACTAGTTGAATTTGTCAGAAGAATTGGAAAGACTCCTGTGAGAGTTGAGAAAGACGTCCCCGGTTTCATTGTAAACAGGGTGACTGCTCCTGGTGGAGTTTTGCTGATGTCTATAATTGAGAAGGGGATTGCCGCTCCAGAAGAAGTTGACGCCAAACTGAAGAAAATTGGGTTGCCGATGGGGCCTTTTGAGCTTATGGATTATACTGGGGTGGATGTATTCTATAATGCAATGAAATACTATGCCAAAACGATCAGCCCCGACTACGAACCGCCAGAGGCTTTAGAGAAGATGATTAAAGAGAATAAACTTGGACAAAAAACCGGCAGGGGATGGTACGACTGGAGTACTGGAAGGCCGCAAATTGATCTGAGCAAGGCAACTGATAAGGTAGACCCACTCGACTTCCAAATTGTTGAAATTAATGAGGCGGTCAAGCTTGTTGAAATGGGTGTGGCAACTCCTGAGGACATAGATACGGCTGTAAAACTTGGCCTAAACAGACCCGCCGGACCATTTGAAATCGCCAAGAACTTAAGTGAGGAGCAAATGGTAAAGAGACTCGAAGAACTTGCTAAACAATTTGGAAAGAGGATTTTTGAACCCGCTGAAACACTAAAAGCTGGGAAACTCAAGGAGATGCTTGGTAAGAATAAGTCTGATAAGGGGGGGTTTAAGACTTTAAAGATAATAAAGGATCCCGAAACGAAGGTTACAAAGCTCGTACTGAACAGACCGGAAAGGTTGAACGCTATTTCTCCTGAAATGCTGGAAGAACTCGACGAGGCTATAACACTGCTCTGGAATGATGAAGAGACTAGAGTTATAGTGGTCACTGGAGCCGGAGACAGGGCTTTCTCGGCGGGAGCAGATTTGACGGCCATGACAGCCCACGTTTTCGAATTCCTAGAACGTACAAGAAAGGGTGAAAGGATTTTCAGGAGGCTCAGTGAAATCCCAAAGCCAGTAATTGCTGCTATAAATGGTTATGCCTTGGGTGGTGGACTTGAAATTGCCATGTCATGCGATATCAGGCTAGCTAAAAAATCTGCAGTTATCGGATTGCCCGAAGTGACGCTTGGCCTAATTCCGGGGTGGACCGGATCACAGAGGCTGGTTAAGCTTATAGGAATAAGTAGGGCGATGCAACTCGCTTTAACAGGGGAAAGGATTACGGCTGAGGAGGCTGAGCGTTATGGATTGATAAACAAAGTCTTTGACGATGATAGTTTCGAAGAGGAGGTTATGAAATACGCTAGAGATATTGCCGAGAGGTGTGCTCCGATAGCTGCGGCGATTATAAAGAGGCTTATTAACAAAGGTGGCGAGGTTCCAATGGATGTAGGCCTGGAAATGGAGAGCTTTGGAGCTGGCATTGTATTTTCGACTGAAGACCTCAGGGAGGGCATTTCCGCATTCCTGAGAAAGGAGAAGCCTAAATTTAAAGGGAGGTGATATCTTGGAAGACGTGGTTATAGTCGATTATTTAAGGACTGCCTTCTCAAGGTCAAGACCAAAACAGCCGGAGAGAGATGTATTTAACAATCTGAGAATGGACGATGCCGCTGCGTTGCTAATCAAAGAACTGATAAAGAGGACAGGAATAAAAGCTGAGGAGATTGATGAGGTCATCTTTGGATGTGCACTTCAGGTTGGAGAACAGTGGATGTATGGGGGAAGAGGAATTGGTCTTCTCGCAAATCTCCCTGAAAATGTACCTTGTCTGGCAGTAGACAGGCAGTGTGGGTCTTCCATGTCTGCGATTCACACTGGCACTATGGAAATCATGACGGGGAATTCAGAAATTGTTATTGCTGGCGGAATTGAACACATGACTCACGTTCCTATGCACGATAATCCACATATAGAATACAATTTAAGGTTTCTCCAGGATTCGGAACTGAAACATTGGGAGATGGAGATAGGCATGGTCATGGGCTTGACAGCTGAGAAGCTTTTTGAGGAAGCAGGATACCTCACAAGAGAGGATTTGGATAAATGGGCATTGAGGAGTCACCAGCTAGCTACTAAAGCTCTCAACGAGGGTTACTTTAAGGGTGAAATTTTGCCTGTAGAGGTAACATTGGCAGACGGGAGCAGGGCCGTTATAAAACAGGATCAGAGTATAAGACCTGACACGAGCCTTGAGAAGTTAGCATCACTCCCCCCAGCTTTCAAGCCAGACGGCGTTATTACTGCTGGGAACTCCTCTCCACTAAATGCGGGAGCTACGGCTTTGGTGTTGATGTCTAAAAGAAAAGCGAAAGAATACGGGCTCGAAGCAATCGCAAAAGTAAAGTCAATGGCTTGGGCGGGAGTCCATCCGGCAGTAATGGGGAAGGGGCCAGTTCCAGCAAGCAGAAAGGCGTTAGAAAAGGCCGGGTTAAGAGTAAATGATATCGACTACTGGGAGATAAACGAGGCATTTGCCGTCGTAACGCTTTATGCCATTCACGAATTAGGCATTGAGCCAGAAAGGGTAAATGTAAAAGGAGGAGCTATTGCAATAGGTCATCCGCTGGGAGCGACCGGAGCAAGGCTTGTAGGTACCCTCGCAAGAATACTGAATGAAAACGAGGCGGATTACGGTTTGGCGACAGCATGCATTGGGGGCGGACAGGGAATAGCTACGGTAATCGAGAGGGTTTAACCTCATCGAAGTGCAATCGTAAAACAAGCGGCTAGCATAAGGGGTTGGGATTGTCAGTGTGTCAGTGTGGTGTTACGATAAATCCCACCTTTTATGGAAGGTATAGATGAGTCTTTAACTACAATTTTTTACAAAAGTGCAAAAATGACGGAGATGTTCAGGAGGAAAAAGGTAGTGAAGTGAGGCAAGGAGATGTCTGGGATTGGGTGAAGAATTGTTTCCGGTCAGGTTTTCATGATTTACAGTTCTAAAATGGTGGAATAAAATAAAAATTCAACAAACAGTAAAGAATGGCTGTAAATACCGGAGTAAGGAATACTGGAACGGCTGGAGTGCTCTTCAATTGGTCTATTAACCATTTCATATAATTATAAAATATAGTGGTATTTACTATGAACTCGATACTCACACCAGCACAGACGAAAATACTGCAGGCCGTTGTGGGCATATACTCCGAAAAATCAGAAGCTGTTAAAAGCGAGGAGATTGCTAGGTTAATCAACAGCACTCCTTCCACTGTTAGATCTCAAATGCAAGTCCTTACGTCTCTCGGTCTTGTAGAAGGCGTTCCCGGGCCGAAAGGAGGGTATAGGCCAACATACAAGGCTTATGAAGTCCTCTTTTCAGGAACTCTTAAAAAGGCATTAAAAGTGTTTATCAGAGGTAGGAAAGGCAATGTTAAAATTGAGAGGGTAATCCTGACTGCTTTAAGCGATCCAAAAAAACGTGAAGCAGTAATCAAGTTACGACAGAAAGCAAATTTGTCGAAAGGCGATAGAATACGTATCGTTTATGCAGAGCAACTTGTAATCGATGGGACAGTTTCTGGGCTTAGCGAGGATGAGATAATTATCGACATTGAACAGGTGATTGCATATCCTAAAGAAGCTGTAGGCTCTGTAGCATCACCTTTCGTGTTAATCGACTCAAAACTTACCATCAAAGATGCTGCAAGCATTCTTTTAAAGCAGGGAGTTTACAGCGGTGTTGTTGTAGAGGAATATAATGCTACTGGCATTCTCACCCTTGAACATATTGCAAGAGCTGTTGCGGATGGGAGAACGGAGTGCAAGGTTAGCGAGGTTTGTGCAGATTTGGTGATTGTCGATAGTAGGAGACCGATTGGCGAAGCTATCCAGTTATTGGATAAGAATTCTAGAGTCCTGATTGTTGTGGAAAACGGGAGGTTTAAAGGAATTGTTTCAGAAAATGATTTGCTTGTATCGGTTCTTCAATGGTTGAGCTAAAAATTTTACATTTTAGACTTTGTTCTAAGAAATACTTAGGTTGAACAAATAAATTTAAAAAACTAATATTTACGGTTACATTAGTGGGTGCCTCCTCACAGTGCCAAGAACCGATGGTATTCTTCCCGTCAAAGACCTTCCGATAATCTCTAGTTCTATTTCTCTTGTCCCCTCATATATTTCGAGAATTCTCACGTCCCTGTACATTCTGGAAATTGCCTGCTCGCCCATGAACCCATATCCACCATGGATTTGCAGTGCTTCGTTGACTATTTCTTGGGCTACCCTGGCTGTATAATATTTGGCCATTGCAGTAAGACCGGGATCGGGTATTCCCTGCCTGTCTTGGAAATAAGCCGCTTGATAGGCTAATAACCTTGCTGCTTCAAGTTTTGTTCGCATTTTTGCGAGCTTTTCCAGCGTAACCTGAAACTCTATGAGTTTGCTCTCAAATACTTCCCTATTCTTCGCATATTCAAACGCGAGTTCGAAAGCGCCCCTAGCAATCCCAACAGCCTGAAAAGCTACAGGAATGCGAGTGACGTTAAAGAATGTCATAGTCTGATAGAATCCCTTGCCCTCCTCACCAACCAGATTATCCTTAGGCACTCTGACATTCTTGAACACAACTTCAGCAGTATCGCTCGCTCGAATTCCAAGCTTATTGGTCAGTTTCCTTGCTTCTAGACCGGGTGTGTCTTTTTCGACAATAAATACGCTCATTCCGTGGTGCCTCTTAGGAGGATTGGGGTCGGTTCTGGCGAGGACGATGTAGTAGTCAGCGATACCTCCATTGGTTATGAACATCTTTGTGCCGTTTATCACGTACTCATCGCCATCCTTATCCGCTCTCGTCTTTATGCCGGCAACATCGCTGCCAGCATGCGGCTCAGTGTAGCAAGCACAGCAGATAGCTTCTCCTTTTGCGAGAGGTGGGAGATATCTCTTCTTCTGTTCTTCTGTTCCGAACATTATTATTTGCTCTGAGCCAAATGTCGTTGAAGTTATCTGTGCGAGCCCTCCGTCTACTCGCCAGAATTCTTCGACGACCAAGCATGAATCTAGGATCCCTAATCCCTGACCACCATACTCCTCGGGTATATTTATCCCGATAAATCCAAGCTTTGCAGCCTTCTTCCATAATTCAAAAGGAAACTTCTCTTCTCTGTCACACTCTTCAGCATAGTTTGGAAATTCTTTTTCTGCAAAATCCCTTGCAGCATCTCTAATGGCTCTTTGCTCGTCTGTCAGAAGAGAATCCACAATCATTTTCTACCACCTTTTTAATCATTAATTAAAACAATATTAAAAGATTTCGGATATTATGAAATCACAAAGGAATCGATGTAAAATATACGAAAAATTGCCTCATGGTAACATCCAGCAATCCTCGCTACAGCCTTCCAAATTATGTTGAGTGTGCCTGAAATCATAATGTTCTTCTGAAATTTAGCAGTGGCGACTTGTTACCTTATTACAATGAGAAAAATAATAAGAGCGTTATGCATATTCTACGAAAGAGTTATATAATATCATTATTACTCATTACAAATTGGGTGGCTAAGATGTTTGTTGACAACCCCACCAGAAGAGAGTTTCTTAAATTCGTAGGAGCAGGGGCTGCTTGGATAATGTTTAGTGGCTGTGTTCAGCAGCCAAAGCCTAAGCCCACTCCTGTGCCAGTTCAAACGACTCCGAAACCGGCACCGAGGGAACTTAAGCTCGGATATATAGCTTTCAGAACCGGACCAGCTGCTGCATTTGGCGAACCTGCACACAAAACCATTGATTACCTCGTTGAACAGGTAAACGCTGCAGGAGGAATCGCTGGAGCGAAAATTAAGGTTATACACGAAGATCAGGGCACGATTTCTGACACAGTTGAGAAGGCAAAGAAACTTTGCCTGCAGGACAAAGTAGATCTGATATCTGGGATCCCCGGGACCCCGTACGCACTCGCCGTAGCACAGGTTGCTGAGGAGAACAGCACCATGTTCTTCATTAATCAAGCAAGACCGTCATATGGGGCATGGAAAGACCCTGAAGACCCAACGAAGGGCAGAATGGACTGGGTTTTCAAAGTTACTAACACGACCACATCCCATGCCGTGCAGGCGGCGTATCTCTGCAAGGAGCTGTTCCCGGAGGTGAAAGTGATAGCCCAGATACATCAGGACTATGCATACGGTTACGACAATTATGAGATTTTCACTGCTGCGATAAAAAAACTGAAACCCGACGTAGAAATTCTCGACCCATTATATCCAAAGCTCTTCACTCCAGACTACACGCCCTACGTAACTGAACTACTAAATATGAAGCCGGATTTCATCTTTACGAGCCTCTGGGGAACAGATTTTACGCGATTTATCGATCAGCTACTTCCCTACGGACTTCTTAAGGGGACTGGAGGGGAGACCGTTCTTTGTGGCTACTGGGACTTCTACCCAGCTATTGGTAGAGAGATCCCGGTTTTCGGACATCCACAGCCAGCAAATCAGGGATCTGTCACTTTTCCTGAATTTCGTCAGATTGTTTTGGATCTAATGAACAATTATCAGGTGTATATGATTGGAGCTGTGGCGGATGCAATAGCCACATTCTACGCATGGAAGCAAGCAATAGAAAAAGCCTACGAAGAAAAGGGAGAGTTTCCAACAAACGATGAGATAAGAGATGCAATGGAGAATCTTGGGAAAATCTCAACGCCTTACGGTGATGGAACAATGAGAAAAGAGGATCACAGGGTGCTATGGGAAGCGAGACCGGGAATAGTGGCGAAGGACACCAAAGGATGGGGGCTGCCGTATATTCAAGACCCTGAACTTGTTCTTGAGCCTGATAAGGTCGAACCACCAGCATTCAAGAAGGGTCCAGACTGGATAGCAACGTGGTAGAACTATAGTCCAAATTGTCGATAGTCTGGCAGCGGGGAAGTTTGCAAGTAAGGGGAGCGTGAGTTCGCTAAAACTTTCACGTCACATAGAGGTATCTAAATGGGATTGGATAGGCGCCATTTGGTGAAACTCTTTATGACGTTTTGTTTTAGAGCCCATCCAGTCTAGATGTATCACTATGTAATTTTTCAAGTAGCTGTTCAATTTTTTTAATCCTTATATCATAATTTTTGATAAGATCTTCAAATCTTTTAGACGACAAAATCACATCGGTCAATTCTTCAGAGATTTTCAATGGAGTAATATGTTTAGCTTTAAAGTTAAGTTGAACCAAGTCCCATCTGCTATAATGTCCAATACAATCAAAATAGGCTTTTGTAGCCAGTCTCTCTTCTGGATCAAGTTCAGCGTAAACGATGGTTTCTTCATCAAATATTGGGTCGACTATATACAGTCCTGAGGGATTTACCACTGCACTCCCTCCGGCTGCGATGTCGAACGAACCCTCGGGTAAAACGTCAGACGGAAGGTACAGATTGGCACTGAGCACAAAGGTTTGGGTCTCAAAAGCAAATTCACGAATCGCAGAATCTATATCACAAGCTACAAGCTTGTCTTTTTCAGGATCGAAACGTCTTTTGTTTGCTGTATGTTTTTCTGCAACCCAATAACCCGGCCATACTGCAGCATGTATCTCTTCACCCATTAGAGCAAGAAGTGATTTTATAGGTGTCATATGGTTTTCGTAGCAGATCAAACCTCCCACAACGCCTATATCAGTTGAGTAGGTATTAAGATCCGATCCATCTCCCATCCCCCAAACCATCCTTTCTCCATGTGTGGGCATCAATTTCCTATGTTTACCAAGCAATTCACCATTTGAATCTATAAATAAGAGGGTATTGTAAAGTGTAGTACTCCCAGGTAAAGTGTCCATCTCACTGACACCAATAATCGCTACTACACCTGCATCTCTGGCAGCTTCACACAAGTTCTCCGTATCATCAGGTATCTTTACCGAATTTCTTTGGTACTCTACCATATATTTAGCCCACTTAGATCCCGGCGTGACACTTCTCCAGTATGGATAGCCAGGCACAAATGTCTCGGGGAATACAACCAGTTTAGATCCTTCTTTTCCGGCTTTCTCTATTGCATCGCATGCTTTATCGATTGTACCCTCTTTATCCATATACTCTGGGGATATTTGAGCTATTGCTATCTTAACCGGTTTATTAAGCTCCATACTCACCAACCTTTTGAGTTTTTGACATTAAAAATTCTTTTTTATTTTTAATTACAATTCCTGGCCTGCAAATTTAAATCATCTACCTGAAATGCCCAATCACCTCATCTATCAGCGCATAGGAGCTTCTGACCTTGCTGGCATCGCCGAAATAGGTCAGGTTCCAGATCACTATGTGCTCAACTCCTAGCTTGGCGTACTCGTCGAAGGT
>Ga0209426_1001581_pt1 | contig 13200 bp, 12 predicted proteins | sample Deesub1362B_J571_FD_187697 | JGI IMG/M metagenome (GOLD analysis project Ga0209426, IMG submission 187697) | Deep oceanic, basalt-hosted subsurface ecosystem from Juan de Fuca Ridge flank, Pacific Ocean, CORK Borehole 1362B_J2.571 (SPAdes)... ...
CCCACCACGCCACACCGGTCCCCCTCCCCCCACCGACCGGCACCCCTCAACCCCTCCCCCAACCGACACCTGTGCCGCTCTTAGACCTCCCGGAGGGGACGGTCAACGTCCTCCTGCTCGGAGCCGACCAGTCCTCCCGGAACGGTGAGGGCCTCGCCGACGTGATCATCGTGGTCAGCATCAACCCGGAGATCCCTTCGGTCAGCCTCCTCTCCATCCCACGCGACCTCTACGTCTGGATCCCCGGCTACGGCTTTGGGAAAATCAACACCACCGAACGGCACGCGGAAAACTACCCCGGGGGAGGCCCGGCCCTCCTCAAAGCGACCATCGAATACAACCTGGGCATCCCGATCCACTACTACGCCCGGGTGAACTTCGATGGGTTCGTCCGCATCGTCGACACCCTCGGCGGGGTGGACGTTCCTGTGGAGTGCGAACTCCACGACACCTTCCCCGACCCCGCTAACCCGGAGCAGGGGATCGACGTGGACTTCTATCCGGGCATCCAGCACCTGGACGGCTACCACGCCCTCTTCTACGTCCGCTCCCGCTGGTCCACCCACGACTTCGACCGCAACCGCCGCCAACAACAGGTCCTCCGCGCCCTCTACCGGCAGGTCCTGGCGCTGGACGTGATCCCCCGCATCCCCGAATTGTGGGGAGCGATCCAGGAGACGGTGGAGACGGACCTAGGGCTCAACGAACTTCTGTGGCTGGGATGGATAGGCAGTCGGCTGGACTGGGCGAACGTGAAGAGCCGGTTCATCACGCCGCCTTACGTGACCCCCTCCACCGCCCCCAACGGGGCCTATATCCTGCTCCAGATCCCCGACGCGGTGCAGGCCCTCATCGCCGAGGCGCTGCAGCCCCCGGCCCAGGGGCGGGCAGGCCGTCCAGCCTTCCGGGTCGAGGTGTGGGACGGGACCGGCAGGCCGGGGATGCTGGACGTGGCCGTCGAGCGGCTACGCTGGGAGGGGTTCGACGTCGTCAGCGCGACGACCGTCGACACCGTCTACCCTCGTACCCAGATCGTGGACTTCACCACCACGAGCAAGGGCTCCCCTCTGTGGCTGCTGATGCGGCTGTACCGCCGCGAGAACAGCGACGTGGTCCGCCAACCGACAGAGGGAAGCCCTGTTGACTTCCGGATCATCCTGGGGGCCGACTACGACCCGTGCGTCTCAATGTACCAGATCCAATACGTCCCCCCGCCGACTCCGACCCCCACCCCCACCCCGACGCCTGGCCCGTAACACACACCACGCACACGCATCACGTATCACGCACCACCCAACAACCCAACACTCTCCCGACACATCTGTCCGAAAAGCGCAGCCCCGACCAACCATAGGTAGAACGCAACCGGCGCCATCGCAAGGGGGGCCAGGCAACAGAAAACTCCGGAGTAATACACCAGCATCATCGCCACGTAGGCAATGGCCCCCAGGCCGAAGAGCACTACCCAGGCGACGAAGTATCCCCACCCATCCACTCGGATCACCTCCCACAACCGGCGCAGGCGGAAGGCAGCGGCGAAGTCGCCCGAAGCCGCAAACTCCGCCATCGCCACCGGGAGCGGGACGAGGCCCACGAAGAAGAGCAACGTCCCGAGGAAGAGCGAGAGGAGGAACACGACCATAGCGAACATCACCAGGAGCAGAAACCATCCCTCCTCGCCCCCACCTCCCTCCGCCGCAAAGGGAGCAACGACCGAGACGAGGAGATAGAAGGCTATCCCAGCCAGATAGACCAAAATTCCCGGCAAGAGATAGACCAGACCAATCCCGGTCGCCTTTAAACCATCCCGAGCCAGCGCCCCCCAATCCCTCCAATCCGGCAGAGAGGGCGCCTCCCCCTCTATCACCCGCCGCATAATCCAGACCAGATAGCCTGCGACGAAGATCCACGGAACAAGGGGGATCCAGAAACCGGCGAAGACCAGCGCCGAGCCAATGAGGAACGGGACCGGCCAATCCGGCCTGCGGAATGGGAACCGGAACACATCTTTTAGGGAGGATACCTCGATCTGCCCGGTCATTTCGATCTCCTATGAGGGTTTTTTACCCGGGGGCCAAATAGGCCAGCGCGCGGCGGATCCGCTCCTCCAGCGACATCTCCTCGTTGCGAGGGAGGTTCTGGAGCGCCGTCTGCGCCTCCACCAGGCTGAACCCGAGCGCGGTCAGCGCGGCGATCACCTCTGCATCCTCGTCGGTCAGCAACGGGGCCGCCTCTGCACCGGTCGGGACCAGCCGGTCCTTCAGATGAAAAATGATGGCTCGTGCCGTCTTGGGACCAATGCCGGGAACCCGGGAAAGGATGCCCGGTTCCTCCCGCAACACGGCCTCCCGCAGGGCGTCAGGCGAGACGGTGCTCAGGGTCGCCAGCGCCACTTTCGGCCCCACACCTGAGACCCCAAGGAGCAGTTCGAAGAGGGAACGCTCTTCCTCGGTGAGGAAACCGTAGAGACTGATCTCGTTCTCCCGCACGTGGAGGTAGGTGAGGAGTTCCACTGGCCGGCCGGGCTGGATCTGCTCCAGGAGGGGGGTGGGGACGCTCACGCGGAACCCCACCCCTCCGACCTGTACCACCAGATGGCCTGGCCCTACCGCCGCGACCGTCCCGCTCAGGCGGTCGATCATCCCTCCTCCTCCAGCGCCCGCATCCGCGCGGAATGGAGATGGCAGACCGCCACCGCCAGCGCATCGGCGGCGTCGTCTGGACGGGGAATCTCTGGCAGGCCCAGCAACATCCGGACCATCTCCTGCATCTGCCGCTTGTCCGCTCCGCCGTAACCGGTCAGCGCCTGCTTCACCGCCAGGGGGCTGTACTCCGCCACCGGCACCCCTGCCTCCGCCATCGCCAGCAACACCACCCCCCGCGCCTGCCCCACGCTCATCGCCGTGCGGACGTTGACGCTGAAGTACAACTCCTCCACGGCAGCCGCGTCGGGCTGCCACTCGCGCGCCAGGCGGCTCAGTTCCTGATAGATGGTCCGCAACCGCTGGGGAAGGGGCTTCCCGGCCGGTGTGGTGATGACCCCGTAGGCCAGCGCCCGCAGGCCGTCCACCGTCTCCTCCACCACCCCGTAGCCGGTGGTCGCGGTGCCGGGGTCCACCCCCAAAACCCGCATCAGGACGCCGCCTCGAACTTCTCCATCACCTCGTCGGAGATGTCCAGGTTGGAATACACCTGCTGGACGTCGTCCAGGTCCTCCAGCGCGTTGATGACCCCCATCACCTTGAGGGTCTCCTCCTCGCCCAACTGGAGGGTGTTCTTCGGGACGTAGGATAGTTCGGCCGTCTCGAACTTGACGCCCAGGTCCTCCAACGCCTGTCGAACCTCGGCGAAGGTCTCCGGCGGCGAGAAGACCTCGATCATATCGTCCGAGATCACCACATCGTCCGCCCCGGCCTCGACGGCCGCCTCGAAGACCGCCTCCGGGTCCCCACCGTCGGGGGAGATGGCGATGTACCCCTTCCGCTCAAACTGCCACGCCACAGCCCCGGCCTCGGCCATCGTCCCGCCCTGACGGGTCAACACCCGGCGCACCTCGGCCACCGTCCGGTTCCGATTGTCGGTCAGGACCTGGATGATCAGCGCCACGCCGTGGGGTGCGTAGGCCTCGTACAGGATCTCCTCCAAGGCCTCACCGCGTAGTTCTCCCGTCCCCCGCTTGATCGCCCGCTCGATGTTCTCCTTGGGCATGTTCGCGGCCTTCGCCTTGTCGATCGCCAGGCGGAGACGGAAGTTGGCCTCGGGGTTACCCCCGCCCTCACGGGCTGCGATGGTGATCTCCCGCGACAGTTGGGTGAACAGTTTCCCCCTTTTAGCGTCGACGGCCGCCTTCTTGCGCTTGATCGTAGACCATTTACTGTGACCCGACATTCCCTCCTCCAACCGAGAACATGAAGACAACCGAACCCATCATCCAACGTCCATTATAGCCCCCTGCGAAGGGGAACGCAACTTTTCAAGAGCCTAACATCGCCCCCAGGAATGCCCGCTGCCCTCGTAGGAACGCATCGATCGGGAGGGGCCTTCGCCCGGCCAATTGGACCTCCAGCAGTTCCAACGCGCCCTCGCCAGCGACCACCGCCGCGCCTTTCCCCACGGGTACCACCGTCCCAGGGGGCTCCACTCCCTCCCAGTCCGCCAGCAACGCAGCGCGAAGCACTTTCAGGTGTTTCCCCTCCCAGGTAGTGAACGCCCCGGGCCAGGGGGTCATCGCCCGCACTCGCCGCTCCAGTTCCACCGCTGGCCGGGTCCAATCCAGCCTGCCGTCCTCTTTCTTCAGTGGGCGGCAATAGGTGACGCCCTCCTCTGGCTGAGGACGTGGAACCAGGTCGCCGTTCAAGTAGAGGGGAAGGACCTCCAAGAGCAGATCCGCCCCCTTCTGGGCCAGGCGAGCGGTCAGGGAACCGGTGGTATCGTCGGGACGGATGGGCTCCGCCCGCTGGGCGAGGATCGGACCGGTGTCCACACCCTCGTCCATCTTCATCAACGTTACCCCGGTCACCGGGTCGCCGGCCAGGATAGCCGCAGCGACGGGAGCGGCACCCCGCCAGCGGGGGAGAAGGGAAGCATGGACGTTGAGACATCCATATCGCGGAAGATCGAGCATCGAAGGGGGAAGGATCTGCCCAAAGGCTGCTACGACGACGACGTCCGGCTCCCACGCCGCCAGCCGCTCCACCGCCTCCGTTGTCCGCAGGCTCTCTGGCTGGTAGATCGGCACCCCCAGTTCCTGGGCGGCAACCTTTACCGGTGGTGGACGCAAGCGTCCACCCCGACCCGCCGGCCGATCCGGCTGCGTGACGACGCCGACGACCCGATACGCCCGTGCCACCGCCTTCAAGGACGGCACAGCGAACTCCGGGCTACCCATAAAGACGATGCGTGCCACGAGCGGCATTCTATCATGTCTGGGACAAGGACACAAATTCCGCCACGAATAGGACACGAATACACGAATGCACGAGAGGCTGTGCATTCGTGTATTCGTGTTCCATTCGTGGCCTGGTTGACAGAAGCCCTCCCCTTGATTATAATCGCGCCGTATCTCAGCCAAGGTAGGCACAGATGACCAAACGAGATGTCGTTCTGCTGATCTTCATCCTCATCCTCGCCGGATTGGCCCTGTTTGTGGACCTGAACATCGACCATCCGGCATGGTTTGAGAACCTCCTCTTCTGGCGACCGGAGAACGCGCGGGATATCCAGATCCGCTACGGGCTGGACCTGCGAGGAGGGCTCAAGGTGCTCCTGGCCGCCGACCTGCCGCCGGGTCAGGAGGTAGATCCGGTGGCGATGGAGACCGCCCGCCGGATCGTCGAGGATCGGGTGAACAGCCTCGGCCTCACCGAAGCGGTGGTCCAGGCCCAGGGGGACCGCCGTATCATCGTCGAACTGCCGGGCATTACTGGCGGTGCTTTCCTGCCACCGGGGACGGTGGTGACGACGACGCTGGGTCCACCCCGCGCAGGCTTCACCCCCACTCCAACGGCGACGCTACCGGTGACGCCGAGCACGTCCCTCACTCCCACCGTCCCGCTCACCCCCACCACCGCGCCCACCGGCACGGCAACGATCTCGCCGACCGCACCGGTCACCACGACACCCGGCGCACCGGTGTACCAGACGATCCTCACCGGGGCGGGCCTCGAGCAGGTAGGGCTGGACCGCACCCAGACGAATCAGTACGAGATCCCCTTCCAACTGAAGCCCGACGCGGCCAAGATCTTCGCCGAGTTCACCGCCGCCCACGCCCCGCCACCGGGGCAGCCGGGGTACTACCCTCTCTGCATTGTGCTGGACAAGCGGGTGCTCTCCTGCCCGGTCATCGAATCGGCCATCCCTGACGGGAGGGGGACGATCCGCCTCGGAGACGCCACCTATGAAGAAGCGCGCAACCTGGCCATCCAGCTCCACTACGGCGCGTTGCCCGTCCCGCTGCGGGTGGAGACGGTGAGCACCGTCGGGCCGACCCTGGGTGAGATCTCCGTCCAGCGGTCCATCCGCGCTGGCATCGTCGGCCTCTCCGTGGTGCTGCTCTTCATGCTGGTCTACTACCGGCTCCCCGGCAGCCTGGCCGACGTCGCCCTGCTCATCTACGCCCTGCTGAACCTCGCCGTCTACAAACTGGCCCCGGTCACGCTGACGCTTCCGGGCATCGCCGGGTTCCTCCTCTCGGCGGGTATGGCAGTGGATGCCAATATCCTGGTCTTCGAGCGGATGAAGGAAGAACTGCGAACCGGGCGCAGCCTGCGGACGGCCATCGAAGCGGGGTTCGATCGAGCCTGGACCTCGATCCGGGACTCGCAGGCGTCGACCCTCATCGTGTGCGCCGTTCTGTACTTCTTCGGCACCAACTTCGGCGCCAGTATGGTCAAAGGATTCGCCATCACCCTGGCGATCGGCACGCTGATCAACCTCTTCACCGCCGTCGTGGTCACCCGCACCTTCATCCGCGCGGTCTTCCACCTGGCGGGAGGATGGATCCAATCCCAGCGTTGGTTGCTGGGGGTCTAGGAGGGGGCAGATGTTCAACATCGTCGAGAAACGAAGATGGTACTTCATCGGGTCCACCATCGCCGTCCTGCTGGGGATCGTGGCGATGATCATAAGCCAGGTCCAGTTTGGGACCCCGGTCCGCCTGAGCATCGACTTCACCGGAGGAAGCCTGTTCGTCATCCACTTCAAAGCCCCCGCCGACGAAGCGGTCATCCGCCAGGTCTTTGCCGACCACGGGCTGGACGAGGCGATCGTACAGCGACTGGGACAACCAGAGGACAACACGTGGCAGATCCGCACCAAAGAGGCTGCACCGGAACAGGTCCAGGCCATCCTTGAAGACCTGGAGACGAAGGTCGCGCCGGTCGATCGGGACCTGCTGACCTACGAGACGGTCTCCCCCATCATCGGCGCCGAGGTTACCCAGGCCGCGGGGATCGCCGTGCTGGTCGCCTCCATCATCATCCTCGTCTTCATCTGGTGGTCCTTCCGCCGAGTCCCCCACGCCTTCCGCTACGGCGCTGCAGCGATCATCGCCATGCTCCACGATATCCTGATCGCCCTGGGGTTCTACGCTCTGATGGGTGTGCTCCAGGGTTGGGAGGTGGACGCGCTATTTCTGACCGCCATCCTCACCGTCAGCGGCTTCTCGGTACAGGACACCATCGTGGTCTTCGACCGTATCCGGGAGAATCTTCCGCGCTACCGAGGGGAGCCGTTCGAGCGGGTCGCCAACCGGTCCATTTTGGAGACCATCCACCGGTCACTCGCCACACAGCTGAACGCCATCTTCGTGATGATCGCCATCATCCTCTTCGGCGGCGAGACGATTCGCCCGTTCATCTCCACCATGTTGGTCGGTATGCTCAGCGGGACCTATTCCTCGATCTTTATCGCCGTGCCGCTGGTCGTGGTATGGGAACTGGCCGCAACCCGCCGCCAGGCCGCTGCAGCAAAGGGGGCAACGCACGCTTGACAGCCCCCACAAAACCACTACAATAGAAAACACATACCGGTTGTCCCATCCCATTGGAAAGGAGAGAGACTATGGCCGAGGAAGTCGTTCAACCCACGCCCGAGATCACCGATGATGACAAGCTATGGGCTTTGCTCAGCTGGCTCTTTTGGCCCGTCGCCATTGTCGTACTACTGATGGAAGACAAGAAACAGCGGCCCTTCATCAAGTATCATGCCGTTCAATCCCTCGCTCTGGCCGTCGTGGGCTGGATACTCAGCCTCATCCTCAGTTTCGTGGTCGTTGGCTGCTTCGTGGGAGTCGCCTGGATGATCTACGCCATTTACCTGGCCGTGAAGGCGTACCAGGGCGAGTGGGTCACCATCCCCTGGCTCACGGACTTCTGTAAGAACCAGGGGTGGATCTAACACCCTTCCATCTCTAGACAGCCCCTCCTCCAGGAACACCGCGCCAGGGCAACGCTGGCCGGGGTGCCGGAGTGGCACCCCTGCGATTTTCCTAAAGGGAGGGGCTTTTCTTGCCCATCGTCTATCGCCATTCCACCTAGCACCTAGGAGGTAGCATCGTCGTGCCGCCTCGAGCCAAGCGCTGGCGGATCGCTTCCCCTGTTCCCGAGTCCTACCGGAGCCGCCTTTCGGACGTCCACCCTCTGGTCGTGCAGGTTCTTTACAACCGAGGGCTGACACACGCGGAGGAAGCCCGCACCTTCCTGAGAGGCCCCTTCGAGCCGGATAATCCCTTTCGCCTACAAGGGATGGATCGGGCGGTGAGCCACGTTCGGGAGGCGATCCGGGCCGGGGTCCCGATCGTCGTCTACGGCGACTTCGACGCCGATGGGATCACCGCCACGGCCCTCCTGGTGCTGACCCTCCGATCGCTCGGCGGGGAGACCTACCCATACATCCCCCACCGGGTCGATGAAGGGTATGGTCTGAACCGCCCCGCGCTGACCGAACTGGCGCGGAAGGGAGCCCGCCTTGTGATCACGGTGGACTGCGGGATCCGCTCCCCCGAGGAGGTGGCCCACGCACGACGGCTGGGGATGGACGTGATCATCACCGACCACCACACGCTGGGCCCGCGGGTCCCAGAGGCCGTGGCGGTGCTCAATCCCCGCCGGCCGGACTGCCCCTATCCCTACGAGCATCTGACGGGCGTCGGCCTGGCCTACAAACTGGCCCAGGCGCTCCTGCGGGCAAACCGACAGGTCCCCCTGGCCGGGTCGGCCCCACTGGAAGAAGAAGATCTTCTGGACCTGGTCGCGCTGGGGACCGTGGCCGATCTGGCCCCGCTGACCGGGGAGAATCGAGCGCTGGTGATCCGAGGACTGGAGCGGCTCAACACCGCTCCCCGGCCCGGGCTGGATGCGCTGATGCGCCTGACAGGAGTTCACCAGGGCCAAGTCAGCGCGACGACCATCGGTTACGTGCTGGCCCCCCGGCTCAACGCCGCCGGTCGGATCGCCCACGCCAAGATCGCCTACCAACTGCTCACCGCCCAGTACCCCGGCGAGGCAGAGCACCTGGCCCGACAACTGGACGAACTGAACCGGCAGCGGCAACAACTGACCGCCGAGGCGCTGGAAAAAGCGCGGGCGGCCGTCCTCGCCGAGGGAATCGACCGCCCCCTGCTGTTCGTCGCCGATCCCTCCTTCCCCCCCGGCGTCGTCGGCCTAGTCGCCTCCCGCCTGGCCGAGGAGTTCTACCGCCCGGCGGTCGTCGTCGAACAGGGAGTGGAAGAAAGCCGGGGATCGGCCCGCTCCATCCCGGAGTTCCACATCACCCAGGCGCTGGATAGATGCACTGACCTCCTGCTCCGCTACGGAGGCCACCGCGCCGCCGCCGGGTTCACGGTCCGCACGGCGGACCTCCCCGAACTGAAGGCCCGGCTGACCGATCTGGCGGAGGAAGCGCTGAGGGACGTCGATCTCACACCGACGCTGGAGGTCGACGCAGAGGTACCGCTGCGGGAGATGAACGGGCAGGTATGGAAGGCCCTGCAGGACCTGCGCCCCTTCGGCGAAGGCAACCCGGAGCCTCTGTTCGCCAGCCGCCACGTCCGGGTCCGCCACCAGCGGGCCGTCGGCAGCGACGGTGCCCACCTCAAGCTCCTCCTCTCCGACGGCAACACCGTCTGGGACGGCATCGCCTTCCGGCAAGGAGACTGGGCCGATCACCTGCCGGACTACGTAGACATCGCCTACCACCTCCAGGTCAACGAGTTCCGCGGGGAGCGAAGGCTCCAGTTGAACATCCAGGACGTTCGACCGGTCTGGTAATGAGGTAAACCGATGCGCATCCTCGTCACCGGTGCCGCAGGCTTCATCGGCAGCCACGTCGCGGAAGCGCTCCTCGCTCGGGGGGACACCGTTGCCGGGCTGGACAACTTCAACGACTACTACAGCCCCGCCCGCAAGCGGGCCAACGTCGCCCTGCTCCTCTCCCACCCCCGCTTCACCCTCCACGAGGCCGACCTGCGCGACGCGGAGGCGATGGAGCGCATCTGCACCCAGGGCCGGTTCGACGCCGTGGTCCACCTGGCAGCGATGGCCGGGGTCCGCTACTCCATCGAACGCGCCCCTCTCTACGTCGAGGTCAACGTCCGCGGCACGGTCAACCTGCTGGAAGGGGTCCGCAAGGCCGGCACACCCCACTTCGTCTTCGCCTCCACGTCGTCGGTGTACGGGCGGACGGACCGGCTTCCCTTCCGGGAGGACGACCCGCTGGGCCGCCCCCTGGCCCCCTACCCCGCCACGAAGATCGCCGGGGAGGTGATGGGCCACGCCTACCACAACCTCTTCGGCCTCTCCTTCACCGCCCTCCGCTTCTTCTCCGTCTACGGCCCCCGTGGCCGGCCCGATATGATGCCCTACCACATCACCGACTGCATCGTCCACGACCGAACCTTCACCCTCTACGAGGGGGGAGAGATGCACCGGGATTGGACCTACATCGACGACATCGTCGCCGGGGTGGTGGCGGCGGTGGACCGGCCGATGGGGTACGAGGTGATCAACCTGGGGCGCGGCGAGCCGGTGCGGATGGCCGACTTCGTCGAACTGATCGAGGAACTGGTGGGGAAACCGGCCCGGATGACCACCCCGCCCGCGCCGCCCAGCGAGCCCCCCATCACCTACGCCGACATCTCCAAAGCCCGCGCCCTGCTCGATTACAATCCGACTACCTCCGTGGCCGAGGGGATGCGGCGGTTCTGGGAGTGGTACAGGGAGAAGGTTCTAGACAAAAGGCAGGACGCAGGATGCACGACGTAGGAAGCAGGCGGTGAACCGTCACCCTCCCACCGTCCACCGCCCGCCGACCATCGTGCCCACCACCCGCGTCTCAGGGATGGCGTCGGGGTCGCAGGCGAAGACGTCCCGGTCCAGCACGATCAGGTCGGCCAGATACCCCGGCGCCAGCCGCCCCAGCCGATCCTCCATCCCCGCCGCGTAGGCCGCGCCCCAGGTGTAGGCCCGCACCGCCTCTTCGACGGTGATCCGCTGCTCGGGATGCCACCCATCGGGGCCGCCGTACCCGTCGGGCCGGGCGCGGGTGACACCGGCGTGGATGCCCAGGAAGGGGTTCAGGTCCTCCACAGGGCAGTCCGACCCGAAGGCCAGCACCGTCCCGGCGTCCAGCAGACTCCGCCAGGCGTAGGCGGTGGCGCACCGGTCCCCCCAGTACCGGTCAGCCATCGGCGCGTCCTGCGTGGCGTGGATCGGCTGCATCGAGGCGACGACCCCCAACGCGGCCAGCCGTCCCACGTCGTCGGGATGGAGCAGTTGGACGTGCTCGATGCGGTGGCGCAGGCCCGGCCCGCCGACCCCGCCGAGCACGTCCAGCACCATCCGGTTGGCCCGGTCGCCGATGGCGTGGACCGCCAGGGGGAGCCCTCCTCCGACGGCCCGGCGGGCCAGGTCCTCCAGCGCTTCCCGGTCGAGGGTGAGGATGCCGAGGTTGTCCGGCTCCCCCTCGTAGGGGGCCAGCATCGCCGCCGTGCGGGGGCCCAGCGCGCCGTCGACGAAGAGTTTGACCCCGCCGACGCGCAGCCAGTCGTCCCCCAACCCTGCCCGCAGGTGGAGTGCCAACGCGTGGTCGAACGCTTCGACGGGGAGGTACTGCACGACGCGCAGCCCCAGCGCGCCCCGGTCGCGGAGCCGCTGGAGGGCGTCGAAGGTGGTCAGGTCGCCCATCTGGTGGACGGAGGTGAGCCCCACCCGCCAGGCCCGCTCGAACGCCTCCGGCAGCGCGCCGGCGACCGCCTGGGCGTCCGGCTCCGGGACGGCCCGCCGGATCAACTCCATCGCCTCCTCCAGGAAGAGACCCGTGGGCCGGCCGGAGAGGTCCCGTTCGACGCGCCCGCCCTCCGGATCGGGGGTCTCCGCCCCGACGCCGGCCTCCTGCATCGCCAAACTGTTCGCCACCAGCGCGTGGCCGCTCTTGGCGGTCAGCGCCACCGGGTGGTGGGGGGCGACCCGGTCCAGGTCGGCCGCTGTCGGGAAGCGGGGCTCCGGCCACTGTTCCTGATCCCATCCCCGCCCCAGCACCCACTCGCCGGGCGGGGTCGTGCGGACCCGCTCCGCCACCCGGTCCAGCATCTCCCCTAGCGACCGGCAGTCCCGCAGGTCCACCTCCCGCAGCCCCAGGGCGAACCAGCCCAGGTGGATGTGGGCGTCGGTCAGGCCGGGGAGGACGGTGCGGCCCCCCAGGTCGAACACCTGCGTGCCCGGCCCTGCCAGGTCCCGCAGGTCCTCCCCGCCGACGGCGACGACCCGCCCCCCGGCCACCGCCAGCGCGGAGGCCAGCGGGCGACGGGGGTCCAGCGTGCGGATGCGGCCGTTGACGAGGAGCAGATCCGGCCTCACCCGGCACCCCCTCGCAGGGGGAACTCTGCCAGGACGGAGTACTCCGCCCCGGTGGGCTTGAGGACGCTGCGGAAGAGGACGAACCGGTCGGCGGGGGCTTCCCCCAGCCGGCCGACATCGACAGCGGAGACAGCACGGCCGATGAGGGCCCGGTCGCCGGGGGGGACCCGCCGGTTGACCCGGCCCAGGGTCAGGTGGGGAGTGAACCCCCGACCCTCGGGCGGGTAGCCGAAGGGGGTCACCACCTCCTCGATGGCGTCCTGCAGGGCGGCCAGCCGGCCCGTCGGCTCCTGGACCCCCACCCAGATGACGCGGGGGCGACGGAGGTTGGGGAAGCAGCCGAGCCCCTCCACGGTGAAGGTGGAGGGGGGCGCGTTGCGGGCCACCGCCGCCAGCGCGGCCTTGATCTGGGGGAGTTTGGCCACCGGCGTGTCGCCGAGGAACTTCAGCGTGAGGTGGATCCCCCCCGCTCGCACCCACCGGACGCTGCGCGGGGGGACCTCCCGCTCCAGCCGTTGCTGCACCCGGGCCAGTTGGTCCAGCAGATCACCCGGCAGGGGGATGGCGATGAAGGTGCGGATCGTTTCCATTGTCCTTCGCGCTCCGTAATGATTCCTTTGATGCACCACAGGGGCTCAGAGGAGACAGAGTTCCCCGAGTTTTCAAAGGTTTCTCTGTGCCCTCTGTGTGGTGAAACTTCTATCCCTGCCGGTCAACCCCTCCGGGTCGCGCTGCCCCACGTAGCCGATCGGACGGCAGGGGAAGTTCTCGTCCACACCCTGGTCTTACCACATCCTGGCCGATCTGTCAAAGGGCCCGCCCCGCCGCGGGCGGGCGGGGCGGGGGG
>Ga0209426_1001583_pt1 | contig 13194 bp, 12 predicted proteins | sample Deesub1362B_J571_FD_187697 | JGI IMG/M metagenome (GOLD analysis project Ga0209426, IMG submission 187697) | Deep oceanic, basalt-hosted subsurface ecosystem from Juan de Fuca Ridge flank, Pacific Ocean, CORK Borehole 1362B_J2.571 (SPAdes)... ...
GTGCTGGACGAGCCAGGGAAAGGTTTCTTTGGCGATGTCCGAACTCCTGTCCGAGGGTCAGAAGTACGATTGACTACAAGGCTGTATTGCCATATACTTGGAATAGCACCGGACCGAAGCGAGAGCGGGGCCCTTTGTATGCTCAGACGGACTAACCCTCTATCCTCTCTATACATTAGCGAGAGATTACCACCGCGAGCCCGCCCTTTAGCGGACGCCCTTGCCATCGGCGTCGGATACCTTGCTACCCTCGCCGCTTTGGAACAGGCAGCTCTTCTCATCGCCGGGCCAGGGACCCGCATGCCGTGGTTCTTCCTCCCAGGATTGAGCCTGGCGTTGGTGATCGGTTTTGGCCTCGCCTACTTACCATTTGTCATACTGGCCGGCCTGCTGACAAGCCTCCTGATCCACCTCTCCCCGCCACCTCCCCTTCGAGCCCTGCTACTGACCCTCAGCGCGGCCGTGGGCTACAGCCTGGGCGCGCTGCTGGCAACGCGCGTCATGGGCCGTCAGTTGCAGCGAATTCGGGACGTGGCCTACTTCTCCCTGGTAGTGACCATCGCCGCGACGGTTACCGGCACAGCCACCGCCTGGCTGACCACATATCCCGAATTACGGCCCACCATCGTGCTGATGGAAGTGCTCCGGGAAGCCTTCAGCATGATGAGTTTCACCCCCCTCGTCCTCGTCCACGTGGTCCCACGCGCGGTCCAGCTGCGGGAGGGGAAGGCACCCTCGTCCATAACGAAGGAGGAACCTCGCGAGAGGAAGCCCCACCTCCGATCGCTGCTCATCCTACTGAGTGAGATCGGCGGGAGTGTGATCCTCCTCTGGATTGCCCTCGGGCCGCTCTCCACCAACAGGCGGCTGTATTACCTCTGTTTCTTCCCCCTCATCGAGGTCGTCCTCCGGTACGGCCTCCCGGGGGCGACCGTCATCATCCCGGCGATCACACTGGCAACCACCTTCTCGGTCCGTGTATACGGCGTGAAGATGGAACCGCTGCTGGCTTTCCCCCTCTTCGTCTTCTCCATCTCTTTGACCGGGCTGCTGGTCGGGACACTGGTCACCGCCCAACGGCGGGCGGAGGCCTCGCTCCAACGGCGGACGCGGGAACTGGCGCTGCTCAACCGCGCCGTCCAGGCCCTGGTATCCACCCTCGACCTCGACCAGGTGCTCTCCATCGTCCTCGAAGAAGTGCGGCAGGTCCTAGGCGTCGTCTCCACCTCGGTGTGGCTGATCGATCCACAGACCGGAGAACTGGTCTGCAGGCAGGTGACCGGTCCGCGCAGCCATCTGGTTCAGGGGCTGCGGCTGGCACCCGGGGAGGGGTTCGCGGGCTGGGTCGTCAGCCACGGCGAGAGCCTGATTGTCGCCAACGCGCAGGCGGACCCCCGGCACTTCCAGGATGTGGACCAGTGGATCGGGTTGGAACTCCAATCTGTCATCACCGTGCCGCTGGAGGTCCGCGGAGAGGTCATCGGAGTTCTTCAGGCTGTGGACCAGGATGCCGGTCGGTTCGGCCCGGTGGACCTGGCGCTGCTGGAGCCGCTAGCGGCGACGGCAGCGGTCGCCATCGAGACCGCGCGGCTGTATGAGCAGGCACGGGAGGACGCAGACACCAGGGCGTTACTTCTACGCGAGGTCAACCACCGGGTCAAGAACATCCTCTCGACCATCGTTGGGCTCCTCTACGCCGAACTCCGGTATGCGGATAAGGAGATCCGAAACGCCTGTCGGCCTCTGCTGAGCGGACTGGTGGCACGCGTTCAGGGCCTCTCCACGGTCCACAGCCTGCTCTCCACCTCCGAGTGGCGCCCCCTCCTGCTGAGCGACCTGACTACCCACGTGATCCGCTCCACGCTGAACGCGCTTCCGCGGGGAAAGAACGTCTCGTTCAAGGTTACCGCATCACCGATCCGCGTCGCGCCGGAACAGGCCCATCACCTGGCCCTCGTGCTCAACGAACTGGTGACCAACGTCGTCAAGCACGCACTCCGGGGGCGCAGCACCGCCTCCATCACAGTGGAGATCGAGAGAGCGAAGGAGACGGTGATCCTCCGATTCCGGGACGACGGTCCGGGCTATCCGGAGGCTGTGCTACGGCTGGACCGGCATGGCGTGGGCTTCGACCTGATCCGGAACCTGGTCCAGCGGAACCTGCGAGGGGAGTGGGTGTTATACAACGAAAAGGGAGCGGTCGCCGAGATTCGTTTCAAAGAAGGGACCAATGGAACCCGAGGAGGGATAGGTGGCGAAGCAACAGGAGAAAATCCGCGTACTGATCGCTGAGGACGACTACCTGGTCGCCGAGATGATCAAGGGATTGGTACAGGAGGCCGGGTACGTCGTCGTCGGGGAGGCGAGCAACGGCGAGGAGGCTATCGACAAAACCTGTTCCCTCCGGCCCGACGTGGTCCTGATGGACATCCGGATGCCCGACCTGGACGGGATCGAGGCGACGCACCGCATCCAAGAGGAATGCCCGACTCCGGTGATCATCCTCACCGCATACGAGACGCCGGAACTGGTAGAGCGGGCCACCGAGGCGGGTGTGGCCGCCTACCTGATCAAACCACCCGACCTGCGGGAGTTGGATCGGTCCATTGGAATCGCCATCGCCCGCTTTCAAGACCTGATGGAGGTGCGCAGGCTCAACCAGGAACTGGCGAAACAGAACGAAGAACTGGCCGCCTTCGCCCACACCGTTGCCCACGACCTTCAGAACCCCCTGGCGCTGATCATCGGCTTCGCCGAGGCGGTGCGCAGATACCACCCCACAATGTCGAAAAAGGAATTCGAGGAGAGCCTGGAGATTATCGAACGGACGGGGCGGAAGATGAGCCGCACCATTGAGGAGTTGCTGCTTCTGGCCCAGGTGCGGGAGGAAGACGTAGAACTGGAAGTGCTCGACATGGGGACCATCGTGGCCGAGGTGGTGCACCATCGGTTGGCCCACATGGTGCGCAAATATCAGGCGGAGATCCTCCTCCCCGACCAATGGCCGGAGGCGTTAGGATACGGCCCGTGGATCGAAGAGGTGTGGCACAATTACATCAGCAACGCCCTCCACTACGGGGGACGGCCGCCGCGGGTCGAACTGGGGGCGACGGTACAACCCGATGGAAGGGTCCGCTTCTGGGTGCGGGACAACGGCGAGGGGATCGCACCGGAGGAGCAAGAGCACCTGTTCGTTCCCTTTCGCCGCCTGCAAAAAGGGCAGGAGCGGAGAAAGGGGCATGGGTTGGGGCTTTCCATCACCCGCCGCATCGTAGAGAAACTGGGCGGGGAAGTGGGAGTGGAAAGCGAGGTCGGCCAGGGTAGCCTCTTCTACTTCACCTTGCCTCAGCCGAAGAGCCGAGGGCCGTCTTGTTCCGCTCGTTGACCTCGGCAGGAACCCCGAGGACACGGCACACGCTCCGAACGAGATCCTGTATCTCGAACGGTTTGGTAATGTAATCGTCCACACCGAAGACGTGCAGGCCGATCGTCCGCTCAATCGCCTGCGCCCGAACCGTCACGATGACCACCGGAATGCGTTTCAACTCCTCATCGGCCTGCATCTGCCGATAGACCTCCCAGCCGCTCATCCCCGGCATCATCAGGTCAAGGAGGACGAGGTCTGGTTTGACCCGCCGCATCGCCTTCAAACCCTCTGGTCCGCTCACCGCGCCGATCAGTCGGAAGCCCTTGGGGCGGAAGATCAGCCGCATCAGGGTGATGATCTCCGGATCGTCGTCAATGCACATGATAACTTTGTCCTTGGTATTCATTTCGCGCCGCCTTTCTAACTCCCTACCGCCCAGCCCAGGCTCTCCAGACCGATCTCCAACGCGGGCCGCCACATAGAGGGAGCCCCTAGCAACATCCGCAGATAGGTCCACATCGGACCGGGACGCAACGCCCAAGCCCGAAACGCCCTCCGGGCCCACCGTTCCAGTTCCTCCGCCCTGAGGTGCGGATAATCCAACACCGTCGAGCGGTCCATATCCACCTGCTCCCAGCGGGTGCCGGGGCGGAACCAACCCTGTTCGACCACCTCGAAGAAGAAGGGGGAACCGGGATACGGGGCAGCGATGTGAAAGAGGGCCAGGTCGAGGGGGAGGCGTTTGGCGAAGCGGATGGTCTCCCGGATCGTCTCCTCCGTCTCCCCCGGCAGGCCGATGATGAAATACCCCCAGTTGTGGATGCCCGCCTCGTGGGCCCAACGGAGGGCCTGCTCCACCTGATCGAGGGAGATGCCCTTGTGCGCGCGCCGCAGGACCTCCTCGCTGCCCGATTCGATCCCCCAGGAGATCATCCAGCAGCCGGCTTTCCCCATCATCTGCAACATCTCCGGGTCCACAAAGTCCACCCGGCTGTTGCAGGTCCACCGGATCCGCAACCCCCGCTGGAGAATCAACTCGCACAACCCCATCACCTGCTCCCGGCTCACGGTGAAGAGGTCGGCGTACATGTGGATGTTGCGGACCCCCAGTTCGTCCAACAGCTCCAGTTCGGCGACGATGTTCTCCGGGGAGCGGAAGCGGATGGAGGAGCCGTAGGAGACATGCTTGATACAGAAGCGACACCCCCCGGGACAACCCCGGCTGGTGACGACGAACGCGTAGGCTCCGCGCACCAGGGGAGCGCGGTATCTCTCCAAGGGAAGAAGGTCATGGCGGGGCATCGGCAGATCGTCCAGATGACGGATGAAGGGACGGTCAGGGTTGACGACGATCTCACCGCCGTCTCGCCAGACGAGGCCCTTAATATCCCGCAAGGGAGTGGGGCACAGCCAGGCGGGTTGCCAGTCGGGATCGGCATCGGTGAACAGTTTCCGCAGCCGCGCCGCAAACGCGGGGTCCATCCCTGGCCACCACTCCTGCTCCTTACCCTCTGCTCCCCGCCCCGTGCCCCGTTCCAGCGTATCGATCAGTTCCCGCAGCGTCAACTCCGGCTCCCCCCGCAGGGCGAAGTCCAGACTGGGGAAGGCGCGCATCGTCTCGCGGGGGATGGGGGTGACGTGGGTGCCGAAGGCGATGGTCGTCGCGCCCATGCTGCGCGCGAGGAAGGTGCCGTACATATCGTTGCGGAGGGTGGGTGCGGTGACCTGGGTCACGTAGTAGCGGGGGCGTTTCTCCTCCAGCAGTCGCTCGAACTCGGCCCAGTCCATCCGCAGGGGGATCGCGTCGATCACCTCCACCCGGTAGTCGGGGAAGAGGGCGGCCAGTTGGGCCAGGCTCACCTGGGGCCAGATCATTCCTTCGCGGGACCGCCGTCCCACCCGGTGCTGGCTGCGGATCCAGATGCCCCGGTCGGGGGCGGGCGGGTTGACGAAGAGTATGTCCACCGCGCCTGTGGACTGAGCCTCCAGCGACGCCCGCACCACCTCGTCGGCGTCGGGGAAGCGGGGCGGATGGACCCGCTCTCGCATCCCTGTCCCGCGGTTCACTCGCTGCACGGGGAGCCCTCCATATCCTGGGCCACCTGGACCTCGCGCTGGCTCAGTTCGGCCAGCACCTGGATGATCAGCCAGAAGACCGTCAGTTGCAGGCCGACCAGGCTGATCATCGCTGCGCCCAGCAGGTAGAGCCAGAGCCGTTCGACCGGCCAGCCGCCGAGGGAGAGGATCAGGCTCACCGCGCCGACGGTCAGGCCCACCAGGATCCCGACCAGGCCCATCCACCCAAAGTGGCGCTCCAGGGGCTGCTTGAACAGCGGACGGCCGAAGAGGCCCTGCCGGATGGGTTGTTTGTGGAAGAGGGAGACGAGGTAGTTGAAGGTAGCACCCAGGGAGAAGAGGGCCACGCCGGAGACCGCGCTTAGGGCACCGGTGAAGACGGCGACCACCCCCCACGGGCCCAGCCGGGTGATGCCGGAGAGCCGCATCCCGACGATCACCGCGCCGATCAGGCCGGTGATGGTCAGCAAGAACAGACCGATCCCGCCCAGGATACGGACCGGGTTGTAGTTCAGCGCGGTCCAGACGATGGTGCTGAAGAACCGCATCCCGTCCCGGACGACGCTCAGTTTCGACCGGCCGACCCGCTCCTTGTAGGGGATGGGCACCTCCCGCCATCGGACGTCCTCGTGGAGGGCGCGGGTGCTCATCACCGGGGTGAAGTTCAGCCCATCGGGCAGGGGGTAGAGGCGGGGCAGCGCCTCCCGCCGGATGACCCGCATCCCGCTGGCGCTGTCGCTCACCCGGTGGTTGCCCAGAAGGCTGACCAGGTTGGCGAAGATGAGGTTGCCGATGCGGCGGACCACGGGCATCTCGCTCTCCTCGCCCGCCATCCGCGAGCCGATCACCAGGTCGGCTCCCTCCTTCAGGGCCACTTTACACAGTTCAGGGAAGTGTTCCGGCGGGTAGGTCCCATCCGCGTCCAGGAAACCCAATAGGTTACCCCGCGCGTGGCTGAAGCCGGTCTTCAGCGCGGCCCCATACCCCTGGTTGACCTTGTGCCGGATCAGGCGGACCCCAGGATAGCGGGCGGCGATCTCCGCCGTCCGATCCCGGGACCCATCGTCCACGACGATCAGTTCCAGATCGTCCACTCCGGCCTCGGCCAGCCGCGGACGGATGGAGAGGACCCGTTCGATGATCTGAGCGATGCCCCCTTCCTCATTGTATGCCGGAATCACCACCGAAAGTACGTTCATCATTCAACCCCTTTCCAACTGATCCATATCTCAATGATTTCGAAGGACGAGAGGCAAATACACCCCGTAGGGAGCGACGATCTGCCCAAAGATGTCGTTATCTGAGGTGTGGTACTGCCACACGACCATATACCGGCCGTTGTTGATCGACCCAGCGACATCGGCGGCGTTGATATACCACCCCCCGACTCCACCGGTCCTATCCAGGTTCGTTGGATCACCCTCCAGTTGACCGCCACTGGTGGAGTAAGATCCCTTAACCGCCTGGCCGTAGAGGGTATCCCAATCTGTGAGGTAGGTGACGATGAACTGGTCGGCCCCCATCCCTCCGGGGAGGCTCTCAGGACCACCGCTGAAGGCCGCCGCAGGTTCCGACTCATGCGAGGAGGTGGAGGCTACAAAGAAGTTGCTGCCTATACCAGTCGTGCCTGTCCCGGCAACGCGGTCGGCGATGATGTCGTAGTCGGACCCATCGCCGTAGTAGTCATACTGGAACGCTACCAGATACTGTCGTGTGTCCCGGTTGTAGGCCACGGCCGGGTTGGTCTGGCTGTGGTCGCGCGTCCCCACGTTGATCAACCACGTCCCAACGTGCTGACGCTCCTCGGCGCCGTTGCCCTGCTCCGTGTCGAAGACATGGCTATACACGATCCTGTAATGGTCCGAGGGCGTGTCGTGCCAATACTGCCAGACGACCAGATAGTTGTTGTCGAACCCGCCCCAGGCGACGTCCGGCTCATACTCCTCAGCCGTGAAGTCGCTGATATTAAAGCGATCGCCGTCGAGGGAGTTGTCCCACGTGCCGACAGAGATCCGCTGGCCGTAGATATCGCCGTTGCCGGTACCGTCGTACTCAAAGACGACCAGGCAGGTATAGTCGTTGCTGTTGCAAGCGATAGCCGGGTTCTGCTCGACCGCCACGTCCTCTGAGACAACAAACATGGAGCCGTGCAACTGGGAGCCAGAGGTCTGATGTCCCCCATACACCCCCCGCGCATAGATGTCGTAGTCTACTCCCTGGTTGTTATAATCGACCGTCCAGACGACGATAAAGCGATTGTGCGCCCACTCGCAGGCCACGTCCGGCGAATAGGCTTTGAGAGACCCATCGTATATCGCGAAGGGAGCGCCCAGCAGGGCACCGTCGCTGGTCAGGCGTTGGCCATAAATATTGCCCCCCCGTTCGTAGACGACGAGGTACTGATCGTAAGCGCAGAGGGCGACGGCCGGGTCTTTCTCGTCTTCAGAGGTGATAGCGACATTAATCCGACGCCCAACAGGGCTCATAGTGGCACCGTCAGCCCCCTGATCTGTCACCTTTGGCACGCCGAATGGAGGGGCGCCGGGTAACCGGACCGAGGCCTCTGGTATCGGCACTGGGGGCTCCGCATACACCGGACCACCCATCAGCAACACCAAGAACGTTCCCAATAGCACCAAACCTACCCAATATCGGATCCTCACAGGGGTCTCCCTTTTTTTGAACTCCTGATCGACGGCGTGCCGTGCGGCACGCTTCCGTTGGGCCGCTTATAAACCTTCGTCTGAATCATCCGGGCCGGGACGCCCGCGACCGTCGCGTAAGACGGCACGTCACGGGTCACTACCGCCCCGGCTCCCACCACCGCGCCTCTTCCCACGCGCACACCGTCCAACAGGATCGCCCCCGCTCCGATCCAGGCTCCATCCTCCACCACGATCCCCTTCGCCGAGATCCCCTGCCGGATGATCGGTTGGGCAGGGTCGTCGAAGAGGTGGTTCACCGCCAGGATCTGGACCCGCGGGGCCAGGAGGACCTCGTCGCCGATGTGCACGCCACCCTGCCCGCGGATCAGGCAGAACTCGCCAACGAAGCACTTTCGGCCGATCCAGATCCCCGCGTGAGGGAGGTCCCGAAAGTTGTAGACGTGCAGTTCGCTCCCATGCATCACGAAGGTTTCGTCCCCGATGAAGATCCCCTGGGGGCAGGCGTGAAGGTAGACGCCGTGATCGATGTAGACGTTGCGGCCCAGGTGGATGTTGGCTGGCTGGGCAAGCCGCACGTGGTCCTCGATCACCGGCGGGCCGTCGCTGTGGAGGATCAGCCGGTAGGCCAGCGAACGGAGGCCGATGCCCACCAAACCGGGGAGGCCGCGCAGGAAGAAGTAAAGGGTCTGCTCCAGGACGTAGCGGCCGATCCCGGTGGACTGCCCCCTCAGGTAGTAGCGCAGACGGCCCTCCCGGGCAGCGATGGACGCTGCATCGGGAGCACGGGACACGCTTTCCATCTCTCTGGTCGTCAACACCTCGCCGTTTCCTCCACCAGGAGCCCCTGCCGATGTCGCTCCAGTCGTAAGATGCGGTCCACCGCTGCCTGCAGATTCACCACGACGGTGAACCCCCGCTCGCCGTGGACCCAACACCGGAACAATTGCCGCCGCCCTCGGCCGGTAAGGACCATAAACCGGCGGCATCCGACGGCCCGCCCAGCCTGCAAGTCGCTCTCGGCATCTCCGATGAGATAGGAACCCTCCAGGTCCAGATCCAGCGCTTCCGCGGCCTGGAGCAACAGACCGGGACGGGGTTTGCGGCAGTTGCACCCCTCATCGGGACGGTGGGGGCAGTAAAAGATGCCGTCTATCCGTCCCCCTCTCGCCTCGATCGCCTCCACCATCCGGGCATGGATCGATTCCACGACGTCGACCGGAACGATCCCTCGATTGATCGCCGACTGGTTGGTGACGACGACGACCCGCAGGTCGGTTCGGGCCAGCCGGGCCAGCGCGTCCAGCGCCCCAGGGAGGAAATGGAACTCCTCCCAGTCCTTGACGTAGTCCTCCCGGTTGCGGCAGATCACCCCATCCCGGTCGATAAAGACAGCCCTGCGCATCGTTGCATCCCTGCCACAGGCTAGCCTCGGTGCCCGTTCGATCCCTCCCCCTCCTCCGTCTCCCCGGCGAGAGGCCAGTGCACGAGCGCCTGGGCCTCCAAATCCAGCATCAGGGTGACGGGTGGCTCGATTCGCTCGAGTCGCTCCCGCAACACCGTAGCAGTGAGGTGACACAGGACAAGGTGGACGTCTTCGATCTGCTCCATACACGCCGAAGGGACCACCACGGGCACATCCACCATCGTGCTTAACTGCCCGCCGTCGAAACCGGAGAAGCCGATGGTGATCCCGCCCATCCGGCGAGCCAGGTCCACCGCGTTCAGCACATTGGGAGAGTTGCCGCTACCGCTGAAAGCGACGATCACGTCTCCCCGCTGAATCAGGTTCCGTAACTGTTCCGCAAAGAGGTCCTCGTAGGCAACGTCGTTGCTCCAGGCGGTCATCAGCGGGACGTTGTCGGTGAGAGCGACCACACGGAAACGGGGCCTACCAGGCCGGATCGTCCCCTTCGCCAGGTCGCAGGCGAAGTGGGAGGCGGTGGCCGCGCTTCCCCCATTGCCCAGCGTAAAGATGGTGCTCCCCACATAATTCGCGCTGAGCAGCACGTCCGCTACCTCGCGGATGGCCGCCAGGGGAAGTGCATCCAGAACCTCCCGCACCCCTTCCAGGTATCTTGCAACGCTGTCCAGTTCGTTCAACCTTCTCCTCCTTAGCAGAAAGTCTCAGCGCAGGCCACGAACGACGTGATAGATCGCCCGGATCCGGAACTCCCGGTCGCTACAGGCCTTGATGAACCGGCGGATCCGCACCCAGATGGTCGGGTCCGGGGAGAGGGCATACACCCGCATCTCCCCCAGACGATGGGCCACCAGAACCCCGCGGGCTACCAGGTCGTCCAACTCCACCTCGATATCCCCAGGGTCCCGCCCGATGTACAGGGCGATGTTGGAGGCGGTGTCGGTGGTGTGAGGGTTCTCATAGAAAAAGTGAATCAGATCCCACTTGACAAACGAATCCACCTGGTCCCGAAGAAAAGCGAGCAACTCCGGGTCGACGTCTGCCATCAGGCGGCTCACCGGCCTCTGAGCCTCTTTTCGCCCCGTCCGCTCTACATGCCCCTTCATCTCACCTACACCCTCAAGCGGGCCGATCGAAAGAAACAACGGACGGCTTCGGCCTCGCTCCAAGCGAAGGATTCCTGGACCGTTTTCCAACATCAATAGGCCCCTCGCCCCTTGACCACCACCAGGAAGGTGTTCACCAGCAACTTCAGATCCAGCCAGATGGTGTAGTTGCGAATGTAGTACATATCCAGACGGACCCGCTCCTCATAGGACAGGTCGGCCCGCCCGCTGATCTGCCAGAGGCCGGTCATCCCCGGCTTGACAGTAAGCAGGTTGTGCCGCCAGCGACCAAAATGGCGTAACTCCGCCGGAGTGATCATCCGGGGTCCCACCAGGCTCATCTCTCCCCGCAGCACGTTGAACAGTTGGGGCAGTTCGTCCAGGCTGTATCGCCGCAGGAACCGGCCCAACCGGGTGACGCGGGGATCGTTAAGGATCTTACCCGTCTCCTCCCACTCCCTCTTCAGTTCGGGGTGGGCTTCCAAATAGGCGTCGGCGTCCGGGATCATCGTGCGGAACTTGTAGGCGTCGAACTCCTTTCCACCCAGACCCACCACCCGCCTTCGGTAGATGATCGGCCCCGACGAATCCAGCCGAACGAGAACGGCGATGAACAGAAGGAGAGGAGAGAGCAGGGTGACACCGATCAGCGCACCGCCGTAGTCGAGCAAGGTCTTGAGCACCGCGTCGATCCCGGTGATGCGCGTCCGGTTGAGGCTCACCAGAGGGATAAAACCGACCTCCTGAACCTGGACGCCGGTCGTGAAGAGTTCGTAGAGGCCGGAAGAGAGGCGGATACGCACCCGCCGATCCGTGCCCCAATCCCGGTAGAGGTCCAGCAACGTCTCCCGTTTCAACGCGGTGGGGATGACGACGATCTCCTCCACACCGTACCGCTCCACCACACTCTCCAGCCCCTCCGGGCGGCCCAGCACGGTCAGGCCGTCCACCCGGCTGCCCAACCGAAGTGTCGGATCGATGAAGCCGACCACCTCAATGCCCGCACGCGGGGTGGAGCGCAACTGGTCGGCGACGACCTTCCCCTCCTCGTTCGCCCCCACGACCACGGCCCGACGCACGAACAGCCCCTGTTCCCGAAGCCGATAGATCAGCCGTCGGTAACCGAAGCGGGTAACGATGATGGTGAGGACGGAGAAGAGCCACAGCATCATCAGCCACCCGCGGGAGATGTCGTACTCCGTGCGCCGGTCGAGGAAACTGTAAAGGATCAGAGCGACCAAGCCCAGCGTGCTAGCATTGACGACCCCGGCGTATTCCTGTAACCCCCCGAACAGATGGTCCGGATGGTAGAGCCGATGGACGGCGAAGATGAGCAACCACATTGGCACGCCAATATAGATGAGACGCTGGTAGAAGATCGCCGAGAACGGCGCGTGGTACGGGATCAGACGGAAGCGAAACACGTACGCCGCGACCAGGCTCAGCGTGATGCAGACCGCATCCAGCAGAATGAGCGGCGCAACCGCCCAGAAGATTGATAGGCGGGCCCGCTTCTGCACCGCCGCCGGCCGTTCCTTGACCACGACCGGCACAGCCACCTCCCCTGCAGCCGCTGTAGTTGTAGATGAGACCTCTTCCTGTCGAAGCCGAACCATAAGCACTATCCCTGACATCTGGTAAATGGACCCTCCCGCAGGCCCCGCCCCGTGTTCCCTTGTCCAACGACTCCCCTCAAGCGGGTGTGCTTCACGCGCCTTGAGCACTGCGGGAGGGCCTCTCACGTTGGGGGACCTCCCCACACTCATTCTAGAGAGGATTCGTCAGAGTCCGGTGAGGAACTTCCTGAAAATTGATTAGAGAGCGAGTCCGACGATAAGGGGCAGCACCCGCGCGATCCGGAGCGACGCCCGTCCCTCTAGGCCTTTTCTAATGGTATGGTCACCATAAACCGACCGCTGACGAGTAAGATATGGAGCAGAACGAACAAAGGAGATGAGGAGATGTCGGTCGAGACTTTGATCCGCCGGTATATCTTGGAGAATTTCCTCTTCACCGACGACGAAAGCGCGCTACGGGACGACGCTTCCTTCCTTGAAGAAGGGATCGTGGACTCGACGGGCGTGTTGGAACTGGTGATGTTTGTCGAGGAGACCTTCGGCATCACCGTGGAGGATGAGGAGATCCTGCCGGAGAACTTCGACTCGGTAGAGAAACTGGCTGGTTACATCCGCCGAAAAGGCGGTGAGGTGTCGCTCGATGTTGGTGAACGAGTTCTTACAGCATAGCGCTGGGCGGTTTCCGGACAAGGTAGCCCTTGTCTGCGACGGCCGCCGGTGGACCTACGCCGAGATCGAAGCGCAGGCCAACCGCATCGCCAACGGCCTGCTGGACCTGGGCCTGCGGCGCGGGGACCGGGTGGCGGTGTGGCTACCCAACTCGGTGGAGACGGTGGCCGCCATCTTCGGCATCCTAAAGGCGGGAGGCGTCTTCACCGTCGTCAACCCCACCACCAAGCCGGGAAAACTGGCCTACATCCTCAACAACTGCGAGGCCTGGGGGCTCTTCGCCCCCGCGCGCCGAGCAGAGCAGGCCCGCTTC
>Ga0209426_1001585_pt1 | contig 13175 bp, 11 predicted proteins | sample Deesub1362B_J571_FD_187697 | JGI IMG/M metagenome (GOLD analysis project Ga0209426, IMG submission 187697) | Deep oceanic, basalt-hosted subsurface ecosystem from Juan de Fuca Ridge flank, Pacific Ocean, CORK Borehole 1362B_J2.571 (SPAdes)... ...
AATACTTCAAGCATTTCTAAAAAGGTTGAGGGTTGTATTCCAATCAGTCGTTTAAACTGACTATTTGATAGCATCTTTACTTTTTCATATTTCATGTACTCATGATAGTAGAACATGACTTTTTAATCTGGATAAAAAACAAACAAAACGTTGATCGTTTTTTGATTTTTGCAAAAAGTCTATTATTTAAATAATAATATTTATATTTTAAATACTTTTAATAATGGTGGTGCAGCAGCTTACAATATTGTTTTAAATGTAAAAAATGGAAAAGTAGTTGCTAATAAAGCTTGGAAGGTTGAAATTTAAAATATTTTCTTTCTTCTACAAAAGCTAATTTATTAAAGGAGCTCAACAAAAGTTGGGCTTCTTTACGCCTCTAAAATCCCTTCCAAATCTTTGAGTGTATAGTTCCATTCATCAATTATGAGTTTGAATATCTTCTTGTACATAATCATGTACATGAGGAAAAAACTAGCAAGAAATTTTTTTAGAAAAATTAGGTGGCACTGAATTTAAAAATACTTTAAGCTAAAAAATATTACTTTATGTGAGTTTTAATAAAAGTATAAGATAAAATGTGTAATTCTAAAAATATATGCAAAATATAATTATAGATGAGTTAAATAAAAATATTTTTATGATGTTTTTTTGTAAGTTTTCTTATAAAATAAAGCACCAGCTTAGGTGTAATTTATGAAATACAAATTATTTACATTTATTTTTCTATCTATTTTATGTAGTGTTACAAATGCAAGTAACGATGATAAATGTTTTGAAGACTCAAAAAGTTTAATCACAAACTTATATAAAAACTATCCTGTGGATGGAAATAAAATTATTGAGAGTGCTGATAGAAAAACTATTTCTAGGTTTTTTTCTAATCAATTAACAAATATGTTAGTAAAAGATTATGCTTGTAGAAGTAATTTAAATGGTGTATGCAATATAGATTTTAATATTTTAAGTAATGCACAAGATGATATAGGTAAATTTAGTATACTACAAGCTACAGATAATATTGTTACTGTTAAATTTAATACGCCTACACATGGTGAGTTTATTGATTTTTTGATAGAAAATAAAGGGGTAAGAGTTTCGAAACACTGCGTTTCAGAAGAGCAATATAGAAAAAATAATATTATTGATTTAGGTACGAATAGTAATGGTTTTGGTACTAATAGTCACTTGAATGCACAAGGGAAAAAATTTAAGCAAGCCTGTAAGGATGCTAAGCTTAATGGTATCATTAGTGGCTTTATTTCTGGGGATGAACCTGGAGAAGGTGCAATGCATATAGAGATAACCCAATGAAAAATACTTTATTATTAATACTAGTTTTATTAATTTCTGGATGTTTCAATACAGCTAATACAGCTAATACAGCTAATACAGCTAATACAGCTAATACAGCTAATACAGCTAATACAATTTATTATTCATATAAAAAATGCACTTTAAAAAACATTTGTAATGAATTTAATTATACAAAAAATCAAAACAGCTATGCATTGTTTGCTTATAAGCCTCCGGTAGATGAATTTTATATAGAAATAAAAGATAATAAATATTATGTTATATATAAAAATATCTTTTCAGAAGGTGTTGAAATGGGGTGGGCACAAATGAAAATAGTTACAAATAATGAAAATAATCTAGTTATGGAAACTAATAAGATATTTCAAACTTTAGGAAACTATAATTCTATAGGTAGTGGTGATAACTCTAATTATGTTCCCTCGAGAAACTATAGAAAAGATATGTATATAATTAATGACTTCTATGATGGTTACTCTTTCAAACAATATCAAAAATTAACTTTTATAAAGAAAAATAAGCAGCTTTTACTTGATTGTAAAAGTTATATGAAAGATTTAGATCCGAAGAATAATTATTCAGGCATGTTCTATAGCGTTTGTTCTGATAAGGAAAAAATTTATTTTAAAGAAATTCCAGAGTTATAACCAAGGTTGTTTTTTACTATATTAACTCTTTAACTTTATAGCAAGAGTGGTAAGTTTTTTTACTTTTATAAATTAGAGAGACTAAGTACTTGATATGAGAATAATATTATTTACACCTAATCTTATTTAAGTAATAAGATTAGGTGTAAGATGGTATGTATTACTATTAATTATATTTAACTAAAATATTTGATATTAAATTACGTAAAACAGTTGATGTTCAAAATTAAGTATCAAATGTTTCAATATATTTTATTTCAGCAGATGTAGCAGGTGAAGGTGCTATGCACATAGAGATTATACAATGATGAGCAGATTATTTCTTTTATTTGTAATTAGTTTAATGTATGCATGTACAACTGAGGCGGATCAGCCTAAATCAAGTAACACAAAACTTTATTTTTCATATCGAATCTGTGAAAAGGCAGGAAAGTGTAAGAATTTTACACCTACAAAAAAGATGGATAATTATCTCTTTAAAAGACTTGATCCTGCATATGATGAATTTTATATAAAAGATAATAATGGTAATTTTACCTTATATTATAAAAATGTTTATAGTGAAGATGTTCAAGTTGGATGGGCAGAAGCTAAAGCTGATAAAAATAATAGTAGTGAGTTGAGTTTAAATATTGATAAAGTTAACCTCGCCTTGGGTGGGATTGATTTTATAAAAAATGGATATGCAACTAAACAGGCTGAATCAAAGAATTTTAAATCGGGAATCTATTATTTAGCTGATAATTATACGGGTGCTCCATATTATCAAAAGCAAAAAATATTTTTTAAGAAAAATGCTGGAGATTTAGTATTGGACTGTAATAGTTATTTGAATAATCCCTCTGTAAAGAATGAATCTTATGGAGTTTTTTATGGAGTATGTTCTGAAGGGGAAAAAGTATATTTTAAGCAGGTAAACTGATTTAGTTTTTCTTTTTGAATAAAAATGTAAGAATGGTAAGTCTTACATTTTTCAACCTAATATAGTTTATTAAAATGAATAACTTAGGTGTGATATTTGTTTTTAGGATTAGAAAAAAACTATAAAAATAGCAACTTGTCTGAGTTTTGATTTTTATTGAAGGTACATATAGTGAGAAATAGTTTCACTAAGTTTTCTAACGTTTTATTAGTCTCTAGTTTGAGTATCTATTCAAATGCTGCAGATTATAAACCACAACGGTTAGACGAGAAAAAAATATATAGTAATAGTGAGTATGATCTGAATAGTGTATATCCAGATATAAAAGGCTATATCAGTGATAATAAAAATGAAGTTAAATATCTTGTTGATACTCAATGTTCTTGGTTGAAAAATAGAAATTTAAAATGTAATTTTAATGGAAAAGAAGCAAATAGTGGAAACTATAAATGTTTAAGTGATTTTAATAATTCTAAAATAAAAGATTTGAAAAATTCATATTTGGACCTTGATAGTTTAGAAGGAAAGCTAATAAAACCATTTAAATATACAAATGGTATCATGAAAGATTTGGAAACAGGTGGATGTTATTGTAGTGAAAGTACAATTAAGATTTTAAAAGATAAAATTTATATATATCAAGCTTGTGATCAAGGGTTAAAGGAGCCACGTATATATAATATTGTTGGTAAGAAAAAAGATGGATTTTCTGTAGAGTATCAAATTGATACTACTAATAATAAAGTACCAGAATTTAATTTAGTTTTTGTCACTAATGGAAAAAATGTTTGGAATATTGTTCCTAAGGTTTTTAGAAAAGAAGATTTATTGAATTTAAATTTTAAAATTGGCTATACAACTGATGAAAATTTGAAAAACAATAAAATTGATTGCAGCGATTATGAGGAGTAATGCTTTAAATTTAGATTTTTTTTACCTAAGATACAGTGAATTTTATGATTAGAATTACAGTTAAGCAAAATTAATCTGAATATTTAATTTCAAAAATCTAAAAAAAGCTCAGCTATACAGCTGAGCTTTTTTACTTTTATGTCTCAACAATCCCTTCTAAATCATCAAAGGTATAATTGTTGGGTACATTAATCATATGTGTTTGAACACCTTCTTCAACGACTTCCCCAACTTCTGGATAAAGCCATCTTGTGATTTGCTCAGCAACACTCGAATGGTATTGAATTTCAAAATGATTCAAACCATAGAAAACAGCTTTATGTGTATCTGGTAATTTAAGCTGAAAACGAGGGTTCGGATGTTCACCAAGAGCACTTTTAACACTGACGAGATAATCACCTATCACTTTAAGTGCTTTATTTTTAACTTTCTCAAATTCTAATGTTCCAGCAATCAGGAATGTGTTGATATGAGATGGTAATGGTGCAGGTTTACGATTGTCGTCCGCGAAGCCGATACGCGCATCATTATGTTCCCAGTCATCATCACGAACACTACCATATCGTAGATCGAGTATCCCATTACTGCGTACATTTACTAATTGACCGATCAGGCTGATAAAAGGGAATGCCCCTAATTTGTCTTGTAAGACAAAACCAAATCGTTCCAGTACGGCACCGTGATGTGGGGAACCGATACATACGAGATTTTCTACCATATGTACCCATTGATGTAGATTTTGTTTGCCATAGAAAAGCGCACTGCGTGAAACCAGTCCACCCATACTATGTCCGATCAAATCGATACTAGTAATACGAGGGTTTCTCTGGATCAAATCTTCTAATACGTTGGCAAAACTGCGACCATTTGCAGAGATTCGACGACCTGTATTGTAATTTAAATACAGCATCGTGTTATTGTCACGCTGAGCAAGTAAACGCTCACCGATTCCGCCATAACGATGATTTGACCAACTCAAATGGTTCATACATAAACCATGTGTGAGTATTACGATACGCCCAGTAAGTTCACCTTGCTGTAATGATCCATAGTGATCATATAACACCATCGGTAATGCCATTGGGTTATGTTGTTTTAGGAAGAAATCCCCAAAAATCCCATTCAATGCCCCTACAACAAAATGAAGGCTTGGCGTTAATGGTTTATCGTGTAGAACTGGAAATTTTTCAACGATATGACGCAGACTAGGAGCAAGAAAGCTACTTCCGTATTTTTGAATAGCATCATATGAAAATTGATAGAATTTCTGTAATTGTGGATGTTTCTGTAATTTTTTGGCTTTTTGTGCACTTAAACCGAGCGTAGTCCTTAACACTTCAGTTTGAATTAATTGCACCAGTTCATGAACACCACTTAAACTTGTGCTCACTAATTGTGCCAAACCTTCCAAAACATCTGCCTGACTTGGGGGCGTACTGTCCCATTTGCAGTAGGTTTCATGCAGAGGTGTTAAACTTGGCATATTATTTTTCCCCATCCTTGATATGTATACCGAAGGTTTGAAGTTATTAACTTAACATTGTTTAGATAAACTACAACAAACTCTTACATCTTATGTCTTTCAGAACTAATTTTTTTAGAATACTGATGAATGGAATTCAGTATCGTTTTTTGTGTCAGACAATATCGAGCTTAAATGTAATTTATATTGTTATATGTTTAATCATTACGCAAAAAAATGTGATTTATTTCACAATAAGTCAAGCGCTTGTCTAATTTGGTGCATATGCAAATTATCTATTTACATGGTTTTAGAAGCAGCCCACTGTCAAAAAAAGGGCAAGAGCTGTATCAATATTGTGCAAATCACGATCATATTCACGTGCATTTGCCCGATTTGAATCAACCACCTGAAGTGGTCTTAAAATACGTTTCTAATTTAATCGAAAGTTTACCACTCGATCAAGTTGTCTTGGTCGGTAGCAGTTTGGGTGGATTCTATGCGACATATTTTGTCGCCAAATATGATTGTCCTGCTGTACTGATCAATCCTGCTATGCAACCATGGCAACTCTTTCAAGAATTGTTTGGTATTGAGCAAATCCCACTCAAAGTCACTGAATCATGGACGCTTGATCACGATCAATTGCAGCAATTACAATCAATTGCTGATACGAAACCAGAACAGGCTGATAAAATTCTCGTGCTGTTGCAACAAGATGATGAAGTCTTGGATTATCGTCAGGCACAACGTTATTATAGTGCCCTACATCCATCTGCATTGATATTAACGGATGTGGGTGGTAATCATGCAATGGATGATTTCAAAGACAAATTACCCTTAGTACTCGAATTTTTGTCGGCAGGCATATAAAAAGGAAGTCAGATCAAGTGACACAATACACGGCACAATCCCTCGAAGTTCTTTCTGGTTTAGATCCTGTTCGTCGTCGTCCAGGGATGTATACAGATACCTCACGCCCAAACCATTTGGCGCAAGAGGTGATTGATAATGCTGTCGATGAGGCGCTGGCAGGACATGCCGACCAAATTTGTGTGACGGTCTATGAGGATGGTTCGTTGTCAGTTGAAGACAATGGTCGAGGTATGCCTGTCGATATCCATCCAGAGTATGGTCAAAGTGGTATTGAAATCATTCTGACCAAGCTACATGCAGGTGGTAAGTTCAGTACTGATAACTATCAGTTTTCAGGTGGTTTGCACGGTGTTGGTATTTCTGTGGTTAATGCTTTATCTACACGGGTTGAAGTCGCTGTACAACGTCAGGGTAACTTGTATCAAATGGCATTTGAGCAAGGTGAGCCTGTTGCGCCATTGTCTGTGTTAGAAGGTAAAGTTGCGAAACGTGCGACGGGGACAACTGTTCGTTTCTGGCCGGAAGCTAAATATTTCGATAGTCCTAAGTTTGCATTGAAAGCGCTGAAACATAATTTAAAAGCCAAAGCTGTATTGGCGGCAGGCTTAAAAATTATTTATGACGATAAAATCAATAATGAAAAAATCGAATGGCAGTTCGAAAATGGTCTGGTTGACTATTTAATGGATGAATTGGAAGATCGAGAGATTTTACCAGCACCTGCTTTTGTGAGTAGTGGACAAGCAGAAAGAGCCGCGTGCGAATTTGCAATTTGCTGGAATGTTGAGGGTGGTGAACAGATTCAAGAAAGTTATGTCAACTTGATTCCAACCGCGCAAGGCGGTACGCATGTGAATGGATTGCGTTCGGGGGTCACGGAGGCTTTACGCGAGTTCTGTGAATTACGTAATTTATTACCGCGTAATATGAAACTTTCGGCAGAAGATGTATGGGATGGGGTGAATTTCATCCTATCTTTAAAATTCCAAGAGCCACAATTTTCAGGACAAACTAAAGAACGTCTCTCGAGTCGTGAAGCATCGAATATTGTGCTCAATATTGCCAAAGATGCGTTTGCGTTATGGTTAAACCAACATGCTGAGATCGCAACGCAACTAGCTGAAATGGCAATCGCCAAAGCAGGTCGTCGTTTAAAAGCAGCTAAGAAAGTCGAACGTAAGAAGATTGTGGCTGGTCCAGCATTACCTGGAAAATTAGCAGATTGTGTCGGCTTAACCCGTGAAGACAGTGAGCTGTTTATTGTCGAAGGGGATTCCGCAGGCGGTAGTGCCAAACAAGCGCGTGACAAAAATTTCCAAGCGATTATGCCGATTCGTGGAAAAATCCTAAATACTTGGGAGGTCTCTTCGGATGAGGTCTTGGCATCTCAGGAAGTCCATGACATTGCGATTGCGATTGGTGTTGATCCAGGTAGTGATGATTTGTCTGAACTACGTTATGGCAAAATCTGTATCCTTGCCGATGCGGACTCAGATGGTCTACATATCGCAACTTTACTCTGTGCATTGTTTGTGAAACATTTTCCAGCATTAGTTGAGGACGGTCATTTATTTGTCGCAATGCCACCGCTTTATCGTATTGATATTGGCAAAGATGTGCACTATGCCCTAGATGAAGATGAGTTAGAGGCAATTTTGAAAAAAGTAAAAGGTAATAAAAATCCACAAATCACTCGATTTAAAGGTCTAGGTGAAATGAATGCCAGTCAATTACGTGAAACCACGATGGATCCAAATACCCGTCGTTTAGTGCAACTGGATTTAGATGATGCACATTTAACTGCAGGTTTGTTAGACAAGTTACTCGCGAAAAAACGAGCGGCTGATCGTAAACACTGGTTAGAGCAGAAAGGTAATTTGGCGGATATAGTGGTTTGATTTGAATCGATTTTTGCATAGCCCAGTTGATCTGGGCTTTTTTTATGCCTTTTTAAAGAATGTAAATTCATAAGCTGAAAAACAAACATGGAATGCTATTTGCTTTTTATCTCTTGGTAAAATTTTATCTAACATTTGAAGCGTATTGATCAAAATGTCTTGTTTGTTTTTAAGATTTTAAAATTCAAATATATCAAATTCTTAAATGATAATAGTGAAAATAGAATGAAGCGTTTTTTAAGTATTTTTTCCCAATTCTGTTTAGTAATACGATTTTTATTATGAGTGGTGTCATTGATACCGCATTTTTATCTCACTATAGCCATGTGCATTTAACGGCTTTATCTGTTTCTCTCTCAGTTTATATGATTGTTTTTGTGGTGGGCTACGGATTACTACAAGGGATGTTTCAAATCCTCGCTGAAGAAAAAGGGAGGGAAATTAATCAACGGGAATTAACGAATATCGTAAGCCTGGCGGTATTAATCGCAGCTGTATTTAGTATTGTTGCGATTGTTTTGATCAAAAATACCGAGAATTTATTAACCTTTTTTCAAGCATCAGATACCGTCCTGTTATTGGTTGAAAATTGTTTGATGATTTTTTCAATCGATCTGGTGGTTCGGCTATGTTGCCGTATCTTAACCATACAAATACAGGTTTTAGATCGTCCAATTATCGCAACTTATATAGGCGTAATTTTTTTATTGATTAAGTTGCCTCTGTCCTATGCTTTGATCAATGGAGTAGCGTACTTTGATATTGCACCTTGGGGTGTCTATGGCGCCGTATTTTCGACATTGCTTGGGGATAGTGTGATGTTGATATTGTTATACGGTTATATACGTGGCAAAGCTGTTTTTAAACTTGATCTGAGTCGCTTTTCCTTTAGTTATGAATTGTTGCGCCGTTTTCTTCGAATTGGAATACCTACCGCACTGATGATCGTGATTGATGTGATTGTGTTTATGGCAATTTCGATTCTAGCATTGCCACTAGGAAGTATCGTGATTGCCTCGCATCAGGTGGTCGCTAGTATTTGTTCCATGCTATATATTTTACCTGCTGCATTTTCTGTTGCTTTCAGTTTAATGTTATCTGAAAAAATTGGCGCTCAACAGAAACAAGTTGCTTTGCTTTGGTCAAAAAAAGCCTTTCTGCTTATCTTTATTTTTGCCGTCACTTTATGCAGTGTATTACTTCTTCTTTGAGATGAGTTCATTTCTCTATTTACCCAAGACCAAGCGGTTATTCAAATCACGACCTCCCTCTTTATCCTCGGAATTTTGTTTCATTTAGCAGATGCAATGTTATGTATTTTTGCAACGGTATTACGCTGTTGGGGCATAACGATTGTGCCAAGCATGATTTATAGCACTTCATTATTGATCTTTGGTTTAAGTGGTGGACAGCTATTGGCATATTGGGGAATGGATTGGTGGCTCTTTGAAATTACTCCATTGGGTATTGATGGTTTTTGGATTGCTTTAATTCGGTCGTATAGCTTAGCTGTCACCATGTGTGCTTTATGTTTTAAATACCGAAATGCTACTTGGATTCGTTAAAACAATCTGATTTTTGAATCTTCTGGATCAAAAAGTTAAATATTCTTTATCTGAGCAAGGTGTCAGTTTTCTATTTTGCCTAATTGTGCTTCATTTTAGTTCAGCATGTATTTTTTGTATGCAATGTTGTATACAAGATTGGATTTTTTTCTACTGGTTTGAATTAATTTTATTATAAAACAATATCTTGATGTGTTGGCACAGATATTGAATAACTCCATTCAGTAAAAATCAGAAGATCAACCTGTGGAGAACAAAGATGCAAAATAAATTGATGTCGATGTCTGTACTTATGGCAGCGATGATGGGGGTAGGACTGGTCGGTTGCTCAAAACCAGCAGAGAAAACAGAACAAACAAAAACTGAAGCAAAAACAGCACCAGCAGAAAGTGGTGACACCATTAAAGTGGGGATTCTGCATTCCCTTTCAGGCACTATGGCGATTTCTGAAACTTCCCTGAAAGATACAGCATTGATGACTATTAATGAAATCAATGCCAATGGTGGTGTACTCGGTAAAAAATTAGAACCTGTTATCGTTGATCCAGCATCAGATTGGCCGTTATTTGCTGAGAAAGCTCGCCAGTTAATAACTCAGGACAAAGTTGCTGTTATTTTCGGTTGCTGGACATCAGTATCACGTAAGTCGGTTCTTCCTGTGGTTGAAGAGTTGAATGGTTTACTGTTCTATCCAGTGCAATATGAAGGTCAGGAACAATCAAAAAATATTTTCTATACAGGCGCAGCACCGAATCAACAAGCGATTCCTGCAGTTGAGTATTTGATGGGAGAAGAGGGCGGTAAAGCACAACGTTTTGTTTTACTTGGTACAGATTACGTCTACCCACGTACGACCAATAAAATCTTACGGGCATTCTTGAAGTCTAAAGGCATTGCCGATGCAGACATCATGGAAGAATACACACCGTTTGGTCATAGTAATTATCAAACCATTGTTGCCAATATTAAGAAATTCTCTGCAGGCAAAAAGACTGCGGTGATTTCGACCATCAATGGTGACTCTAACGTACCTTTCTATCGTGAGCTTGGTAACCAAGGTATTAAAGCGGCTGATATTCCAGTCATGGCATTCTCAGTTGGTGAAGAAGAGTTACGTGGTATTGATACCAAGCCATTAGTAGGTCATTTAGCGGCATGGAACTATTTCATGTCAGTTAAAAATCCGAAAAACACCGAGTTTGTGAATAAATTCAAGCAATATGCAGTGGAGTACAAACTTCCAAATGCCGATAAAGTTGTAACCAACGATCCGATGGAAGCGACTTATGTTGGTATCAATATGTGGAAACAAGCGGTCGAAAAAGCAGGTTCTACAGAGGTTGATAAAGTTCGTGATGCAATGGCAGGTCAAACTTTTGCAGCACCATCGGGTTATACCCTCAAAATGGATGAAACCAATCACCATTTACATAAGCCTGTGATGATTGGGCAAATTCGTGGTGATGGGCAATTTGATGTGGTTTATAAAACGCCTCAAACCATCAAAGCTGAGCCTTGGAGCCCATATATTCCTAAATAATTTTCCTATGCAACCTGCTGTTTCGGCAGCAGGTTTTTCTTAGTTTTATTTCTTGTTGATTGGTTTAAATAGAAAATATAAGGGGAGTCTTATGGCGAAACACTATGTTTTGGCAATGCTCTGCATCATGGCACAGATCATGTTTAATCCTGCATGGGCAGAAGTTACTTCACCAACAACTGTGACGTCTACAACTTCTCAGGATGCCATCCAAACTTTTGTTAAATCTGACTTTGCTACTCGTCGTGCCATGTTGAATCAATGGCCAGCCAGTATTGAGCAACTCGATCAGTTGGTGGCATATATTGATCAAAATGAGTTATATACTGATAGCGCAGGCAATACTTATATTCTAAAAAACGATGAAAAATTATTAAGTTACCCACAACTACAAGTGATCGAAACTTGGCCTTCAGACTTGTCTCAAGTGACGTTAGTTAATACCTTGCGTAAGGCACTGAACTTTGGACAAGCCAAAGTTAAATTGAATTCTGATGATGCATCACAACGTTTAGCCGCTGTTGATATTTTAGAAAATAACTTGGATGAGCTTGATGTCGCAACGATCAAACAACTCTATCTCAATGAAAAAAGTGAAGGTGTTAAAGCCCGTTTAGCGCAACTGAAAGCTCGTTTAGATTTTAATAGTTCAGATGAATTCACCAAGATCGAAGCAGTAAAAGTTTTGGCGGATTCAAATCGTCCAGATGTATTGGCATTAATCAATCAAAGTTTAGAACAACCACAAAATAATCCCGCATTGAAAGCAGCTTTAGTTGAAGCACAAAATAAAATTAAAACGCGTATTCAAATCAGTGAATGGTCAGGACATGTATTTTCGGGTCTCAGTACTGCCAGTATTTTACTTTTAGCAGCGCTTGGTCTTGCAATCACATATGGTTTGCTTGGTGTCATCAATATGGCACATGGTGAACTCATCATGATCGGTGCTTATACCACTTACGTCATTCAAAGTTTTTTTAAAACGCACTTTGCAGGCTTAGTCGATTGGTATTTATTGGCTGCGATTCCTGCTGCATTTCTGGTGAGTGCGCTGATCGGCATGTTGATTGAACGTACTGTGATTCGTCCGCTTTATGGTCGCCAATTGGAAACATTATTGGCAACTTTTGGTGTGAGTTTAATCTTGATGCAATCGGTTCGGATGATCTTTGGCGCACAGAATGTTGAAGTGTCGAATGTCGCATGGCTTAGTGGTGGTATTGCCCTGACGCCAAGCCTGATGTTGCCATATAACCGTATTGCGATTATTGGTTTTACCGTGGCGGTCTTACTGCTTCTAGTTTTCTTATTAAACAAAACCCGTTTCGGATTATTTGTCCGTGCTGTGACACAAAACCGTCAAATGGCGCGTGCCGTGGGCATTCGATCTGCACGCATCGACATGCTGGCATTTGGTTTGGGTTCAGGCTTAGCTGGATTGGCAGGTTGTGCGCTGGCACAAGTAGGGAATGTCGGGCCTGACCTCGGACAAAACTACATTATTGATGCCTTCCTTGTTGTTGTGGTTGGCGGCGTGGGGCAAGTGTGGGGTGCGGTACTTGCAGCCTTAGGTTTAGGGATTAGCGGTACAGTTCTAGAGATTGGTCTAGGTGCGGTTTTAGCAAAAATTATTCTCTTGGTTCTTGTGATTTTGTTTATCCAAAAGCGTCCACAAGGTTTGTTTGCCATCAAAGGTCGTTTCGTGGAGTAAGCCAATGAAAATCACTTCTTTATTTGCAGATAAACCGTATAGTGCAATCGCGATTGCCATTTGTTTTGCGGTGTTACTGGCTTTGCCGTGGTTGCATTTGTTATCCCCTGATTCGGCATTTTATCTGTCAGCGTATTGGATTACCTTAATTGGCAAAATCATGTGCTTGGCTTTGGTCGCGTTGGCACTGGATTTAGTGTGGGGCTATGCAGGGATTTTAAGCTTGGGGCATGGTTTGTATTTCGCCTTGGGTGGTTATGCCTTTGGCATGTACTTGATGCGCGAATCAGCAGGTGATGGCTTACCTGATTTCATGCGCTTC
>Ga0209426_1001586_pt1 | contig 13174 bp, 9 predicted proteins | sample Deesub1362B_J571_FD_187697 | JGI IMG/M metagenome (GOLD analysis project Ga0209426, IMG submission 187697) | Deep oceanic, basalt-hosted subsurface ecosystem from Juan de Fuca Ridge flank, Pacific Ocean, CORK Borehole 1362B_J2.571 (SPAdes)... ...
ATGCTTCCGCTATGTCATTCTTTGATGTACGCATTCCAAACCTAAAAATGACTGTAGTCAGTGCTGATGGTCAACCTGTAAAGCCCGTTCCTGTAGATGAGTTCCGTATTGGTACTGCTGAAACCTATGATGTCATTGTGGAACCAAAACAAGCACATTACCAAATTGAAGCTGAATCTATTGATCGTACCGGTTTTTCAGTGGGAACATTACATGAAGAAAGCAGCCCAGCAGTCAAACAAATTGAGATGCCTAAGCCTCGTCCTCGTTCTTTATTGACTATGGAAGATATGGGAATGAATCATGATATGTCATCTATGAAAGGTATGGATCATGATATGTCTTCTATGAAAGGTATGGATCATGATATGTCTTCTATGAAAGGCATGAATCACGATATGTCTTCTATGAAAGGTATGGATCATGATATGTCTTCTATGAAAGATATGAATCATGATATGTCTTCTATGAAAGGCATGAATCACGATATGTCTTCTATGAAAGGTATGGATCATGATATGTCTTCTATGAAAAGTATGGATCATGATATGCCGATGAATAGCGCTACTGTTAAGTCGGCTTCAGACAAGAATGATAATACCGTATTTGGATGGGCAAATGCTTCAACACCCGTTGGTCAAAAAGCACTCCAGTATAGTGATTTACAATCTTTAAACCCTCAACCAGATACTCGTGCCCCTGAACGTGAAATGGAAATCCGTCTTGGTGGGAATATGGAGCGCTACATTTGGACAATTAATGGTAAGAAGTTTAATGAAACAGAACCATTCAAAGTGAAATATGGGGAACGTATACGCTTGAAATTTGTGAATGACAGTATGATGGCTCACCCAATGCACTTGCACGGTATGTTTATGCAACTAGAAAATGGCCAGGATGCTAGTAATATGCCAAATAAACATACTGTAATTGTCCCACCAGGTAAAACAGTTACAACCTTATTAACGGCAGATGAGTTAGGTGAATGGGCTATCCATTGTCATTTGCTCTATCACATGTCTGCTGGGATGATGAATAAGCTTATTGTTGCAAATGTCGATAGCAATAGTTCTGATTCAAAAGATGTTGTTGCTCAACCTATTAATAATGATAAGGGGGTAAATCAACATGCACACCACTAAAAAACTCTATTCTAAAACACTTGTATCTTTAGCCTTGTTAGGATTAACAAGTGTTGCCTTTGCCAATGATCCATCTACCGGAAATCTAGTAAATAGCTCTCAATCACAAAGTATGAGAGTGCTGTTAAAAGAACCAGGTGGGTTAGGTTATGCTGAAAGGAATACTTATCAAAAAACAACTTCTGGTAATGATGGAGATAATAGTACAGGGTTTGAAACTGTAATTTCCAATGGTCAGAACCATGATAAGCATCTTAAAGAACATGGTGGACAAATTTTTCAAACAACAAAGTTTGAGAATGAATGGACTGTGGATGAAGATGGTAAAGGTGCCTTAGGTTCAAAAATTGAAACTTTAATAGGTACAGATGAAAATCGCCTATTTATTGAAGCGAATTCGGATAAGTCAGAAAGCCATGACCCCAAATATGATGTGTCAGCACTTTATAGCCGCAATGTAGCACCTTTTTGGGATTTACAAGCTGGGGTGAGATACAGTGAAGATAAAAATAACAGCAACAGCGATCGAGTTGATGGTGTTATTGGGGTATTAGGGCTAGCTCCTTATTTCTTTGAAACCCAAGCTTATTTATATGGTGGGGAAAATAACTTTTGGGGAGCAAGTTTTGAAGTCGAACGTGATTTCTTGTTAACCCAGAAATTGATTACCCAACCTTACCTAGAAGTAGATGCTGTATTTAGTGATGATTCTAACTATGCTGCAAAATCAGGTTTATCAGAATTAAAAACTGGTATTAAAACGCGGTATGAGATAACTAAAAGAATCAGGCCTTTTATTGATGTGGCTTATCAATATGAAAAAGGACAAAAAGCTACCACTATGCAAGAAGCTACTGAGTCTGAAAAAGGTTGGAAATATGGTGCAGGTATCGAATTAGTTTTTTAAGGTAATATGACTTAGTATCATGAATGATAGCTTTGGCTATCATTCATGAAATTATTGCTATTTAATTTCAAATCTGTAAAACTAAAAAAGCTTAAATTTTGGTCTAAATCTATGCAGTGGTTAAAGACATGCCTATCGCTGTTTTTATCGTTTGCTATCCTGTTCGTCGGATCGGCTGCTGTTGCTTCGTCTGTACATAAGCGATGTTTAATGCCATCTGAACAGATGCAACCTATACCAATGGAAGCATCTCAAAATCAGGATACAATGCACACTGATTGTATGAAAGTAGAGACAAAGGCCAAAAAATCTTTACATGATCCATCCTGTATGTCTGAGCAGGAGTGCATTATGTCTTTTGCCAAGATTGCGTATACCCCTTCTCCGCAAGATTTTCTGTACGCAAAGGTGTTCCTTCCTATAGAGCGATCGGCTTTTTATTCTCTGGATCAAAACCTTCCTGCTCCTTTTCCTTCTGTTCTCTGGAAACCCCCACGCTCTATCTAATTTAATGATTCATCGTCATTCATAGCATTTTTATGGATGTTCTGCGCGTGCGCGTGTATATCATTTTAGAGCTAAAAATATGAAACTTTATAAAGAAAAGCTATCTCGCAGGGTGAGATGGCCGATAGGTGTGATCTGTTTTTCTCTGGTCTATGGCCAAGTCTATGCTCAGCCAATGACTCTGGATACAGCTTTGAAGCTTGCTGAGCAATATGCGCCTACCTTAAGAGCAAATAGTGCCCGGATTGAAGGGGCTAAGGATATGGTTTCAGCTTCAGGGATTTTACCCAACCCTAAACTATTTGTAGGTTTAGAGAATTACCCTGTATCCGGTGATGCGTCATGGTCAGTCACACAAGATGGCATGACCATGCAGAAAATTGGCGTTATGCAAGATTTTCCAAACCGCGCCAAAAGACAAGCCGAGGTCGAGTTAGCAAAAGCTGAATTGGGTTCAGTCACTGCTCAAACTGAGATTCTACGTATTGAGTTACGTCAAAAAGTTGCATCTGCTTGGTTTAAACGTTTTTATCTTGAGCGTAAATTGGCGCTATACGATGAACTGTTTTCAGAGAATCGATTACTTTCTCAGATGACCCAAACACAGGTCACCTCTGGTCGGACAATAGTTGCTGATGCACTTGATCCAAAACAAGAAGCCACGGTATTGCTTGACCAGAAGGATGATTTGCTTCGTGATTTAAATAAAGCCAAGCTAGAGTTGCATCGCTTGATCAGTGCAGAGCCTACCGAAAACCTTACTCAAATTGAAACCTTACCTGACCAAGCTCCATCCATCCATCTTGATACATCAAAGCTGTATCATCACTTGCATCAGCATCCTGAATTAAAAGCTTTTCAGGCTGAAAAGAAAACTGCTGAAGCAAAATTGAAACAAGCTCAAGCTTTACAAAAGCCTGATTGGGGGATTGAGCTTGCATACCAGCATCGTGCCCCAGAGTTTGGCGATATGATCGGTGTACAACTGACAACTGAGCTTCCTGTATTTTCAAAAAAACGTAGTGGTCCCCTCATTCAGGCAGCTTTAGCCGAACAAAACCGGATCATTGCCGATCAAGAAGTTCAATACCGTGAATATCTCACCATGCTGGATGATGGGTTATCTGATCTTGATGCGCTTGATCAGCAAATTAGACGTGCAATGCAAATAAGTATTCCACTCGCTAAACAAAAAGTGGGTTTACAGTTGGCAAGCTACCAAGCTGGTAAAAGCAATTTGTCCAATGTCATTACTGCCCGGCAAGCTCTTTTAGAACAACAGCTGCGACTTATTGATCTTCAACAACAACAAGCAATTACAACAGCACAACTTTATTTTGCCTTTGAAGAGCCGACCTTAAACCATGCTGAGGAGCAGCTATAATGTTAAGAAATAAATTGGCAATGACTGTCATGGGAGTTGCCACAATTAGTCTTGTCGTAGGTGGCGGTGCCGGATATTGGTTTGCTCATCAGGAAGAGGGTTCTCAATCGGCATTGGTAAGCCAGAAGCAGGATGCTAAAGTGCTTTATTGGTACGATCCAATGAAACCAGAACATCATTTTGATAAGCCAGGCAAGTCTCCATTTATGGACATGCAACTGGTACCTAAATATGCAGACGAAAATACTGCGATGACGGATGAAAGTCGTCCTACAGTCAAAATAGATCCATCTCTTCAACAAAATTTAGCCATCCGTTACGACACTGTTGAACAGGCTGTAATTGGAAATGCCATGTTTACTAATGGCATATTACAAGCAAATGAACGGCAAACAGCTATTTTACAAACTAGAGCAAGTGGCTTTGTTCAGCGAGTGTATGGGCATGCTGTTGGAGATATGGTGACCGAAGGAAGCCCTATAGCTGATATTTCAATACCCGAATGGACTGGAGAGCAAACTGAATTTTTAGCTGTGCTCCGTACTGGAGATCGTTCCCTTATTCAAGCAAGCCGTCAACGTTTGCAGCTTTTAGGAATACCACAAAATGTGATTCATCAAGTTGAGCGAACTCGTCGAGTGCAATCTAATATAACTTTGCAAGCTCCCATTAGTGGATTTATTGATTCACTAGAAGTCCGCAATGGTATGGCTTTGGCTATGGGACAAACCTTGGCCACAATTAAAGGTATCAACCCGATTTGGCTAGAGGCAGCCGTTCCTGAAAAACAAATTGCTGGAATCAAACGAGGTATGAGTGTAGAAGCCAATTTTGCTGCTTTTTCTCAAAAAGTAACTGGCAAAGTTATCGACATTTTGCCTACCTTAGATACAACATCAAGAACTATTAAAGTTCGGATTGAATTACCAAATCCTAGTGGTCAACTTAAGCCAGGGATGTTTGCTTCTGTCAATATAATAAATAATCCCCAAAGCAGTTTGGTTATACCAGAGCAAGCTGTTATACGGACAGGTACTCGGAATGTTGTCATTGTAGGGCATGAGCAAGGACGTTTTGAACCTGTTGTTGTACAGTTAGGTCAAAGTGATGGCAATAAAATTGCAGTCCTGCAAGGGTTGAAAGCTGGTCAGAAAGTAGTGATTTCAGGACAATTTCTGATTGATTCTGAAGCAAATTTGCAAGGCGTATTGGATAAGCTCAACACTGGGCAACCAATTGCATCATCTCAAACGATTAAGAGGTCAACATATCAAGGTCTTGGTAAAGTTGAAAAAGTCACAAATCAAGATATTACCATTTCACACCAAGCTATTCCTGAGTTGGGCTGGGGTGCTATGACCATGAGCTTTAAACAGCCCGTACAACCATTTACCCGAATTCAGCAAGGTGACCAGGTCCGTTTTGGGTTTACACATACTGGAGATGCTTACGTTATTTCTGACATTTCCAAGATGTCCATGACATCTATGAAGAACTAAACGGGAGAACCATTATGATCGCTCGTATTATTCGTTTTTCAATTGCGAATCGCATATTTGTTTTGTTGGCAGCTTTAGTTTTGGCAGCTTGGGGAACTTGGGCTGTAAAGAATACACCGGTTGATGCTTTACCAGATTTATCTGATGTGCAAGTGATTGTCAGAACTAATTACCCAGGTCAGGCACCACAAATTGTTGAAAATCAGGTGACCTATCCTTTAACAACAACCATGTTATCGGTGCCCGGTGTTAAAACTGTTCGCGGTTATTCTTTTTTTGGTGATTCATTTGTATATGTCATTTTTGATGAACATACCGATCTTTATTGGGCCCGTTCGCGTGTATTGGAATATCTAAATCAGATTCAGGGAAGAATTCCTGCAAATGCGAAATCTTCATTAGGGCCAGATGCCACAGGCGTTGGCTGGGTTTATGAATATGCGTTAGTTGATCCAACAGGACAACATGACCTTGCACAACTGAGAAGCATACAAGACTGGTTTTTAAAGTATGAACTAAAGACATTACCCAATGTGGCTGAAGTTGCCACGATTGGGGGAATGGTGAAGCAATATCAGGTTGTCTTAGACCCAAGCAAAATGGCGGCTTTAGGTGTTACACAAAACAATGTCATTGAAGCGATTCAAAAGGCTAATCAGGAAACTGGTGGTTCAGTCCTTGAAATGGCTGAAACTGAATATATGGTACGAGCTTCTGGTTATTTAAAAACTTTAGATGATTTTCGCCTGATTCCACTACGAACAAATAGTTTGGGTGTTCCTGTTTCTTTAGGTGATGTTGCAACAATTCAACTCGGACCGGAAATGCGTCGTGGTATCACTGAGCTGAATGGACAAGGTGAAACTGTTGGCGGTGTTGTGATTTTACGGGCCGGTAAGAATGCACGTGAAACGATTACTGCTGTGAAAGCAAAACTGGCTGAATTGCAACAAAGTTTACCTAAAGGAGTGCAAGTTGTTCCTGTATATGATCGCAGTAAACTGATTGATCGGGCAGTCGAGAATCTCAGTCATAAATTAATTGAAGAATTTATTGTCGTGGCTTTAGTCTGTGGACTTTTCCTCTGGCATTTACGATCAGCAATGGTAGCTATTGTTTCTTTACCACTTGGGATTTTGTCGGCTTTCTTAGTCATGTACTATCAGGGCCTAAATGCCAATATCATGTCACTGGGGGGGATTGCCATTGCTATTGGCGCTATGGTTGATGCAGCGGTTGTGATGGTTGAAAATGCACATAAGCATATAGAGACTTGGCAGCATGAACATCCCAATCAAGTATTAGAAACTCAAGCACGCTGGAATATTATTGCCCGTTCCGCCAGTGAAGTTGGTCATGCTTTATTTTTCTGCTTACTTATCATTACCTTATCTTTTATTCCTGTTTTTACTTTACAGGCGCAAGAAGGACGTTTGTTCTCGCCTCTGGCGTTTACCAAAACCTATGCCATGGCAGCGGCAGCTGGTTTATCCATTACCCTGATTCCTGTTTTGATGGGTTATTGGATCCGCGGGAAATTACCCTCAGAACAGCGTAATCCATTGAACCGTTTCCTCATCAAAATATACCGACCTATGTTGGATCAGGTTTTAGCTCATCCAAAGACCACTTTATTTGGTGCGTTGCTAATTTTCCTTATTAGTCTTTTACCTTTAACTCGATTAGGTGGAGAATTTCTACCGAATATGGATGAAGGTGATTTACTGTATATGCCTTCAGCTTTACCAGGATTGTCCGCAGCTAAGGCCTCAGAACTGTTACAGCAAACAGATCGAATGATTAAAACGGTTCCAGAAGTTGCGACAGTATTTGGTAAAGCAGGGAGAGCTGAGTCAGCAACAGATCCTGCGCCTTTAGAAATGTTTGAAACCACGATTCAGTTCAAACCACGGTCTGAATGGCGCTCAGGTATGACACCTGACAAATTAGTAAAAGAACTGGATAAAGCAGTTCAAGTACCGGGTTTAACGAATATTTGGGTGCCACCTATTCGTAACCGGATTGATATGTTGGCAACTGGGGTGAAAAGTCCAATCGGGATTAAGATTTCAGCAAATGATCTGCAAGATATTGATCGGGTAGCACAGCAAATTGAACAAGTGGCTAAACAGGTGCCCGGAGTTAGCTCGGCTTTGGCTGAACGACTCACAGGTGGTCGATATGTTGATGTCGATATTAACCGTATGCAGGCTGCACGATATGGCCTCAATATCAACGATGTGCAGCAAATTGTATCATCTGCGATTGGCGGGGAAAATATTGGTGAAACTGTTGAGGGATTAGCAAGATATCCTATTAATGTACGTTATCCACGAGAGATTCGAGACTCATTGGAAGCTTTGAGAAATTTACCGATTGTAACTGAATCTGGACAACAAATTGTATTAAGTAGTGTTGCCAATATTCAAATTACAGATGGCCCTCCAATGCTAAAAAGTGAGAATGCTCGCCCAAGCGGTTGGGTTTATGTAGACGTACAGGGACGTGACTTAGCTTCGGTTGTGCAAGATTTGAAGCAGTCTATTGATCAAAAAGTAAAACGCTCCTCTGCCATGAGCATTAGCTATACAGGGCAATTTGAGTTTATGGAACGTGCTAATGCGCGTTTAAAAGTCATCATTCCAATTACATTGATGATTATTTTTCTACTGCTCTATTTGATTTTTAGACAAGTACAAGATGCAGTTCTGATTATGGCAACGCTACCTTTTGCTTTGATTGGTGGTATATGGGCCATGTATTTGAGCGGTTTTCACTTTTCAGTTGCGATTGCAGTTGGTTTTATCGCACTTGCAGGTGTTGCTGCTGAGTTTGGTGTAGTCATGTTGTTCTATTTGAAGCAAGCAGTTGAACATGCACAGCAAAACCTATCTTCTTCAACGACATCCTTAACGGAGCAACAACTCAATGATGCAATCCGAACAGGAGCTGTACTACGCGTTCGTCCTAAAGCCATGACGGTTGCCGTCATTTTGGCAGGCTTAATTCCTATACTTTTAGGGACTGGGACAGGTTCTGAATTGATGAGCCGTATTGCTTTACCGATGGTTGGAGGCATGATTTCAGCTCCGTTTTTATCAATGTTTGTTATCCCCGCTGCCTACCAACTTCTAATCAAAAGGAAACTATCAAAATCTTGATAGTTTTATTATTTCGTTCAAAGAGGTTTTATTATGTTTAAATTTATGAAAATTGTAGCTCTTGTTGCAACTATTGCTACGTTAAGCGCTTGTAGTAAAAATGAGGCATCAGAGCAAAAGAAAGCGGAAGCACCTATGGAGCAGATGAGTAAAGAATCATCTACAGCAATGACAGCTCAAGCTGTTGGCGTTATTACGGCTATTAATACGAAAGAAAATATTTTGACACTCAATCATGAGGCAATTGCAGCGATTAAATGGCCAGCAATGACAATGGGTTTTAAGGTTGCAGATCCTAAGTTGTTAAATGGGCTTGCAGTAGGGCAAAAAGTTGATTTTGAATTAAAAGCAGATGGTGAAATTTACACAATCGTAAGTGTTAAACCAGAAAACAAGTAATGTCAAAAGTATAACTAATATCAAGAGTACAGAGCCTGTAAAAAAATCTGTGTAATTCCCTTTAAAACGAATGCTTCAGCCATCTAAGGCTGAAGCATTCGTTTTATGATGTCTAGTTAAAGTGTGTACAACAGAATTCAGTCCAATCAGCCATTAAACCTTTACGTTTTTCAAGGTACCCTCCACGTAAGTAAAAAGCTTCAACTTCATCGGGAAGTTTATGGGCAAGTACATGCTCACAAACTTCACGTGGGTAATCAGTTTTATCGGCTGACCAGTCACGAAATATAGAGCGGAAACCATGTGTTGTAACAATACGATTCTGTTTAGGATCAATATGCCTAAGTAATTCTAAGATGAATTTATGTCTGACCAGCGTAGTTAAAGGCATGTTAGAAGTATTTTACGGGAAGTGATGATTATTGAGGTAGAATGATCAAGTCAATGAATTAAATTACTTTTAATCACTAAACGCAAAAAAGCATTGGTTGAATTTCTTGTAGTAAAAATTGCAGTAAAAAATTAAATTAAAATTTTTTTATTAATATTTATCAATAATTTGAGATCTGAATTTGACTGTCACCGCTTCCGCCAAATATCTAAAAGCCCTTGTTTTTACAAGGGCTTTTTTTTATCTATGCTTTTACCCCTCAACTTACCCCACATAAAATTTTGGATTGTAAAAATCTAAATAAGAATAATTCAAAAAGGTTCAGATACTCGTTGAATTTAACGATTTCTTGCAGTACAAGGAATCTGTAATGTGCTTCGTAATTGATGATGTGTATCGAAACTACAGGAAACTTTCACTTGGAAGTTTCTATGCAAATAATTTGTAAAAGTTCTCTGCCATTTGATTCGGTGTTTTAAAATCTAATCCATTTTTATCAGCACACATCAAGATAATATTGGTGGAAAAGCGGCTACTAATTTAATAGTAGTCGCTTTGTTCTTTCTATGGGTTTCGACTTCAGCTAAGCGCTTTTTGAAAATTTCTTAATACTTTCACCATTTTCGTATGGTTATTATTTTTAATCAAATTCAGATCGTTGAGAATTTAGGTTTTTAAACTTCGACCGTAAAAGAATAAGGTCTTTCATTCAGATTGCTATTTATAAAAATCGCGTCAAATGACATGTTTTCTAATAATGTTTTGAGGTTGTGATGTGTTTTGATTGAGTCAGCAGAAAGTTTAATAAGCACAATCAGATTGACGGGATCTATCATAAATTCAATCGTTGTCGGTTTAGTTTTGATAAGACTCAAATCATTTTCATGTAAAAGTTTTGTGATTTGTTGAGTGAGCTGATTTATTTGTAATTCATCATCTTTTGAAAGCGATGTCGTACTAAGCTCAATCAAAGTAGAGTAAAGCTCTAAATCTTTAGGATCATCAATGACATCGACCTTGTATAAACCTAATGACGCAGTTTCAGACTCCGAGATGGGAGATTGATTATCTTCCAAAAAATTTGTATCCATCGGTTTGATATTTGCTTGATACAGATTAGACACATCCTTTGCATCTTTGATGGCTTTTTTAGCTCTGTTTTGTGCATCTAATAATGGATCATATAAATTATTAGCCTCTATCATTTGTGTATCTTGAGTGAGATCAAAAAAATCGGGGACTTGATTTGCTAAATTGGTGCTGTCAGTCGAGGAGGCATCCAATCTTTTTGAATTCTGAGTCTGAAGTTGATTGACCGTTGATGGGGAGGGCTCAGAAGATATTCGCACTGTATCATTATTTGTTTTAATTGATGCAGAAACAAAAGTTACTTTCATAGTCGAAGTAATATCAGAACTATTTTCAGCATCAGGTTTTAAAAGTACGATGAGGATCGCAACATGCGCGATGATGCTAAAGAGAAATGCGCTCTGTGAAACATTTAGTTTGTTTTGAGACCACATAACTTTTCTCCTGAGCATTCATGTTGAAAATCAGAATAAATAACGTAAGGTCATTCTGAGGTTTCTTCCCTCAGTTGGATGGACATGCTTATCTAGAATACCTTCACGTTCAGTTGAGTTAGGCGAACATGCCGAATCTCCTAAATCCTGTCGGGCGCATGAAGCATAGTAGTATTCAATATCATTAATTTTTTGATCAAATACGTTGAACAATTCAAGTTGTGCTTGGAAGTTCTTATTAAATTGATAACTGCCTTGCAAGTTCACCAAAGTTGAAGAGTCTGAACGAACTGAATTATCCTCAATCAGTGGGCGTGAACCAAAATAACGTAAACGACCACCAAAGTTTAATTGGTCATTAAAATGGTATGTAAAACCAGCAGCGACAGTCTTTTCGATCGTACCTGGTATGTGGTTTCCTTCAATACTATGATTTTTAAATCTTGCTTTTGACCATGCCGCATCTAAATCGATGATCCACGCATCAGTAGGTTGATAGAACTGTGAAATTTCAATCCCTTGGCGTTTACTTGGTCGACTAGCCTCCGTTGTACCTGCATCGCCAAGAAATACCAGTTCTGAATCAGAATCAAGTTGCCATAAAGCAATCGTACTCGTAAGTTCTGGAATAAAATTAGCTCTGAGTCCAATTTCAGAATTGATGGTTCTGACTAATGGCGAAACAGAATCAATTTTATTTAAATAGTTACTGTCTCTTGGATCGATATTTAAGCGAGTTGTGGTGCCTCTAGCATCATTGCTATGAAATCCATAAGCATAATTCAGATAATATTCAACATTTTTCCAAGGACCTAAAACCATGCTCAGTTTAGGGCTAAGAATGTGGTCAGTTTCATTACCCATATTTTCTTTGCGATCTGAATTAACATCAAAAGAATAAAAATCACCACGTACACCGAAAATGGTCTTTAACCAAGGTTGCCAACTGGTTTGATTCTGCCCCCAAATACCAAAAGAGAACTCTTGAATATCATCTTGGCGAATTGTGCGGAAGCGTTGACGGTTTTCAGTTTGATAAAGCCCGATATCCGCGATGTAGTCATATCTAAAAGAGCTGCCATATGTATTTAAAACGTCTCTATCTTGCCAAACCGTAGCCCAACCTTTCTGATACTTTGCACCGAGCGTTGTGCGTTCCTCCGCTTGTTCAAATTGATTCCCTCGTATTGGATCATTAAGAAAATAACTAAAATCAGAAAATAAGTTCAGCTTGTTATAAACGGCATATGATGAAAGTTCAGAGAATTGTTTTTCATCATGATTCTTTGAATTGTACCAGAGTGCAGTTCTTGAGGATTTTCCACCGTCGCTGGTATTTAGGCTGCCAAATCGATCAATATCCCCACTGTCAATTAAACGCTCGGGGATTTGATCAGTTGCATCCCATTTAGACTGGTAATGTTGAAAAGCAATGGACTTATTTTTACTGTGGTCTCCGCTAAAGTATTTTAGAAATACATTTTGTTTGGATAAATTCTCAGGATTTATCCATGGTCCATCGTTATTTAAATTTTCAATCGCAGCAATAATTTCACCATTCTGCAGTTGCAGATTGCCAACACCTAAAACTCTAAGTAAATCATTTTTTCCTAGCGTCATTTGTACATATGGACGATCTAATGAATGAATACTTGAAATTTTCGCAGTACCAGCCGAAGCGAAATCACCATCATCAATTGATGTTGCACCTTTATGATATTGGATCGTTTCAATCAGTTCTGGAATCAGAAAATTTAAATCGGTATAGCCTTGTCCATGTGCATGACTGACCATATTGATAGGGATCTCATCAAATGAAGTGGCAAAGTCGGTACCATGATCTAAGTTAAATCCACGTAGGAAAAACTGATTTGCCTTACCTGTACCGCTGTGTTGCGTTACGATGACTCCTGGTATCGTTTCTAGTACTTCACCAGGTCTAGAGAGTGGGCGAGTTTGAATTTGTTCTTGAGAGATCGTACCTTGAGAAGCAGTCGTAGCGATACCAAATGACTCATCTGTAGAAGATGAAGCTGAGAGCTTGATCGTCGGAAGACCTAGAATAAGTTCACCACCTGCATAAGTCATTTGACTCAAGTAAAAGTGGCTACTACTCATCAAAAGTAAAGAAATGACACTACTGTCCCATAGTTTGCTTTAAATAAAAAAACCTGAGTCTAAATAGTTAAAATATGAGTGCAAACAAACACTTTAACTATAAAGGACTCAGGTTTTGTCACATCAGAATACCGTATTTCATC
>Ga0209426_1001590_pt1 | contig 13154 bp, 10 predicted proteins | sample Deesub1362B_J571_FD_187697 | JGI IMG/M metagenome (GOLD analysis project Ga0209426, IMG submission 187697) | Deep oceanic, basalt-hosted subsurface ecosystem from Juan de Fuca Ridge flank, Pacific Ocean, CORK Borehole 1362B_J2.571 (SPAdes)... ...
TTCCTAACCTCCACTGTAAGTGGATGGCTTTGCATTAAATTCCTCTTATCATACCTGAGAAGGGGGAGATTATACCCATTTGCTATCTATTGCTTGTTGGCAGGATTCTCTTGCTATCTCATTTTCCTGCTAAGGGGATAATCCAAAATGCGACTTCTTTGTTAAATTCGTCGTTTGAGGACTCCACTCCCTGCTTTGAGCGACTATACATGATGCAAAGTGCGTTACAGGAAAGGGTTCCCTTTTCTTTCCCTCCCTATTGTCGTTGGTGGGCCGTGTCCGGAGTAGACCCTCGTCTCATCTGGTAGAGTTAAAAACTTTTTCCAAATCGTCTCCATCAGGGTTTGGTAATCGCCGCCGGGGAGGTCATAGCGGCCGATTCCGAAGTTAAAGAGGACATCTCCGTCGAATATAACCCTCTCTCCCTTGCTATAGAGCGAAATGGAACCGGGCGAGTGTCCAGGGGTATGCAAAACGAAGAGTTCGACCTTGCCAAGATGGATTACATCCCCCTCCTTTATCTCGATATCCGCTTGCGAGGTAGTGATAGCCGATAGGCCGAACCAAGCAGCTCCACCACTTATATCGAGCATAGGCGCATCTTTTGGGTGGATGGCGATTAAAGGGGAACGCCCCTGTTTCCTTGAAAGCGATTTCTTCACCTCTTCATTAGCCAGGATGTGGTCGAAGTGACCATGTGTATTGATTATGTATTTTATAAAAAGGCCCAGTCGCTCCACCTCGGCAACTATTCGCTCCGCATCTCCACCTGGGTCAATTATAGCCCCTTCTTCCTCATGCTCACAGCCTACGATGTAGCAATTGGTCATCAAGGGGCCGACGACGAGCCTTTGTATTATCAATTCAACCTCCTTTAAAGTCGAGTTCAAAACACAACTCTACAAAGAGCCTGCTTTTTAGTATAATCCTAAATCTCCATTTTCGCAACTCGGATTGAGAGGGTTATGGAAAAAGAAAAGCTTTTGGAATCGCTTCCTAAGTTGGCTGGTAAGCGCATATTAGTCGTAGGAGATGTCTTCCTCGACGAGTATATCTCGGGGAGAGCTACCAGGCTCTCACGGGAAGCTCCGATACCTGTGCTCGAGTTCACCGGCAGATGGTACCTCCCAGGCGGGGCGGCCAATCCCTCAAATAACATCGTTGCATTTGGAAGCGAAGCCTACCAGGTAGGTGTGATAGGCCGGGACGAAGAAGGGGAGATACTCATAGCTAAGCTCGAGGAAGCCGGCATTGATACGACGGGAATAGTGACCGACCCATCTCGTTCAACAACTACCAAGACCCGAATCCTGGCTCACGGCTCCCTTCGCTTCCCTCAGCAAATTGCCAGGATCGACCGCCTCGACAGGCGTCCCTTAGACGAAGAAGTAGAGCGAAAGGTCATCGCAATGCTCACGGAACTCGCCAAGGATTCCGACGCCATCCTCGTTTCCGACTACCGCACTGGCTTGGTTACCCCAACCGTGGTGGAAGCTTGTCTCCGCCTTGCCGAAGAGCACCACAAACTCTTGACCGTTGACTCCCAAGGCGACCTTTATAAGTACAGGGGATTCGACCTGATAAAGTGCAACCATCACGAGGCGGGTTCGGTGCTCGGACGCCTCTTGAGGAGCGAAGGGGATTTCAGAGAGGCGCTCGAGCTATTCTTCGATGAGCTTTCAGCGAGAGCAATCATCATCACCCGTGGGTCGGAGGGGATGTCTCTTCTTGGATTGGACCAACCATACGTCCACATACCCGCAGCTAACATAAGCGAGGTCTTCGACGTCACAGGGGCTGGGGATACTGTCATAGCAGTAGCAACGCTTTCCCTTACCGCAGGGGGGGACATCCTATCAGCCGCCTATCTTGCAAACTATGCTGCAGGGCTTGTGGTGAGGAAATTGGGAAACGCCACGACGAATCAAGATGAGCTTGCCTGGGCTATAAAGAACTGGTGAGACTCTTGTAGCCTTAACACCAATTCCTTCACTTCCTTGCTGTTATCATAATTATGAGTAATCACCACGCTCCATCAATGCCTTGACAAAAGGCGATTCTCTGTTATAATATATAAACAAGGGAATCGCTTTTTATCAACACTCCTTCTAAGACCATTTAAAGCGACAACTGAAGCCAATGCTCCTCGCAATTCCGAGGGTGGGATGGGTCGAGAGAGTCGTCCTTCATCGCTAAGGCGGAAGAGAAAAGACCAATAGGCTCTTGGAAAGCGGTTAGTTGAGGGGAGGGAAATGAAGACGCTGAAAGAGATAGGAGAAGCGTTGAGGAGCTCCCACATTTATGCGAAGGTGCGGAACCAACGCCTTTGGTACCTCATCCTGGCTCTTGGGGCCCTTCTCTTCCCGTTATTCACCAACAATTACTGGATTTCAGTAGCGGTTTTCTTCTTCATCTACGCGCTCTTAGGCCTAAGCCTGAACATCATCGTCGGATATGCTGGGCTATTCCAGCTAGGGCACGCTGCCTTCTGGGCAGTTGGGGCCTACACAACCGCTATCTTGAACACACGCTGCGGTGTTCCAATCCTCCTCACACTTCCTATAAGCGCTCTCGTTTCAGCTCTCTTCGCAATCATCATATCAAAACCAATATTACACCTTAGGGGGGATTATCTCTGTCTTGTAACAATCGGCTTCGGCGAGATAGTGCGCCTTTTCCTCTTCAACGACCCCCTCGGCATAACGGGTGGCATAAACGGTATAAGGAACATAGACCGCCCCTCTATCCTGGGCTTCGCATTCAGGAGGCCGATCCATTACTATTATCTTACATTGACCTTCGTTGCGCTCACCGTCTTCATAATGAGAAGGCTTGAGAACTCCCGTCTGGGGAGAGCATGGGTTTACGTGCGGGAAGACGAGCTTGCAGCAGAGGCGATGGGCATTGATACAACCTATGTTAAACTCCTTGCATTCACGATAGGGGCTTCTTTAGCTGGGGTCGCAGGGACCCTATACGCCTGCCGATATACCGTAATAGCTCCTGAGACCTTCAGCTTCTGGAACTCCGTTATCATGTTCTGCATCGTCGTTCTTGGAGGGACAGGCTCCATCCCCGGGGTCTTCGTAGGGACGGTTGGAATGGTCGTCCTTCCCGAGCTTCTAAGAGATGCTCTAGAGAAAATCCTCCAATGGAGGATGCTCGTTTTCGGGGCTGCGATGGTTCTTATGATGATTTTCAGACCAGAGGGGCTTTGGCCAAGTCCAGTAAGGCACCACGAGCTCCATGCTGTAGAGTCAAGGAGTAGCGAGTTAAAGAGGTGATGAGATGGCTCTTTTGGAAGTTAAAGGTTTGACGAAGAGATTCGGGGGCTTAACAGCCGTCAACCGCCTCGATTTCCACCTCGAAGAGGGGGAGATATTGGGCATGATAGGCCCAAACGGAGCTGGAAAGACAACGGTCTTCAATTTGATAACCGGCATCTATCCGCCCGACGAGGGGGAGATAAAGCTGAACGGACGAAGCCTTTTGGGATTAAGGCCACACATTATAACAGAGATGGGGATAGCACGGACATTTCAGAACATACGCCTCTTCCCAAATATATCAGCAATCGAGAACGTGATGGCAGGCCAGCACTGCCGCACAAAGGCGGGAGTCCTCGGAGCCGTGTTCCGTACTAAAAGCCAGAGGATGGAGGAAGAGCACATCCTTCGGGAAGCGGAGAGGTGCTTGCGATTAATGGGGATTTATGAGAAAAGGCACGAGCTAGCAAAGAACTTGCCATACGGAGACCAGAGGCGCTTGGAGATAGCTCGTGCCCTCGCTACTGACCCACAACTCCTTATCCTGGACGAACCAACTGCGGGGATGAGCGAGGAGGAATCGAGCGAACTCATGCATCTTATAAGTCAAATAAGAGAATCCGGGGTGACCATCCTCCTTATAGAACACGATATGAAGGTAGTGATGGGGGTATCGGACAGGATAATCGTCCTCGACAACGGGGTAAAGATAGCTGAAGGAACACCAAAAGAGGTTCAAGGAAACCAAAGAGTTATCGAAGCCTATCTTGGCCGAGAGGAGTGAGCAATGGCTCTTCTTGAAGTGAAGGACTTACACGTTTACTACGGTAAGGTGCACGCACTAAATGGCATTAATCTGGAAGTAGAAGAGGGGGAGATAGTGACCCTCCTCGGGGCTAACGGAGCTGGGAAGACAACTACTCTCAACACCATCTCCGGACTCCTGAAGCCACAAAAGGGGAGCATCATATTCGATGGAAAGGTCATAAACGACCTCCCAGCCCATAAGATTGTGAACCTTGGCATATGCCAGGCCCCTGAAGGGAGAAAGATTTTCACAACGCTCACGGTTCAGGAGAATCTGAACATGGGGGCATACAGCCTAGGGAACGATAGGCGTGCCATCGAGGAGAATAGAAGGAGGGTTTTTAATCTCTTCCCTCGCCTTGAGGAGCGCAAGGACCAGATAGCTGGGACGCTCTCCGGTGGTGAGCAGCAGATGTTATCCATAGGCCGTGCACTTATGGCGAGACCAAGGCTATTGATGCTGGACGAACCATCGCTTGGATTAGCGCCTATGCTCGTCAGGGCCATCTTCGATACAATCAGGGAGATTAACGAAGGAGGCGTTACCATCCTCCTGGTGGAGCAAAACGCAAGGGCTGCCCTCAAGTTGGCTGATAAAGGCTACGTCCTAGAGACGGGGAACATCATCCTCTCCGGCTCCGCCGAGGAACTAATGAAGGACGAGAGGGTGAGGAAGGCTTATTTGGGAGAGGAGTGAGAAGTGAGGAGTGAAGCGTGAGGAGTGAGAAGTGAGGAGTGAAACGTGAGGACACTCATCACGCATCACTCATCACTTATCACGCATCACGTTTCATGCATCACGTTCCGTGCGACTTGCGAATTTTTTCGATTAGTGTTATAATAATAGAGGGCGGTTGCTGGAATTGGTAGACAGGATGGACTTAGGATCCATTGGGGAAACCCGTGGGAGTTCGACTCTCCCACCGCCCAATAATTAAGCGGGTGTAGCTCAGTTGGAAGAGCGCCTGCTTGCCAAGCAGGAGGTTCGTGGGTTCAAAGCCCATCACCCGCTCTACCGGGGCTCTGGAGGCGAGCCCCTTTTTGTGCTCTCAAGATATACCTTCCTAGCGCTCCTCGAAGCTTTGTGCTATAATCTCAGATGGAGGAAAAAGAGGAATTTGAAGGTTACAACTGAGAGACTAGAAAACTGCCAAGTAGCATTGACGATAGAAATCGAGAAGGAGAGGGTAGAGAAAGCCCTTCGAGATGCGGCAAAGCGAATCTCCCAGAAGACGAACATACCAGGCTTCAGAAGAGGAAAGGCCCCTTATAGCGTGGTTCTTCAAAGATTCGGAAAGGAAGCCCTCTACAGGGAGGCCCTAGACGAACTCGGAAAAGCCGCATACAAAGAAGCGCTCGAGGAGACGGGCATAGAACCATTCGCTCCTGCGAAGCTCGATGAAATCAATTTCGAGCCGATGGTTCTTAGGATGACCGTCCCTCTTCCACCAATAGTCGAGCTTGGGGATTACAAAGAGATAAGGTTAACTAAGGAGAAGGCAGAGGTCACCGAAGAGGAAATCGCATCCGCACTTTCGCTCGTCCAAGAGGAGAACGCTACGTGGGAACCCGTTGAACGCCCTGCTAGGTTAGGCGACTTGGTGATAATGGATGTCAGAGGCAAAGTCGGCGAGAGGACGGTCATCGAAGAAGAGGAAAGGGAGTTCATCCTGAACCCCGATTTCCCTTATCCCCTCCCTGGATTCGATGAGAAGGTAGTAGGAATGAAAGCCGAAGAGCGGAGGGAGTTCACACTGACCTACCCTGATGCTTCGAGCCCTGTTCGTGAGGCCCATTTCGAGGTCTACCTCCACCTCGTAAAGGAGAAGGTCCTCCCCCCGATAGATGACGATTTGGCCAAAACAGTCGGCGATTACGAGACATTGGAGGAATTAAAGGAGGATTTGCGTCGCAGATTGGAAGCGAGGGCGGATGCTGAAGCAGAGATTAGATTCGCAGATAGGGTGATAGATGCCGTGATAGAGCGTTCGAGGGTCGAGTTCCCCCCTGTGATGGTGGAGCGGGAGATAGACAGCATCCTAGCGGAGCAGGAAAGACGCTTGAGGGGGAGAGGGATGAGCCTCGATAACTACTTGAATTCGATTGAAAAAGACGTGGAAGATTACAGAGCTGAGATTCGCTCCATAGCGGAGGAGCGCCTGAAGCGCTCGCTCGTATTAAGGGAAGTGGCGAAGTTGGAGGGGATAGAAGTAACATCCGAGGAGGTGGAGAGGGAAATAGAGCGTCTTAGCAAGCCCTTCGGCGAGAAAGCCGAAGCCATGCGGAAGAGGCTCTCATCGCCAGAGGGAGTGCGCTCTATCAAGTTCGACCTTCTAACAAGTAAAGCTTTGCAGATTTTAGTAACTATTGCAAAGGGGGAAATGCAAAAATAGGAGGATGTGTTATGAAAGCTTTGATTTCAATCCCTTACGTTATAGAGAGCACTGGGCGTGGAGAGAGGGTCTTCGACATCTATTCCCTTCTCCTCAAAGAGAGGATTATCTTCCTTGGAACGCCCATAAACGACCAGGTGGCAAACCTTATCGTTGCCCAGATGCTTTATCTGGACAGGGAGGACCCTGAGAAGGAGATATCCCTTTATATCAACTGCCCTGGGGGAGCGATGTATCCAGGCCTTGCCATCTACGATACGATGCAGCAAATACAAGCCCCTATCTCCACCATTGCCGTTGGCTGGACAGCCAGCTTGGGGACAATACTCCTCGCTGCTGGAGAGAAGGGGCGCCGCTTCTCCCTCCCCCACGCAACTATTCATATGCACCCTGCAGGTGGAGTGATGGAAGGTTATGCTCCAGACGTTGAGATACGTGCTAAGGAGCTACTTCGCATGCAAAGGATGCTCCAGGAGCTCCTCGCCTTCCACACAGGGCAACCCATCGAGCGGATAGCCCAGGATTTCAACAGGGATTATTATATGAATCCAAAGGAAGCCGTCGAATACGGCATTATTGATGAGATATTACGCCCTAGGAAGAAGCAGCCTCCTGATTCAGGCAGCAGGTAGACAAAGTATCTCAATGATTCGCATATCGAAGAATGTTTGGGCGTTTGCTGGTCTAAGAACGATAGCGGTGTCCGCTCCTCTTCCCGTTCCCGCAATGGAGATTGCAAGCTCGTCTGTGCGAACGAGGCCAGCATCTGCTGCCATGAGGGCTATCTCGCAGGCCACCTTCATCCCTTCTCCGAATATTCGGAGTGTATAGGCTATTATCTCCTCCAACTCGTAGGTTCCGAGCTTCTTCCGAACTGCCCTCCCTACCCCTCCGAATGCGTGTTGGCAGGTCAAAATCCTCGCCCCGGCTTCCTCGATTATCGCTCGATTTTCTTCCCTTAGCTCCTGGAAGTTCGGCTCTTTAAAGCCAGTGGAGTGGGTAACAACAACCAGGTTATAGCCTTGGAAAACCCTCGTTGCCTTAACTCCCGTCTCCCCAGTCGTTGATGCAACGAGTATAGTCTTTATCCCCAGCTCCTCTGCTCGCCTCCGTGCGATCTCGAGCGTCTTCTCCGTGTTATCAGGACCCGGTTTTCCAAAGTAAACGCTCTCTACGACGACTTCGGACATTTCGCCCCTCCTTCAATGACTCAATGACTAAATCCCAATTATCAATGACTCAATGACCAATGACCAAATCCCAATTATCAATGACCAATTTCTCAATGACCAAATCCCAATTCTTTCAATGACTCAATGACCAAATCCCAAATCCCAATGAACCATTGGTCATTGGTCATTGGCTCATTGGTCATTGATTAATTTTACCCCTAATCCTTTTACAAGACAAATGCACGCTCTTTGCACCTTTCAGACCTCCGGACCCGAGTTCGGACGCCAAGCTAGAGAGGAACCTTTCCGTCTGAGGGGAGGTAAATCGAGAGTTGGAGTAGAGGCTTTAGCTGGAAAAAAAACGCCTGAAGGCTCCACTCCCTGCTTTGAACGACTAAAGTCGCTACTACGTGATAAATCTCCTCTGAAGGGTCATGATTCTTCCCTTGACTTTTCCTGCAAAATTGCATTATAATATTGAGGAGTGAAACATGAAATGTGAGGAGCGAAATGTGAGGAAATTCTTCACGCATCACTCATCACTCCCCATGCATCATTTTTCACTCAATTAACGAATAGAAAGGATACCTTATGGAAAAGAAGCAGTTGGCCTATCGAGCCTTGAATTTAGCGGAGTTAAGAGGCGCAACCTATGCTGACATCAGGTTCGTGAGCATAGAAGCGGAATCGATCCTGGTGAAGAACGGACGCGTCGAGGCTCTCTCCAAAGACACAAGCCGTGGATTCGGCGTGAGGGTCATCGTTGACGGAGCCTGGGGCTTCGCATCAAGCTCGCTTCTGACCCCCTCTGAAGTGGAAAGGGTAACGGCACTCGCCGTTAAAATCGCAAAGGCGAGTAGCCTCGTCAAGACCCACGATGTTACGCTCGGCTCACCCATCGTCAACGTTGATTCTTACCGTACACCGCTTCTTGTGGACCCCTTCTCCGTCCCGATAGAGCAGAAGATAGAACTCCTCCTCTCGGCAGATAGGGAGATGAGAAGGGTTAAAGGGATCAAAGTCGCCTCATCGAGGCTGGAGTTCATTCGGGAGGTAAAGACCTTCGCCTCAAGCGAGGGGAGTTACATCGAGCAAGAGATTGTAAAATCGGGCGGTGGTATCGAAGCAATCGCAGTTGGGGAGGGGGAGATGCAAAAGAGGAGCTATCCAAACAGCTTCGGGCGGGACCAGAGAACCGGAGGGTACGAGCTTATAGAGGAGATGGACATCGTAGGCAACGGGGAGAGAATCGCAAGCGAATCCGTTGCCCTGCTCACAGCAAAACAGTGCCCCAGCAGAGTGACAACCATCATCCTCGATGGAACTCAGCTCGCCCTTCAATTACACGAATCTTGCGGCCACCCTATCGAACTCGACAGGGTCTTAGGAACGGAGGCGAGCTTCGCAGGAACGAGCTTCCTCACCCCGGATAAGCTGGGAAGATTCCGCTATGGCTCCGAAATCGTCAACATCACCGCAGATGCCACCCTGCCCGGGGGACTTGGTACCTTCGGCTATGACGATGAAGGCGTGGAGGCTCAGAGGGTGCCAATCGTTAAAGACGGTATATTCGTTGGTTATCTGACGAGCAGAGAAACAGCCTACCAGTTGGGCCTTGAGGGAAGCAACGGGACGATGAGAGCCGACGGTTGGAACCGCATCCCTCTTATCCGCATGACGAACGTAAACCTCGAGCCAGGGGATTGGACCCTTGAAGACTTAATCGCAGACACGGATGAAGGGATTTACATGCAGACGAACAAGAGCTGGAGCATAGACGATAAGCGCCTTAATTTTCAGTTCGGGGTTGAGATAGCCTGGGAGATAAAGAACGGGAAGCTCGGGGAGATGCTCAAAAACGCAACCTACACGGGAATCACCCCCGAGTTTTGGGCATCCTGCGATGCTATCTGCAATCGAGACCACTGGCGGGTCTGGGGTACGCCGGGCTGCGGGAAAGGAGAGCCAACCCAGATAGCAGGAGTTGGCCACGGAACTTCCCCTGCAAGATTTAGGAACGTGAAGGTAGGGATAAAGGGGGTGTGATATGCTAGGTCGGGAGAGGATTCACACGATTCTAAAGAAAGCTTTATCTTCTTCAACCGCCGACCAAACCGAGGTCCTATTCATAGGGGAGGAATCAGGGCTTACCCGATTCGCTAATTCCTACATACACCAAAACGTCGCCGAAAGGAACACCGAATTAAGGGTAAGAGCCGTGATAGGGAAGCGAATCGGGGTTGCTTCCACAAACGACCTTTCCGATGGCTCGATTGAGAAGCTCACCGAGACAGCTGTCTCGATAGCAAAATTGCAGCCCGAGAATCCCGATTTCGTCTCCCTACCAACCCCTTCTCCTATCGAAAAGATAGAAGCCTTCTTCGAGGAAACCGCAGCCTTCTCTCCTAGAAGGAGGGCTGAGGCAGTTGGAATCGTCTGCAGAAAGGCCGTGGAGAAGGGCCTCATCGCCTCTGGAGCATTCTCCACTTCGAAGTTCGAATTTTCCGTCGCAAATTCCCTCGGCCTCTTCGCTTATTACCCAATGACATTAGCAGAATTCAATACCGTTATAATGTCCGATACTGGCTCCGGCTACTCGAGCTTCGTCTCTTTAGACGCATCCGATTTAAACCCAGAAGCTCTCGCAGACGAGGCGATCGAAAAGGCCTTGATGAGCAGAAATCCAGTGGAAATCGAGCCAGGAGAGTACACCGTCATCTTGGAAGAACACGCCACAAATTCCATCCTCATATTCCTTGGCTACCTAGGACTTGGAGCCCTTTCGGTTCAGGAGGGGAGGAGCTTCATGTGCGATATGTTAGGCGAGAGGATAGCCGGAGAGAACATCTCTATATGGGATGACGGGCTCGACACTACTGGACTTCCTATGCCGTTCGACTTCGAGGGGGTTCCTAAGAAGAGGGTTGATTTGATAGAGAGGGGAATCGCAAAGGCCGTCGTTTACGACTCCTACACTGCTGGTAGGGAGGGGAAGGCCTCCACAGGTCATGCTTTACCTGCCCCAAACATCTATGGACCGATGCCTTTTAATATGTTTATGCAGCCCGGAGAAGCGACTAAAGAAGAAATGCTCGCTTCTATTGATAGGGGGATATGGATAACTCGCTTCTGGTACGTTAATCCAGTTCATCCGAAGCTCGCCATAATAACGGGCATGACCCGTGATGGGACTTTCCTTATCGAGGGTGGGGAGGTAACGAAGCCTGTTAAGAACCTCCGCTTCACCCAGGGAATTCTAGAAATGCTCTCAAATGTGGAGATGATAAGCAAAACAACGAAACTCGAAAGGGGATGGTTCGGCGGCAACCGAGTCCCTGCACTTAAGATAAGCAGCTTCAATTTCACGGGTGTAACGGAATTTTAGCTTATGACTTCGGTTCTTTTCAACCAAAGCCAAGAGACTTAATGAAGAAACTTGTGTTCTCATTAAGTCACGTGACTTCGGTTCTTTTCAACCAAAGCCAGGAGACTTAATGAAGAAACTTGTGTTCTCATTAAGTCACGTGTTAATCTCAGATAAAATCAATTCTGTAAGAGAGTCAAGTGATTTCGGTAAGAAATATTTTCAGGCGTAAAGTAAGGAGTTTCCTAACCCTAATCGGAATCGCAATAGGCATAGCAGCCATCGTTGCCCTGGGGGCGATGGCCGATGGCTTGAGACGGGGATACGCTGCCATCTTCGGAGGGAGCGGAGCAGACCTTCTCATCTCACAGGCGGAGTCGGTTGACATAAGCTTCAGCTTAATCGAGGAGGGAGTAGGCAATCGCCTGGCTTCTATGCCGGAGGTGAAAGAGATTGAGGGGATGATATTCAACTTCTCCTCCACAGAGGGCGTGCCCATCTTCCCGGTATTCGGCCTCGACCCGAAAGGGTTTGCGATAAGCCACTTCAAGGTAATCGAAGGGGAGGGATTGGGGACCACCTCTAAGAGAAAGCCCATCATCTTGGGCAGAGCAGCAGCAGAAGGGCTTGAGAAGGAAATCGGAGATACCTTTAAGCTTTCGGGCATCACGTTCCGGGTGGTAGGCATATTCGAGACGGGGGTCGCATTCGAAGAGGGGGGAGGGGTGATAACTCTGAAGGATGCGCAAGTCCTCATCAATAAACCCAGGAAAGTTAACGCCTATCAGATAAAGCTGAAGGACTTAGGACGAATTGAGCATCTTCGTAAGAGGGTAGAAAGGCTCTTCCCCGACCTTACGGTATCAACATCGAGCGAATTCGTCGAAAATCAGGAGTGGGTAAGCTATTTAAAGGGATTCGCATGGGCCATCTCCATTATGGCTGTTATAATCGGGGCTTTTGGGATGATGAACACGTTGCTTATGAGCGTTTTCGAGCGAACACGTGAGATAGGTACATTGCGCGCTTTTGGGTGGAGAAGGCTTAGGGTTCTCAGGATGGTCCTCGGCGAGTCCCTCACCTTAAGCATCATTGGTGGGATTATGGGCATATTCTTGGGTATGGCTGCGCTCCGAGGCTTGGGCCGAATCCCAGCTGTTGCCAGCATCCTCCCAGGGAGCTTATCTCTTGACCTCCTCTTAAGGGCTATTTTCACCGCCCTCTCCCTCGGGGCGATTGGAGGGGCCTATCCAGCATGGTGGGCCTCGAATCTCCTTCCCTTAGAAGCCATTCGATACGAAGGTGGTGCTAGAGGAGCCTCTTATGTCATTGGAGGCATGGCATTCCGAAATCTCCTTCGCCGAAGGACGAGGAGCTTGCTGACTATGGTAGGCGTTGGGATAAGCATCATGGCGGTCGTCGCATTCGGGGCACTGAGCGATGGGATAATAGCCCAATTCGTCGCAATCTCGACAAGAAGCGGAGCCGAGCTTACGCTGAGGGAAGCGGGAACGAGCATGGACTATAGCACGATTGACGAGAGGGTAGGGAAGAAGATAGCGCAAATCCCTGGTGTGAAGCATGTAGGAGGGATGATTTACGGCTACGCCAAGGGAAGGGAAGTCCCGTGGTTCATAGTCTTCGGCTACCACCCGAAAAGCCGTGGAATAAATTACTTCAAGATAGTGGAGGGCGAGGCCATCTCGGCAAACCGTCAGATGATAATCGGGCGTGTGGCGGCTGAGATATTGGATAAAAGGGTAGGAGATACGATGAAGCTATTTGACACCACCTTCCGAATAGTAGGGATATACGAGACTGGGATTGCTTTCGAGGATGGAGGCGGCGTGATAAGCCTGAGGGACGCCCAGATTCTATTCAAGAAGCCTCGCCAAGTAACCTTCTATGGCGTTCATCTTGAGGACCCTGATATCGCAGAGGAAGTGAGAAGGCGTATAGAGGAGGATTTCCCGGAGCTTGCCGTATCATTCTCATCCGATTTCGTCGAGGAGACGGAAGACATCAAAACCATTCGAGCGATAACTGGAGCGATTTTCTTCCTCGCCATCCTCGTAGGTGGAGTTGGGATGACCAACACTATGGTGATGAGCGTTTTCGAGCGAACGAGGGAGATAGGGGTGCTCAGGGCGTT
>Ga0209426_1001591_pt1 | contig 13148 bp, 15 predicted proteins | sample Deesub1362B_J571_FD_187697 | JGI IMG/M metagenome (GOLD analysis project Ga0209426, IMG submission 187697) | Deep oceanic, basalt-hosted subsurface ecosystem from Juan de Fuca Ridge flank, Pacific Ocean, CORK Borehole 1362B_J2.571 (SPAdes)... ...
ATGGGTGATTATTATTTAATATCTGATACATATGGTCTTGAAATTTATAAAGGAGGTTAATAAATGAGACCAAATGTTAGAAGACTTTTGATAGCTTTTGCCCTTGCCGGTATTGCGTCACTTTTGCTTATAAGTTATATACAGGATATCGAAAGAAAGGCAATTATGAAAGGGGCTCCTGAGAGGATTCTTGTTGCAAGAAAGGATATCAGTGCAAGAACAATTATAACTCAGGATTTACTTGAATATAGAGAAATTCCCAAACCATTTATTGAACCAGGAGCTGTAACAAATGTAGAAGAAATAATGGGGATGGTGGCTATTACTGATATAAGAAAAGGTGAGCAAATTACAAGGAATCTTCTCTTGCCCCTCACGACTTGGACCGTTCTTTCCTCATTTGTCCCTGAAGGATACAGAGCTATAACAATACATGTTGATGAAGTTTCTGGTGTTGGTGGTCTTATTCTTCCTGGTGATGAGGTTGATGTGGTTGCTACATTCTCCTTCGAAGATTTAAGAAGATATGTTCCTGAAAACGAATTAAGAAGTTATTTGAGGAGGACAGGACTTTACCGTACAGGAGGAACTTTTGCGACAATAACATATAAAGGGTTAAGAGTACTTGCTGTGGGTAAATCTCTTCTTGCATTGCCACCAACAGTTGAACAGAAAAAAAGAGGAATGCTTGAAATGCCAGAAATGGCAGGAATGGAGAGGGTTTCCTCTGTTACACTTGCAGTTCCAAAGGACCTTGTCAAAGAGATTTCCCTTCTTGAAAAGGTTTCTGATATCAGGCTTGTTTTAAGGTCTGTAAGAGAGGTTAAGTTACCGGGTGAGGATACACTTATTGAGCCACCCCTTACGATTTTTGATATCTTAAGTAAATACAATCCCAGACCAAAACCCAGAAAGATTTTAAAAAGACGAACTGCAGCAAGACCTTCCTATTCCTATATTAATATATATAAAAGAACTGACCTTGAAAAGGTAAAATTGAAAGGCTCATCAGTTGTTGAACAGAAACCCTGGGGAAGGGGGAGAGTAGAATCAGGACCCCAGAAAATGATAGAACAATTTATGGGATCATATCTTAAGGGAATTGAAGGGATGCTAAAACAGGCAGGTGTTAGTATACCATGTGATACATGTGGACGTTAAATTATTAGATTTAATTAAAAAATTTGAAAGTTTTTTAAATGAAAGAAGCAGGAAAGAAGCCTTCCTGACATTTCTCTCTTTTATATCTCTGAGATTCTTTTTTGAGACGCTCTTGGAGTCAGCACATGCTATTGAAATTAAATTTGATTTTATACTTCATCATTATCTTTTTTATGTTACTGTCTTTATCTTGCTTTACAATTATCTTAAATTTCTTCTCGGTAAAGATTTATCTTTTAAGCTATTATGTTATGGTTTTTCAGTGATTCTTTTGCCTCCTTTTATTGACTATCTACTCACCTGGGGTGAAGGGTATGTTCTGACATATGTAGGGAGTTTGAGAGATATTCCTTTACTTTATATTTCTCTTTTTACATCTCCCTTGAGTTATACAAAAGGTTCTTCACCCGGGATGAAAATTGAAATATTGCTTGCTTTAATTCTTTTATCAGTTTTTCTTTTTTATAAACTAAAAGGAAAAAAGAGAATAATATTTTCTATCCTCAATATAATAATTTTTCCCTTATTTCCACTTTTTGTGGGTTCAATATTTGCAATACCTGAACTTTATCTCTATTCTATTTCAACACCTATTTATGTTCACAGACCCGCTCTTGCAAATATGATTTTTATAGTTATATTAACAATATTGACATTTGTGAGTTTCAGGGAACTTTTTCCAGAAAAAATAAGTATCTTCAGTTTTATTCCATCCTTTTTAACTCTTATTGTTGTTCTGTATTTTTCAATTAAAATCAGTGAATTCATACCGCGTTATCTTTTTCTTCCTGGAAATATTTTTTTTATTCTTCTGCATTCCTTTTCAGTTTTTCTTCTCTATATATCATTTGAAAAAGACAGAATTTTTATTGTTCCTTTAACACTCTCATTTCTGTATATTTCAATTCAATCAGCAGCTTCCATTGTGGCTTTTTTTGTATTCTTGGTTTCCTTTTATGTATTTAGAAGTTATAGATTCATTAACAATTTCTTATTTCTTATTTATGCAGTAATTCAGGGAATGTGCTTTTTTGCTCTTGGAAGTAAAATTCCGTTTCCAGATTTTACTAACCATATAAAGAGATATTCGGCAAGTTATTATAAAAAAAACAGAGATTATTCAAAAGCTATAAATTTACTTTCAAAAATTACAGATAAAGAATTTTATGATTATTATGAACTTGCGGAGAATTCACTTTTTAATGGTGATACTTTGGATTTTGATATGTTTTTAGAAATTGCAAAAGTAAAATATATATCAGCTCCACCCCATTATAAGTCAGTGGAATACAGGGTCAATTTCTGGAAACTTGAGAGAGTAAGATTTCTTATGGAAAAAGAATACAAACTTGCTTATTTAACAGCTCTTTCTGTGTTAAATCCCCGTGTGGAATCAGAGGAAATTCTTTTTTTTCTTGAAAATATAACAGGTTATTTAAATAAAGGTGAAAGAATAAGATTAAAAAGATTTCTTTCGTTTTATGGATATTGAATTTTCACCATATAAAGTTTTCCACATAATCTTGACAAAAGTTCTTTTTTTATCTTATAATTCTTCTGAGCATAGTTATAAAGTTGGAGGCGGAAAGTGTTAAAAATAATAAAAAAATTATTGAAAGATAATAGCGGACAGGCCGCAGTTGAGTATGCGGTCTTGGTTGGAATATTCGGATTTCTGGGTATTTTCCTTCTTAACTATGCTCTTCTGATCCTTGGTTCAGATTTTATAAATAAATGGTATAATCATTTTTATTCTCTGAAACCGTGACTTTTCTAAAGTCAGAAGAGGGAGCTGCGGTTGTTGAATATGCTGTTATAATCGGAGTTATTACTCTTTTTTCCTTTGCTGCCTGGAAAATGTTGGGAATTGTTCTTAAAGGTGTAGTTATAAAGTTACTTGATGTACTGCTCTGGTAGTTATGAAAGGTAGAAAGAGAAAAGGGCAGGTTATGGTTGAGGCGGCGATTGGTATAGCACTTTTTCTTATGCTTACTCTCGGAGCCATTGAAACAGCGAGGTTTGCTTTAAGAAGGATGCAGATTACCTATGCTTCATTCCAGGCTGACAGAGTAGCTATTGTTAATAAGGGTGACACAACTGCTGTAAGAAGAACACTCGAGGCGATTTCTTCACATATAAAGGATGCAAAATTTGAGCTGAAAGATGAGGGAGAAGAATATTCGCTTATTATTAAGAAAACTTTTCATCCCTTGATTCCCTTTATTGATGTTGATTCTCTTTCCTTTGTCGGGTATGCAAGACTTCCTAAAGGACATTTTCAGAACAAGGAGTTCCCATATAAGTATAAAGGATATAGTTCCTATTATCCTGATATATGGAACACATCTGATATGGAAGATCCGGATAGAGCAGGGATTTTAACCTATGATAGATATATAAGAGCGTTTATAAGATGTGAGGATAACCCTTATGAGGAGTGGAATCCCGGTGCAAGAAAATATGGAGGTGGCGGAGAAGCAGAAATTGTAAGAGGAGGAAAGGATGAGAGGAATGACCCTTTCCATCTTGGTTCCTGGTATCCGCCTTTTGGTATTTTGAGAAATCCTGGTCCTGAGAAAGACAGAACAGGAAGACAGGCGAGAATTGATCAATATTATTTTATTGAAGCAATGTTAATTGGACCTTCTATGTTTCCCCTATTTGCATTTCTACCTGAGAGAAAGCCTTACTGGTCAAGAGCAATTACAGGTTTTGGACACGGAAATAATTTACAAACAGGTAAAGATGCACATCCCTATTATGGTGATATTTGGGAGTTTATGCAAACACGAATGCTTGCAACTTTTGGATGGTCAGGTTTATGGCCAAGATTTGAAAGTATGACATGGCCCGTGGGAGCAGATGGATATGTGATGGGCTATTATATTACTGGTTGGGGTTCAAGATACTGGAGTGACCCATGGAGTCCATGGGGAAGTTATTATAAAAATACCTCTAACTTTATATCAGGAACAGGATTTGCAGGTGGAGAAGCATGCTGGACTGACCCATGGACAGGAACTTCGTATGGTCAGAGGGGGTCAGGAGCTACAATTTTCCCTCCCTTTTCCAATAACTGGTTTGCCAATTATCTTGGTGATAAAAATTCTTACAGAAGTTTCTGGGGGAGATCAAATTGGAAAAGCTGGAGAGGAAACAGAAGGTTGTATGATGCTGCTTTTTATGTTGCAACCTTTAATGAGCTTGAATATATCTATCTTATAGAAGGGTTTATTGAAGATCATCCAAATCATGGAAAGTCAACTCCTATGAAAGATGATTTGAGAGGGTTTGGAAGTCCATGGAATTGTGTTGTTCCTGATTCTCCAATAGATGAATGGGATGGAGGAGAACAGAGATGAAAAGAAAAAAAGGAGCAATTTTGGTTTTTGGTATATTTTTCATTCTTATTGTTTTTGCTGTAATGGGTTATGTTTATGAGATGGGAAGGATGACAGTTGCGAAGATGAGGGCACAGAATGCTGCAGATGCTTCTGCGATGGGTGCTCAGACGGTTCTCTCAAATTTAAGAAATATTGCAACGACTCATTATATGGTGTCAGATTTATTCAGAAGAATTGCTGTTACAACATCAAAAGGAATGCCCTGGACATATATAGGAATGATTGGATATTCATGGAATAAAAAAGATGTATTTATCGGAGATTTGCCGGATAATAATATAGAGTATTTCATAAAAACATATCATTTTCTTTTCCATATCCAGGATTTTGCCGTTTCAAGATTACTTGCTGCCTATGATTCAAAGATATTTTTCAGAGATTATCTTAAGGAAGAAGCAGAGAATCACTTTTCACAGACAAGGAATATCATGAGATATGTAGCATATTCGCTCGCATATTTTAATCTGTATGATGATAATCAAGTTGAAGGTAATGAATATGGGTGGGTTACTTTAAAATTTGATAAGAGTGCTCCAGACTGGGCTCCTCCGGGTTTAAGGGTTGATTATGGAGAGGAAGTTGATGGGCCGAATGGTCACAGAATCAGAAATATAGCAGATGAGAGGTATATAAATAGGAAACTGGGAAGGGCTTATGCACAGGCTTATGTTATAATTCCTCCCTCAAACTTTTTGATGAGAACATTTCTTGCAAGAAACTGGGGAAATATAAAGTCAATTAAAGAACCTTTCAAATTTCTCGAAGGAATGTGGCTTCCTGTAAGAACAGATGCTGCAGCAGGTCCAAAGGAAATTCCCATTGAGGTTGGATTACCCAGAAGTATTCCTCTTATAGGCATGTTAAGGGAAGATGGATTCTGGTATTTTCCTCAGTTAATACCCACAATCAGGGTTGAAGGTGAAAATCCGATTGAAGGTCAATGGCCCTATCATTGAGGAGGTGTAAAATGGATAAAAAGAAAGGAACATTTCTTGTTGAACTTGCCATAATTCTTCCTATTTTTGTTTTACTTCTTTCCTGGATTTTTATGGTTGGTATGATACTACATAGGAAACAGGTTGTTACACTTGCGGCAAGAGCAGGTGCTCAATATGCGGTGACTCCTACCCAGAGATGGGGAGAAGCTATGGCCACCTTTGGTGTATGGTATAAACTCTGGTCAGGTGGAGAGAGGTATCAGGAGGTGATGAATGTTGTAAAAGATGTTTTGAGAAAAAATGGTCTTAATCCTGATAAGGCTACAATTAAGATAGAATGGTTTTCCATTCCTTTTGTTCTTAAAGAGGAAGACATAAGAAATCCAGGTGTTAAAGGTAGAGCTACAGTTCATGCAATTTTCACTGATATATTTGGTAATGATAATGTCCATACAAATACTGTTAGGCAGGAACTCGAACAGGAATTTGATAGAAATCCTGCTTATCAGTATACAAAATACAGGATACCCTCTGATATATGGGTTGTGAAAGTAAGGGTTGAATATCCTCTTGGTTCTTCAATATTAAATCTCCTGAATCCCATCTTTCAGGCAGTAGGTTTCAGCGGAAATCTTCAGGAAGGAAAGGTTGTTGCAAGCTGTGCTTTTCCGGCTCCCATGCCCTTTGTCCATGTTGTTCAGAGAACACCTGCTCTAAGAAAGGCATTATTTGATTTTCAGCATTATTTTAAATAAAATATGAAAATGAAAAAGTTTTTAGGTGGTGTAGTTTTGGTTTTATTTTTATTTTCGGGATGCAAATACAATAATCCATTTTATCCAGAAGCTGAAGTGGTGCTTTCAAGTGATCTTCAAAATATCACTCTAACTTATGAGATTACAGGAGGAGAAATTAAACTTACATACCCCCTTCTTAAATTATTCTTTAAGGAAAAATATGGTGGCACCTATGCAATAATTGACTCTGTGAGGATAGATTACTATTATTCAGGTCCTCCTGATCCTGTGAGAGACTCGCTTATCGGTTCAATACCTCCATATACAGCCGGTTTTTTTCTCTATGTACCTCCTGACAGTGTAGTTGTTACAGAGTTTAATGTTGTGACAGATGATGTTGAAAATATATTTGCACCTGATAAAGGAGATTATCCCGGGCCGCTTAATGCTACAATGACATTTTATGGAAAAGATGGGAATGAGCATGAGCTTGAACTTTACTTGACTGTTACTTTGCAGAGAGTAATACCTGATTAATATTTTGGGTTCAATTCCCTTTTAAAAATAATGGAGGTAAAAATGAAGTTATTAAGGTGTGAGAGAGGAGCTACGGCGGTGGAGTATGCTATGATAATAGGGCTTATAGCCCTGTTTGCCTTTGCTGCGTATAAGGCGATGGGTAAACAGGTGCAGAGAATAATTCATGAGATGTGGAATAAGATGACAGAAGCATCAGCAGGTCCTGAGTAAAATAATAATAATAATAATTAAGGGGTTAAAATAATACCCTTTAAAATAATGTTTATTAAATTAATAAAAGAAGAAAAGGGAGCTTCGGCTGTGGAATATGCAATGCTAATAGGTCTGATTTCCCTTTTTTCATTTGCAGCATACAGAGCACTCGGAAGATTAACCTATGCTGTAATAGAAAATATGTGGAATGAGTTAACAGGAGCAGGGGGTTAATGTATGATATTTTTAAGATTATTAAAAAATGAAAAAGGAGCTACAGCTGTTGAATATGCAATGATAATCGGGCTTATAGCTCTATTCGCATTTGCTGCTTATAAAGTTTTGGGAAAGGAGGTTCATAGAATCATTGTATGGATGAAATATAAGTTACTTACCGTTCATAGCGGACCTGAGTAATGTATGAAATTCTTAAATATCAAATTGTCGGAGCTGTTGTGATCTTTTCAGTTTATACTGATGTCAAATACGGAAAAATTTTTAATAAACTTACCTTTCCTTTTTTCTTTCTGGGTTTCATATACAATGTTTTTTTTAAAGGTTTGAGTGGATTTGTGAGTTCCTTTATGGGTTTTTTGATTGCTTTTGTTCCTTTTTTTATTTTTTTTCAACTCGGAGGAGTTGGTGGAGGAGATGTGAAACTGCTTGCAGGGGTAGGTTCATGGCTTGGATATCCCTTGATTCTTTGGGTTATATTTTTCACAGCAGTAGCAGGTCTTATATTATCAGTGGTTGTTACAATTCTTAAAGGTAAGATGGAGATATTATTTAAGAATGTTATTGAAGAAGGCAAGCAGAGTGCAAGGAATATATTTGTATCATTCCTGACAAAAAATTTTGCCTTTTATGATGAGGAAAAGAAATTCAGATTTCACATTCCCTATTCAATTGCTATTGCTTTTGGAACATTTGGAGGAGTTTTTTTAAATTTTTTGATTTTATAGTTATGGGTCCGAATCCCTTAAAAGGAAGGAGTTAATTTTTATGTGGTATTTGATTATTTTTTCTTTTATAACCCTGAATGGTGAAGCTAATTATAAGATATATGAACCTTCTAAAGACCTTCTGAGACCCTGTGTAAAATTTGCTCCCTCAGGAATAATAGAGGCAGTTAAGTATGACCTGGGAGAAGATTTAAATATTCAGATAGGAAATTTTGGTTTCCCCAAATTAGTATCTGAATTTGAAATTTCTGTATCAGGGAAAGACGCGGTTGAGAAATCTCTTAATTTTTTAAGCCAATACAAAAGAATTCTTGGTATTGAACCTTCAAATCTGGTATTGATTAATAATATAGAAGATGATATCGGTTATTCTCATGTTACCTTTTATCAAGTTTTGAATGGTATAAAAGTTGAGAATTCTTTTGTAGGGGTTCATATTAACTCAAAGGGTAACGTTTATTATGTTTCATCACATTATTTTCCCTATAACGGAACACCGATTCCATCAGAACCAAAGATTTCTGAAAACGATGCTTTTTCGGCTGTTTTTTCGGACCTAAGACCCGAGATTTTCCCTGAAAGTCCTGAAATTGAACTTGTTTATTATCCCTATGAAAACTCTTTAATTCTTTCTTATAAAGTGAGACTTTTTACAAAAAGTCCCCTTGGTGACTGGATTTATTATATTGATGCAATAAACGGAGAGATAATCGAAAAGAGAAACGAACTTAAAACAGTTTCAGGTTATGTGCACGGGTGGTTATTTCCAAATACAGGTTCAGATGGTTTAGCAAAATATCCTATGAAAAATCAATATGTTTATGTGGGAAATTCAACTGCTACCACAAATTCGAGCGGATATTATTCAACTTCAGCAACAGGAACCGTAACAGCCTATCTTGAAGGTCCTTATGTTAAAGTGTTCAATGATGATGTCACAAGAGTTAAATTTACTTCTTCAGGTGGTGGTTTCACCTATAATGTTCAAAGTATTTCCTATACCTGGACAAATACGACAAATCAATTGGGGCTTACAGGTGATGACCAGACAAAGCTTTATTCTCTCCCCTTTTCTTTTCCTTTTTATGGGAAAAATTATAATTCAGTTTATATATGTACAAATGGATTTTTAAGTTTTACATCAAATTCAAACAAATATAGACCTGATCCCATACCCAGTACAAATTCTCCTAATGCTCTTATAGCTCCTTTCTGGAGAGATTTGAATCCAGCTGCAGGTGGCGGTTCAATAACATATTATTCAGGTTCTGATAAGTTTGTTGTTACTTGGGATAATATTAAGAATTACAGTAATTCAAATAGACAGACTTTCCAGGTTGTCTTGTATCCTGATGGAACAATTGAATTCAGGTATAAAACAATAACAAATGATTACACAACTACAATAGGAGTAGAAAATGAAAATGGATCAGCAGGAGTCACAGCTCCTACTCCAACGAATTATAAAGCTTATAGGTTTGTTCCTCAATCAGGAGGAGGTGGAGGAGAGGTTTCTTGGGAATGGAAATATCCTTCTGATGAGTCAGATGAAGGTAAACACACCACAGAAGTAATGGTTTTTTATCATGTTAATAAAATACATGATTTCTTTAAGTCCATGGGTTTTAGAGGAATGGATTATCAGATTCAGGCAACGGTTTATTCCCATGAAGTTGATAGTCGTTACAGTGGAGCAAATGCCTATTATTATAATGGCACAATGGAATTTGGTAGGGGTAATACACAGTATGGTATAAAAAATATGGCAAGATCTGCTGATGTTATTTATCATGAATATTCTCATGGAGTCACTGATAAAGTGTACGAAAGTGCAGGTGGATTACCTTATAGAGACCAGTCAGGAGCAATGAATGAAGCATGGTCTGATTACTGGGCATGCACACAATCAGGTGACTGGATTATGGGTGAATGGGTTATGCCTTCCCAGTATCAAAGATATTTACAGAACAATAATAAGTATCCTGACAATTATGTGGGTGAGGTTCACGAAGATTCAAAGATTTATTCAGGAGCATTATGGGATTTCAGAAGCTGGACAAGCAAGACAGTAGCAGATAGAGTAACCTGGAGAGCTTATTTCTATTATCCCAAAGATTTTCTTGAGGGGCGGGATGCAATGATTCAGGCAGATAGAGACCTTTATAATGGTTCTCATAAAGATTTGATTATAAAGGCGTTCGCAAAGCATGGTATAGGAGGCTCGGATGCAAGATATCAGATGAGAGAAGTTTCATACACCTGGGTTACAACATCATATCCTACAGGAATAACCGGTGATGACCAGACAAAAAGATTTTCTCTTTCCTTCTCTTTCCCATTCTTTGGTTCTTCTTATTCCTCTGTTTATGTATGCAGTAATGGATTTCTTTCATTCACTTCCAGTTCAAATTCATATACACCCCAAAAATTCCCCAATTCAACTCAGCCGAATGCAGTAATTGCTCCCTTCTGGAGAGATTTATATCCTCCTGATACAACTCAGGGTGCAAAAATTACATATGCCTCAAACTTTTCTTACTTTGCTGTTACGTGGTATAAAATTAAAAATTATTCTAATTCAAATAAACAAACATTTCAGGTTGTTCTTTACAGAGACGGAAAAATAAGATTTAGTTATCAGAATATTACAAATGAGTTTACGACTGCTGTGGGAATTGAAGATGCAAATGGAATAAATGCTTATCTGTACGCTTATGGTGATGGTAATGTTCTCCCTTCAAGTTATTCTGCTATAGAGTTTATTCCTGTTCAGCCCCAGCCTACTGCAAATGTTTTAACACTGAATACTTTAGAGAATATAAAACTTATAAGTGATAGAACTTTGTATAATCTGAATAATAGAGATATATTTGAATATAATGTTTTTGATGTCACAGGAAGAAAATTGAATGTTTCAAAAGTTTCTGGACTAAAAAGTAAAAGTACTGGAATCTATTTTATGGTCCCGGTTAAAGGTAATAAAAAAGAAAATCATAAAGTTATTATTCTAAAGTGACTGAATATAAGAGGGTTCGAGTCCCTTTTTTAATAATAAGGAGGAGCGGAAATGAGGAAAGCCCTAATAGCAGGGCTGGGACTTACCATCCTGTTCCTTGCATGCTCAAAAGACTCCGAAATCACAACCACAAAAACAAAAGAACAGGGTATCAGGTTTGCCACGGCTCAGGAAATTGAGAATCTGGGTGGGTATGCTATAAATGAAGCAGATTTTTCAAAATCACTTAAAGCACTTGCAAATGATAAGGAATTTATGGAGATGGCAAAAACACAATCAGGAGGAGGACTTGAATTCCCGATTCCCTGTCATCTTCTTTTAAGGTATCTTGAGAAATTAATAGGTGTGGAACTTGATAATGCCCAGTGTAAGGCAAGAGGAAAGTTAATGATTAAACCTTCTCTGGATGTGTGGATTGCAGGTAACCTTGCCTATGCTATTGATCTGGGTGGTTATCTGGGAGCAGCAGGTTATGCAGGTTTTTCAGGTTCTATAGCAGGAGCTCAGGAACTCGGTCTTTTGACAATAGTGTATATTAATAACCAGCTTGATACAATGATGTGGAATTATAACTATAACAATGAATCAAATGTTGCCTTTAATGCAGGATTTGTTGTATGGACAAGTGAGACAGGTGGGGTTACAATTGATATTACAACAGACCACACATTTTCAAACGGACAGTTTGACTGGAATCCGGTTTTGATTGCTTCCTATAGTTTTTAGAAAATAGAAGTTGCCCTAAGAATAAAGGGAGGGGAGAATAAAGCCCCTCCCTTTTATTTTTTATGATTTATTTAATTTTATCTTTTATATTCTTTAAAGAATCCGGAATAGTTAAAAAATGGGATGTTTTATATAAAGCTGATACTGTTCTTATTTTTTATACTCTTGATATAGATGAGGATAGATTTGCAGAGGAATTGAAACTTTTAAAATTCAATTTGAAGAATAAGAAAGTCAAGAGTAAAGTTATTTACCGTGATAAAGAAGGTATTGGCAAAATTAAATTTATTAAACATGGTAATGATTATTTTTTATTTTTTACATTACTCAGAAGACTGAAAGAAAAAACAATTAAAAAAAATAAGCTAATATTTATGTTTAACAGAAATAAGATAACTAATTTTTATGAATTAAGGAAAAAGAACAAATTTATCAATAATGTGGATTTTGTTTTTGAAGGAAATAATTTGTTTTGTGTTTTTGATGTAAGGAACAGAGTTTATATTCTTAGAAACTCAGAATTATATGAATTTGGTCCCGGTGTAAGCCCGATTTTTTTTAAAAATTTTATTTTATTTCTGAAAGGGCTGCCTGAAAAAATGAATGTGCTTTTCAAAGCAAAAAGAGAATTAAAAAGGTATAAAAAAAGGGAGCCTGTTTTTGATAAAGAACCTGTTCTTGCTTTTGAAAGGGAAGAAAACTATGTCATTTTTTTAACTGATAAAGATGGAGACCTTTTGCCGGAAAAGGTTTACCTTATGAATGATAAGTTTGAATATAAAAATATTTATAATTCTGATAATCACATAATAGTTATTCCGTCTCTTGAAAGAAGAGAAAATACAACTTATATTCTTCTCTGTGTTTCAGAGGAGTTTATACCTGATAAATTAATACTTGTTAAATTATCGAATGAAACTGTTAAGAAGGATATTTTAAATAAAAAGGGAATTGAGGCGAAATGGGTATATTATCCCTTTTTTATTTTACTTCAAAAAACCGAAACAGGCAGTTTATTTGAACTTACCTCAGTAGAATGATTTTATAAGTTTTTCCCTCTGTTCTTAAATAAATAATTTTTCCTGCTTTTGATATTTTAGCAATATTAAATTTCCTTCCTGTTATATCAAAGAATACAGCATTTTTTGAATATTTTTTTAATTTTTTTATATCCCTGATAACTGTGGGAACTATGTTTATCTGCTTCTGTTTTTTGGATTTATCTTCTATATTCTGACTCCATCTCAATCCTGTGGATATTTTGTAAAGTTTATATCCCCCTATGTCAATGTAGGCATAGATATACTCGCTTACCTGCCTTCTTTCCATTGCAATTCCTCTGATTTCGTCTTCAAAAGTTCTGTTCCCGAGAATCAATCCTGATGCACTGAACATGTTTGCCTCAGATAATCCCATCCCCGATGATATGAAAATTGTATCTCCTATGGAAGCGAGAGCACCTGCGAGGAAAT
>Ga0209426_1001593_pt1 | contig 13123 bp, 10 predicted proteins | sample Deesub1362B_J571_FD_187697 | JGI IMG/M metagenome (GOLD analysis project Ga0209426, IMG submission 187697) | Deep oceanic, basalt-hosted subsurface ecosystem from Juan de Fuca Ridge flank, Pacific Ocean, CORK Borehole 1362B_J2.571 (SPAdes)... ...
TTCTCTCCCTTTACAGCCTCCAGAGCTACCTTGGCCTTAAAGGCAGCATCGTGACGCTTGCGTATATTCCCCACCCTCCATGCCTCCTTCTAGACTCACGCCAGACTCTACATGCACCTTATTGCCCTGTCCAAATTTTGGGGGTAATTATAGTGGCAAGCCAGTTGCGCCAAAGGCGGAATTTGAAAGGAGTTCTCCCAACGATCCACCTTCCCTTGTCATCTCCGGGATTAAAAGTAATTAAAAGTACTCAAAGCACCGGGATAAAATGTCCCCCGACCTGAGGTATGGGGTATACCTTCAGGGAGAGAGAAGAGACCTGGAGATATGGCATGCTCAGGAAGGAGGACTGGATGGATATCAAAGCACAGGTTTCCGAGAGAGTCTACCTGAAGGACGTTGCCAGGGAGTTGGGGGTGCATCCCAAGACGGTCAGTCGGGCCTTGAAGAGAGGGGGTCCACCTTGGGGCAGGCGTCCCAAGGGGAGGAGGAGCAAGCTGGATCCGTTTTTTGTGCGGGCAGGCGGCCAAGCGAGACCCTAGCTACAGGGAATTTCTCAGCGAGTGGAGAGGACGGCACAGCAAGGGGGTGGAGATGCACCTCAAGCAGGCCCGCTTCCCCTTTCGCCTTCCAGCCGTCCATCGCCGCAAGGTCATCCGGGAGCTGGCCCTGATGACCCTCCGGGAGACCGTAGATCCCGACAACCCAAGCGCCTCAGGCACCAACCTCCAACAACGCTCATAGTCACGACATGAGAGGCCCAGCAAGATCCTCCTCAAAAGCCCCTCATCCAGCCCACGGGAAGACCGTAACAGCATAACTCCTCAATGGGACCTCCCTGTTCGCAAGGCAGTCCCTCACACGAGGCACCTGCACTACCATCCTCTGATCAGCCAAATATATGGAACGCTCCTCTGCCGCCCCTCCATAGTGACCTGCCAGCCCCCATTGCGACCATAACGAGGCCCCGCAAGCCGCTCCACCTCCCTCTGAAGCTCCTCGGCCACAGCCTCCAGCCCAATAGGAATCAATGCCTGTATCAATGCTACCCTCACATCCAAATCCTCAACATGCTTCCTTGAAACCCCCTTCCCTCTCTTCCCTTTACCGCCTATTCATGATACCTTCTTCCCCATCGGTGGCTCCTCCTTTGATAGTCATTACAATAGGTTACCCTATTCTAGGAGGAGCCACCCCTAAATTTTAACGAACTCTAGCACACACTCCTACCAGTGTAGTAGTTTGTAGAAATGCCGGGGAATTATTCTTGACTTTCACTATTATCCCAATAAAATGAGACCCAGCAATTTGGGTAGAAGGGTGGGGGGACACTCTCATAGTCAACTCCTGGTCGCCAGACAGTATGGAGAGACAAGACAGACCAAATCGACCGAATATGTTGGATCTCCACAATCACATGCTCCCAGGATTAGATGATGGAGCTTCCAGTTGGGAACAAAGCCTAAACATGGCGCATATCGCCTTGCAAGATGGAATAGAAGGGGTTGTGTGCACACCGCACTGGGTCTTGGGGCATTATGAAAACACCCGGCAAAAAATATTGAGCAGATTGGAAGAGCTACAAAGGAAATTAGCGGATCATCACATTCCCTTGAAGCTTTATCCAGGGTCAGAACTGCGCTTGGATGTGAGCCTGTCTCAAGGAATTCAATGGGGGGAACTTCTTACCATCAATGATACAGGGCGATTTGCATTCATTGAACTCCCAGCAGAGAGCCTGCCACAAAACCTGGAGGACTTCTTTTGGGATCTCCAGGTTCAAAAGGTCACACCTATCATTAGTCACCCGGAGCGGAATGTAGTATTGCTTCGAGATCCCGCCAGGCTTTACCACTGGGTACAGATGGGGATATTGACCCAGCTAACGGCCGCTAGTCTGTTAGGGCACTTTGGGAAAAAAGTGCAGAAATTTTCAACTTTACTATTAGAGCATAATTTGGTACATATCATAGCCACGGATGCTCATGGGTTGCGAATCAGAACACCAAAGCTTTCCGAAGCCTTCCAAATGGTACAAGATATACTGGGGGAAGAAATGGCGAGCCAGATGGTTTATGAAACTCCGAAACGGATCATCCAGGGAGAGTCTGTGAACCCTCCCGATCCTATCTCCATCCCCACCAGATCCCCGCGTTCTTCGCTCTTGAAACGCTTTCTGTTCAAAGCGTTCATGATGTCCTTCTTTCTGGCTGCATGCACCCCAGGTTGGGGGCCGCCAATAAAAGAAATCCACCCTGGAGCTGAGGAGATCTTTTGGGATCAAGAGAAACACGTATGGGCCGTGGGTAAACCTCCTGTAATTTCCCCTTCTTCGTCTGTCCAGGAACCTTCCTCAGTAGGGGCCATTCAAAAGATCAAGGTTTCGAAGGTTCCGAGACCCCTGCAAGAGAAACCCACAAAGTATCAACGATTACCTAGCTCTATCAGGGATTATATCAGGGAAAAATTTAAGGGAAAGCAGATTCTCTTCCCTGAGGAATTGCCCCAAGAATTAGCCAATAACGTTCATAGGATTGGCCCTGACGATGTTCTGCATGTCATTATCTGGACCGACGGTAACCTTGACATGGATGTGGTGGTTCGAACGGACGGAAAAATCTCACTGCCCTTGGTTGGAGAGGTACAGGCTGCTGGACTTGAGATCTCGGAATTGGAGTCGCGTCTCAGACGAAAATATTCCAGCTACATTGAAAATCCTCAGGTAACCGTCACCTTAAAGGAGGCAAACAGCCTCAAGGTCTTTATCACTGGGGCCGTGAAAGTCCCTACCTATGCTGCGGGTCCTATTACTTCTGGGTTTCCCCTGCGGGGAGACAGGCGCTTGCTCACTGCCCTTTCGCAGGTGGAAATCCTTCCTGATGCGGATCTAAGTGAAGCATATATTGTTCGAGGGGAGATCATAATCCCCGTGGATCTCAGTCGGCTATTGAAAGATGGGGACATGACACAGAACGTCTTGCTTAAACCCGCTGACACCATCGTAATTCCAGGATCCCTCAAAGAGGTCACTATCTTGGGAGAAGTGGAAAACCCTGGTCGTTATCGGGTCAAAAGACGAACTACCCTTTTGGATGCCTTGGCAAAGGCAGGGGGCATCAAACGGGAAACAGCGGCCCTTGATTTGTCTTATGTGGAACGCGGAGGTGAAGTGCTTCCTGTGGATTTCAAACGGCTGATCGATCTCAACGACCTGGATCAGAATATCCTTTTGGAAAACGATGACATCGTTCATATAGCAAGCAATCAGGAGAACAAGGTCTTCGTCTTGGGCGAGGTGGCAAAGCCTGGTGTGGTCCGTTTTGTGGGCCCAATGGATGTCCTCGAGGCCATCTCTGAGGCTGGGGATTTTTTGATTTCGGCTAATCGCAAGCAAGTAGTGGTGGTTCGTGGGGGGCCGCAGGAGCCCAAGGTCTATGCCATCAATGCATTGAAAATGATGGCAGGGTATACCCATGAAAAATTCATCTTGAACCGCTATGATATCGTTTATGTGCCAAGGACACTCATTGCTGACTGGAATGTATTCATTACGCAATTGTTACCCACGATCTCTACGTCGAATCTGATCAGGATGTTGGCCCGTTAAATCGGGGTAATTAGGATTTGCCCTTTAAGCTTGAGCCATCAGCCGTTCGCTATGCTGGGCCTGTGGAATGCGACAAGTTATTTCATCAGGGCTTAGTATCTCGTGCGAGCCTTGAGTATGAAATTTTTTAGCATGTAGGACCTTGCACTCTGCTCTTTTCCGGCACCAAACAGACTAGATAGATAAAAGGTAGACCAACGGAGCCATGAACTATTCTTATTCGGAACCTCGCGATTCAAAATCCCAAATGCACGTTTCCGTCTTGGAGCCCACTGTACAGGACTCCAATGAATTGAATCTCAGGGACTACTGGCATGTCATCTGGCGCCGCAAGTGGGTAGTAGTTTTGTCTTTTATGTTGGCCTTGGTTACAACCGTATGGATGACCCTTCGAATGAAGCCCGTTTACCAGGCCGAGGCCGTGCTTGAGATCCAAAAGAGCGGAGGGGCTGGCCTGACTCTAGAAGATATGTTCAGTGATCAGGTTTTAACATCGGGGATTTCAGAAGCCATCAACACCGAGGTGGAGGTCCTTAAGAGTCGTCAGGTGGCTGCAGATGCCGTTCGCCTCAGCAGCTTCCATCTCGTCTTGGACAAGAGTGAGCCACTCTATAAGAAAGTTTTAAGGCGTTTGTTGGGCCCCGTCAAAAACTTATCGGCCCAAGAGGATGAAGAAGATCAAGCTTTATTGAGCGAAGCCCCGGAACCACTGCGCGTGGAAGCCCTGGGAACTCCTCATATCCGCCGACCCATTCAGTATAAAGTTGTCTTCCATGAGGCTTCCACGTTTGCCCTTCTCGATGAGGAGAAGAAACTGATCGCTCGAGGCAAGATTGGTGAGCCTTGTACCACCCCTTTATTTTCTTTTCGCTTCAGCGGAAGTGCTCCCCCCGAAGGAACGATATTCCCCCTTACTTTGCGGCCCTTTGAAGCAGCAATCGAGGCCGTTCAAGCCAACCTCCAGGTAAGCCCTATCCGAAACAGCCGCCTTATCCGCCTGAAGGTTACTGCTGAACATCCTGCTGATGCTCAACGGCTCTTGTCCAGTGTGGTTTCCGCATATAAGCAACGCAAGGTCGAGCAAAAGACTATGGTCGTCTCCCAGGCCCTACAATTCATCGAGCAGAGGATGGATGCCCTCAATGATGAGATGCGCCGGGCAGTGGAAGCCCTGAAGCGATTTAAGGAAGAAAACCAGTTGGTCAGCCTGTCAGAAAGCGTGAAATTGGCGATTGATCAATTGGTGGAACTGGATAAGTCCCAACAGAAGATTGACACCATGCGCCAGCAAGCGGGGTTACTCCTCAAGGCACTTCAAGGTCGAAGATCTCTGGACCAAAAGTCCCTTTTCGCCCTTGGAAACGACCTGAACCAGCCCTTATTGGTCTCTCTGGCCAAGGATCTGAGCCAACTGGAGGCCGAACGGGCTGCCCTCCGTACCCAGTACACTCAACGGCATCCAACGGTAATGGCGCTGGATCATAAGATACTGAAGCTTAAAGCCAAGATTAGGGCAGAGATCAAGTCGTTGATTGCCTCTCTGGATGCTCAAAAAAGGGCCTTGTCCAAGGAGGCAAGTGCCGCGGAAAGTCGTTTAAGACAACTTCCCGAAAAAGAACAACGCTTGGCGGAATTAATGCGTCGGGCAAAAGTCTACGAGGATACCTTCTCATTTCTCCTCCAGAAAAAAGGGGAGCTCCAGGTGACCCGGGCCAGCCAGATAGGGGATGTCTGGCTCGTGGATCCCCCCCATGCCGACCTTCGGTACATTAAACCCAGGCTTCGTATGAATGTAATGCTGGCAGCGGTTGTGGGATTGATGCTTGGAGTCGGCTTGGTCTTTCTTCTGGAATATTTGGACGATTCCGTGAAAAACGCGAACGACGTCCAAACCACCGTGGGACTCCCCATCTTGGGAAATATCGGGCATTATATGAGCAGTCAAAACGGCCGTCCTCAAAGGAATCTGAGCCGAATGCCGATAATCTTGGAGGAACCCAAGTCCCCTATGGCCGAGGCCTTCCGCACCCTGCGGAGCAATCTCCTCTTCACCGGCGTGGATCAGCCCCGTCGAAAGATGCTTTTAACAAGCGCTTTACCTGAAGATGGCAAAAGTACCTGTTCGGCCAACCTTGGGGTGGCCTTGGCTCAAATGGGGAAAAGGGTGCTCTTGGTGGATTGTGATTTGAGGAAACCCCAGCTCCATTGGTTCTTCCACTTAAGGCGTTCTCCTGGTTTGGTCAATGTGCTCGTGGAGGAGGAGTGGGAAAAGGCCTTAGACGGGGCCATTCAACATACCCAGGTGCCTCATCTATACCTTTTGACCTGTGGGGATGTGCCTCCCAACCCCAACGAGATATTGGGCTCCGAAAAGATGGGTCATCTAATAGAGTCCGTGGCCGAGCGTTACGATTTTATATTATTTGACACCCCTCCCGTCTTGACGGTGAGCGATGCAATCGTGTTGGCTCACCGAGTGGATGGCGTTATGCTGGTCGCGCGTGCAGGGTGCACTAGCCGAAGCGCCTTGAGGAATGTAGTGGAACTCCTGAGCAAGACTCGGACCGTGATCTTGGGAATCATCCTGAATGATATCGACTTTAAAAGGGAACGTTATTATTATTCATATTACTACCACTACTACAGGTCGTACGGGGAAGAAGGGTCAGAAACTTCCAAGAAGCGAGTCCGGATCTAAATTCTTCTTTTTCCCCCACCTAATCTAAAGGAAGCCTAGCCCCGCATTATTCACCAACAAGAGAATAGAATAATGTGGGGTATGTCATTGAAATGATCAGAGATATTTTTTGGTGCGCAAGGGGCATTTTTTCCACAACCCAACGACCAAAGCAAACCAAATGAAGCAGATAAACCAGACAGATGGGACAGACCAGATGGACGAGACAGACCATCCCCCCCGCCATTGGTACGTAATTCAGACCAATCCTCGGGAGGAGGAGAGGGCCCTTCACTACCTGGGCGAGAAGGGGGTGGAGACCTTCTTCCCCAAGATCCTCGTGGTGCGTTATCGCATGGTGCGCGTGGGCACGGTCGTCAAGCCCATGTTCCCCTCGTACCTTTTCGCGAGGTTCTGTGCCCCGAAGGAGGTCCCCTATGTCCGTTGGACCCGTGGAGTCAAGCGCATCTTGGGTGCAGAGGAGGAGCCCATCCCGGTCCCCGAGGAGGCCGTGCGCCTCATACAGGAACAGGTGGACGAGAGAGGGGTGGTCAGAATAGGAAGGCGTCTGCGCCCCAAGGATCGGGTTCGGATCCGAAGCGGTCCATTCAAGGACCTCCTCGGTATCTTCGAGCGGGAGATCGACGACCAGGGACGTGTGGAGATCCTGTTGAACCTTGTGGGTTACAGCGCCCGTGTCCAACTTCACGAATCCCTGGTGGAACGCCTCCCCTAGGCCGCTCCCACCCCCCGAACCCAAGCACCAGGGACCCCGAACCCCGAACCAAGAACTAGGAACTAAGAACCAGGAACCAAGCACCAGGAACCAAGCACCAGGAACCAAGAACCAAGAACCAAGAACCACGAACTAAGAACTAGGAACCAAGAACCAAGAACCAAGAACTAAGAACTAGGAACCAAGAACCAGGAACCCCAGGAGACATATCCATGAGCAAGCCGACCCTCCTTGTGACCGGCGGTGCGGGCTTTATCGGCTCCAACTTCGTCCTGGCCCAGCGCAGCGCTGACCGAGCCCGTATCATCAATCTAGACAAGCTCACATACGCGGGCAACCTGGCCAACCTTGAGGAACTGCGTGACGATCCCCACCACGTCTTCGTCCACGGGGACATCGCCGATAGGGAGTTGCTCCGCCGCCTGTTTCGGGAACACCGTCCGCACGCCGTGGTCCACTTCGCAGCCGAGAGCCATGTGGACCGCTCCATCTACGGCCCTGATGCCTTCATCCAGACCAACGTGGTCGGGACCTTCCACCTCCTGGAGGAGACCCGGCGCTACTGGGAGGGACTGGAGGACCATAAGCGCAAGAGGGACTTCCGCATCCTTCTGGTCTCCACCGATGAGGTCTATGGGAGCCTGGGGCCCGAGGATCCCCCGTTCAGGGAGACCACGCCTTACGACCCCAGCAGTCCCTATTCGGCCTCCAAGGCCGCCGGAGACCACTTGGCGAGGGCCTACTATCGGACCTACGGGCTTCCTGTGCTCATCACCAACTGCTCCAACAACTACGGGCCCTATCAGTTTCCCGAGAAGCTCATTCCCCTCATGATCCTCAACGCCCTGGAGGGCAAACCCCTTCCCATCTACGGCGACGGCTTGAACGTGCGCGACTGGCTCTACGTGAAGGACCACTGCGATGCCTTGAGCCTGGTCCTGGAGCGGGGCCGGGTCGGGGAGACCTACAATATCGGCGGCCGGTGCGAGAAGACCAACCTGGAGGTCGTCCGGACGCTCTGCCGGATCCTGGACGAGATGCGGCCGGAATCCCCAAACGTCCCTCACCAGAAGCTTATCACCTTTGTCAAGGATCGTCCCGGCCATGACCGTCGCTACGCCATGGATTGCACCAAGATCATGGAGGAGCTCGACTGGCGGCCTCGATACGGTTTCGAGGAGGGGCTGCGGAAGACCATCGAGTGGTACCTGGACCACCCCCACTGGGTCGCCTCAGTAAAGAGCGGAGAATACCGAAACTGGATCCAACACCACTACAACCTCCCCCCAACCCCCTAGACGCCCCCAACGAAATAAACGAAACAGACGAAATAGACGAAATAGACGAGACAGACGAAATCAACGAAATAGACGAGATCAACGAAATAGACGAGATCGACGAAACGACGAGATGGACGAGATCGACGAGATGAACGAGACAGACGAAATCCGCCCCGCGCCCCTAGCCTATGGCCCTTAGCCTTTCGCCCGCTCCCAACGAAATAAATGAAACAGACGAAATAAACGAAACAGACGAGACGACGAGATCGACGAGATCGACGAGATAGACGAAATAGACCAAATGGACGAGATAGACGAGACAGACGAAATCAACGAACGACCAGACAGACGAGATCGACGAAATAGACGAAACGACGAGACAGACGAGATAGACGAGATCGACGAGATAGACGACATTCCCCTTGACTTCCAGCCCGATTCCGATACAATGCTTCCCGGAAATCGGACCACGGAGCCCGAAAGGAACGGGCTTTCTTCTTCTTATGGAAACCTCCACGTTAAGCGTACATTTCCTTCTTCCCTGCGGGGTCTCCTTCCCTTGCGCTGGAATCCGGGTAAGGCGGGCCCGCAATCCGCGTGGAGAGATCCCCGTTCCAGGGCCCATGCCCAAGATTGGCGACCTGGGGGAGTTGAGGAATGATCCTACGATCCTGTCTTAAATGCGAGTTTCATGAGGTCCGGGAGACCGAAGAGGGCAAGATGAGCCATTGCACCAAGGAGAACTGTTGGGCGCGCTATTCCAAGTGCGTCTCCATCCGCGCCCTGGACCGTTTCCTTGACCAGGAGCGCCTGGACGCGACCCGGCGTTTCTCCGCCCTGGAGCACGTCTACCCCCGGGAATAGATGAACCCCGCCGCAGGCGGGGTTTGCTATTGGCTCCATGCTCCATGCTAGTACCCCTTAGCCTGGCTGGCGGCTATTTTCTACATATGCCCGTGGGAGGCGGTGTTCGGGTCCCTCCCTCGGGCGGAGAAGACCGGAGAACTATGCGGCACATTCACCCATTTCAACCTCTTATTCGCAATACTGACCGTCACCTTTTGAACAACCATCGGAGCGCCCTGATCTGGTTTACAGGGCTTTCCGGAAGCGGCAAGTCCACCCTGGCCCATGCAGTGGAGGCCCGGCTCTACGAGATGGGGGTCAGGACCTATGTGCTCGACGGAGACAATATCCGCCGGGGCTTGAACCGCGACCTGGGCCTCAGCCCCGAGGATCGAAGGGAGAACATCCGCCGCATCGCCGAGGTTGCCAAGCTCATGGTGGATGCAGGCCTCCTGGTCTTCGCGGCCTTCATCGCCCCCTATCGGGAGAGCCGTGAGTTCGTGCGGAGACTCATGGAGGGCTGGCCCTATTTCGAGTGCTACGTCAAGTGCCCCTTGGAGATCTGCGAGTCTCGCGACCCCAAGGGCCTCTACCGCCGGGCCAGAAAAGGGGAGATCTCCGGCATGACCGGGATCGACGCCCCCTACGAGGAGCCCGAGGCCCCGGATCTCGTCATCGAGACCCACAAACATGACCTGGAGGCGTGTGTGGAGCAGGTCATCCATTTCCTGATCCAGAAGGAGATCATCACGCCTCGGCAAGGGGACCGGTGACCTCCCCTGCAAGGCCGAAGGGGCCCTTCGTGCCCTTGTTCAATGGATAGGGGGGCAGCAGAGGATGCGCGCGCTGATTACGGGCATTACAGGCCAGGACGGCTCCTACCTTGCGGAGTTCCTCCTGGAGAAGGGCTATGAGGTCCATGGCCTGATCCGGAGGGCGAGCACCTTCAACACGGACCGCATCGAGCATATCTACCGGGACCCTCACGATCCTCAGGCCCGCCTCTTCCTCCACTATGGCGATCTGTCCGATTCCGGGCAGCTCACCAACCTCATCTACAACATCCAACCCCATGAGATCTATCATCTGGCCGCCCAGAGCCACGTGCGGGTGAGCTTCGAGATGCCCGAGTATACCGGGGATGTGGTGGGGCTGGGCACCACCAGGATCCTGGAGTCCCTGCGCCGAAGCGGGGTCAAGGCCCGTTTCTACCAGGCCTCGTCCTCGGAGATGTTCGGGGGCGCCCCTCCGCCCCAGAACGAAGAGACCCCCTTTCAGCCCCGCAGCCCCTACGCAGCCGCCAAGGTCTATGCCTATCACATGGTGAGGAACTACCGGGAGGGCTATGGTCTCTTCGCCTCCAACGGGATCCTCTTCAATCACGAGTCTCCCAGGAGGGGCGAGACCTTCGTCACCCGCAAGATCACACGGGCCGTGGCCCGCATCCGGTTCGGCCTGCAGGATTGCCTCTTTCTGGGGAACCTGGAGGCGCGTCGCGATTGGGGTTATGCCCCGGACTACGTGGAGGCCATGTGGAGGATCCTCCAGCACGAGGCCCCGGACGACTTCGTCATCGCCACAGGGGAATCCCACTCGGTCAGGGAGTTCTGCGAGCGGGCCTTCGAGGAGGCCGGCATGGAGATCGAGTGGAAGGGCTCCGGCACCGATGAGGTGGGCATCCTGCGCTCCATATCCCCCGAGCTTCCCCCATCCCTCCAGGAGTCCTCCGGATCACGGGTCCCGGGCCCGCAGATCCGGGATCCGGGCCCCGACTCCCGGGATGCAGGATATGAATCCCCCCCGAGGCCCGGTCGGATCGTGATCCGCATCGACCCGCGCTATTTTCGTCCCACCGAGGTGGAGTTCCTCCAGGGGGATGCAACCAAGGCCCGAAGGATCCTGGGTTGGGAGCCCAAGGTGGACTTCTACGAACTCGTGCGCATCATGACCCGGGCTGACATCCATCAACTGATGGAACTTCGCCACTGCCAGGACGTGATCCAAAGACTCCTGACCCGCCCCTGACCCATCCCAACGAACCCGACGATATGGACGAAACCGACGAGATCAACGAAATCAACGAGATCGACGAAACAGACGAGATAGACGAAATAGACCAGACAGACGAGATCGACGAAACAGACGAAACGACGAGATCAACGAAATCAACGAGATCGACGAAATAGACGAGACAGACGAAATAGACGAAACAGACGAGATCAACGAAACGCCGAAACAGACGAGATCGACGAAACAGACGAAACGACGAGATCAACGAAATCAACGAGATCGACGAAATAGACCAGATAGACGAAATAGACCAGACAGACGAAACGACGAAATAGACGAGATAGACGAAACGACGAAACAGACGAGATAGACGAAACGACGAAACAGACGAGATAGACGAAACGACGAAACAGACGAGATCGACGAGACAGACGAGATCGACGAGATACACGAGATCATGGACCTTCACAGCAAGATCTTTGTGGCCGGGCATCGGGGCCTTGTGGGCTCCGCGGTCCTGCGAAGGCTCCAAGCCGAGGGCTTCACGCATATCATCACCCGCACCCACGCGGAGCTGGACCTCACGGACTCATCCGCGGTCACCGAGTTCTTCGAGGCCGAGCGGCCCGAGTATGTGTTCTTGGCCGCGGCCAAGGTCGGGGGCATTCACGCCAACCGCACTTACCCTGCGGACTTCATCCGGGAGAACCTCCTCATCCAGACCCACGTGATCCATGCGGCATGGAGCACGGGCTGCCGCAAACTGCTCTTCCTGGGCTCCTCCTGCATCTATCCCCGATTGGCCCCTCAGCCCATGCGGGAGGAGTATCTCCTGGGCGGCCCCTTGGAGTCCACCAACCAGGGATATGCCATCGCCAAGATCGCCGGCATCCTCATGTGTCAGGCCTACAGGAAGCAGTACGGCCTCCCAAGCATCTGCCTGATGCCCACCAACCTCTACGGCCCCAACGACAACTTCGATCTGGAGACATCCCATGTGCTCCCCGCCCTGATCCGCAAGTTCCACTTGGCCAGGCGGGCCGCCCAAGGGGACTGGGAGGGGATCCTGAGGGACGAAACCCGCTTCGGCCCCATCCCCGCGGATTTCCTGGCCTGTCTTGCGGCCATCGCCCGGGACCGGGGACACAACACCCCTCCCAAGCCCTATGCGGACCGCATCCATTCATCCGCGCGCGGATCCTCCACATCCGTCCCTGCCGTGATCCTCTGGGGCACGGGCTCCCCCAGGAGGGAGTTCCTCCATGTGGACGACTTGGCCGACGCCTGCCTCTACTTTATGCGCCATTATGAAGGGGAGGAGATCATCAATGTGGGTGTGGGCAAGGATGCCAGTATCCGGGAGATGGCCGAGATGGTCCGCGAGGTGGTGGGCTTCGACGGTGAGGTGGAATTCGACCCCTCCATGCCCGACGGCACGCCCCGCAAGCTCTTGGATGTATCCCGCCTGGAAAAGCTCGGATGGCGCGCCCGCATCCCCCTTAAGGAAGGAATCCGCTCCACATACCACTGGTACCTCCAACAACTCTAACCCCCCCCATGAAATTTTTTCTCCCCGCTCCATGCTCCATGCTCCATGCTCCGCGCTCCCTGCTCTTCGCTCCCTGCTCTTCGCTCCCTGCTCTTCGCTCCTTGCTCTTTGCTCCGTGCTCCGTGCTCCATGCTCCCCGCTCCAAGCTCCGTGCTCCCCGCTCCTTGCTCCAAGCTAATCTGCTCCCCGCTCCCCCGCCCTTGGCGGGGCTCCTTGCTCCAAGCTCTTCGCTAATCTGCTTCTTGACATCACCAAAGATTTCGGTAAAATACGCCCAGTGAATCGGACCGGGGTCTCCCGACAATGGGGCAGGGAAGCTCTCCTGTGGAAGAGGAAGAGAGAGTTTCTCAAGGGGCACAGGCTTGCGAGACCCCGGGGCAGTACGTAACCCCTTGTGAAGGATGAGGAGGCGAAGGCC